>JGI12635J15846_10000383_pt1 | contig 36863 bp, 27 predicted proteins | sample BlaSpr_A8_OM2_M2_FD_15846 | JGI IMG/M metagenome (IMG submission 15846)
CCGGCTCGACCGGCCAGGGCTCGGCGGTCACGGCATCCCAGGTCGGCAACAGCACCGGCTCGACCGGCCAGGGCTCGGCGGTCACGACCTCCGGCCAGGTCGGCAACAGCACCGGCTCGACCGGCCAGGGTTCGGCGGTCACGGCCTCCGGCCAGGTCGGCAACACCGGTGGCGGCAACGTCACAGGCAGCGGCACCGGCGGAGTGTCCGGCGCCACTGCAACGTCAGGCGGCACAGGTGAGGTCCTGGCGGCTACGGGCGCGCCCATCGCGGGCGGCATCGTGGGCGGCATCCTTCTTCTGCTCGGTGGCCTCGGCTTGCGAAGGCGACGGCCCTAAGCGACCAACCAACGACGGCCGGGCCCGCAACTGGCGGGCCCGGTCTCTTTTTGCCAGGAGCTCGGTTCCAGGAGCCTGGACGCCCTGACGGTGGGTGGCAGGTTCTTGTCCGGTCTTTGCCACCGTTCACCGCGCCTACCTCACTTGTACGGTGACGAAGCACCCCCCTACGCGTTTTGATGTACTTCGAAATACCTCGTGTGGGGGATGCATGGACATGGCAGCGCTCCCGGCCATCGGCGAGTTGGCCGAGGACCTTAGCGAAGGCTCGCGAACCAAGCGCCCGGGCAACGGGCATGGACGGTCGCAGGAGTCCGCGCTGGCGGCTTTGGCCGCGGTTTCCTGCTACCTCGATTCAGACGAGGACCAGGGTGCGCTTTTCGGACGCTTGAGCGCGACGATCGCCGAGCAGTGCCGCGCGCAGCGCGCCGCGTTCTGGCGCATGGGATCCCGCGGCACCCTGACGCTGCAGCGGGACTCTTTCGGTTTCGTCCGTGACTCCCCAATCCACGAAATGAAGGTCCATCGCGGCGACGGCGCCGGTGTCATCGAGAAGATGCTCTTCGGCGACGAGCTCGACCTGGTCAAAGGAACGTCACCGGAGCTGGACGCAATCTGGCGCAAAGGCGGCCTCGACGCGCGGAACTCGATCGCCGCCGCGTGGCGTGCCGGAGACCACCGGATCGGCGCGGTCGTTGTCTACGACGCAACGCACGGCTTCGGCAGCCACGACGTCTGGATGCTTCGCCTGATGGGCATCGCGGCCGGCCTGGTCTCGCAGTACCGGGAGTCGGAGGACGAGCTCGGCGAGACGGCGGTCCGTCTCGAGGAGGCCTCGGCCGCGCGGCGGCACCTGCTGAACAACATCGCGGCGGGCGGCGACGAAGCGCGCCGGCGTTTTGCGAGCGCTCTGCACGACGACTCCCTTCAGCTCCTCACGGCCGCCGAGCTCCAGCTGGAGCGACTTCGGCAGGAAGCCGACGGCAGCCCGCGTGGCCCCCAGCTCGACCAGCTGCGCAACACGCTTCATAGAGTGGAAGACTCGCTGCGGAGGCTCCTCACAAACGTGAGCCCCGAGCCGCTGCAGCTGCCGGCCAACTTGCGCGAGGCGATCAGCGAGCGCCTCGAATCGATGAGGGTTCGCGCCGGCATCGAGCCGACCAACGACACACGCATTCCCGATGACATCCCTCCCGCGATCCAGGCGATCGTGATGAAGAACATCGCCGAGGCGCTCACCAACGTGGAGAAGCACGCTCGGGCGACACGGGTCCGGGTCGTGGCGGAGAAGGTGGACGGGGGGATTCGAGTCCAGGTAAGCGACGACGGCACCGGCTTCGTGGTCGCGGAGTCCGCGCGCGTCCCCGGCCACATAGGACTCATCGCCATGCGCGAGCGCGCTCAGCTGGCCGGCGGTTCGTGTCGCATCGAGAGCGAACCTGGGACCGGCACCAAGATCGATTTCTGGGTACCGATGAGCCTGTGAACACAGCGAGCGACCACTTAGCGAACGAAGGAAGGGAGATGCCAGCCAGGACGGCAGTCAAAGTCAAGACATCGGACCGGCATACAAACGGCGCCGCGCCAATCGACGCGCAGGCCATGCTTCGAGTCCTGGGGGCCGTCAAGCGCGGCGATTTTTCGGCCCGCATGCCGGCGGATTGGATCGGCTCCGCGGCCAAGGTCGCCGCGGCGCTCAACGACATCATCGAAGCCAACCAGCGCCTGGAGCGCGAGATCCGGCGCCTGAGCAAGCGCGTCGGCAAGGAAGGCCAGGTCAAGCGGACTCCATACGGACCCGCGGGTGGCGCGTGGGGGACAACTCTCGACGCCGTCAACGACCTCGTCGAGGATCTCGCCCGACCCAACACCGAGGTCGCTCGCGTCATCAGCGCCGTCGCCAACGGCGACCTCTCGCAAACAATGGCGCTCGAGATCGACGGACAGCCGCTGCAGGGCCAGTTCCTCGACACGGCGAAGACCGTGAACACGATGGTCGGCCAGCTGAACGCCTTCGCGGGCGAAGTGACGCGCGTGGCGCGCGAGGTCGGCACCGAGGGCAAGCTGGGCGGCCAGGCGCACGTCAAGGGCGTGGCCGGCGTGTGGAAAGACCTCACCGACAACGTCAACCTGATGGCCGGCAACCTGACCAGCCAGGTCCGCAACATCGCTGAGGTCACGACCGCCGTCGCCACCGGCGACCTCTCGAAGAAGGTAACTGTCGACGTCCGGGGCGAGATCCTCGAGCTCAAGCAGACCGTCAACACGATGGTCGACCAGCTCAACGCATTCGCCAATGAGGTGACGCGCGTCGCGCGCGAGGTGGGTACCGAAGGGCGCCTCGGCGGACAGGCCGACGTGAAGGGCGTGGCCGGCGTGTGGAAGGACCTGACCGACAACGTCAACCTGATGGCCGGCAACCTGACCAGCCAGGTCCGCAACATCGCCGAGGTCACCACGGCCGTGCAGCAAGGCGACCTCTCGAAGAAGATCACCGTCGATGTCCGGGGCGAGATCCTCGAGCTCAAGCAGACCATCAACACGATGGTCGACCAGCTGAACGCATTCGCCGGCGAGGTGACACGCGTCGCGCGCGAGGTCGGCACCGAAGGAAAGCTCGGCGGCCAGGCGCAGGTGCGGGGGGTCGGCGGGGTGTGGAAGGACCTGACCGACAACGTGAACTTCATGGCCGGCAACCTGACCAGCCAGGTCCGCAACATCGCCGAGGTCACGACCGCGGTTCAGCAGGGTGACCTTTCCAAGAAGATCACGGTCGACGTCCGCGGCGAGATCCTCGAGCTCAAGAACACTGTCAACACGATGGTCGACCAGCTCAACGCGTTCGCCAACGAGGTGACTCGTGTCGCTCGCGAAGTGGGTACCGAAGGACGTCTGGGCGGCCAGGCCGAGGTCAGGGGAGTCGGCGGGGTCTGGAAGGACCTGACCGAGAACGTGAACCTGATGGCCGGCAACCTGACCAGCCAGGTCCGCAACATCGCTGAGGTCACGACCGCGGTTCAGCAGGGCGACCTGTCGAAGAAGATCACCGTCGACGTCCGCGGCGAGATCCTCGAGCTCAAGCAGACCATCAACACGATGGTCGACCAGCTGAACGCATTCGCCAACGAGGTGACACGCGTCGCGCGCGAGGTGGGCACCGAAGGGCGCCTGGGCGGCCAGGCCGACGTCAAGGGCGTCGCCGGCATCTGGAAAGACCTGACCGAGAACGTGAACCTCATGGCCGGCAACCTGACCAGCCAGGTCCGCAACATCGCCGAGGTCACCACCGCGGTTCAGCAGGGCGACCTGTCGAAGAAGATCACGGTTGACGTCCGGGGAGAGATCCTCGAGCTCAAGAACACCATCAACACGATGGTCGACCAGCTCAACGCATTCGCGAAAGAAGTGACCCGCGTGGCGCGCGAGGTCGGCACCGACGGCAAGCTCGGCGGTCAGGCCAACGTGGAAGGCGTCGCCGGCACCTGGAAGGACCTCACCGACAACGTCAACACGATGGCGAGCAACCTGACCGACCAGGTGCGAGGCATCGCCAAAGTGGTCACGGCGGTCGCCAACGGCGACCTGAGAGGCAAGCTCACACTCGAGGCGAAGGGCGAGATCGCCGAGCTCGCCGACACCATCAACAGCATGACCGACACCCTTGCCGTCTTCGCCGAGCAGGTGACGACCGTCGCCCGCGAGGTGGGCGCGGAAGGAAGGCTGGGAGGGCAAGCCAGCGTGCCCGGCGCCGCCGGCACGTGGCGCGACCTCACCTACAACGTGAACCAGCTGTCGGCGACCCTCACCACCCAGGTCCGCGCGATCGCTGAGGTGGCCACGGCGGTGACCAAAGGCGACCTGACGCGGTCCATCCGCGTCGATGCGAAGGGCGAGGTTGCGGTGCTGAAGGACAACATCAACGAGATGATCCGCAACCTCAAGGAGACGACGGACAAGAACAGGGAGCAGGACTGGCTCAAGACCAACCTGACCCGGTTCACCCGAATGCTGCAGGGCCAGCGCGACCCGATGACNGTCTCCAAGATGATCCTGTCCGAGCTCGCNCCNCTNGTCCANGCNGAGCACGGCGTGTTCTACAGCATGGTCGAGGCCAACGGCCATCCCGCGCACCTTTCGCTGCAGGCGGGCTACGCGTACAAGACCCGCAAGAACATCCCGTCCGAGTTTCGTCTCGGCGAAGGCCTGATCGGCCAGTGCGCGCTCGAAAAGAAGCGCATCGTGGTGACGAACGTCCCCAGGGATTACATCAAGATCAACTCCGCGCTCGGCGAGTCGACCCCGGCGAACATCGTGGTGCTGCCCGTCCTGTTCGAGGGCGAGGTGCGGGCCGTTATCGAGCTCGCGTCGTTCGAGCCGTTCAGCCCAACCCACGTCGACTTCCTTGACCAGCTCGCCGAGAGCATCGGCATCGTGCTCAACACGATCGAGGCGAACACGCGGACGGAGAATCTGCTCGAGCAGTCCCAGTCTCTGGCCACCGAGCTTCAGAGCCAGCAGGACCAGCTGCAGCGAACGAACGACGAGCTTGCTGAGAAGGCACGTCAGCTCGCCACGCAGAACGCCGAGATCGAGCAGCGCCGGCTCGAGGTCGAGTCGGCCAAGGGACTCGTCGAGGAGAAGGCCGAGCAGCTCGAGATCACGTCTCGCTACAAGTCCGAGTTTCTCGCCAACATGTCGCACGAGCTGCGCACGCCGCTGAACAGCCTGTTGATCCTGGCCCAGGAGCTCGCGGCGAACCCCGACGGCAATTTGATGCCGAAGCAGGTCGAGTACGCGACGATCATCCGGTCGTCCGGAACCGACCTCCTGAAGCTCATCAACGACATCCTCGACCTGTCGAAGATCGAGTCGGGCACGGTCGCGCTGGACATCAGCAACTGGCCACTCGTCGAGCTGACGCCGATGCTCGAGCGGACATTCCGCCACGTCGCCGAGGCGACCAAGCTCACGTTTGCGATCGACCTCCGCCCGGGTCTGCCGCCGACGATCCACACCGACCCGCAGCGGCTCCAGCAGATCCTGAACAACTTGCTGAGCAACGCTTTCAAGTTCACCGAGAGGGGCAAGGTGGAGTTCGTCGCCGAGCCCGCGAGCGGTGGCTGGAGCCCGTCGAACGACGTGTTGAACCGCGCTCCCCAGGTGATCGCATTCCGCGTCATCGACACCGGGATCGGAATCCCGCTCGAGAAGCAGAGTTCGATCTTCGAGCCCTTCCTGCAGGCTGACGGCTCGACGAGCCGCAAGTACGGGGGCACCGGGTTGGGCCTTTCCATCTGCCGTGAGCTGACCCGCCTGCTGGGCGGCGACATCCGCCTCCAGAGCGAGCCGGGCGTGGGCAGCATCTTCACCGTCTACCTTCCGCTGCTCGCCCCCGCGCAGCCGCGCCGCCTCCGCTCGACCGAAGACGGATGGTCGGACGAGCGGGCGATCGAAAAGGCGGCGAGGGTCCTGGTCGACAGGGCCAGAGCCGACAGCCAGTGGGAGGCCGTCGCGGCGCCGGCGATCGCCGCGGCAGAGAGCCGCGAAGCCACCAAGTCGCTGCTCGTGGTCGAAGACGACCCTGCGCAGCGCCAGTTCATCGCCGACCTGATGGCGCCCACCAACACCAGGACGATCACCGCGGCGAGCGGCGACGAGGCTCTCGCGATGATGGAGAAGGAGCGCTTCGACTGCGTGGTGCTGGACCTCGGCCTGCCCGGAATGAGCGGCTGGAAGGTGATCGAGGAGCTTCAGACCAACCATGCCCTCGGGTCGACGCCGCTTCTCGTGTACACCGCCAGGGACCTCACTCGGATGGAAGAGCTCAAGCTGCGCCGGGCCGCCAAGAGCATCGTGATCAAGGACGCCCGGTCGCCTGAGCGCCTCAAGCAGGAGATCACGACGATCCTCCGCGAGGGGGATGCCGGTGGCGGCGCCGCGAGCGAGGGAGAGACAAATGCAGCAGAGCCTTCCAACGCCATGCTCGCGGGCAAGAAGGTCCTCGTCGTCGATGACGACATCCGAAACATCTTTGCCCTGACCGCGATGTTGGAGCGGCAAGAGATGGAGGTCGTCTCGGTCGATTCCGGGCAGGAGGCGCTGGACTTCCTGCGAGAGGGCGAAGACGTCGACATCGCCCTCGTCGACGTGATGATGCCGGAGATGGACGGCTACGTGACGATGTCGAGGATGCGGGAGATCAGGTCATTCAACGACCGGCCGATTATCGCTCTGACCGCCAAGGCAATGAAAGGAGACCGCGAGAAATGCATCGAAGCGGGCGCGTCCGACTACATAGCCAAGCCGGTAAACAACGCGCATTTGCTTTCCATGCTCAAAAACTGGCTGGTGCGGTGAGCCGGATTGAGGGGGCAGCACTCCGGCCCGAGGGCGTGGGGTCCGAGCTCGAGGAGATCGAGATCCGGCTACTCCTCGAGGGCATCCGCCTGTCCTACGGCTACGACTTTCGCGAATACGCTTTGGCGCCCCTTCGGCGCGGGCTGACGAATGCCATGGCGCGCGAAGGGGTGCACACGGTTTCCGCCTTCCAGGACCGCGTCCTCCATGACGCGTCTTGCATGCAGCGATTCCTCGGCTTGGTCGGGGTCAACGTCACGAGCATGTTCCGCGACCCGGACCTTTTGGCGTGCATCGACAAGGAAGTCGTACCTTTGCTCAAGACCTATCCGTCGGTCCGGGTCTGGGTGGCGGGCTGCGCCACCGGTGAGGAGATCTACTCGCTGGCCGTCCTCCTCGACGAGGCGCAGGTGCTCGACCACTACAGCATCTACGCCACCGACCTGAACGACGACATGCTCGCCGTCGCGCGGCAGGGCAGGTACCCGCTCGAGCGCATCCGCCGCTACGAGGACGCCTACCGGAGGTCCGGCGGCGCCGGCAATCTGTCCGACCATTACACGGTCAGTGGGCGCAACGCGCGCTTCAACCGCGACCTGGCCGGCCGGATCACGTGGGCCCGCCACAGCCTCGTGACCGACGGCTCGTTCAACGATTTTCATCTGATCGTGTGCGCGAACGTCCTCATCTACTTCCGTCCGTCGCTGCAGGAGCGCGCCCACCGGCTCATTTACGACAGCCTGATTCGGGGCGGCTTTCTAGCCCTGGGAAACCGCGAGTCCCTTCTCTACTGCCCCGACCGCGAGCACTACGAGCGAGTGCGGGAAGGGGTGAACCTATTCCGGAAGACGAGATGGTGACAGGGGCCAGCCGGCAATACGACGAGGGAGCGCCGGCCACGGCGGCCAAGACGAAGGTCAACGTGCTGGTGGTCGACGACGACGCCACCAAGCGCTTCGCGCTGCGCACGATCCTCGCGCCCCTCGACGAGAACTTGGTCGAGGCCCCGTCCGGAGCCGACGCGCTGCGGCAGCTGCTGCGCAACGAATTCGCCGTGGTCCTCCTCGACGTCCGGATGCCCATCATGGACGGGTTCGAGACCGCGCAGCTGATCCGGCAGCGGCCCCGCTCCGAGCTGACGCCGATCATCTTCGTGACAGCGCTCGACCAGGCCGAAACGGACATGGGCCGGGGCTACAACCTCGGTGCGGTGGACTTCGTCTTCGCCCCGGTCGTGCCCGCCATTCTCCGCGCCAAGGTCACGGTCTTCGCCGAGCTCTACCGCGCCCAGCAGGAGCTCCGGCGTTACCGCACGCAGCTCGAAACGCTCGTCGAGGAGCGGACGATCGCCTTGACTGCGATCAACCGCGAGCTCGAAGCATTCAGCTACGCCGTGTCGCACGACCTGCGCGCGCCGCTCACGTCCTTCGACGCGCTGAGCCAAAAGCTTCTCGAGCGCTACGGTCGCCAGATGGACGATCAGGCGAAGGAGTACCTCGAGCGGATGCGAGAAGCGAGCGAACGAATGACCTCGGTCTTCGACGGCCTGCAGATGCTGTTCCGTCTGACCAGTGGTGAGATCAGACGAGAATCGCTCGACATCAGCGCGCTGGCAGACCAGATAGTCAGCGAGATGCGCGCAGCCGACCCCGGCAGCAAGGCCGCCGTCGAGATCGCCCCCGGGATGGTCGATTCAGGCGACCCGAAGCTCGTCCGCATTCTGTTGACCAACCTGATCAGCAACGCGTGGAAGTTCAGCAGCACGAAGCAGGCCCCCACGATCGCGATCGGCAGCGAGATCGTGGACGGCGAGAAGCGCGTCTTCGTCCGGGACAACGGTGTCGGGTTCGACATGATCGATTCCCACCGCCTGTTTGGAGCGTTTCAGCGGCTGCACAGCCAGAGCGAGTTCCCTGGCGCGGGCATCGGCCTGGCCACGGCGCGACGCATCGTCAACCGCCATGGCGGCCGGATCTGGGCCGAGGGCGTGCTGGGCGACGGAGCGACCTTCTACTTCGTCCTGTAGACGGTCCTCCACTTCGTCGTCGGGGCGCGTTCTACAGATGAATGGCAGGTGCTGCAGCTCGGCGCGCGCGCCGGAGGCGTCGACGCGACCCGTTCAGGGCCCTTTGGGTTGCGTGCATCGTCGCGGGCCTGATTCTGCTCGGCAACTTCGGATACGGAATGTGGAGCGGCGTCTCCGAGCAGCGGCATCTGAACCAGGTCTGGAAATACCAGGTCGGCCCCCACGGGCCGGCGCCGAAGGTGGTCGACCCGAGCCTCAAGCACCCGGTTGACGGCGTAGATTTCGCGCTCCGGATTCCGAGGCTCGGTTACTTCGCCGCGGTGAAGGAGGGCGTCGGCAGCGGGGTCCTGTACGCAAGCCCGGGCCACTACCCGGGGACCATGTGGCCGGGCGACCCAGGCACGGTCGGCGTTGCCGCCCACAACGTCTACTGGATCAACTTTCCGCAGCTACAGAAAGGCGACGAGATCGATATCGAAACCCGGTACGGGTTGTACCGCTACCGGCTGACGAGCACCGAGATCGTCAATCCGGACAACCGGACCGTGCTCGTGACGAACTCGAACGGTTATCACCTCACGCTGACGACGTGCTGGCCTTTGTGGGCGGGCGCTTTCGCGACGCAGCGCTACATCATCCACACCGATCAGGTGTGGCCGGTGACGGCGCGACCGGGCTATATCTGAGGCTGGTCTGCCGGGGCCGGCTTTGACGCTTCGACTCCAACGAGCAGAAGCCACGCCCCCGTGACCATGAAGACGAACGACGACATCATGCCCAGCCCCACGACGTAGAGGCCCCAGGCCGCGCCGAGGAACAGCGCGACCGCTCCGAGCTGCTCGAGGACGAGGCACGCGAAGCTGCCCGCGGCACGCAAGAGGACGGACCTGTCGGCCGCGGCAAACGCGTCAACGGTGCTTCGGTAGAGCATCACCTCGACGACGACGAGGACACCGAAGATCTCCAGAGCGACGGCATGGCGGCTCTGCCCGCCCATCAGCACGAGACCGCATCTCAGGAAGACGGCCGTCAGGCCCGCGAGGATCGTGCGGGCGCGATGCCGGTGCACGGGGTGGTGAACGATGTCGTCCAGGTGGAGCGTCATCGCGACGAAGACCAGGCCGGTGAGGGCGGCCGCGCCGCCGCCGACCATCACGAAGTAGTCGCGCCAGATCGACGGGTCGTACATCTCGTATCAGCCCAGGGTGGCGCCCTCGCGAGCTTCGGCGGTCTCGAGGACGACCGGGCTGGGCTCGAGCCGCGCCGGCGCGCGGTCAGCCGCTTTCGGGTGGCGTTGGGGTTCGGGAATCCCCAACATGGCAATGAGGCCCGCGGCCGCGACGACGACCGCCGCCGCGATGAACATCGCGCGTGGTCCAGCCTCGCCGTAGATCAGACCGCCTCCGAACGAACCGGCAACCGGGGCGAGGCCGAACATGACCGCCTTGACGAGGGCCTGGCCGGTCGCACGCATGCGCGCGGGCGTCAGCTGATCCGCAACCAACACCGCCGCGACGTACGTCAACGCAAACGCGACCCCGGTGGCGAGCCTCAGCAGCGCAAGGGCAAGCGGATCGGAAACCAGGCCCCAGGCAAGAAACACCATTACGTAGACCCCGCACCCGATCGCGAATAGCGAGCGGTGGCTCATCCGGCGCGTCAACAGGTGGGTCGATCCCATGGTCGGAATCTCGGTCAGCGCCTGAAAGGCGGCGGCCGCCCCGATCAGGAGAGCGCCACCGCCGAGGACATTGATCCGCAAGGCCACGAAGTTCTGGGCGGCCGCGGACGACGCGCCCAGAAGAAGGCACGCGACGAGAAACCCGATCATCGCAACGGGCAGCGCTGGAAGGCGCCTGGTGCCGGTTCCGCCTGCTTGCACTCGCTGCACCGGAGCGGGACGCAGCGCACGCCACACCCACAGCCCGAAGACGGCGACCATCGCCGCGTAGAAGAAAGGCAGCATCCGGAGCCCAAAAACCTGGTACGCGCCGCCCGAAATGACGGCCGACACGGCCCAGCCGGCGCTCATCCGGAGCCGGATGCGCGCGTACCGGGTGCGGCTTGCGTCCCTGAGGCGCTGCAGTGTGATCGGGTCGAGCAGCGTGAAAGGGCCGCGCGCGACGAACAGGGCCACGGTCAATACGGCTACGGGGAAGACACCTCCAGCCAGCGGGAAGAGGAGCACGACGGCCGCCGCGGCCACCGAGGCGCCGGCCACCGCGCGCTCCGGCCGGATCGAGTGGTCCGCGAGGTAGGCCCAACCCATCCCCGCAAGCAGCGAGCCTCCCGCCGCGGCCGCCAGGATCGCCCCGATCTGCTGCGCGCCAAAGCCGCGCTGGAAGAGGTAGAGGGGCACGTAAGGGAGCAGCGTCGCGTCGGCGGCACCGGCGAGCACGTAGGCCCAGTTCAAGCCCGCGAGGGCCAGGTTCGGTGGGGTGATGCGCTCGTACGTCGCGGCCACGAGACGCATAGGTTGTCACATGGCGTGCAGCCATGAGCCGATCTTGGGGACCAGCTCGGGTGCGAGCCCGGGCGACCTGTCATCGTCGGCCATCAGGCCAGTCGGGTTGACGAGGAGCCCATGGCCCGTGGGCAGCATTTGAACGGTGAGATTTGCCTTGTGGAGCCCGGAGAGGATCTCGAGGCAAGCCGCCGTCGGCACCGTCCGGTCGTTCGTGCCCAGCAGCCACAGCGTCGGAATCGAGAGCACGCGGAGCGCGGGCAGGGGATCGTAGCCCGTGTGTGTGGCGCGAACCGTGGCCAGCATCTCGTCGTTCGATTGGGACGGCATGAACGAGCCGCCGCCGCTGTAGCCGGCCCACTGATCCGTCTGGTCGACGGTCGTCGCGGGGGCCGAGACGAGGATGGCGAACGCCGCGCCTGGGTGACGAGAGATCGCCAGCGGCACCGTCCAGCCGCCCTGACTTCCGCCGTGGAAGCCGACCTTGTTACGGTCGATGCCAGGCGATCGCGCGAGAAACGCGAGCGCCGCGGCCGCGTCGTCGGCATAGATCTGAAGGGCATCTGTCGTCGGAAACTCACCTGGATAGCGGCCCGTGGACTCCCCGTTACCTCGCTTGTCGTAGGTGAGGACGGCGAGCCCCAGGCTCGTGTACAGCCCGACCCAGATGTCATAGAAATAGCGCTGGCCGGGCTCGGAGCCGTGAATGATCACGACGCCACCGCGCGTGCCGGCACCCGGCGGCTCCGTGATCGTGCCCGCCAGCTGGGCACCCTGGGCGGGAATCGACACGTCGGTCGCCACGTTTGCGACCCGATGCCCGATGGTCACCGAGTGTGCTGTGTCCCGAACCGTCAGCACGTCGTTGGTGAAGGTAAGGTCGGCGCATTTCGGCAGGGGCACGAGAAAGCGGCAGCCGATGCTGAACTCGCCAGGCGATTGGCCGACATAGATCGTCCGGTAGGCGCTGGATTGGAAATCGAAGAACCAGCCCAATCGCGCGATGACGATGGTGTCGCCTGCTGCCGTCACGTAGCTGCCGTAGTAGGGCGACAGCTCAGCGATCGTCGCCGGCGAGGGCGCGGTCTCGGCCGGCGTTTGCACGGCCGTCTGCGGTGCGCCTCCGAAGCTGCATCCAGCAAGACTCACCGCGATCGCGGCGGCGGCGGCGGCCAGTCGCATGCTCTCGCGGAGACTACCACGGATTCGGGGTACTTGCCACGGATTCGTGGTAACGCGATAGAGTCTTCCCAGTTGCGCGCAGACATCTCGCTTCTTTTCAACTTCTTCGTGACAGGCCAGCGCATCCGCCGCCTGTTGGGAGAAGCGATGGCCCCATCAGGCTTGAAGCCGGACGAGTACGCCGTCTACAGCCTGCTTTTTGAAAGGGCTCCGCTGACGGCAACCCAGATGTCTGATTTCCTGGGGATGCCCCTGAGCACCGTGCTCGACTATTTGAAGTCCATGAGCGACGCCGGCCATCTGTCCCGCATACGGCACCCGGAGGACGGCCGGGCCGTACAGCTCAGGCTGAGCGCGAGGGGAATGGCCGCGTTCCGCCGCGCTCACGATTACTTCGAGGTCGTGCACAAGCAATTCGTCGGGTCGCTTTCGGTTCCCGTGGACCGGGTCAAGCTCGCGCTGGAGGCGATGGACGACGCCGCCCAGAACCTGAGCCGAGCCGAGCGCCCGCGCGCACGTCTCGGCGGCTGAGGGCGAGGGTGACCTCCGCGCGAGCTAGGGGCAGCCCAGCTTCGTCGCGAGATCGGTGAAGTCGACGGCCTGAAGATCGGCATCCGGATCGGGCAAGACGTCGGCCCCACCCGATCGTCCCTTCTCCAGGGGCCGTTCCACGAAGGCTGCTCGCAAACCGACGGCCTGGGCGGCACGCAGGTCGGACTTGTGGGCCGCCACCATCATCACCTGCGAAGGCTCGAGACCGAGCGCGGAAGCCGCTCCCACGTATACCTCCGGGTCAGGCTTGTAATGCCGAAAGTCTTCCGCGGACAGCAGGCGCTGGAACGGCAGGTCGGCAAACCGGATCAGTGCTTCCTGCTGGGATCGATTGCCGTTCGACAACGTCGCGACCGTGAAACGTCGGGCTAGACTTCTGAGGCCCGGCTCTGCGTCCGGCCACGGCGGTAGTCGCTCCCAAGCCAGGGCCAGCTCGTCGCGAGCGGACTCGTCGAACCCCTCAAGGTCCATGTCATGGAGAACCTGGTTCAGCGACAGTCGGTGAAGGCGATCGAAGTTCGTCCAGGGCAGCTCCCCGCGCCGCACCTTGTCCATGGAGGGCACATATAGCGCGCGCCAGGAGTCGGCCAGGAGCTCCCAGTCGGCCTGCACGCCGGCCTTAGCGCCAACACGAGAAGCCTCGGCGGCCACTCCCGAGCGCCAGTCAACCGTGGTGCCGAAGACGTCGAACGTCAGAGCCCGTACATCGATCAGCCCGGGTGTGACCTCGACGTCGGCCATCGGCCCAGCCTAACCACGTCATCGCGTGCGTTGGTGATCGGATCGTTAAACCAAAGTTACGTCAAGTGCTAACACAAGCCATTGATTTAACGACGGCCCCTATGCGCGCGACATTGAAGTGTCGCCGCGCTTACGAAGCGTCCTGGCCTGACTTCGAACCGCGCCTTGCGAGAATGACCGCCAGGAACGCAAGCACCAGCCCGGCGATGGCCCAGGCCATCACCAAAGGAAACTTCCAGTCGGCCGGGGCAAGGTTGGCCGAGACGGCGAAAATGATCAATCCAACCGAGACTGCGTAAGCCGATCCGATCAGAAAGTTGGGCATGGACGGCAATGTATCCAGCAGGCGTCACGTGGCCGTCACTGCCAGCAAGGAAACTAATCGTCGCCTACTTGTGGAGAGTGGCTTGACAAGTCAATTCATGTCAAGCTAACTCATCAGTACTCCGGGAGGGTTGTCGACAATTCATGCTGGGTCAGGCACTGTCCGCCATGCCGCCAGTCCGTCAACTCGACGAGGTGCCGCGCGCCCACGCGGGCGTCTCGGTCAAGCTCGCGCTGTTGAAGGGCTTCGTGCTCACGTGCAACGAGGTGTGCGTGCCACTTTCTGTCGGCCTTCAACATTTGCTCGCCTACCTCGCGCTGCACAGGCGTGCGCTCAGGCGGACGCACGTTGCGGCGACCCTGTGGGACGACGTGACCGATCAGCGAGCGGCCGGCAACCTCAGATCGGCCCTGTGGAGGCTGAGAAGCCTCGAGCTCGACATCGTCGGATCGCAGAATCAGCACCTCAGCCTGTCCGAAAACGTCGCCGTCGACATCTACGAGGCGGAGAAGGTCGCGCGGCTCGTCCTCGACCCGACGACCGATACGGATGGGCTGAAGCTCGAGGACCTGCCGATCGCCGGTGAACTCCTTCCGGGATGGGATGAGGACTGGGTCTTGCTGGAGCGCGAACGGTTGCGCCAGATCGGCCTGCACATGCTCGATGCGCTTTGCGAGCGATGGACCCTCAGTGGTCGGTGCGAAGAAGCAGTGATGGCCGGCCTCGCGGCCGTCACCAGCGAACCGCTCCGCGAGAGCTCCCAGCGGGCGTTGATCGGCGCCTTCCTTGCGGAAGGCAACCCCAGTGAGGCGTTGCGTCGATACGGCATCTACCGAGACGTCCTGTGGCGGGAGCTCCGCCTAGAGCCCTCCGCCCGCATCTCGGCGATGGTGGAAGGCCTGTCGCGGCGGTAACGCCCGGGTGACGGCGGTTGTCCATTCTGCACGCACATGGCGCCGCAGAGGCGAACGGCCGCTCTCGTCATCAGTGCGTTCGTCGAACCAGAGGGCAACCCGCCCTGGTATGCACGGATCTCGTACTACCGAGACGCGTTTGCTCCCGCCGTCGACGGGCCACCACAGACCAGCGTCGACGCTGTGTGCGATGCGGTCCGAGCCTGGCTTGAATCGGTGGTAGGAGCCCAGGCAATCGCCGACGACGATTCGGTGACGGCGCCGTAACGACGATGTTCGAAACTCGCGTTGCGTGGCGCAGTTCATCGGGCCGCTGCCGGACGGCAACTACATGGTCGGTCGGGTTGATCACACCATGCAGTTCGGGAGCTCGGGCCGGCCCTCGTACATCGTCCTCCACACGATTGGGGGCACGGTCGGAATGGCGGACCTCCGATTCAAGAATCCTTCTTCGGAGGCTTCAGCCCACTACGGCGTCGCCCTCGACGGCACTGTGGTGCAGTGGGTCGGGGAGTCCGACACCGCCTATCACGCGGGTAGCTGGGACATGGACCTGGCCAGCATCGGCATCGAGCACGAGGACGGCGGCCAACCGGACGCCCCGAGGGCGGATGCCCTGTACGCCGCGAGCAGTGCCCTCGTGCGTGAGATCTGCCTCCGGTACGGAATACCGATCTCGCGCGAGTGGATCATCAAGCATCAGGAGGTGCCCAACGCGACCACGACCTGCCCGGGCGCCCTTGACGTTGAGCGCATAGTGTCGATGGCGACTGGCGCATGGGATGCGGGTCCGGAACCTGTTCCGACTCCTGAGCCTGTGGCGGATTCGGGTTCCTCCTCGCCGTCGGTAGCTGAAGCATTCCCACCGCCCTCGACTGTCGACGCGGCACAGCCTTCTCCATCGCCGGCGCCAGATCCGGCCGCCCCACCTTCGCAGTCGCAGCTGACGGGACAGCCTTTGCGCGACCTCGCGACCACCCTGTACGGCGACGCCGGGCGCTGGCCGGACATCTACCAGGCGATCCAGGGGGTCGTCGCGCAATCGGTCGCGGCGAGCCAGCAGGCCGTGCTGCCGAACACACCGCCCGTCGAAAGCGTGCCGCCACCCCCGCCGCCGGCTCCGGCACCCGCCGCGGGGCAGGGCACCCCGCCTTCGCCTCCGGCGTCCACCCAGGCACCACCGCCAGCGGAAAAGTTGAGGGGTGGCAGCCAGGGGTTCATCTTCGGCCTGCAGATCGTCTACCTCGCGGCACTCGGCGCGCTGGCCGGCATCTACTTCGCGAACCGCGCCCTTATCAACCTGCCGGAAACCCTGGGCCCGCTGCCTGTCGCGGTACCGTGGTTCGGCGCGCTCGGCGCGGTGCTGATCTCGCTGGTTGGAGTCACCGAGCACCGCCGTGACTGGGATCAGTCATATCGGTTCTGGCACTGGTCGCGACCCGTGCTAGGCGCCAGCTTCGGGGCCATCAGCGTATTGATCTTCGAAGCCGGCATCCTGGCGGTGGGGTCGGCGCCGACCGCGAGTACGCAGAACGTTCCGCGAAACCTACTCTATTTCCTGGCCGCGTTTGTGGTCGGCTACCGCGAGGAGACGTTCCGCGAGCTGATCAAACGATTGACGGACGTGATCTTTTCCCCAGGACCCACCGGCACTGCCGGCCTGGCGGTCAACTCGATGTCGCCACAAACCGGTCCGGCTGCCGGCGGCACCGTCGTGACGGTGCTCGGAACGGGCCTGACCGACACCGACTCGGTGCGATTCGGGACGGCGTCGGCGCAATTCCACATCGACGGCGACACGCAGGTGACGGTCACGAGCCCGCTCGGCCAGGCAGGCGCGACGGTCAACGTCGTGGTCACCGCAAAGTCGGCGACAGCTGCCGCAGGGCCGTTCACCTACACCTGAAAGACCCTCTGTACACGCGACCGGCTCGCTCGTAGAATTAATCCTGGGCCTGCTCGGGCGCAAGTGAGGTTGTCGAGTTGGCCTGTTCTTTTTCTGAGCCTAGACGCTAGGCGCCGCGCCCCCTCCCATTCGCGCGAGCTGCTGCGTCACCTGCTGCCGGAAGGCATGGAGGTCGGCCAGTTGTGCGTTGACGGCCTGCAGCTGCGTCTGCACCTGCTGCAACTGCGCATCCTTCGCGAGGAGCTGCTGCTGGAGGCTTGTCACGCTGGGCTGCGCGGCCGGATTCGAGGTGAACACGACCTGCCCCGCGGTCTGATGCAGCGCGACAGGGCCGGTCGGCCCCGCGGGCTGCCGGAAGATGTCGATAAGGTTGGACATCACCGGTGGCCCCAGCGAAGGGATGAAGGGCTTCGTCTGCACAGTCATCCCGAGCTGGGCCAGGGCGCCAGCGGCCGATGTTGTGGATGTGCCCGCGACAAAACCCGCCGGCCCAGGCGCCGGTGGGGCCGAGAGCTGCCGGAATCCCGCGCCCACTCCGACCATGTGTTTGGCGAGGCCGAACTTCTGGAGCCAGGTCGCCAGTTGCGATCGCAGGTCGAGATTCTGGATCTCCTGCATCGTGTTGAACAGGCTGTCCAGCGACCACACCGGGGTCGCGCCGGACGACTGCGGGTTGTACTGCGGGACGCCGTACTTGGCCGCGGCGTCAGGAATCACGTAGCAGCAAATCAGCTCGATGAGCTCGCCGATGATGGGCACGATCGGGAAAAGCGACATCCAGTAGCCGATGGTCGGGAACGTCTTCAGGTAGTGGCGCCCGGAGAAGTTGCAGACGTTGTGCACCTTGTTGTTGCGAATGCTGACGACCCCGAGATACAGCTTCTCATTGCGTGAATTGCATTCAGCGCACTTGACAAGCAAGTGATCGCAGAAGCAGTCCTTCAGGTACTGGACGAAACCGGCGAGCAGGTCGACGTACGCCTCGACCGCTGCCTTGTGGTAGGCGACAGACCTCACGAGGATCTTGCTGGTGTCCGCGGCCTGCGCGTAAAGGAGATTGTGCGGTACGAGAAGGATGCTGTCGGCCGGCCGGTTGAGCACCGCGAGAGGCCCCTCCGACTGCCCGAACTGCCCGCTCAGCGGCGACAGCGCAATGTCGACCGGACCGACCTGCGTGGGCAGTTGCCAACCCGTGACACGCGCGGATTTGGCCAGGTCGATGAGGTTCAGCGTGTAGAAGTCCTGGGACGCCCACCAAAGGAAACGACGATCGGCGGCCATATGGATCGCGCAGCTGTCGACGACAGCAATGACAGGGTCGACGCCAGGTTGCGGACCCCAGCCCTGCGCTCGTCGAGGATATCCCGCGATCGCCTTGCTTGTGCTCCCGATCACCACGTAGACGCCGATCTCCGACCCTGCCCCTCCACCCCACACCAACCCGTCAGACCCTCCGCCTGAGGGCAGGTGTATGTCGAATTGGGCGGGGTTCCCGAGGCCAAGAAATTCGATGATTCGAACGCTGTCATACGAGGGCGGGGTGTTCTGGCCGACGTTGTAAGTGGCGGCGATGAGCAGAACATTGCTTTGCAGCTCACCATTCGGATGTGCCACGGCCATGTGACCCGAGGCGTTGAACGCAAAGGCCCCACTGACCGGCTGCAGCGTTGCAGGCTTGGTGGGGTCGATGTGATACAAGCCTTTGCCGATCGCGATCGCCGCGACGTACTGCCTGTTGTTGATGATGACGCCCTCGATCGTCGCAAATCGCACGCCTGCGAGGGTTATCACCTGCTTATCCCAGGTCACTCCTGCGGGCGAGATGGCGCCCGTCACGTAGAGGGTGTCGGTGCTGTTCGCGGCCGAGGCAAGGATGACGTAGATGGTGTTGCCCTTCGCTGAGAAGGTGAAGTCGATGATCGGTCCGGTGGTGGCCCCACCCGTCGGGTCCATCTGTACCATCAACTTGCCTGACGCGCCGTCGTAGCGGTTGATCCGCGGCTCGAGCTTGGTCGGATCGTTGCCATTGCTCAGCGTGTAGAACTCATTGGCGTTCGTCCGCCACTTGATCCGCGTCTGCTGGCCGGCCCCGAAGACGTGCGGCATGACTCCGTCGGCGTTGTCCTGCGGATACGGCCGCGCGTTGTCAAACAGCGCGCAAAAAGTATCGCTGGTGATCTTCGGCTTGAGGTCCGCGTACAGCCTGCTGAGGAGGTAGTGCTCCTTCGCCGAGATGTACACGTTCTGCCCGGCCTGAGGGTTGGGACCCTGCGCGAGGAGGTTGATGAATGCGGAGGCAAGCTCCTGGCGGCTGGTGATTGGCGGATCACCTGGCAGCTGGTCCAGCTCCTTCTTCATGAAGTCTTGGAACGGCTTGATGCAGTCGTCGTAGTAGTCGAGCAGCAGCGTGCCATCGAACAGCTCGTCAACCTCGCTCGTCGGCGGTTTGTATTTCTCGGCCGTGATCTGCACCTGGGCGTGCTTGTCCACGCCGATGATCAGGGACACTTCCCCGTTTTGGCTCGAGTCCAGCGGTGACGAGCTCATCTGGCTGATAAGCAGGCCGACGTCGACCGGGGTGTCCATGGTGGTCTCGACGTCGTTCCCGTTGCAGTCGACCGCGTAGCCGCTCTTCACGGTGACCCACTCTCCTGTCGCGGAGTTGCACACGACCTGGAGCCCGCACACGATGCCGTATCCATGGATCAGCTTGTTGTGGTGGGACAGGTCCACCCGCACCTTGCACAGCGCGTCCAGCGCCTGTTGGACGTTCGTCGCATTGATCAGCTGACAGTTCGAGTTGTCGTAGCTGACGTCGGTGGCCGCGATCGCGGTCAGAGCCGGAAACTGTGGCCTGCAGTCGAGCGTCGTGATCTGGCCGCCGCTGTGTACCTGGAGGAGCGCCAGAGCGCAGTAGCGATGCTCGATACCGTGCGGCCGCAGCGCGACGGGCATCCCCGGCGGATCGTTGGGCCACTCGACGTCAGTTGTCGCGGTGCGCGCCGGAATCAGCCAGTAGTCGCCCTTGTTGAACCAGACCTGTGGATCCGGCTCGCCACTGGCGAACTGAACCTCGACTCCATCCTCGAGCGTGATCCAGCCACCCCCGACGACATTGAGCTTCTTCGCATCCGACTCCCAGCGCCTGACCTTCGGGTGGTGGTCCTTGAAGGTGACGTCGTAGTCCGATGGCGTCAGAGCCGGAGGGCCCGCGTACTTCAGGGTGTCTCCATCCGGGACCCCAAGCTGGACGAAGATGCCGAGCACGCTTCCGTCGGGCGACAGCTCGCGGACGTCGTCGGTCAGCTCCACCCACTGGCCGCTTTCGAACCCCTGCGCAGCGTCCTGGGGCGTGCCGGCTATCGTGAGCTCGCCGGGCTTCGGGCAGCCCTTCCAGTCGACCGCGACCGATCCGTTGTCGCGCGACCACTTGAACGTCGCCGTGGCGAGGTCGCCGGGTTGGTGGATCTCGACCCGATAGAGCTGGTTCTCCAGCCTCCGGAAGCCGGCCTCGGCGGGCAGAAGACAATCCTGCACGGGATCGCTGGTTGGAATGGCGCGCGCGCGCATGCGCCCAGTGCTGGCGACCGGGGGTGCAAATGTTCCTGAGGCCGGCGGCGGCGCGGCCGGCAGGATGAGGTCGGCGCAGGTGGTCATGCTGTCCACCTCGACGAGCCGGACCTGCCAGGTGGTGCGGGTCCGAGTTCCAGTGTCGGGCCCGTTCAGCGCCACCTCGCGGATCGCCGGGTCGTCGATCGCGATGATGTGGCGCTGGAAGACGTCGAGATAGGCGATGTAGGTCTTGCCGAAGTACTGGTTTTGCGTCGTGAACATGTCGATCGCGGGCGGCGACTGGAGGTCTGGCTGAGTCAGGTAGGTGACGACCGGGGTNATGCTGATGCTCGTTCCGGCCACAGGCAGGGTGCTCCCGGCCAGCGGCNTTACCGTCAAGGTCGAGTCGGCGGAATTGGTGGCCGGAGGGTTGAGCCCGGTGATCTGGGCGACCAGGACCCCGGCTTTGGCTGAGATCCGGACCCACTCATCCACGGCGAGCCTCGTCACGCCGGCGAGCACGCCGGTGACGAGCAGCGTGCCGGCCGCCGGGTCCACAACTGACCCGTAGAGGTAAGGCGAATCGACCTCGCACAGGATGCCGTCAACGTAGAGGCGCCCCGGGCTCAAAAGAAGGTCTTCTCCCTTGGTCCCTGTTATCGCTGTGATGCCAAATCCGCCGCCGACCTTCGGTGAGCCGTTCGGACCGACGGTATCCTCCAACGTCGCGCGCCACCGGTGGTCGATGATCGCGACTTCTTCGTTCCAGTCGGAATCGAGCTGGACACGCCCCTGCTGCATCTGCACGCTGCTGTAGTGCTTCTGCGATTTGAAGGTGCGTCGTGTGAAGTCGCCTTTCATCGTGGTCTCCTCAATTCACGTAGAAGATCCCGGCCTCGAGCCCGAATCGGAGGTACTCGTCGAGCGCTACGCGCAGGTTGGCTTCGCGCTGTGGCTGCTGGACTTTGTTGAACGCGCCCATCTCGCTTCCGTTGTCGGCACCCGTCAGCAGCTCAGGCGCAGCGAACTGCGAAAGCTGGGCGTAACCCGGATCGCCCAGGCGGACGGAGGTAAAGGCAGGGAGCAGCCGTGCCCTGACCGCCGGCGCCTCGTCTGGGGCTGCCTTGGCGAGCGCCATCGCCGGCTGGCAGTGAAACGCGTTGGGCACAGGGCTGTCCTCTGGGACGTAGCTGAACCGGACGCAGCCCGCCTGCAGGCGTTCAACCGCGAGGGAAGCGGTGAAGATGCTGTCGCTCGCGTTGAGGGTTCGGGCGGCGGTGGTACCGAAGACAGTGGTCCTGTCGACGTTCACATCGCAAGTCGTGGTATCGAGCGCGCGTTGGCCTACGCCTCCGATCACGCTGTCGGCCACCGTGACGCCCGCGATGCGTCCGGAGACCGATACGTTTCCGGACAGGGAATCCGCCACCTCGAGATGCATGCGTTCGTTGGCTCCTCCGGCGTCGATGCTGATACCGCCGGTGACGGTGGAACACGCGACTCGGAGCCGGCCGAGGTCGCCATTCGTCACCGACAAGGCTCCGTCGATCAGGAGCCCGTCGATGACCAGCCCGCCGGCCGCCATCCCGCCCCCAGCCGAGTCACCACACGCGTTGACGTCGGCTGCGACGACCGGCATCAATGCCAGCGGCTCGATCGCGGGACTGCCATCGTGGTTGACCAGGTCGCGAGACGTCGCCGCGACGACCGCCAGCCGGCTGCCACCCGGCACTGTGATCTGGGGAAGCGGATCGGTATATGTGGTCGAGTCCATGACGCAGATGACGCCGAAGTTGCCCGGCGGCAGAGTGTTCCACTCGACGATCGCGTCCCGCAGGGTGGGGAATACCGTCTTCGCGTGGATGGCGTTATGCAGCGAGTCGAGATCCTGTGTCACCCCTACCTTCCAGGTCGGCGCTGCGTCGAGCCATCCCGCCACCGAGGCCGACCTGTCATACGGACCCGCACCGGTGTCGGCGGCGAAGCCGTAGGAGTAGCTCACGCTGACACCAGCCGGCACCTCGCCGGCTGGAAAGGTCACGCGTCCTCTCGCGACATCGACGGCGACGCGACCCGCGCCGGGATGCTGCCAATCGCCGAGGTCGCAGATCGAGATGTCGTCGGGCGACTTCCACGCGGGCGCGCCGCCAGGCATGGGGAGCGTCCCCACCGCGAGCACCTGATGATCGGGGGTGAAGTAGGCGCGCGATCCCGGATCGAGCAGCAGGTCGTCGTGGAGCGCGCGCGGGCGCAGCGGTCCGGGCACGTCGACCTCTTGCGCGAGGTGCTCGATCGCCGTCTCGGTCCTGGGTGCATTGAAGAGGGGTTCATCTCGGCACAGCGGGTTGATGACGTAGCGCCCGTCGGATGGACTCATGACCGGCACTGCCGTCGCCGCCGTGACGGGGTATGCCTGGAGCCGCCACAGCATGACCGCTACGTCAGGAATGTTGTAGCGACCGCGCTTGGGCTCGATCCTCCGCACCTCGGCGGTGTGGGCCGCGGTCTCGAACGGACCGTCGACGAGCTCCAATGCCGAGGTATCGCGCAGGTCGGGCGTGCGGACGTTGCGAGGCCGGAGGTGGTTGATGTTCTGGGTTGTGCCGAGCAGATGGAACGTCTCCACGACCTTGGCCCTCCAGCTCGTCACGTCGTAGGCAAGTCTCTCGATGACGGAGACGGTGCCCTTCCGCCGGCGGTAGGCAAGCGTGTTGGCCACGTAGCTGCGCTCGCTCATCCCCGCGGCCGCCACGTTTATCCGGCGGACGCGCAACAGGTCACCGATATACGGGACCACCCACTCCTGGCAGGTCTCGATGAACCAGTTGGCGTATAGCCCGTCGATGTCGAGGGCGACCGCGTCAGCCTGGCCCGCGAGCACGCCGATGAAAGCTTTGAGCGGGAATCCGCGCTCGGCGTCCCGAACCCGGTGGACCGCGGGGAGCAGCGCGTACATCTCGTCGACCGAAATCGTCATGTTGCCACCTTCAGATCCACATCCGTCGCGCCGTCGCTTATGGTCAGGAGCTGAGCGGGCTGAATACCGTTGTCGTAGCGACCGCGAAGCGCTGGAAGAGCCGCCGGTGGCGGCGCGATCACAGCACTGGCGCCGACCACGGGGAGTGCGATCAGCTCCGTCAGATCGACGGCCATCACTCCGGGGGTCGCCTGGAGGACGGCTATCACCTCGCTCTCGAAAACCGGTTGACCGAGAGAGCGCCGATCAAACGAAAAGGCGTCCCGCACCGCCTTGACCGCGGCAGGGACCACGATGGTCTCGTCTCTGCCCGTCTCGAGGAAGAGAAATGCCGTGATCGCGAATCGGAGGTCCTCGAAGGAGCTCACCTCGAATCGCTGATGGGGATCGGCGTAGCTGGTGATCGCTGTCTTTAGCTTCGGATACGTGTCCCCGTCTTTTGTCACCGGCGCGCCGTTCGTGCCCGCCACCGTGACGTTCACCTTGCGCGAGCTACCGTCCCAGACCCAGTCCGCCTGCGCTTTGGCGATGCCCGCGAATGCGCGCGCGAAGTCCTCGAAGTCGGTCAAGGAGACGACGCGAGAGAACGTGACCACCTGCTGTGGCGCGTTTTGCCTGGCTGAATCGAGGCCTTCCGCATCGGCGGCGATTCCGCCGGCCGGGACTGGGTTGTCGACCGACTGCACTCCCTGGGGCCGTGTCATCAGCAGCTTGATGCGGTCGGCGCCGACCACGCCCGGCCGTCCGACGCCGACCCGATATGTCGCCTTGACGTTCTCGACGCCGGTGGGCAGCCTGGCCCCGGTGATGCCGTCGCCGAACTCGACACGGACCTCGCCGCCGGCCGCCAACCGCACCAGGTAGACCTGGTCGTGCGGCCCTTGGCCGTACAGGGTCGGAACCTCGGTCCACGCGAGGTCGTCCACCCTCACCTCGAGGGTCGTTGCGGCGCCGCTTGCGGCGGCCGACGAGACGTACGTAAGTGGCGCCTGCTTCAACGTGAAGGTCTGGAACGGGCGCGACGCGTCGCCGCTGCCGAGGACCTCTTGCTTGCTCTCGCCGTGCGTGGCGTGTGCGACGTTGCCATTGATCTTGAGCGACGCCCTGTCGTAGCAATTCGCAAGAGCGTCGTGAAGTTTCAGCCGCGTGGTCGTGCCGTCGATCAGCTCGCTCCCGTCTTCGATAGTTGCGACCTCCGCGATCGGCTGGTCGCCATCGAGGGCAGGCGTCCACCTGAGGACCGAACCGGCGCTGGAGGCGGTGATATCTCCTTCCTGCCCGCCCGGTGCTCGGATGTACCAGGTGATCTGTGCAGTCCCGCTATCCCATGTATGTGGGCGGGTCATCTGTACGGATTCGCCTGGCTGAAGCGAGACCTTGGTGCCGTCGCTGGCGACGAACTTCAGGTGTTGGGTCACGATCGCGCGCGCCCGTTTGCCCGTGACGATGATCTTCTTTCCGGGGTTCAGGCCTTCGACCACTCGATCCAGGGGAATTGAGGTGCCCTGGACGGGATTCGACAGCTTGATGTCGGCGAGCGTGACCTCCGGTCCCTGGAGGTGAACGACTGCGTCACGGACGTGCCGCTCGAAGTTCTTGAGCTTTTCCTTGGGGTCAAGCGTGATGCGCGTTGTCTTGCTGCTCAAGCCGTAATCCGCGCGCGCCGCCTGCGTCGTCGCGACGATACCGAAGAGTTCCGCGTAGGTCTCGAGCGCCACCACGGCGTAGGCGCTCTTGGCCGCCTCGGCATAAACCGCGTCCAGGTCGATGGTGTCCTTGTTCTGGGTCCCGGCGGGCGAGTAAATGTTGAAGTCCGGCCACTCCTGCGTTGCAGCCGTGGCGTTGCTGTAGTGGGGACGGATCTGATCGGGGATGAGCCGCCAGTCGGGCGCGTTGAATCCGAACATCCCGGCGCGCGTCTTCATGGCGTAGACGTGGAGCTCCGCGCGCACCGGATGGGCCTTCTTAGCCAGGTGGTCCTTGGCTTTCTTCAGACGCTTGCCCAGGCCTCGACTCCAGGTCACCGTCGTCGTGCCCGCTACCGTATCCACGCTGACCGTCTCGAGGACCCGAAAGTCCCAGTGCTGGGAGCTCGATTTGACGTGACGGTGGTGCCCGACGAACAGCAGGGCGTCGCCCGGCCGGAGGAGTGTCGAAGTACCGGCGAGGACCACGCTGGTTTCGTTCATCGCCAGGTGCTGCCGGACGGTACGCCGCGGAAACAGCACGTTCCATTCCGGCCTCGCATCAACGACCTCGACCGTCTCGAAGGTCTGCGGCTTGGCGTTGGGTTCGGGCAGGCTCTGGACCCGCGTCCCGACCGGGATGGGCACGTCTCCGGGAGAGCCCGGCGACGTGTCGAGCTGGAAGGCGAGGACCACGTCGGCCGCAACCCCGGGGTTGGGGAGATAGCTGATCTCCGCCGCCAGCGAGTACACGCTCTGCGTCTCGGTCGCGGTGCGCAGGTAGGCCTCGGTGGCGATGCGCTCCTGATAGAAGGTCAGCACGTCGAGCACCGTCGCCCAAGCGTCGACGAGGGCGATGGACGGGTCGCTCTCGTCGCGCGCCGTCAGGCCGAGGAGCTCCGGCCTTGTTCCCAGCGCAGCCTTCATCCTCGCCTTGAAAAGCGGCTGCGTGCCGATCCGGTAGGCGATGGCGGAGAGGCCCGGCGGGTTGTCGATCGCCGGCGCAGCCGGCGCTATCGTCTCGCAGCAGCCGCATTCGTCAAGCAAGACAGCGGCGCCGCTCATGCGGCACCCCCGAGTGCAACGTCGAGGTGGCCGTTCTCGGGGAAGTTGGGATCGTTGGCGAGCTGGACCACCTCGAGTGGGGCAACCGTGATCAGGCCGTTCTCCAGCTCCTGGTTGGCGATCTTGCCCCAGCGCTGAAAGCGCGTCACCGCCACGGACGCGACCCCCGGCACCGCCAGGACGGCAGCGTAGACCTGGCTCAAATAGAGGCTCTGGCCAAACGTGAATCGGTCAGGCGCGAAGAACGCCTCCGCGGTGCGGGACCCCGCCCTGCCCGTCAGCGCCGCGACGATCCCCTGCCGCACGTCCTCCGCGAAGAAGCCGTCGCGTGAGCAGAAGGCGACGGCGATGTCGAGCGGAACATAGATCGGCCCCTCGACCTCTACGTCATATCCGGCAAGCCGGAACTGGTCGACAAAGCCGGCGAGCTCGTCGCGAAAGCCGAGATCCACCCCGAGGCCCCCTCGACGCTCGACCGTGAGGAACACGGTCCACCAGCTGCCCGTCCACCGCATTCTCGCCGCGGCGTTGAGAACCTCCGGATGGCGGCGGGCCACGACGCCATAGTCGGCTTCGGTGACCGCCCGATCTTGCCGGCGGAACGCCTGCGGTGCGAGCTGCTTGATCGCTTCGAACAGCTCGGGATCCTGGCCGCCGGTGGCCGGCAGCGGGTTGCGGACCAGTTCCACGCCCCGCGTGCCGACGACGCGCCTCATCGCTTCGCGTCCGATGTTGCCGCCGGTGCTCGAACCGAACCTGTAGATCGCGGAGAACGTGTGGCCGGGTATCGGCTGGCGGCCGTGCACGTCATCGCCGAACCGGAGGTGGGCGACGCGGTCGTCCTCCATCTCGACGACGAAATCGAGGCTGAAACGGTCGCTGTCGAGGAGGTCGTAGCGTGGCACCCAGACACCCGCGGGGCTGGTGAGCGTGACGGCCGGCAAGGCCTTGCGTGGATCGGTCGTGGCCAGCGCCGAAGCCGGTGCCTGCAGGTCTGTTTTGGTCAGCGCAAGCGCAAACGTCAGATCGGTCCTGCGGAGCGTCGGCAGGAAGGCGCCCTCCGGTGGGACCGTTGCCGGAAGGGGCGGTTCGGCGCGCAGAGTTCGTCCGTGGTCCGCGAGCACCACGTTGGCGCGCGCGACCGCGACATCGGCGATCTGCGTCCCGGCGCCCACATTCGTCGGGTCCGTGATCTCGGCCGAAACGCAGAGCGGAAAGGTCAGCGCGTCGGACGACGCCCACTGGACGTCGACGACGTCTTTGTGGTACAGCTCGTCGACGTTGCCGACCGCCGCTGTGAGCCGTACGACCTGGCGGTGGGTCGGATCGGCGTCGGCGGGGCGGCCCGTCTTTGGGCTGAGCGTTTCCTCGAGGAGCAGGAGATCGCCGGCCCCCAGCGCCATCCCGTGTACCGCGAGGAGCGACGCGGCTGTGGCCCCTCGAGGCAGGCAGCACGATTGGTCACCCCAGGTCCACAGGCGGATCTCGTTGTGCGCACGGCGCGCCTTCAGCGGGTGCATGGTCTCGAAGACCGCAATGGACTGTTCGGACAGCGCATCGAGTTCGGCGATGTATACGTGTTGCTCCGGGGTGCCGGACACGACCTGCGTCCCTTGAGGGATGTAGAGCTCGTCGTCGTTGGTCTCGAAGTGGATCCACGTCCGCGCGTTGCAGCCTTCGTGCACGTGGTAGTCGAGGAGGCGAGCATGGCGGCGGGCGGAGGTGCGCCGGCGGCAGGTTCCGAGGTATGCCTCCGCCGCCACCGCATCCTGGCGATAGCTCAAGTCGTCGCCGATGTACGCAAGCAGCTCGACCAGGGTCACGAGCAAGTCGGCCGGATTACGCTCCGTCCAGTCCGGCATGGTGACGGCGAGTCGGTCCAGCATGAGCCGCCGGAAGCTCGCGTAGTCCTTCGACAGGTAGTCGATCACAGGCGAAGGCAATGCCGCCTCGGCGCAGACCTGCTCGATCAGGCAGTCGAAATCGCTCGGGCAGGCGGCGCGAAAAGAGAAGGAGACGTTGGAGAGGACCTGGTCGTATCCGTCAAGGGTCGCGGGATCGTCGATTCCCTTTTGCAGCCGCAAGGTGTAGATCGAAAAGTCGCCAGCGGCTGATGTGGTGACCTCGAGCAAGTGATTGTCTGCCACCGAGACCACCACGTCGGTCACCCGGATGCCCTTGATCCTTACCCCGCCCTCGATGGCGACGTTCCCAGCCGCGAGGCTCCCGACGATCGGGTTGAGAAAATGGACGTGCAGCTGGACCTGGTCGGCGGCCACCTCCAGGTAGTCGATGCCGTTGAGGGGCGAGCCGAGCGCCTTCTGGCGACGGACCGGCGTTCCGCACCTGTACTGCAGGTCCTTCACAGCCTGCCTCGCTGGAAGGTCGCCACCTGGGCCTGCTGCGACTTGCGGACCACGTACCTGACGGTGACCGTGAGCTGCGACTCTACGCTTTCCGCGTCGACGCTCTGCACGTCGATCACGTCCGCAAGCCAACGGACGAGGGAGGCCTGTGCGGCCATCTGCGCGGCGGCCGCCACCTGCGGGCCGTTCGGACCAAACACGAGCCCGAGCAACCCGCTGCCGAAATCGGGTCGGTTGACGCGCTCGCCAGGCGCCGTGAACAGCACCTGCTCGATCAGGTCGCGGATGTGGTCATCGGCGCCCGCGCGCATCGTCCGCCCAAAGGCGTCGGACGTGAACGGAAACGCGACGTTGAGCGTCACGTCGCCTGCACCCGCACCTGGGTCACGACGATGGTGAGGGGCGTTCCCGTGGGAATGCAGGTCGACGAGCTCGACTGAATCAAGACCGGGTCGCCTCCGGCCGTGACACGAGTTGCCCCCACCATCCACTGAGCGGTGGTGCAGGGACCCGTGCCGGCCGGAGGCACGAACGCGCAGCCCGCGATCGAATAAGGCGCGGACATCGTCGTCACCGGCTGTCCCCCGACCGTGACGCGAGGGTTGGTCACCGTCGGCGTCGCCTGGCCGCCGTGAGCGCAGATCACGGTCGCGCTCGGGTCGAGGATGTAGCCAGGCATGTCAGGTCACCTGCAGCGCGCCGCTGTTGACGCTGACCTGCGGTCCGGTCAGCTCGATTTTGGCGCCCATGCCGTTGTCGATCACGACGCCTGTCGAGCTCAGCACGAGCTTCTGGCCGGCCGAGGTCGTGAGCGTGATCCCGCCTGCGCCGGGAGTGTCGTCCAGGGTGATGCTCTGCCCGCCGGAGGTGACCACCATGAGCTTCTGGTACGGGGGCGCGAGGATCAAGGGCGGCATATCCTTGGCCGACCCCCAGAAGCATCCCGTCCAAACGGGGTACTCCGGGTCGCCGTGTTCGAACTCGATCCATACCTCCGCGCCGACGGTGGGGATGGCGAAAAAGCCCACGCCGGAGCCGCCGAAAGGGGCGCATGGAAGGGCCCATCCGGTCGTCTGGCTGCCCAGGACGTCGGGCACGGTGGCCTTGATCCGGCCGGTCATCAGCGGATCCTTGTTGTCGGAGACCTCGCCCCGGAACTTGCCGAAGTACACCGCCGTCTGGCTCATGTCGGAAGCACCGGCAGAAGCGCGCCGGTCCCGTCCCTGCTCAACGTGAACGATTGCCGGTAGTCGCTGAGCGTGATGGCGTGGGCAACCCTCTGGACGTAATAGAGACCGTCGTAGGTGAAGCCGACGCCCCGCACCCCCACCAACGACCGCGCGCGCAGGACGCGGCCGTAGCGGACCGAGTCGATCTCGCCCTGGCCGCTCACGGCTTCAGGCGCCTGCGTCGCGGCGGCAATCGCCGAGGCGGCAGCCTCCAGCGGGCCGAGGTTCGCGGACTGAGAAAGCAACGTCGTCCGCCGCACGGGCGATGGAAACGGCGTGAGCGGGGGAATCCGGAGCGCCGGCATGGCGGGAATCGGAATGGTCATCCCCAGGATCGGCTCGATGAAGGACCCTTTCGCCCCGACCGGCGCGAGCGAATCGTTCGTGAAGCTGATGTTGCGGAGGTTCGTATCGGTCCCCATGTTCAGCGTCAGGGCTGCTTGAGGAAGCCCGATTCGGTTCTCCGGCCCGAAGTAGGCGCGCGTGACACCGAACATGAATGGCTCGACGTAGAAGACGTACCCGTTACGGCGCGCGAGCTCGAGGATGAACTTGAAGTCCGTCCCGTGCTGCTGCGGCGTCCGCATGAGGTCGATGGGGAAGTCGAGCGTGGGGATGATCATGTGGGGCCCCATGAGCCCGTTGGGGATGTAGGTCAGGAGGAGTCGTTCGACGATGACGGAGTCCGGCTGATACGGGTAGCTGTCCTCGTGCTCTTCGAGGTCGAGCATCACGCTGATGTCCTTGCCTGTGACAGTCAGCGCCGAACGGCCCGGCTCCTCCGAGGGCGAGAGCTGATGCTGAGTGATCACACCGTCGATCAAGACCTCCAGCGACGCTCCGATGAGGACCGCGATGATCATGCGGTTGAAGAGGTCGAGCGAACCACCGAGGAGGATTCCGTAGTCCGCGGGGTTGTCTTTGCTCAGCTGGACCGTCATCTGAAACCCATCACCCTGGCGCGCATCGTTGGTCACGTCCACCTTGGTCAGGGAGGCGAGCACCTCGGGAGGCAGCGGGGTCGGAATGGTTGGGCCCGACCAGATCATCAAACGGATGCCCTTGCGGTCACCGAGCATCAGCGCAGCCCCGGCAGCGGAACCTTGATCATGCGGCCGCTCTCCTCCGTCAGCTCCTCAGGCTGCAGCACGACGTTGGCGTCGCAGACCTGCCAGAACTGCGTCGGGTCGGCGAGATACCGAGCGGTGATGTTGTCCAGTCGCTCGTCCTGCCGCACGAGGTGCTCGACGAGTGTCGGCATCGTGTTGCGGGCTGGCAGCTGACGGCGCAGCTTGTAGCGCACCATGCGTTGCTCGCCGGTGGCGTCCTTGACCTCGATCGTCTGCGTTGGCACGTTGGTGTAGCGGCTGCCCGGATCGAACATCGATCAGATCCCCGGCAGCGGAATGCCGGAGGCGACAGTGGAGGCCAGCGACACGGCGGCCAGGGCTTCCTTTGCGATCTGGTGGGCCATGAATATGGCGCCACCTACGCTGAACAGGCCGAGGTCGGTGTAGGTCAGGACTCTGAGAGACAGGGTGACCTTCGCCCGGATCGGGTTGAGGTGGGTGTCGAAAGCCTCCTCTGTGATCGTGAAGTCCTGAAGCCGCACCGGGAGGATTCGGGCAACGTTCCAGACCAGGATGGTGAGCGGCATCGGGGTCGGGATCACCTCGATCATTCCGATCGCGCTCAAGACCTGGTTGGTGATCTCGACCAGCGCCTTGGGGTAGACCATGCACTCAAGCGCGGACAGCTGAGGGAGGATGCCCAACCTGGTCGCGATCCCGTTCGCGTTTTCCAGCTGGTCTGTCGCGTCCAGCTCCCCGTCCATGCGGATGGTCTCCTGCGCCGGGCCGCGCAGCCGCATCACGTCGCCCTTCTCCGCATCCCCCGCCGCGACGAGCGGATGGATGGTCCGCGTGAGCTGGTCCGGGTTGTACTGGAAGACCACAAGGTTGGGGATCGGCAGGATCGGATCGATGCTGACCAGCGCGGCGTGCCCGATTCGCGGTGACTGAGGCGAGAAGCTGCTGGTCATGTCCGCAAGCCCGCGTGCACGCTGCGTGCGAGGTTGCGACCGGTCGCCCGGTCATCGCCCGGCACGATGTCAATGCCGCCCGCGTCGAGCTGGTCGCGCGCGGCCATCTTTCCGGGAAGCCCGTCACGGGTGAGCAGCCGGCCCAGCTCCTCGCTCAGCCCCGCCGAGATGCGGTGGCGGTCCACCGACCCGAAACCGTGGAGCACGACCTCGCCGATGTCCACCGAGTACCTCACGCCCAACCTCTGATCTCGCCGCTCGTGAGCGGGTGCTGCAGCTTGACGGATTCGAGCCGTGCGGCATCGAGGATGTGGTGCATCGACACCGCCTGTTCGTCACCCGCCGCAAGGAAGGCGGCGTTGATTGCGATGTTCCTGATGCTTCCTCCCGATGCGTTGAGCTGCGCCAGGCGTTCGAAGTCGAGATCCGCAGTAGGCGTTTCGGATGGAAACATCCGGCTCCAGATCTCGGCGCGCATCGCAGCGTCGGGAAAAGGAAACTCGACCATGAATCGAAGCCGCCTCATGAAGGCTGCGTCGAGCGCCTCCTTCATGTTCGTGGTGAGGATGGCGAGGCCGCGATAGTCCTCCATCCGCTGCAGGAGGTAGCCGGTCTCGATGTTGGCGTAGCGGTCGTGGCTGTCGCGCACCTCGCTTCGCTTTCCGAAAAGGGCGTCGGCCTCATCGAAGAGGAGGATTCCGGCGCCCGCATCCGCGGCGTCGAAGATCCTGCCGAGGTTCTTCTCCGTCTCGCCGATGTACTTGTTCACCACCTGGCTCAAGTCGATGCGGTAGAGGTCGAGGCCAAGCTCGCCGGCAACAACCTCGGCCGCCATGGTTTTGCCCGTACCGCTGGAACCGACGAAGAGGGACGCGAGGCCGAGACCCCGTGACGTGCGCCGGCCAAACCCCCAGAGGTCGTGGACCGTGTAGCGCTTGACGACCTGTAGCGCGATCAGGTGCAGAACGGCGAGCTGCGCGGGCGGCAGGACCAGGTCGTCCCATCGGGCTCGCGGCTCGATGCGGTGGGCCAGGCTTCCGAGGCGAGGGCGCGCGTGTGCGCGGCATGCGAGCCATAGGGAATCTCCGAGGTCGGTCGTATCGTCCGACGCCGCGCGCGCTTTCGTCTCCGCGGCAACGGCCGCGATCTCGGCGGCCGGCAGGCGGTACTGCGACACGATGCGGTCCAGGTCGCGCTCGGCCATCCCGCCGTCGAGATCGAGCTCCTCGAGCCAGAGCTCGCGCTGCTCTGCCGCGTCGAGGGGCGGGACGCGAAAGTGAAGGTGCCTCCGCCCGTCCAGAGGTTGCGGCGTGACGGTTTCCACCAGCACGGGCATCTGAACCGCATCGAGCAGACGCCGGATCGCGCTCGACCGGGCGGCTTCGGCGTGGTCGATGCGGCGGCAGTCGAGGGCGAGGAGCCTACGTTCGAGTTGCGCTTCGCGCCACCAGAGCCGTGCCAGGCCGTCCAGCTCGCGCGGTTCAGCCGGCAGTGTGTCAGCGTCGGCGACCAACAGGGCGAGGCCAAGACGGTGCGCGGAGTGCAAGGAGACCGAGCGGACGAGGTCCGGGTCGGCGCCGGAGATCTGGATCGTCTGCCGGGCCGAGTCCTCCCAGCTACGCTGCCAGGCGGCAGATACCTCGGCACCGAGCTTCGCCTGGGATGCGAATGAGGCCCGAGCGGGCGGCGCGAACCGCACGATCCCGGCGAGCCGGCTGTCGAGCTCGTCTGAGCCCAGGAGGTGGACCATGATCCGCTCGTCGAGGTGGACCGGGCAGCTCGTCAGGCTCGTGCCGCTGCTGAGCTCGACCAGGCGCCAGTAGCGCAGCGGAGCTCCCGGCAGCAAGGCCTCGGTGCGACCTCCAGGGAGCACAGCCATGGCAAGCCCGAACGTGGGATAGACCGGACCGTTCTCAAACGCCTGTGCGCACAAGCGCCCGAAGTCAGGGTCCAGCTCGAAACCCGCACACATAAGAAGGACGAGGCGCTCGAACTCGTCGAGCCCGAAGGCGGCTGCGACATGGTCCAGGGCGGCCGACCGCGGCGAGGCGTCCGGACCCGGCACCACGGCTGCACCTCGCGCCGCGGCGTTGAGCAACATGCGGACGCGGTCGATCTCCACCTCGAGCCCGAGGCGCAGATCCGGCTCGGTGCTCATTTCCGCGCTCACGGCACTGCGACCGTTTGATTCGGGGGAGCGCTGGAAGCTCCGTCCACGTGGACGACCAGCTCATAAGTCGCGGCCGGCAAGTTGGTCACGGGGAAATCGATCTGATAGGTCGAGGCGGCGCGGTCCGCGGCGAGCGCGACCTTCAACGGCACATGCGTGGCGGGATCTCTCAGCACCAGGTCGACCGCCTGGGCAGGCTGGACCGGGATGTCCATGGTCACGCGAAAGGTCGCGATGAACCCGTTCGGCCCCGCGACCGCGGCCGAGGCGAGACCGGCGACAACCACTCGCGGCACGAGTATGAAGGTCACCTGCTCCGAGCTCAACGCCGCCCGTGGGGTTGGGGGCCGGCCGAACGCCTCGAGCTGCGTGACGCGCACCGAGACGGGCCCGGCGGGCGGTCCGGACGCTGCCGGCAGAAGCTGAACCTGGAGCTGACCTGGCTTCGCGGCCGACGGTGTAAGCGCCATTCCCGCGACCACGACCCGCGCACCGGCGGGTCCGGCCAATGCAGTGCCGGAGATGGTGATCGACGTCCCGGCCTGGATCGGCGCGTCCGCGCCGGCGGTTGCCCTGACACTCGTCACGACTGGCCGCTCGATCGGCTCGACCCGAATGTCGCGCACCTGCACAGGCAGGGCTGGGATCACAAGCGTCTCCTGCTCGATGACCACGACCGACGCCTGATAGGCGATCGAAAGCGCGTAGGGGATGTCGGGAAACAACGCCCACAGGCGGGAGAGCTCCTCGAGGGACATGGGCAGCTGCGTGAGCTTGACGAGCTCGACCTGGTCGCCGAGATCGGTGGTTGCGAGGAATGGATAGACCGCGTGCGTCGCTTGTGCGGCGCTCACCACGTCCGCGATCTCTGTTCGGCTGACCTGCGGGATCGCGTTGAGGGTGCGGGCCGTGACCGCGAAAAGGCGCTCAGGCTCGAGGTTGGCGCTGTCGCCGTAGAAGGTGAACAGGTAGTCGAGCTCGAGTGGGATGCGGGGCTTTGTCACAACGCTGCCGTCGCTCCGGCGCGTCGGCAGGTCGTCGTTGCGCATCGACGGGTTGGGCTGCGAGTGGTAGAGAAATATGTTGACCGCCGGAGTCGGCGTCGCCTGAAAGGCTTGGGGGCGCCCGATGGAGACTTCTGCCCCCGACACGTCGCTTATCACGGCCGGCCGCAGAATGCCGCGCAAGGCCGCGGTCACCGTCGCCACCGCGAGGTAGTTGCTCACCTGCGCCCGGACGTCCGCTTGAGATAGTCGTCGAGGGATTCGACCCGCGGCTGGGTGGACCTCTGGATCGCCGGTGGCGGCGGTGCCGCGGCCCTCACGTCGATCCGGCCGATCCGCACTTGAACCACTGCCTCGCTGTCGGCGAGATGGTCGAGACGCATCGACTCCGCGCGATCCATCCGGCGGCTTCCGCGCTCGACGTCGATCGCCGCACGATCCATTGGGCCGAAGTCGTGGTCGTTCGCGGGAGTCGTCGGGCGGCGCGCCTCATGCCGCGAAGTCTTCACTGACCGCACATGCGTCGAAGCGACCGGGGTCGCACGTTCAGCGGCGCGTTCCATGGAGGGTTCCATGGCGGCTCGGACCTCGTCCGCCGGCGCGGCGCTGTCCAAAGACCGCGACCCGTTGATCGATGTGTCGGCGGCGAAGACCGGGTCGTCCCATTCGAGCTCCGTTTCCGTGACCGGCCGCTCGAAGACCGTCGTGTGATCCATCCCGGCTTCTTGCGTGACAGCGTCCGACTTCGCGTAGTTGGTAGCGATGGGAGTCGGACGCGCATCGGGGTCGGCCGCGAGCGGCTGGCGGCGTGCGGCCACGTGGTCCGCACCGGCCCGCGGCGCTAGTTGCGGAGCATGCGTTGCCCCACCCATGTCCGCGGGGGGGCGCGCCGGTGCAGGCTCCGACTCCTGTGCTCCCGGAGGAAAGACCGACTCGACTCCAGGTTCCACCCGAGTGGATACGGTTTCGTCCGCCACGTCCTCCTGCGCGGCTGGGAGCGGAGCGCTGCCACGCGCCTGCTGCGTGGCTGGAACCGGCTGTCGAGTAGTTCCTAGGGGTGCAGGGGCGCCGCGATCGACGGTCGCCGCTCTGTTTCCTGCAGGCGCGGTTGGTGCGCGGTGCTCGGCACCTGGCCTGGCGATGTCGGCGGGCGGCACATCCAGGAACTCCTCGACTTCCATCGGCGATGCGACGGTGAACTGCGCGTCCGGTTCGAAGCGCGAGCGGAGTCGCGGCTCGACCAAGCGCGACGCGCCCACAGCCCGCTCGGCCAGCCGCGAGAGAAATCCGCTCACTCCGCGGTCACCAGGTCCAGGTATGCCTGCCGCCGTCGAGACGGCAGACCGAGAATCTCGGCTTCGCTCCAGCCGTAGGCGGCTGCCAGGCGATGGATCTCACCCAGCAACCGCCGGGCGCCAGACGAGACTTCGGCGCCGACAAATGACCCCGGGTCGAGAGCCGCCTCCCACTCCGCACCACACGCGGGGCAGACAAGCTTGAATCGAAGGTCGGCCTGGGGATCGGCCGCCGCCATCGCGTCCTCCATCGCCGCGACGAGCTCCAGGGGGGCCTCCTCGACCGGATGAGGTTGCGACTCCCGGGTCAAGCCCACGACGCACCGATCGATCAGCAGCAGGCGTGCAGCCTGAGCCTCGGCGCAGGACGCGGCCGCCTGCATGTCGCGGCTGCTCGGGAGACGGAACTGGATCGACCAGTCCTCGTGCTCGGCGAAAAGACGAGTGTCGGCGGGTGGCTCGGCTGTGATGTCGCCGACCTCAAAGCTCAGGTCGACCTGCTGGCTACAGGCGGGGCAAGAGGCGAGCGCCTCAATGCCCTCGCCGAAAAGATGGCGCCTGAGCTCGAGCAGTCGATACTCGAGCCGGCCGATCGGAAGGCCGGCCATCGACTCGACATCCGCGCCTTCCACTGCCGGCACGACCAGCGCCAGCGTCCGCCAGCGCGCCGGCGA
>JGI12635J15846_10000391_pt1 | contig 36534 bp, 28 predicted proteins | sample BlaSpr_A8_OM2_M2_FD_15846 | JGI IMG/M metagenome (IMG submission 15846)
TGGCTGCGCCATGAAGCCGCTCGACCGGCTCGAATACATGTCTCGACTTAGGAGTACGCCCCGACACTAAAAGAAACTTCGGCACCAGCAAGCCCCGTCTTGTATACATCGGTCATGCCCGCGACCAGCGCAAACAACAACGAAAGCGCAATGACAATCCACGATTTGCTTAAGTTAATCGGCGTCGCCACGACTGTCCCCAAACTCATTGATAAATCGTCTCACATGCCGGACGTTGTATTACCGGCTCCCACCTGCGCACCCGCCACCGTTTCACTTCCTGGCACGCAATGCGACTGCAGCGACAAATACCCGGGGTTATAAGCCTTCGCATCCTTCTTCGGCAGCGTATAGCTGATCCGGCATTGCTCAACCGGTCCAGTACCCCACTTCACAGTGAGGGCGCCTTGATCTTCCAGGCCACGTGCAAATATTCTGCTGTCCTGACCTACTACGCCCACCGTATTACCTTTTTCGTCTTCCACATTCGCTCCAAATGGTAACGTTCCACCACCCAGTTTCGGCGCCTGAATCAGTGCCGCCCGGCCGCTCACCGTCTCGTACTTCATCATCACTATAGAGCCTGCGCGGGGTGCTACCTGCGCCGAAGTCGATTTAAATTCGACATCGGTGGACGTGCCCTTCGGATCGATATCGACCACGTTCATGCTGTACGGAGAGAGATACGGAATCACCGCATAGCCGCGTGAGTCGACCTTCGTTCCCGGTGCACTCGTCACCATCGCTCCGGCTGCAGCGGGCGCTTCGACAATGCCGATTGTGTCGCCAACCGTCTGCGAGAACGTCACCCCACCCGGGTGCGCTACAATGGAACCCTGCACGCCCGCCGAGACCTGACGCGTTCCAGCGCCGCCACTCGCCGATGCATTCAACGTCGCATAAGGCGCACGATACGTGGCGCTCACGCCTGCGTTGCCGTTGCTCGCCGAACTGCCGCCGGCGTTATACGTGCCATAGCCGTTATATGAGAACTGATTCGTTTCGCCGAGCGAACCACTCACGTTCGCCTGCATGTTCGTCGCGCCGTCGGAGTTGTGCGAGGCGTTCGTGGTCAGCATCGGCGCGTGGGCCTTGTGCCCAAGCGGAATGGTCGTGCTCAGCAAGAATTCGTTCGACATCGATCCGTCCATCGAACGCGTGCGTCCAGCCGTCAGACTGTAGGTGCCGTATTTGAACGAGTTGGTGTAGCCGACCTGGAACAGCGTGTCGGTGCCCCCATGATTCCAGTAGTTCTGCGACGACCCCGTGACGAACATCGTGCCAAGGTCACCCAGTTTCTGATTAACCGACACCTGCATGCGATTGCGCTGGCGGTAGATCGAGTTGATATCACCACCGTGACTCGCGATGTCCCGTACCGACGCCGCATCGTTCAGGTTCATATACCCCGCTGTCGAGAAACGATACGCCGCGACCGAGACATTCGTATCGGTTGCCGCGATGAACTTGCTGTAGCCCACCCGCAAGCTCGTACCGCGCATCGGCTGGGCGTTGGGAATGCTCGTGGCGGCGCCCGTGACGTCCATCGAGAACGCGCCAATGCCCGTGTTCAACGCGCCGCCCAGGTTCATCGCGCCATAACCGGTCGATGCAACCACGCCACCATAGGCGGTGATCGTGTTGGTGAGGCCACGCTGGATCGTGAACTGCGCGAAGACGGGCTTGGTATCGAGCGAATCGTTGCGCAATTGGCCCGCGGTCGCGCTGAAACGCGTAACCCCGGGACGCAGCAATTGCGCCACCGATGCAAACGGCACCGTGAATTCCTTGCTGCGGCCATCGGCTTCGGTGACCGTGACGACGAGGTCGCCACCGTAGCCGGTCGAGTAGAGATCGTTGATTTCGAACGGACCGGGGGCCACGTTCGTTTCCTGCAACACCTGGCCGTTCTGACGGATCGTGACGCGCGCGTTCGTTTCCGCGGTACCGCGTACGACCGGCGCGTAACCGCGCATCGATTCGGGCAGCATGCGGTCGTCGGTGGCGAGTTGCACGCCGCGAAACGAGACGCCGTCGAAGATCTCCCCGGTCGTGCTTGCATCGCCGACAGTGAGCTGCGCGCCGAGCTTGGTGACGTCGCGCTGCGCATAGGTCGCGATGTTGTCGAACTGCGTCTTCTGGCCCGTGCCCGCCGATACCGACGATTGATGGCGGATGTGCCACGCGCCAATGTTCAAGCCGGCGCTCAGCCCGAGATAGCTTTGGCTCGAACCGACACCCGACCCTGCGGTGTGGTACGTGTTCGCGCTGTAACTGATGAAACCGCCGTTGACGCCCTGCTCCCACTGTTCGGGTGACACGTAGCCGCGCGCCGAGTTGTGCATGAACGCTTGCGGCACGCTCAGTTCCAGCGTTTGCTGAGTGAAGTCGAAGGCAACCGTCGCGCCCGGCACGACGGTGCCGATCTCGTCGCAGGTCTCTGCACTGGCCGCTGCGCTCGAGGCGCTGCGTCCGGCGGCCGCATCGGCCTTTGCCAGGTCGACGCCTGCACGCTGCAACAGCGCGCGGCTGAAACAGGGCTTTGAACCGAGCTTGCCGCCGGTGGCAATAAAGCGGATGTCTTCACGAGCCAGACGCGTTCCGTTCACCAGCATATCGACCGAATAGGTTCCCGGCGACACTGCGTTACCGCGCGTGAAACGACCGGTGTCGACCGCGCTGCCTCCGTCCCCGCGCAAATAGATGTTGTCGAAGCTGACTTCATCGACGGCGCCCGTCTGGGTCTGTGCCGATACCACGGCCTCGGCTACTGCCTGGGGAATCGCCGCGCACGCCATCATCGAGAAAGCGATTACAGCAATAGGCTTCATGCGCAGTCGGAACGTGTCGTGTTCTTGACTATGGGAAGCGTGTTGAGTAGAGAGTTTCATGATTAAGCCTGCGATGGTCCGGTCGATTCAGACGCGACTTGACCCACCGGGCTGTTCGGGACAGACCGCTCGGTAAAACGCGTGTTGAGTGTTCAGAGGAAGGCGTCGGCTCGGTATGGCCCGCGACGCCTTCAATCCGCCCCGGTGCGGGGCGAAGTCTTACGGGGCGATAGGCGCGTCGAACGGCAGGGCGCCGCCGAAATCGCTGATACCTGAGTATTTGACGTGGGCGTTAGCCGGAATCGCCTTGAGGTTCTTGACCGGGAACTGCGCTGTGCCACGCGGTTCGACCATTCCACCGACATCATTTGTGTAGGTCTGGCCTGCACCCACGACATCGATCTTGCTAAACGACACGTAGTAGGCCGTCGGATTGGTCGCCTTGATGTCGAAGCCTTTGTTATCGGCTGCCGGCACGAGCTTCCAGGTCACCTTTCCAGCCGCTTCTTCAGGCGTGCCCGGCAAGCCCTTCGGACGCGCGAACACCTTGATGCGGGTACGGAACGCGAACTGCAGTGTGTTGACGTCGGCGTTCTTCGCGGTCTTCGGTGGCACGTCAAGCACGTTCAGCCAGAACACGGACTCCTTGTCCTGCGGCAGCGCGTCGCCGGTGTACATCATCCGGATCGTTTGCGACTTCTTGGCGTCCATGCGGAAGATCGGCGGTGTCAGCACGAATGGGGCACTTGCCTCGCCCGGCTTCGCATCCGCGTTGCCCTTGTCCATCCAGACCTGTACCAGCGACGGTTCGGCGCGATCGTTACTGAGCTTGACCGTGACCTCACGATTTTCAAGGGGATACACCACGCGTGTTCCGCCCACGGTCACGCTTGCAGCCGCACTTCCGGCGAATAGGGCAGCGACCACGCCCAAACCACATGCAATTCGATTAAGGGACTTCATGATTGAACTATCTCCGTGAAAAACGTATCTCGAAATTTCGGTAAAAAACAGGCATCTGCACCCGCAGATGCCTGTTGATACGGCTTACTGGTAGTCGACGGTGTACTGAACCGAGGTCTTGACCGGACCGGCTGTTGCCTTGCCCGTTGCGTAGTACTCAGCGAAGTACTTCAGGTTTGCTGCGCCCGAAACGATTGCAGCACCGTTGCCTGCCATATCGTTGTTCTCGCCAGTGACGACGTTGATAGGCATATGTGATGCATTCAGCAAGCGAACCTGAACGTTCTGGGCACCGGCGGGTGCCTGATTCGCCAGATAACCGGTGGTCTGGTCAATCGTCGGGCCGTTTTCGAAACGAGCAACTGCCTTCGTTTCAGTCGAGCAACCGCTCAATGCGAACGTCAGGTCGGTCGCGGCTGTCGTGCCAGCGGTCGAGGCCTTCGAACCCAGCGTGCTGCTTGTTACCGTAGGCAATGTGACGTCCTTGTCAGCAGCGCCGACCGCTTTTGCATCAATCGAGCACGTCGTGTCTGTCACTGCGCCGATGAAAGTGATCGTGCCGTCGGCAGCGTTTGCGCTGGTTGAACCCAGAGCGATCGTAGCGAGGGTTGCAGCGGCGGCGATGGTGGAGATGAATGATTTCATGACAGTTTCCAAAATAGAAATTAACGAGGTTTTAAACACTTGCGGCGTATGGACCAGGTGTCCGGTTGATGCCTACCGCGCAGTGCGAGCCGCCTTGTTTCATCGTCTGGATTCGTGTGGGAGGCGATGAACCGGTTCGTCTGCGAGTGAATGAATATTAAGACTCGACGCCTCGGATTACCCTCGGAACTCTCTTAAAGAATTAGGACAAAACTAAGAATTCCTAAAAACGAAATGGTGCTCATGCGGAGGTAAGGCGATCGCATTTCTGAACGCAAAAAGGCGTCCGCAATGCGGACGCCTTTTGAGGTGAGTGTTTTCGGGAGCGCGGCCTATGCAGCGCTTTTGGTGTTTACGACGAACCGCTCGCGGCACGCAAAGTGAGGTTGCGTGTCTCCGGTGCCCAGGCAATCGATACAATCATGCCGATCAGCAGCACACCGGCAAGAACCATCATCGTGTAATGAAAACCGATTTCTGCAATACCCACGGGCAACAGGAACGTGCCGATAGCTGAACCAAGCCGGCTGCACGCAATAGCAAGCCCGACACCCGATGCGCGCACTTCCGTGGGAAAGCATTCCGGAGGGAAGACACCGACAAGATTGCTGAATGCGGACATGGTCAACGTAAAGATGGCGAACGCAACAATCATGGCGAGCGTTGCGGACGACGGCAACAAGCTCATGGTGACGAGCATCGCGCAAGTGACGGCGAACGAACCAATCAGGAAGTGTCGACGCGGCAACTTGATGGTCAGCCAGATTCCCAGCACCGCGCCAATCACGAGCACGGCGTTCAGCAACAAGTCCGCGCCGAAACCGTTGCTCAGGCCGATCACCTTCAGAATGCCCGGCAGGAACGTATAGATCGCGAAGTACGGGATGACCAGGCATACGAAGAAGCCGCAATTGAACAGCGTCCGGCGGAGCAGGTCTGGCTGAAACAGGCGCGCATAGCCTTGTTTCATCTTGACGCTCGCGATTGCATCCTCGACGTCGAGTGTCACGCCCGGACCGAAATGCTTTAGCACGATGTCATTCGCTTCCTTCACTCGTCCCTTGCCCAACAGCCAGCGCGGCGATTCCGGCGTACCAATACGCATCACGAGCACGATAAGCGCAGGAAGACTCGCAGAGGCAAGAAGCCAACGCCACGCATCGGGCGAAGCGTCTCCGTAAGACATGCCAAGCACGTTCGCCACGACATAACCGATAGTCCACACGACGCTGAACGAGCCAAGAAGTGCGCCACGATGCTTTCGTGGTGAAAATTCGGCGAGGATGGCGTGACCGACCGTGAAGTCGCCGCCCATACCGAAGCCGATCAACACCCGCAATGCGAACAACTCCATAGGAGAGGTTGCGAAAAATTGCAGGAACGCCGCGACGGTGATTATCACGAAGCTGCTAAGGAAAATTCGCTGACGGCCAAGTCGATCCGACAACCGGCCAAACACCAGGCTTCCGAGGAAAATGCCGATCAGCGCGGAACAGCCGATCGCACCCATCCAGAAAGAATCGAGTGGCATCTGCCGGTTCATCGATGCCAGCGCGTAACCCACCGTGCCAAGCGCGTAGCCTTCCGTAAAATGCGCGCCGAACGTGAGGCCCGCGATTTTCACGTGGAAGCGGTTCAGCGGAATGTCGTCGAGTAAGACTGGTTTCGGGGTCTGTGGATCGTGCGAGCGGATGGGTGTCGCGCCGGCATGATGCGGCGGACTGATCGGGAATGCACTGCTTGACGTGTCCTGGTGACTCACTGCGTCTCCTTACCTATATGTTCTCTAATGGCGCGCGCACTGCTACCTATGCTCATGGCAGCAGCGCGCTTGCGCGAATCCATCGGCTTAGGGCGTTCGGCGCCTAGCGTTCAATACCCAGGCCGCTGATCATCATGTATTTCAGTTCGGTGTATTCATCGAGGCCGTACTTCGATCCTTCGCGGCCCAGACCCGATTGCTTGACGCCGCCAAACGGCGCGACCTCCGTCGATATGATTCCTTCGTTGATACCCACCATTCCCGTCTCGAGTGCGTCTGCAACGCGCCACACGCGGCCCAGATCGCGCGTATAGAAATACGCGGCGAGTCCGAACGGGGTGTCGTTGGCAAGCGTGATCGCTTCAGCCTCTGTCTCGAAGCGGAAACAAGCGGCCACCGGGCCAAACGTTTCTTCCTGCGCAATCGACATGGAGCGGTTCGCGTGAGCGAGTACCGTCGGTTCGTAGAACGTACCGCCCAGTGGGTGTGCGTTACCTCCGGTCAATACTGTGGCGCCCTTGCTCAGCGCGTCCTTGACGTGATCGTCGACTTTCCTGAACGCGGCCTCGTTGATGAGCGGCCCTTGATCGACTTCCTGCTCGAGCGCGTTACCTACGCGAAGCTTGCGCACGGCGTCGGTCAGGCGTTGGGTGAATTCGCTATACACGCTCGCCTGAACGAAAAAACGGTTCACGCATACACACGTCTGGCCCGTGTTGCGAAACTTCGATGCCATCGCACCTTGCACCGCAGCGTCGAGATCGGCGTCATCGAACACGATGAACGGAGCGTTACCCCCGAGTTCCAGTGAGAGCTTCTTTAAGGTATCCGCAGATTGCGCCGCGAGCAGCTTGCCTACCCGCGTCGATCCGGTGAACGACAACTTGCGCACCACGGGCGATGCGGTCAACGTCGCGCCGATCGCGATCGCATCGCCGGATACGACGTTGAACACGCCCGCCGGAATGCCGGCTTCCCTCGCGAGCACCGCAAGTGCCAAAGCACTCAACGGCGTCTCCTCGGACGGCTTCAGCACCATCGTGCAACCAGCCGCCAATGCAGGGCCGGCTTTGCGCGTAATCATTGCTAGCGGGAAATTCCAGGGCGTGATGGCCGCGACCACGCCGACCGGCTCACGCGTCACGATGATCTTCGACCCGGGCTTCGAGCTCGGGATCACATCTCCGTAGCTGCGTTTCGCTTCTTCGGCAAACCATTCGAGGAAGCTTGCCGCGTAGGCCACTTCGCCTTTTGCTTCCGCGAGCGGCTTGCCCTGCTCCCGCGTCAGCAATTCAGCGAGCGCGTCGCGATGCTCGAGCATCAATTCGCCCCAACGCCGGACCTGCGCCCCACGCTCTTTCGCCGTGAGCGCACGCCAGGCCGGAAGCGCGATCTCCGCGGCACGGATGGCTTGATGCGTTTGCGCCGCGCCGGCTTTCGCGACATCAGCAATCACCTCGCCCGTGGCCGGATTGCGAACGGCATAAGTCTCGGCGCTCTGATACCAGGCACCGTCGATGTAATGCTCTTTGCGAAGCAGATTCATGCTGCGTCCTTCATCGGTTGAACGAAGTCGCCTTGCGGCGCTCGCGGCTCGCGCGCTATCCGACGCCCGGCCGTGTAGTCGTTGATGACGTCGCACGGCGTGTAGTTGCGATCAAGTTCGTACAGTTCTTCAGCGTCCAGGCGGGTGCCGAGCGCACTGAGCGCGCTATCGAACTGGGCCGGCGAGTCGGCACCGACCAGCATGCTGGCGACGCCCTCCCGCTGCAGCACCCAGGCCTGTGCAATTTGCGCCGCGCTCACGCCGCGCCGCTTCGCCACACGAGCCACCGACGCCGCGATCTCGCGTGACGCCGCGTCGCCGTACATCTGCGAGGTGAAGAAGTCGGTCTGATTACGGGTGGACGCGGTGTCGCACGTCAGGAGGCCGCGCGCCAGCGGACTGAAAACCGACACGCCCAATCCCTGATCCGCGCAATACGGCATCATTTCGCGCTCTTCCTCGCGGTACGCGAGGTTCAGTTGCAATTGCATGTTGATGGGCTTGTGCCAGCCGTGCCGCTCGCAGATCTGGACAATCTTTGCGAGCTGCCAGGTGTACATGGTCGATACCCCGATGTAGCGCGCCTTGCCCGACCGGACGATCTCGTCCAGCGCGCCCATGGTTTCTTCCACGGGCGTGGCGGTATCGAAGTAATGCAGCATGTAGACGTCGACGTAATCCATGCCCAGCCGCCGCAACGATGCGTCGATACCGTCCAGCACGTGCTTGCGCGAATGGCCGCCCGCGTTCTGATACGCGCCCATGTCGTAGCCGACCTTGGTCGTGACCACAATCTCTTCGCGTCGCGCGAGGCGCCCGAGGATGCGACCGACGACTTCCTCTCCAACGCCTGCCGAATAGAAATCGGCGAGATCGATGAAGTTCACGCCCGCCTCCAGCGCGTGACGGACGATCGGTTCACTTTTCTGTTCATCGAATATCCAGGGCTTCCATTGCGGCGTGCCCATGTTCATGGTGCCGAGACACAGGCGCGACACTTTGAGGCCTGACTGGCCCAGACGCACGTATTCCATTCTTTGAGTCTCCATGACGAGCGCCGACGCGCGACGCCCGTGCGCTGTTTTTAGAGGGCTGCATGCGGCAAGCGGGGTGTGTAGAAGGGATTCGATACTTCACGCGCAGCGGCGAACACGTCTTCCTTCGACGGCAAGCCAAGCATGGCTGCCTTGATGGCGTTTTTTGCCGCGCGGTAGTTGTTGCGAAAAACGGCGTCGAGGTCGTCGGTCGACGGGTTCACCCAATTCGCCGATACCACCACCCAATCGTTCTCCGCTTCAGGCGGCAACGTGCCGTCTTCGAGCGATTCGGCAACCGCCTTTGCAATGCCTGCCTGCGATGCGCCCCAGGTCGCGTTGCCATGGAACTCACTCGCTATCGGCGCTTTATTCACATACAGCGTAAGCGGCTTGGTGGGGATGCCCGGCTGCGCGATAACAACAAACGGCGCATGGCCCGCTGATGGCGTAGCGAGTGCTGTAGCGAACGCCTGCCCCGCCGGACCATTGCGCGGTCCGACCAGCACGTTGATGTGAGCGAGATTGACGCCCGGACCTTCAAAGCCCTCGCCGATGTGGAGGGTGCGGCCGGATTGGGGTGCTGGCATGTTGGATTCCGTTCATGGAGTGGATCGATGAACAGATTGTGCGAGCGCGCGTCGATGAGGAGGAATCGATGATTCGTGCGGATGGGTATGAGCGCGGCTCAGATCGGGGAATGCCCTGAGGCCGGCGAGTGGGCCTTCATCGCCTTGACGACCGGCATGCCACGATTGGCGTTTATCTTTCGGAAGACGGGATCGTGCTGTAACGCTCGAAGAAAGCGCGGTGCTGTTGTTCGTCGACGCCCGACGGATGAACGTCCGTCGAAGCCGGCCGGCGCTCGAGCATCGCTTTCGGGCGAATCGGGCGGAACTGGAAACCGCCGCCGCAATTGGGGCACACGTTGCCGAGCCGGGACAGCACGCAAACTTCGCAAAACGTGCACTCGAAGCTGCAGATCATGGCGTCGCGCGCATCGGGCGGCAGCGCCTTTCCACAGCATTCACAAGTTGGGCGCAAGGCAAGCATTATCGATTTCTCCTTTTATTGCAGTCCTTTTATTGCAGTCTAGGACCGGAGTTCGACCTTGCCCTGCCAATCTGCCCACGATTTACGTCAGCACGCCCCACATGACCAGCGTCAACGCAAGGCCGACTACCGAGACGATGGTTTGCAGCACCGACCAGACATACACCGTCTGCTTCAGTTGCAAGCCAAAATACTCGCGGATCATCCAGAAGCCCGCGTCGTTGACGTGGCAGAAGAACACCGAACCCGCGCCGATCGCGAGCGCCAGCAGCGAGTTGTGGGTCGCGCTCAGACCGGCCACGACGGGCGCGATGATGCCGGCGGTGGTCGTGGTCGCGACAGTCGCCGAGCCGGTCGCCTGCCGCAACGCCACCGCAATCAGCCAGGCAAGCAGGATCAGCGGCATGTGCGAGCCGATCGCGATCTTGCCGATCGTCGTGCTGATGCCCGCGGCGACCAGCGTCTGCTTGAGGCCGCCGCCCGCGCCGATGGTCAGCAGCAACGCGCAGATCGGCGGCAGGCTTTTACGCAGAATACCACCCACCCGGTCACGCGGCATGCCGCGCGTCCAGCCCAACGCAACGATCGCGAAAAGAACGGTGAGTCCCAGAGCGATGAGCGGCTCACCGAGGAAATTAAGGGTATCGAAGAGGAGCGTTTCGGGCTGAATGGCCAGTTTCGCCACCGTTCGGCCAAGCATCAGGACGACGGGCAAGAGAATGGTCAGGAGCGAGATGCCGAAGCTCGGCGCGTCCAGCCCGCCGTTCGCATCGACTTTCGATGAGAACAGCTTGCCCATCTCCTCCGGCTCCTCCACGTGCATGCGGCGCGACAGCCACATGCCGTAGACCGGGCCAGCGAGAATCACGGCGGGGATGGCCACGATGAAGCCAAGCCCCATCGTGATCCCGAGGTCCGCGTGCAGCGCACTGACCGCGATCAGCGGACCGGGATGCGGCGGCAACAGCGCGTGGAGCGTGGTCATGCCGGCGAGCGCGGGTATCGCGATGCGCAGGATCGGCTGCTTCGAGCGGCGCGCCATCACGAAGATGATCGGCACCATCATGACAAGACCGACCTCGAAGAACAGCGGCAAACCGATGATGATCGCCACCAGCGCCATCAACCACGGCAGCGTGCGCGGCGTGGAGTGATCGAGGATGGTGGAGACCAGCCGGTCCGCCGCGCCCGATTCGGCCATCAGCGCACCGAGCATGGCCCCGAGCGCAATGATGATGCCGACATCGCCCAGGATTCCGCCCGCCCCTTTGCTGAACGCGCTCGCAACCGCTTCCAGCGGCAAGCTCGCCGTGAAACCCGCGACAAAGGTGCCGACTAGTATCGAGAGAAATGGCGCCAGTTTCAGCGCGCTGATGAGAACGATGATCGACGCCAGACCGAGCGCGCATGCAATGAGAAGACGCGTGTCGTGGGCGGACCACGCGGCGAGAGTCGAGGTCAGATGCACTGAAATGCCTTGGCTAAGTGGAGGGAGTGGCCGGGTTATCGGCGACGGCGTTTATCGGTAAGCCTGTGATTTGCGGCCTGTGGCGCCTCGCGGTGCGCCGCGATTTTACGAGTGGTGGCTTACGAAATACTTGGGATGCTTTCAGGTCGCAGGGGGGTCGGTGTTGGCTTGGCTGGTGGCGGCGTGATCGCGGTTGTTTGATGCGATTGAGGGCGCACCGGTCGGGGTTCGAGGCAATCAGGTTAATCAGGTTAGTTAGTTTGTAGTTTGTCGCGGATGGGATATGTGCTTGAGCAGGCGTATAGGCGGTTGGAGCGCTTTTATAGGGGTGGTTGGTTCTTTGTTTTTGTTTTTCACGTTGAGTTCTTAGGACGCGTACTGGATTAGGGTTGCGTGGAGAACGACTCCAAAATCACTAGCAACAGCTTCTTCTTATAACTTCGACGATTTTTTATATTTTTTATTCTTATACCTTGAATTTGACCCCGTTGCCGCGGCGAACGCAGCATCCTGTGAAATCGTCAACCCCTGAGATGCGCTTATAGAAGATAGCTGGGTGGATTAGAGGATGCCACGGTACGTGAGGCGAAGCGTGGAACCGTCTGCTAACAATGTCCTGCGTCCGTCTATGCAGACTACGCTTTGTGACATGCACGCCTTGCGCAGCGTCAACTGACATTCGTAGGCGGGCGATTGACATAGTCGATGGTCAGGCCATCGCGCGCTTTCTCGGCTACACGCCCTCAACATCGCCACGGGTGGTACCGGACTTTATGCGCATAAAGCTCCTTGAACGCTAGCCGATCGACTCGACACCGCATTGCCTGGTTTTTGTAACGTGTGGCGCACCACACGTCGCGCCGCTGCGAGTCATGCCGCGGAACAGAGCCGTTCGCAGCTTGGAAAGGAAACATCCCTGTCAGCAGCGAAGCCCGTGTCCAACAAAAACCGGAGGGTGCTGACGCGAAGCCGAAAGACGCAGAGCTTGCGCGGAGAGCCATCATCCTGGAGCCAGGTTCTTCCAATTCCATCCGAAGTCAAAACGAGAAATCGCCGCCCGGCACCAATTCGCATTGCGCTAAGGCGTATGCAAAAACTGAAATGCCAGATAGCGGGGTAAAGAGCAGCACCGCGCTGTATTCGCACCGTATCAGCCGCTCCACGCACCCATCCGTAACTTCAACTCTCAGCAGCGGCATCGGTTTGATACCGAAAAACCGCGAGCGCCGAACTTTATGCGCATAAACCCCACGAAAAACCACCCGAACGGCCTACTAGCCGAGTTATCTCTAGAAAAATTGAGTTTTCAATGTAAAATTCCAAAAGCTAAATTTGGGAGCAAAACGTGGCAGCTGAAATCATTGCAATCACGCAGCAGAAGGGTGGAGTGGGGAAAAGCACGATAGCAATGCATCTGGGCGCCGCGTTTCACGAGAAAGGGAAGCGAGTGCTGGTCGTCGACGCCGATGGGCAAAATACCCTGGTCCATTGGGCTAGCGCTGCGTCCGATGAAGCCAGCGGCATCCCGTTTCCAATCGTGAACCTGTCCGAAGCAGGGGCCCAGATTCATCGAGAGATCAAGAAATTCGTCAACGACTACGACATCATCGTCGTTGATTGCCCGCCCTCCATCACCGAAAAGGTTTCGGGCGTCGTCCTCCTCGCTGCGACGGTCGCCATTGTCCCGACGTCATCGTCGCCCGCCGACTACTGGTCGAGCGTGGGCCTCGTCAAACTCATTCAGCAAGCACAGGTCATGAACGAAGATCTGCGCGCGGTGTTTCTCCTCAACAAAACTGAGGAAAAACGCATGCTGACGCGCGAATTGAAACGCGCGCTGGAAGAGCTAGGCTTTCCTTTGCTTAAGACGCAGATTCCAACCCGCGAGTGCTACAAGCAGGCGATGGCTCTAGGGCAAACGGTGCTTCAGATGAGCGACCGGGGGGCGCGACTGGCAGCCATCGAAATACGTGCGTGCGCAGACGAAGTTCTTGCCATGCTTCCCTGACTTTATGCGCATAAAGGACCCTGAATGAAACCTACCCAGTTCGCAAAAGGCTTCAAAGCCCGGCCAGATACCACCAGCAGCGAGAAACGCACAGCCCTTGATCGCATTAACGCTATCGACGAAATCGTCAATCAAGAGGCGGGAAACGATAAGCAAGTCACTGGTCGTTCAAGCGCTTACACCGAAGACCAGTTTCACGACGATCCTGCGGCGCAGGAGTCGGAACAGTTCAAGGCGTGGCGTCGAAATAACAGATACGTACACGGCCAGGTGATCGAGCTGCCGTTAAAGGCCATCAAACCGAGCCCGTTCAACCCCAGGCATTTTTATCTGAAGGCTTCCATAGCGGAGCTGGCCGTTAATCTGGCAAAACAAGGCCAGCAGCAAGCCATTCACGTGATCCCGGATCATGAAAACCCCGGTACATTCTTCGTCAGCGACGGTGGCCGGCGGGTACGGGCATTGAANGAGGCCAACAAGGAAACGGTGAAAGCGATCGTCATCGACCTTCCTATTGGCATCGAGAGTTACAAGCTGGGTTATGACCTGAACGTACAACGAGATTCGCAAACCGTCTTCGATAATGCTGTCGTCTGGAAACGCTTCCTCGATGAGAGCTATTTCCAAAGCCAGCGGGAACTCGCCGACCACCTCGGGCTCGATGAATCGACGATCGCCGTTGCCTTGGCCGTCGCGAAGTTACCCGAGAACGTAATGCATGAAATGGTCGCCAGGCCGGATCGATTTGGCTCCAACATGGCTTACCAGGTCTCGCGTTTTCATACGGCGCGCGGCGCGGATGCGACGCTGCGGCTGATCAACAAGATTGCATCGGACGATCTGAGCACCCGACAAGTCGCGGACATTGTGAAGGGCCGTGCGAGCGCGCAAGAAACGCCCAAACCCGCAGGCCGTCAGCGCTATGCGCAACGGCTGGAAATCAAGCTGGAAGGGGTTGCGGTGGGCGATCTCAAGACGTACGGCGATGACAGACTGGAGTTGCGCTTACGTGGTTTGTCGAAAGACAAGCGCGACGAAATCCTTCAACAGATCGAGAAGATGCTGCAGGCGAATCCGGTAAAACGATAAGGCAAGCGGGGTAATAAAAGCGGACAGAGGGGCAGACGCTACAAAGCACAGCCCCTCTGCCGCGTTCTCATGCGGCGCGGGTTTGATTCAACGTGAAAGCTAGAAGGTCACCGTCCGTCGGCTCGCCCCATGTCTTGCGCGCAAGCCAGTCGAAAAAAGAGGTTTCCCCCATTTTGGAATCAAGGCCGCGCTTGCGCCAATCGTCGCGCATGTGGGCGCCGAGCTCCGGCAACACATCTTCCTCAAATGTCTGACGCGCCAGGTCCCGTTCAGACTCACCTTGTTCCTCGTACAGCGCGCGCGCTTCCTTCCTGCGATACACGGAATATTCGCTCAATAAACGCGCCTTCAGATCGTCGGCCGGCGCCCCATTGGTTTTCGCCGGTGCCGCAGCTGTCGGCAACGCTTCGAGCGGAGGCGCATAACCCTTCTTCAAAGCATCCTTGAAAAGCGCCGCCGCACTTCGCACCGGGGGCAGCGACGTGCTTCGCATTCTTTGCTCGGTCATCTGCAACGCCGCCCGAATCCGGTTTTCCTCGCTGTCTGCGTAAAGGGTTTGCGCGTCTTTCAACGGAATCCCGATCTTGACCATGCGGTCGACCAGCGTACTGTCGAAGACGTTCGGATGTTCGTCGAGTGCGAGCATCGGCTGCTTGCGTTCAGTTACGCGAAACTGAATTTCGGCCACCCGCCGACCTTCCCGATGCTCGATCAACTCGACGAAGATGTTGGTGACGGCGTTGACCTCCGCAATCGCGGGCCGAAGATAATCGCGCTTGAAATATTTGTATTCGCGCTTGGCTTCATCGCCAGCCTCGGTATCCGGCGTTCCGGAGAGGATAGGCCGCCACCATTCCCAGGTCTCGCGCATGGTGAGATGACTCGGATTCGTCAAATACCGGACGCAGATTTCGTACAGCGCGAGGCCCGCACTGCTACGGAGTTGACTTTGGAACTGCAGACTCAGACGCGCGTATTGCACCGGGTCGAGCAACTTTTTCTTGATCTTGGGCGCGAAGGAGAACTCAACCCACACACGGCGCGTCGCAGGATCTTCGAGAATTTCCGCGTCGGCAATCAACGTTGATATGCCCCACTTGCGCCCGGGTTTTTGACTCGACGTGCCTGTGCTCCACTCAACCTGTACCGACACCATGCGCCGCAAATGCTCTTTCACCAGCGCGGTATCGTTGGAATCGAACGCCGAATTCGCGACAATGTCCGATAACAACGCGCGATACGTATCCCCGGATTCATCCGCCTGCTGAGCAACGGCCAGCAGTACGTTGAATAACTTGCGAGTCAAAAGCGTGATCTTGCCGCTTTTTGGCTGGATGGCGATGGCTTCGACGGCTTTTCGCAGCTCGGCCGAACTAGGACTCACCACATCGGTCTTCTTCGCGCGTTTGGTTGCCATGCTGGAGTCAGGAGAATTTTGGGAAAGCATACTCATGACGGTGAAGCTCGTCTACAGGTGCGCACTCACCCTGTAGCGGTGAAGGGGACGTGACACACAAGACTCACTGAGGTGCGCTCCTGAAAACTCTCACCTTCACCGTCGCACGTCATCTCATTTATGCCCCGTGCCATGCGGGTAAACGGATTGGGCGCTTGCGGAATCGAATCGCGGTGCTTCGAAGCTGGTCCCGTATCTCCTCACCTGAAATTTTTTTACGCGGCCCTGTGGTTTTTACGATATTTCCCCAGAAGGCGAAAATTCATGAAAGCGCAGAGAAATTGGGGGAATCGTCGAAATATCAAAGCTTTAACCCCCGATAGCACGTCAGTTGTCGCCCAATCGATCCCGCAAAAGCTCACCATAGACCTACCGGAGAGCCCTATTCAGCCGAGTTGGTGTTTGTGAACAGGCATCCGAACCTCACGCCCGCGGTCCCGCATAACCTCACCTTTAGGAATTTCCGAGGCTGGCTGTATCGACACGTGCTACCTACCGGCCCCCGCAAACACTCACCTTTGCGGTCATGAATGGAAGATTTGACGGGTTTCAGCACTGCAAAACCCCGCTTAGCGCCCCAAATCGGCCAAACATGATCCTGTAAAAGCTCACCTTTCCCGCTTTTTTGTACGCCAAAGATAGACCTCAGATCAGCTCTGCCCCTCCCGAAAATACTCACCTTTGCTGGAATACGGATGTACGGAAATGTCATAAAATCTATTTAAATCAAATGCTTAAACTAACTCTGATTGAAAAGGTGTATGCATGAATGCTCCTTCGGATCGCAGCATTGAGATCACCACATCCCGAAAAGCCTCACCTTTGATCGTCACCAACGGAATCTGCGCGATCGCGGACGATTTGAACCCGCTCCTGAAAACCCTCACCTCTAGCTCGATTCAACGCAAATACCCCTTAAAACTAGCGAGATAGTGGAAATACGTCCGTCCAAATGGAGCAGCACCGGTCTCCCGTATTTCCTCACCCTAATCGGATTGCTTGCCGCGCAGACTATGGCTTCGGCCCCGATCACGCCCGAATAGGCTCACCCTTGGATGTGTTTGACCCCTGCAAAGTCTCACCTATAGGTAAAATTTACCTAAATTACGCTGGAATTCTCCAATTTTCTTTATCCTGCAAACGCTCACTGAAGAAATAGAGGATTCCAAGTGCGCTGTACCGCAGCATATGGGCGGCGGCCGGAGCGGCCCCCGTATTTACTCACCTTGCTAAAACAGCACCTTCCCGAACTCGCTCACACTTGCTCCCGTGACTCCTCACGTTAGCCCCCGAACCTATACACCCATCACCCCCGCGTTACCTCACCTTCTATCCTGCAAACACTCACCGATGATCTCGGAGAGCCTTATCTGGTAAGGCTTTGCCGTGGCGTTAACGTCTTTAACTAGGGTTCAAAGGTGTTTACTTCTAATACTCTCAAGCAGCAGAGAGGTCCGAGCAATAGAAGCGTGAAACAACAACCCCGTGAAACACGAGCGAAAACGGGAAAGACTAAAAAAGATGCTAGTAATCAAAGGCTTGACGGATTAACCTCGACATGTTTCACGGATGCCACTATGACAGTTGTGTGATCCGAAGCGCGCAGCTAACAAAAAGTGCGGATCGGTGCCACTTGGTGGATTGAATCTAAATGTGTAGCATTTGATACGTAAAGTATTATTATACGAACGAAATTGATTCGGAGCCTCCTATGAACGACCAAGAACGTCTCGCGCTGCGGACGGAACTCGCGACTATGCGAACCAATGGCGCACGTCGGCAGGACCTGTCACAGCACGCGTGCAAGCGGCTTTTCTTCGATTTCGGCATCCGCCCTTCAATGGCCACCGTCCGAGACTTGACGCTAACTGGCAGCGCAAGCGATATCCCAAAGGACATTGACGCGTTTTGGGCTCGGATCAGATCCGCGTCGCGTGTTCGCATTGAAGGCGGAGCGCTTCCCGAAGGATTGCAGGAACGAGCGGGTGAACTGCTCGGCCAGCTTTTTCAGGAAGCGCAGCGATTTGCGATCCAATCGCTGGAAACGGAGCGCCATGCAGCAAAGGATGACGTCGATGTTGCGCTGAGCCGGCTTCGCGATGCAGAAGTACGTTGTGCGACGGTAGACGAGGCGCTCCGTCGAACCGAAGCGCGTGCCGAGGCCGCGTTAGCTCGCAATTCCGCCCTGGAGATTGAATTGGGTTCGTTTCGTGGCCGTGAACTGGAGGCACAAAGCGGTCTGCAGGCGTCGATTCATCGGCTCGAAAGCGAACACGCCGCGCTTACCCAACGGCTTGAAACTGAGCAAACGGCGAACGCCGCGTTGCGCGACCGCGTGGATGCGTTGAACGCCGAGCTGCGGCATAACACCGAGCATTATGCGCAACAGATCAAGGATGCGATCAGCGAGGCCGAGCGCCGGGTCAAGCCCATGCTCGTGGAACTTGATTCGCTGCGGGGGATGGCTGCCACTTACCAAGCGGGCGTACGTCAGGCAAGTCAGAAGGAATTTGATTTTATTCAACAACTTAGCATCGCAAAGGCGCGCGCGGATCGCCTGGAGCTGCGAATTCGCGAGCAATCCGACGAAATCGATGCGCTGGCCCTCCAACGTGACGCCCTGCTCGGACAAAGCGGAATGAGCGAAAACGTCGCCCGGCTAATTTGCTCGATGGTCGAGGAAGGACGACTGTCGACGGAGGAAATTCGCGCGTTGGGAACCGACATCGATGGCTTCGTGGCGGTGCCAGCCCGCTGCCCCACGTGTGTAACCGGAGAACCCGAACTTGCGCAGCACGATGATGAGTTCGAGTTGTCCTGTCCGGATTGCGATCGCTCGTCAGGCGCGGCTTCGTCCCGACTACTCGCCGTAGCCCGTTTTCACTCCGCCGACATGGTCGACGCAAGCGAGCAAGCCGAGAGGTGAGCCTTTTCGGGAGGTGAACGTTATTCGAATCCGCGGCTTTCTTCTTGGCCGCTTCCCCGCGCCTGGGCTAAATCCCGCTCCCGTATTTCCTCACCTGTCCAGTTTTGCCATGCTCGATACAACCGATGTGCCGAGATCTGCTGCTGAAAACCCAGCCATTGCCCGACGCGTTCTGGTGCCGTGCCGCTTTCGAACAAGTCGGCGGCAAACGTGTTGCGCAAGGTTTGTGGACTGGCGCGCGCGGCTCGCGAATCGGCAATGCCGGCGGCCTCGATCACGGCATCGACGGCGCGCAACATGGTGGCTTTGTGCATCGGGCGTCCTGAGGGGGCAGACGGATACAGAAGGTCGCCGAGCAATCTTGCTGTTTTTCGCTCGCTGATCCAATGGTCGAGCAACGCAATTGCAAATGGTGCGAGCCGGGTTTCTCGATTCAATGCAGAATTCGCGGCCTCGACAATTAACCACGGCTGATTCCACGCATAGTTACTAACGGTCAGCGCTGCTGCTTCGCCCGTTTTTACCCCACCGCCCAGGAATGCACCGACCAGCGCACGGTCACGGCGCTCCCGCCAACGCTGCCCCGCCGACAAATCACCTAGCGGCGAGAAAAGATAACTAACCAAGGCTGCTCGTTCACCGTGGGCGAGGAATCCTGTTGGCTCGTTCTCGCGCGCGTCGCGCCACGAAGCTTCGCCGTCCTGGGCAATGAAACGAGCCGGGTTCGTCGATGCCATTTCGATTTGGCGCACATGGTCGAGCACGCGCTCAATAAGGCGCAGATACCGCACACGCTGTGGTTTTCGAACATCCAGTTGGGTGACGAACTGCTCGATGGCCGGCCGATCAACCGTTCGGAGATCGGTGCGTTTGACGCTCAGCCATTCGAGGAAGAGTCCCCATTGCGCCCGGTAGACGTCCGCGGACGATGCTTTGAACGCTTGTTGCGCCATCCAGGAGTCGAACGCGCTACGCGGATCCGCATACCAGTTGGCGCGCTCGTGATCGAAAATCTCGTGAGTTTCGGCGGGTGCGGGCATTGGTCCGTATATCCGTTAGTTGTAAAACTCCATGCAGCAGATTATGCGATGGCTGACGGCGATGTCCACCGGAGGATTTTCATTGATGTATTCGAGTGCCTCGAAATTGTCGCGTGCGCACGGCCGCCGGTTTCCCGGTGGCCAGGTTCGAAATTCGCGCGCCCGAGCAATCGTCTCTCAATGTGCGACGGCTACAGCTAGTTCCGGGTGTCCAGTGCGCGCCGCGCAATCGTAGGCATCCACGGCAAATACAAACACCGGTGGCAATGCATTTGATGTCCCGAAATCGACGAGATCATCGGTTTCGGGAAAACTCAAGTCGACCGGACGCGCAAACAACTCGCGCAGTGCCGATTCGTGCCGCCCCGCAAAACCCAGGTCCGCAAGTGCTTCCGCCTCGATGGCCAGCAAGAGCCGCCAAGTCAACGGCACGCCCTGCACGATATAGCGCGTTGCTATATCGCGCGTGATCCGCTCGAGGTCGCGCACCGTGCGCGCAAATTCGGGGGTGTCCATACGATCTTCGTCGAAGTCCATTTGTTGTCTCCTCCATTCGTGCCATTGCGCCAAGATGTGTACTGTACAAACATACAGTGTTTACCGCAATGTCCCTCTAGCGTCGCGCCGACGGCCGCGCGCGTATGTGCGATTCCGCCTACGCCGGAATCAGACGTGCGCGGCTGTTCCACGGCGCTGAAAATTGCCATTCTGATTACACGTTCAGGGCAATTTCCCTGACATGCGCCGCGAATTCCATTGGACCGGGAATCGCGTTTCGATACGAAAGGAGATCAAGATGAACAAGGATCAGAAAGATGGCGTGGTGAATCAAGCCAAGGGCAAGGTTAACGAGGCTGTCGGCAAGGTGACTGGCAACAAGGCCCGGGAAGCAAAGGGCGATATGCAACAAGCAGCCGGCAAGATACAGAAAGGCGTCGGCGACGCGCGCGAAGACGTAAAGGATGCTTTCAAGAAGCATTGATTGATTGCGTCCGGTTGCCGCGATTAGCAGACGGCGTGCCATGTGCGCCGGTTGCGCTAGGCTACCGCCGTCGTTAAAACCGGTTGGCCGTTCCAATGCGAATTGGAACGGCCGTTTCTATTTACTTCATCTCTCGTTGAACGTCTCGCACGTTCAGGACTAGACGTTTATCAACAGCTATTTGTTTTGAACGCTTCTTCGGCTACCGGATTATCGGGCCAGCTTCGAGGCGGCACATCCGTTTTCCGGNAACTGTTGTGCGAGCTGAATCGCGTGTGAGTCCCGTTTTTCTGAGTCAGCGCCCCATCGGATTGCAGTGCCCCCACCTTTGAGGCACAGCCGAAAAACTTTATGCGCATCAAGTTTCGGGTTCCGGCGCCGGGCACTACTCAGTTCCCAAAGCCGGTCCACTGACGTTCTGAACGACTAACGTCGTAACAGCGTGTTGTCCAAGAAATCGTTACGCCGATGTGTCCAAGGAGATTCGGTTCCGACGTGCGAGCGATGCACGTTTCGTTTCCTACCGCAGGACATCGCATCGACAAGCCAAATCGGAAAGACTGAAACCTCGCTCGGCGGAAAAGCTGGATGTTCGAGTGTCGAAAGCGACTTCATCCCGTGTCGTCGAGCGCAATCGCAAGTGGCGCCGGTCGCGAAGCGCCGCAAACCGTAACCGCGATTATCAAACGCAGGTTCATCTCGAATCTGCCACTCCCGTCGCGCGGATCTAGCGGATAAAGCGCGGCGACCGCGTTCGCCCCTTTTGGCGACACCTCGAGAGTCGTCACCCGTAGCGCTCTATAGATTGGCAATACCAACACCGTCCCGCCATCAAACCAACAAAAGCCAGAAAACTTCACCCAAAAATCGAATCCATACGTGGTTTGTATTTTTGAAATCTCACGCCCCGATTTCACACAAATGCACATAGCGTTCATGTAAAGTTCCGCTCGAACTTCATATAAAAAGGCGTGGTCGGGAAGACTGCGACGGCGGAGCGCACAGGTTTTAAGCCGAATGAAAACGTCAGCGATAATCTCAAAAAGAATCCACGTTCCACTCTTGCTGGCGGCACTTGCGGCATTGGGCGCGGCATCCAATGTTTCGGCCGCCGGCGTTTGCGGTGACGGTTTATGGGCAGACACGATGATCGGTTCGTATCACGTCCATCCCAAAAAACACTTCGATCAGTTCAATCCAGGCATTGGCGTTGAATGCTGGGTTGCGCCACAGTGGGCGCTGACCGGCGGGTATTTTCGGAATTCACTTTCCGCGCCGTCGTTTTATGGCGGCGGCGTCTGGGCGCCGGAATTCGCGCATTGGGGTTACGTGCGGCTTGCCGCAATGGGCGGCTTGATATCGGGATACGACTACGGCAAATGGGGCATCGGCCACGATCACAAGCTGGGTCCGGTCCTCGCGCCGGTCATCATGGCGGAGTACGGGCGTGTCGGCGCGAACATTATCCTGATTCCTCCGATTCCCTCCAGCGATCTGCCCTTTACGCTCGGGTTTCAGCTACGAATCCGATTTTGGTGACAATGACGTCCCTACGCATCTTGAAACCGCTGCTTCCTGCGTTGCACGAAAATACGGAGTGATGGCTCGACCTGCCTTTGGGCGCTGAGATTCGTTTCCGCTGTCTGAAATGTCTGAATGAAACGTCCGAAGAAATTCGATAGGCACGGGCTCCCGGGCTTGCCGACATTCGTCCCCACTGCTTTATATGCTCGATCAAAAATCCGATACGTAGTCCAGATCAAAACTATCTACTTAGTAAAACTGCACAAGCGCATTTGGGAGTGAGGGCGCCTTAAACCTGGCTCCCGTATCAGCTCACCTTGATATCGTGAACGTTTCGGAACGTCATGTCCGAAAAATAGCCTTCTACAAGCTTCGCTCTTACATCGCGAACCTTCATTGGTGAGTGTTTTCGGGAGTCGGAACCAAAGCGCAGCATCCCCCGAATCGAGCCGACTCAAGACATCTGCTTCGCGCCTTTCGGCTCTCCATATCTTTTCGTTCCTTACCAACGGTCTGTCATAAACGGACTGTATTCTCAGCGCCATCGTTTCGGTGCATCGCTCTGCTTGCTGCGCGCCTGGCGTATCCGTTCACTCCGATCCTTCCTGAGAAAGCCATGCGAACCTCGAAACTTCGACTCTGCGCGCTCATAGTCGCGTCGATACTCCCCGGACTGTTGCTGTCTGCCTGCGGCAGTTCGGATACCCCCAGTCAATCGGCGTGCGGTGGCGCGTCCGTGACGACCAAGATGAGCTGTCCGCCCAGCGCTACACCCGCTTCGTCATCCTGAACGTTTTCGATACCATCGACGTAATTCATAAAAACGGCTGCCGTACGCTCGCGAGCCGCCAATCATTCTCCGCAGAACACAAAAAAGGTAAGCGCATGGTCACGAAGAGCCGCCGCGATTTTCTGAAAATTTCTGCCAGCCTGGCGGGTGCCGGCGCGGCAGCGTCGCTCTTTCCGGACTCGATCCGCAAGGCGCTGGCGATCGAACCGAATTCGGTTACCGGCACGATCAACGACGTAGAGCATATCGTCGTTTTCATGCAGGAAAACCGCTCGTTCGATCACTACCTTGGACATTTGAGTGGCGTGCGAGGTTACAACGACCGCTTCCCCGTGACGCTTCCGAACGGTCTGCCGGTATGGTTCCAGCCGCGCCAGGAGAATCAAGCGCAGACCATTGCCCCGTTCCGCTACGACACGACCAACCCGGCCGTCAACGCGCAATGTATTGGCGGCTTGCCGCATACGTGGGCGACCACGCATGGCGCAATCGACAACGGCCGCGCCGACAAATGGGCGGTGCAGAAGACCGACATGACGATGGGCTATCACGTGCGCGCGGACATTCCGTTTCACTACGCGCTCGCCGACGCGTTCACGGTCTGCGACCACTATTTCTGCTCGATACCCGGCAACACGCATCCGAACCGGATGTACCTGATGACCGGCATGGTCGACCCGACCGGTGCGGGTGGCGGCCCGCTGCTCGACAACACGGACTATGTGGATAACCAGTTCGATACGCTCAAGCTGGCGCCTTTCAACTGGACGACCTATCCCGAGCGGCTGGAAGCGGCCGGCATTTCGTGGCAGGTGTACCAGCAGGGAACGACCTTCGATAACTACACCGGCAACTATGGCACCAACGTGCTGGCGAACTTCCAGAACTACGTGAATGCGCCGGCGGGTTCGTCGCTGAACACGAAGGCGATGACCGCGCGCACGATCACGCAGCTCAAGGCGGATGTGGTGGCCAACGCCTTACCGCAGGTCTCGTGGCTGCTGCCACCCGCGGCCTACTCGGAGCACCCGAAATTTACGCCGCTATACGGCGCGGAATACATCTCGACGATCCTCGATGCCCTGACCGCCAACCCGACCGTGTGGAGCAAGACGGCTCTCTTCATCATGTATGACGAGAACGATGGTTTCTTCGATCACATGGTGCCGCCGCAAGCGCCTACTTTGCCGGGCTCGGGCTTGAGTACGGCCGACATCACGCTTGAACGCCATACCGTGGTGACCGCGGCGCAGGCCGGTACATACACCGCCGACAACCTGCCTTACGGCCTCGGCCCGCGCGTGCCGATGACGGTTGTTTCGCCGTGGAGCAAGGGTGGTTTTGTCTGCTCGCAGGTGTTCGATCACACGTCGGTCATTCAATTCATCGAACAGCGTTTCGGGGTGATCGAGACGAACCTCACGCCGTGGCGTCGTGCGATATGCGGTGACCTGACGTCGGCGTTCGATTTCTCGAAATCCGACACCACCGTGCCGGCGCTGCCGAGCACGACGGGATACATTGCACAAGCCGATATGCAATGCGCGTTGCCGACTAACCAGACGGCGCCAGCCGCCACCGCGCCGCAGGTTATCGCGGCGCAGGAGCCGGGCACGCGTCCGGCGCGTCCGCTGCCTTATGAGTTGCATGTGAACGGTACGCTGCAGGCGCAAAGCCAGACGTACACGCTGACCTTCGCGAATACCGGCAAAGTGGGCGCGAATTTCTATGTGTACACAGCCGACGCAACGGCGATGCCGAAGCGCTATACCGTCGAGGCAGGCAAGCAGCTTTCCGACACCTGGCCCGTCGACAAGAACGGTCAATACTCGTTGAGCGTGTTCGGTCCGAACGGGTACTTCAGGCGCATCACGGGTGCGGCCGCAGCCGACGCCGCCACGCCAGCCGAGATAGTGACGTGCTACGACGTGGCTAACGGCAACGTCTATCTGACGATCAGCAACCAGGGCACCGCGCCGGCTGACTTCACGGTTACCGATCTTGCCTATGGCCAGCCGCCGCGATCGTTCAGGGTGCCTGCGCTCAAGACGGCGGAGGATCACTGGGACTTGTCGTGCAGCAGTAACTGGTACGACCTGCAGGTCACGATGTCGGGCAACCCGGCATTCCAGCGCCGTATCGCGGGTCACGTCGAGACCGGACGTGCGGGCACAAGCGATCCGGCTGCCACAGCGCCGGTGACGAAGCCGGTCTGACGCATATCGACGATAGATCGCGCCGGCTTCGGCCGGCGCGCATCGAAGCGATTTACAGCAGCGCTTCGATTGAATCGATCCGGCGGCCATGCCCCTTGCTCATCCGCAGATGCAGCAATTGCTCCCGGGTGGTTCTGGCGGGCATAGTGCTCGCCACCTTTCGCCCCTAACCGTTGAGTCGATTCCTCCGAACGTCTTCGCTGCCTGCATCTCGTGCCGCGAAAATCAGCGCATCGTGGCCGCTTGTAGCCACAGTGAAAACTCGTCAGCGATACTTAGGTGAGAGTATTCGGGAGCGCTGCGCATGAACTCGATATCAGCCAGGAAGACGGTCGGCGAAAAGCGGCGTCAAAGAGAACAAAGGCCGCCAAGTTCAGCCTTGAGCGCCGCCAATTTCGAAGTGGAATTCCGCAATCCCATCAACACCGCCAGCGACTTTATCGCCGGGCTTCAACGCGCCGACACCCGCCGGCGTGCCGGTAAAAATCAGATCGCCGGGCTTGATGACAACCGCTTGCGAGACATGACTGACGATGTCCGCTACCGGCCAGATCATATCGCCGAGATCACCTGTTTGCCGTGTCTCGCCATTGACCGACAACCAGATGGTGCCGCTACCCGGATGACCGATCTCCGTCGCACGACGTATGGATGTTACCGGCGCAGATTCGTCGAAGCCTTTGGCCCAGTCCCACGGACGGCTCATCTTCTTCGCGACCGCTTGCAGGTCGCGCCGCGTGAGGTCCACGCCAACGCAGTATCCGAATACGTACGATAGTGCGTCCTGCGGTTCGATCTGCCGCCCTTCTTTTCCGATGGCAATGACCATCTCGATCTCGTGGTGCAGATCCTCGGTCAACATCGGGTACGCGAGTGTTCCTGCCGCGGGCACGACGGCATCGGCGGGTTTTGTAAAGAAGAACGGCGGTTCGCGGTCGGGGTTGGCTCCCATCTCGCGTGCGTGATCGGCGTAATTGCGCCCTACGCAAAAGACCCGGCGTACAGCAAAGGAGGCGCTCGAGCCGGCGACGGGCACAGCGACGGTCTGGGGAGCGGGAAAGATGTATTCGGTCATATCGGCGAACTCGAAGGTAGAGGTTGCATGGCGCGGACTACCGCGACACCCACAAACAATATGCTTCGCGCACTGTCCCGTGCAGGACAAATCCGCCCAACGCCTTGGATTAAATTGCTCTATTTCCGGCCGGGTTACCCCGGGTTACCTATAGGCTGCGCACCAGCCGTTAACTCGAATTGCAACGCGCGGTATTCCGTAGGCGAGGTCCCCACGGCCTGGCGAAAGCGTCTGGTGAAATAAGCCTCGTCGCGAAAGCCGACCACGAACGCGATGTCTTTGACGCGGCGTGTATCGTCCGCAAGCAACGCTTTCGCCCGGCTGATTCTCTGATCCGTGACCCATTGCACAAAGGTCCTGCCGGTCTCTTTTTTCATCAGGCGGGCCACATAGCCGGGTGTCAACGCGGCGGCATCGGCTGCCGACCCTAGCGATAGCGTGTCGTCTTCGAGGTTCTCCAGAACATGGCGCATCACTTTGCTGATGGAGTCGCGGCGGCTGACTGCGCGCTCGCTGAGCGCCGCCAGCCGTAGAAGCGGGTCCGCGTATCTCGCGCAAACCAGTCCGATCAACTGCAGGAGGTAGCCGCGAAGCCGGCTAGTCGCGCCAAACCCGCGTGCACTGTCTATCTCCATCATGAGGTGAACGATACGTTCGACCTCGACGAGATCGGACCCCGTCAGCCTGAAATCCATCTCGTCTTGAAAGCGGAAAGGCGCTAGCTCCGGGAAGCGAATGACCGGGATACTGCCGAGGTCGATCCGGCCATCGACTGCATCGACATCGAGGCCAAGGAAGTCCAGCGCAAAGTTGATCACGATGAACCGCGAATGTTCAGGGTGAGGAATCATGTGCAACCAGTGCGGCGCGATGAATGCGACGGAACCGGTTGGGAACGGACGGGTTACATCGCCGATCTGCTGCTTCGTGTCGCCACCCAGATTGATCTGGATCTGAAAGTAATCGTGTTTGTGCGGTTCCGTGATGGCCGAGCGCAAGGTCTGGTCGCGAACATAAAAGTCGAGGCGGTCGCTTCGCTCGGGCATTGCATAGGTACGGGACGTGCGTTTGGCGAATGCACTCATTGGCATGAACTCCTTTCCGGGTTCTGCGCGAACAAGCGCTAAGCATACCGCTTCGCTTAACGATCTGCCTTTAGCCAGTTGACCCTATTCTCGCTAAGGCCTTCGATCAACACGAGAGCCCAAAAGCCACATGAACAGTAGGGTGGAAAATATGAATGTCCGGCAAGCGGTAACATCATCGTGATGCCTGAAGCTTGGGCGCCGATCCGTCCGGCGTGATCGAATCCATGAAATTGCCGACATTACGCGGACACCTACCTGCTGGGCATATGAATGGCCCACGTCACTGACCTATAAGCGTTCTATGACCTCTGTTCTTCTACTCGAAAACATCCACGACACCGCTGTTGCGCGTTTCAGCGAAGCGAAACTGGAGGTCGAGCGTCGCGCGGGTGCGCTCGCTGGCCGGGAATTAACGAGTGCGCTTCAAGCACATAACCTGATCGGGATTCGATCGGCAACGCATCTCCGGCGCGAGGAAATCGATGCCGCGCGTCACCTGCTCGCAATAGGCTGCTTCTGCATTGGAACCTCGCAGGTCAACCTGACCGCGGCTGCGCACGCGGGGATCCCTGTTTTCAACGCGCCGTTTTCGAATACGCGCTCGGTGGCGGAACTGGTGATTGCCGAAGCCATCTTGCTGCTGCGTCGCGTGCCGGAGAAGAGCGTGCTGGCGCATGCCGGGAAGTGGGCCAAGGGCGCGAGCGGATCGTTCGAAACGCGGGGCAAGACCATTGCGATCGTGGGCTATGGGAATATTGGATCGCAGGTCGGCGTGCTTGCCGAAGCAATGGGAATGCGGGTCGTGTATTACGACGTGCAAGCGCGGTTGTCGCTGGGTTCCGCTCGCGCGGCACAATCGCTTGCCGACGCGGTATCGCACGCGGATGTCGTGACGCTCCACGTACCTGCGACACCCCAGACGAACCGCATGATCGATGCAGCAACGCTCGCGTGTTTCAAAGCCGGCGCGATCCTGATCAATGCATCGCGCGGTTCGGTCGTCGATATCGATGCGCTCGCGCAAGCGTTGCAGGCCAAGCGGCTGGGCGGGGCTGCCATCGACGTATTCCCTGAGGAGCCCAAGACCAACGCCGACATCTTCAAAAGCGTGCTTCAGCACCTGCCGAACGTGATCCTGACACCACATGTGGGCGGTAGCACGGAGGAAGCGCAGGAAAACATCGGGACCGAAGTCGCGACCAAACTCATTTCGTTTTTGACGACAGGTGACACCGTCGGGTCGGTCAATTTTCCGCATGTCAATCCGGGGCCGCTGGACGCACCCGCGCGCCTGCTCAACGTCCACGGCAATGCTCCGGGTGCACTTGCCACGCTTAATACGCGGCTTGCCGGAGAGGGCGCCAACATAGTTGCCCAGCATCTGCAGACGCAGGGCGAGACCGGCTACGTGGTAACGGACCTGGATAAAGCGCCATCCAGCGAGTTGATACAGGCGCTGGGCAAGGAACCCGGTTTTATCCGGACCCGCCTGCTGGTGAAGTAGTCCAGCTTCACGGAACGGACCGGCCCTTATCGCGGGCAAATAAGCGTCGGTCCGATCGGGTGCGATATCACGCAAGGCGCGCTAGATTGCGCCTCCTCCATCAACAAGTGTCGGGGTGCTTAGCTTATTGCGCGCAGTGCGGGACGACCCACGATCACACCGCGCCAAAGAGTGCCAAAGGCATCTATCCGCGCTAACCAAATCTCCCTTCCGGAACCGGAATGCCAAGCCACTGGAAACATTGGCTTGGCAATGAGCCACATGCAAGGGCGTCGCTCCAACTAGTCTCCCTGCATATTCCACTCCATGCACCAACCCCGCGCGTCGGCCAACATTCTTAGGAGAATGGCGGATGTGGCATGCGGTCGCGTCCTAGGATAGTAGAGCGTCGGCGCTCACACGCGGAAAACGCTGTGAGGCGATCTAGTCCCTGCACGGCGGTGCGTGCCCGATGATTCGAGGAGGACTATGCTCGACGATTCTCTCCCGATCCGAAACGAGACGATGACTGCCCGCCAGCGCTGGACGATCTTGCTCGTCAGCATTGGGGGCGCGCTTGAGACTTTCGACTTTGTCATCTATGGATTCTTTGCGCACGAAATAGGCCGTGAGTTTTTTCCGGCTAACGCCGGCATGTCGGCGGATACGCTGTCGTTCGCGGTCCTTGCAATTGGTAATCTCTCGAGACCGATAGGCGGAATTTTCCTCGGCCGTCTCGGCGATAAATACGGGCGGCGGTCCGTCTTCACCGTGTCGGCGATGGTGGCAGCGGTCGCCACCCTGCTCATTGGAATGCTCCCTTCATACCGTGCGTGGGGCATGACGGCCACCGTGTTTTTGCTTCTGCTGCGCCTTACGCAGGGTTTTTGTGTGGGTGGCGAACTGCCCGGCGCGGTTGTCTACGCTGTGGAAATAACGCGTGAGAACCGCGGCGTCTTATGCGGCATGGTGTTTTTCGCCGTCAACATGGCGTTGCTGCTCGCTGCGGGAATTAACCTGACGGTACAAATGATGTTCACGCCGGCACAAGTCAGCTCGGTCGGATGGCGCATCGGTTTTCTGCTGGGTGGCGTTATCGGGCTGCTTAGTTTCGTGCTGCGCCGTAGCCTGGTGGAGACGAACGAGTATGCGCAAACCGTCGGTGCGCGGCATAGGGAGCCGCTCGCCGTGTTGTTTCGCGGACATCTCAAGCCCCTTGCAACAGGCGTTGCTGCAACGGTACTGGTGGGAGCGTCCAATGGCCTGTTCGTCGCGCACATGCCCACTTATCTCCGGCAGCTTCGCTACGACCCGCAGCGGATCGCGATGGCTCAGACCCTGTACGTGATCGTTGTCTCGGCGTGCATCCTGGTCACGGCGCGTATGGGCGACCTGCTGCCACGACGTCATGTCTTTCGACTGGGCGCCGTGTTGTCGGCGCTGTTCGGCCCCGTTTTCTACGTGACAGCCGCCCGTCATCAGGCCAGCCTGCCCGTGTTGTTCGTGATGGCAGGCATTGTCGCTTCGTTCGCCAATGGAACCTTCGCCTGTGCAATCGCCGAACTGTTTCCGGTCGGCGTGCGTTTCAGCGGCGTGGGCACCGCGATGAACCTTGGCCTGGCTGCATCGATGGGAACGGCTCCCCTGATCGCCAGCGTTCTGGTTGCCCGAACTCATTGGCCCCCGGCGCCCGCATTGTTCATGGTGCTGTGCGCGGCCCTTGCGTTCATGGCGTCTTTCGGAATGAAAGAGACTAGAGGAGACGTTGGCGCTTTGTAAAGCGCACACAAGAATCGATCTCGCTGGAGGGCACATGAAGACACACGAACCCATCACGATCGGAAACGTAGAGCTCGACATCGAGCGCTACGAACTGCGCCGTGCGGGGCAGCACATTCGTCTTGAACGCTTGCCGATGGAGTTGCTGATTTTCATGGTGTCCCGTGGCGGCGAACTCGTGACGCGTGCCGACATTGTCAGGACGCTATGGCGCGGCAACGCTTTCCGGGACACAGACAACAGTATTAATACGGCGATCCGGAAGATCCGGATCGCGCTTGGCGAAAATCCCGACGACCCGAAGTATCTGCTTACTATCAAGGGCAAGGGGTATCGTCTCGATGGCGTGCGAACGTCGTCCGCGCAACCGCTGACCGCCGCGCCGGCCGCCGTTCGCGTGCTGGTCCTGCCCTTTGAAAACAAGAGCGGCGATCCGACCCAGGACAGCTTCTGCGATGCGCTAGCAGACGAGACTTCCGCCAACATCGGCATGCTGCATCCCGAGCAGATCTACGTCATCGCGAGGACCACCGCCGCGCGTTACCGGCGCTCCAACAAAAGCATTGCGGAGATGGCGCACGAGCTGGCTGTCGACTATGTCCTGGAAGCTTCGATCACGCGGGATGGCGGGCGGGTTCGCATCCTGGCGCAGTTGATTCGCTGCACCGACCAGGCGCAAATCTGGGGTCGCGCCTATGAGCCGGTGGCACAGGGCGCGCTGGATAGTCAGAAAGAGGTTGGGACTGCTCTGGCCCGTGACGTGTCGCCGACGCTCGCTGAACAGCAGCGGCATATGCTGGCAAGACGGCTTCCCATCGATCCGGCGGCACACGACGCGTATCTGCGCGGCCGGTATTACTGGACCCGTCGCGTTCATTTCCATGCGGGGTTTGCCGCCCACCATGCACTGAGCGGCGAGGACTTCACCCGCGCGCTCGGCTACTTCGAGACCGCCATCGAGCGTGATCCGACCTACGCGCTGGGTTATGTCGGCTTGTCGAATATCTATGGATCAACCGCGACGCACGGCCTTTTTGCACCGTCGCAAGGTTATCCGAAGGCGCGGGAAACCGCACTTCGCGCATTGGAACTGGACCCGGACTTGCCTGAAGCCCATCAGGCACTGGCCGGCGTGCACTATTTCTATGATTGGGACTGGCGTCGGGCAGAGGCCGAATTTCTTGAAGCGCTGCGTCTGAATCCCAACCACGCGGAAACCAGCCGCCTCTACGCGAGACTGTTGCTGGTGCTTGGACGAGAGGCGGAAGGACACGCGCAGTTCGAGCGTGCCGAGCGCTTCGATCCGCTCGCCTTTGAAGGCTCACGGATATACGGCATGGTGCAATCGGGCCGGTACCAGGAGGTCATCAGGGAGTTCCTCGCCGACGGGAATGGCAACCGGTCGTCGCTGATCTATCAGGTGCTGTCGATCGCGTTCGAAGTGCAGGGCATGTACAAGGAGGCGGTCGAGGCGACCGTCGATGCGTTGACGCGCTGTAACGAATTCGCTCGAGCGGAAATGATCCGGACCGTGTGGGAAGCGGGCGGTTACGACGCGCTCCTGCAATGGTTCTTGCAGGATTTGCTGGCGCGGCGGCAGAGGGGTTATGTATCGCCGCTGCTGTTTGCGGAGATCTACGCCCGGCTGGGGAAGCAGGACGAGATGTTTCATTGGCTTGACGCAGCGCTTGCCGAACGCTCGTCTCGCCTGTGCGAACTTCGTACGAATGCGTGGTTTGATCGATACCGGTCAACCGGGCGGTTTCGCAACATCGAAAAAAGGATTGGCTATTGAGGGGTGCCGGAAGCGTTGGAGAAAGATGCGCCGTTGATGGATTCCCGGCACGCTGAGCGTCTGGCAGAACTCAGCGTTCCGGCTCGCCCCCGTTGTGCGGAATACAAGCACCTGACCAGGTCACTGACCGTGATAAAGCTCTTGCAACCGGGCTTGTTCTCCGGATTTCTGCGAACGGAGGAGGTCTTGATAGACCTGTTGCCGGGTAATTCCCTTCGGTGCTCCTGCATCGCTTCTGGACATATCCGTCACGCCGCCGACGTCCTGAGCCGGCTGCGCGGTTTCCATGGTTGCAGCCTGTTCTTGCGCCCATGCGTGTCCAACGACGAGGGTGGCTGCGCATGCCACCACGATTCTAAGCGTCTTCATGTCGAGTTCTCCACAAAAGAAGGTCGGACACGGTCAGCAGATCGCTGGCCGAAAAAGGCGATACCGAACGGTTCAACGCTTGTGCGGTGCGCAGTCCGGATCGCATCCGCCCATGTTGCGACGCGGTTTGATGGAACTCCATCGACGCAAGATGAAGAAATCGTTAACGTGCTGAGCGTACCGACGCAAAGTGAGTCGGACGTGACGTAAAAGAGTTAGGGACGCTAACAATATGCGCGCAATTTGCGCAGCCAGGGCTTAACACGATGCCGCCAACGGCGGCTTGAAATCGGCCAGCGGATTGAGCCGTGAACCAATCAGCGAGGACGGCTCTATGGGTGAACGTGGTCGAGCGCGAACGTCGAACCGCTCGCGTATGTAAGCGGTTCGACCCTCCCTTACAGATAACCGTCAGATCGCCTTGCCCGTTACCGACCTGTCCTCGGCGTGCGTCGCACGATCCTGGGTACCGTGACGCAGCCGCATGCTGCATAACGCTGCAACAAACAGGGTGCCCGTGAGGATCACCAGGCCGTTCAAGCCACTTTCGCGCGCCCGATTCGATCGGTTATATTCGTTACGACGTTTAACGTAGCCGCTTGGGAACTGCGTGAGTACAAGAAGATGAAACCGCTTATCCAGCACTGCGCGTGGTGTTTGCTGGCACTGGTAGCAAGTCAGTCAGCGCTCGCCGACGACTCCCTCAGCAACCGCGGAAACGATCCGTTTTTCCAGATTTCCAAAGCGATCCCGCAATGTCCAACGCCCTTCGGACCGTTGGAGACGGAACAGGAGTGGCTGGCGGAAAGCCATTACCGCATCGAACGCGGCAATAGCTGCTGGGTGGAGGGCCGGTGTCGTTTGTCCAATGCATATCGCTACGATGCCGAAATAGCCGAAGCCGTTCAGCGACGGCTCAGCACCATCAATCCCGCCACGCATTGGCGCGAACAATCCTCGTTATGGCTGATGCTGCAGCGTAGGTTTATCTATGTGGAGGGCTGTATATCGCCCGGTTTCGATAAGGATAAATTTCTGTCCGAGCTGGCAAAAACGGCGGATGTCGACCAGGTGATCGACAACATGACCACCGATCCCAAGGCGAATCCTTTACCGTATAAAACGCTCGCGGATCCGCTCAAGGCACCGTAAAACAAAGGGGACAATGGAGATGAAGGTCAAACGAATAGTCGCCAACATTGCAACGCAAGACGTTGCCCGGGCCAAGCGGTTCTATCAGGACGTGCTGGGTCTCGATCTGCTGATGGATCACGGCTGGATCCAGACTTACGGTTCTCAGGCGGAAATGAGCGTGCTGATCAGCGTGGCTTCTGAGGGCGGATCCGGCACGCCGGTGCCGGATCTGTCGATCGAGGTCGATGACGTCGATGCCGCATTCGATCGCATGAAGGGCGCGGGTTTCCCGATTGAATACGGACCCGTCGATGAACCCTGGGGTGTCCGACGCTTCTATGTCCGCGATCCGTTCGGCAAGCTCATCAATGTTCTCGCACACGCATGAGCGTGGCGCTCGGCCAATCGAACCCTAATACCCCTGCGGCACATTCGCCTTGTTCCCCGCGAGCGGTGAACCATAACCACCACTTTGTGTGTTATTCGGCAAGCCGTTGATCAGCTGCGCACGCGGATCGGTGGGGTTCAGGTTCAACTCGCCCGCTTGCTGATTGCCGTGCGTCGGATATTCGCTGCCGAGCGGCGCATTCGGCATCAATCTCGTACTGTTAGCCGCTGCGTACATGTCGTCGTTCGGGCTCAGGCCCCTGCTCATCGTCTGCGCATTCGCCGCGTGAGTGGCAAACGACGTGACAAGCACGGCAGCGGACATCGATAAAACGCGTTTCAACTGAATGATGATGGTCATGACTGAACTCCGGAATGGTGAGTTGGGTTTTCGTGTCCTTGTCGTCTTGTCGCGTCAGGCCAGCACGCGTTGTTGTCTGTCAAAAGCTTGTCAAAAGAGCGCGATTGCGCGCACATGGGTGCCGCGTGTCACTTCTTCGCTTTCTTAAGCTTAGCCTCGCGCTTAGGCCGTTCATCAATAATTTTTGTCCGGGTTTTGTTCTTCAGCTTTTTCCATTGCTTGCATTCGTCCTTGGTTCGCAAGCAACCGGTGCACAACCCGGTTTTGCTATCGAATTCGCAAATGTTGATGCAGGGTGACTCCACAGCCATTAGAAATCCGTTGTGCGCGAGCGCCTTATTTCGACCCGGGAAATCTCGCACGATGCATGCCCGTGGACCTAAAACATAATCCCGATGGGGACAATAGGCGCACGACGTCCTGAGCATGAAAACCGCAACCCGGGGCTCAGCGATACCGGATGCTAAGATTTGGAACACTTCGCTCGTCGCACTGTGCCTGACTTACCGGCTTTTGCTTTCGACCATGCAGAAACCCCTGCTGTTTTCCACACTGAGCCAGCTCGAATTCGAGCGGGCCGTGCTCGGACGCGTCGTGGCGGGCATGCCGCTGCGCGAGGTGCTCGAACACGTGGTTCATCGGGTGGAAAACCGCTCCGAACTGCCGTTGCGCGCTTCCGTGCTGCTCGTGGATGCCACCGGCAAACGCCTGGTTCACGGCGCCGCGCCGAGTTTGCCCGACGACTACAACCGCATCGTGGACGGCCTCGAATTCGGGCCGCTCATGGGTTCGTGCGGGGCGGCGGCGTTCCGGGGCGAGCCGGTGATTGTCGAAGATATCCAGACCGACCCGGTCTGGGCGGCTTTCCGCGATATCGCCCGGCAATACGACCTGCGCGCCTGCTGGTCCATGCCCATACGCGCCGCGGATGGCCGCCTGCTCGGCACCTTCGCCAACTACTACTCCGTGCCGAAAACGCCGTCGCGCGAGGAACTGGAAGACATCGCGCAAGTGGCGAGCGTGACCGCGCTCGCGATCGAACGCCATGCGGGCGACCGGGCGTTACGGGAAAGCGAAGAGCGCCTGCGGATCGCGCAGCAGGCGGGCGGAATTGGAACCTTCGAGCTGTTTCCGCATAGCGGGCGGATGGCGGTATCGGAGGAGCTGTGCTGGCAATGGGGTTTGACGCCGCGCCATGAATACCATCTCGACGATCTGCTGGAACTCGTGCATCCCGAGGACCGGGAACGCGTGCGCGCCGGGCATCTCGACATGCCGGCCGGCGCGCTCGATTACCTCGAGTACCGGATTCGCCGCCCCGACAACGGCGAGGAGCGCTGGATGGCGCGGCGCGGCGAAGCGATCCAGGACAATGCCGGTGGCTTGCGTTATCTCGGCGTGACTTACGACATCACGGGGCACAAGCGCTTCGAAGAACGCTTGCGTGTCAGCGAGTCGCAATTGCGGCGCCTGAACGATTCGCTGGCCGCCGAAGTCGATGCCCGCACCCGCGAGCGCAACAGCATCTGGCGCAATTCGCGCGATCTGTTCATTGTCGCGAGCAGCGCGGGCGTGCTGCGTGCCGTCAATCCGGCCTGGACCGATATCCTCGGCTTTCGCGAGGACGAACTGATCGGCAAGTCGTTCGCGGAGATCGTGCATCCCGACGACGTGGAGGCCACCGAAGCCGCGCTGCTATCGGCGGCCCGTTCGGGGCTCGTGCGGTTTGA
>JGI12635J15846_10000392_pt1 | contig 36532 bp, 28 predicted proteins | sample BlaSpr_A8_OM2_M2_FD_15846 | JGI IMG/M metagenome (IMG submission 15846)
CAACGCAGCCATTCCCGCCGTCGATGCCCGCCGTCAGGTCCTCGCGCATATGGCGGGCCGACGTATTGTCGATATGGTGCATGAAGACCTCACCATGGATCGTATCCTCACGCGCGAAGCCTTCGAGAACGCGATCCGCACCAATGCGGCGATTGGCGGTTCGACGAATGCGGTGGTGCATCTGATCGCGCTCGCGAAGCGGATTGGCGTGCCGTTGACACTCGACGATTGGGAACTGGGCTCGGACGTACCGTGCCTCGTGAACCTGCAGCCGTCGGGCGAATACCTGATGGAGGACTTCTACTACGCGGGCGGCTTGCCGGCCGTGCTGAAGCAGCTTGGCGAACAAGGCTTGCTGCACAAGGACGCGCTGACCGTGAACGGCAAGACGATCTGGGACAACGTATCCAGCGCGCGTAATGACGACGAAAAAGTCATCACGTTGTTTGCAGCGCCGTTCAAAGCGAAGGCGGGTATCGCGGTGCTCAGGGGCAATCTCGCGCCCAATGGCGCCGTGATCAAACCATCGGCGGCGACTGCGCATTTGCTGAAACACCGCGGCCGCGCAGTCGTGTTCGAGAACGTGGAGGAGTTGCACGCGAAAGTGGACGACGAAGCGCTCGATATCGACGAGCACTGCGTCATGGTGTTGAAGGGCGCAGGGCCAAAGGGTTATCCGGGATTCGCCGAAGTCGGCAACATGCCCCTGCCGAAAAAAGTGCTGCAAAAAGGCATAACAGACATGGTCCGCATTTCGGACGGCCGGATGAGCGGTACCGCGTACGGCGCGGTCGTGTTGCATGTGTCGCCGGAAGCGGCGGCGGGTGGTCCGCTGGCGTTCGTGCAGACCGGCGACATGATCGAACTCGATGTGAAAGCGCGCCGGCTGCATCTGGAAGTATCGGACGAAGAGCTCGAGCGGCGGCGTGCGGCGTGGCGCAAACCGGCATCGCCATTGCGCGGTTATGTGAAGCTTTATGTCGATCATGTGCTGCAGGCAGACCAGGGCGCGGACCTCGACTTTCTGGTTGGCGGAAGCGGCGCACCCGTGCCTCGCGATTCACATTGAGCATTGAATTTTGATCTTCAGATCACACGCACATGACATCAACGAACGATTATTCACCCGCTGGCATCTGGCCGGTCCTCTACGCTTATTTCGATGAACACAATCAGCTCGACCGTCACGGGATGCGCATCCAGGTCGAGCGGACTATCGCAGCGGGCGCGCCCGGCATTGTGATACTTGGCCTTGCGACCGAGGTGCAGCGGTTGTCGCGTACCGAGCGCGAGCAGATCGTGAACTGGGCGCGTGAGGATATCGCGTCTCGCGTGCCGCTGGCCGTTACCGTCACCGGGGACACGCCCGGCGAGCAGATCGAATTCGGCAACTGGGCCGTGGCGCACGGCGCGCAATGGCTGATCTTGCAACCGCCGTCTACGCGTACCGAATCCGAACGGTTCTACTTCAATTTCTTCGCTGCCGTGATGGACGGTTTGGCGGACACGGCCGGCGCGGGGATTCAGAACGCGCCGGAGTATCTGGGTGTTGGTTTGTCGCCGCAATCGCTGGCTGAACTCGCCAAGCGGTGTCCGAATTTTCGCTGGTTAAAAGGTGAGGGCGCCGCGACTGTGCTGCATGCCACCATCGACTGCTTGCGGGCGGCCGGCAGCACGATGCCCGTGTTCAACGGACGTGGCGGTCAGGAGTTGCTCGATANCCTGCGCGCCGGCTGCACCGGCATGATCGTCGCGCCGGATAGCTTCGATCATCAGGTGCGCATCTATCATGCGATGGCAGACGACCCGGCCGAAGCACAGCGGCGCTACGAGGAGGTGTTGCCGGCGATCGTTTTCGTAATGCAGTCGCTCGATGCGCTGACTTGTTATGGCAAGCGCATCGCGGCATGGCGGATGGGGTTTGAGGTCCGGCACGATCGCGGGATAGCGCCGAGTGCGTTCGGCCTTGAATGTGCCCGGCGTTTCGCCGATATGCTCGGACCGTACGCGGGTTAAAAACCGCTCAGAGAATCGGTGAAAACAAGCGGGCGACGTGCATCGCCATGCGCCGCCACGCGGGTGCGCCGAGATAATCGTCGCGGCTGATTTCCCACGATTGCGCGAAGTCGTCGAGCAGCATCTTCTCGACTTCGCTCGCAAAGCGCCGGTCCACGGTCAGGACCATGATCTCGAAGTTGAGGCGAAACGAGCGGTTGTCGAGATTCGCGCTGCCGAAAGCGGCGGACATATCGTCGACCAGCACCACTTTCTGATGCAGGAAGCCCGGGCGATATCGAAAGATCCGGACGCCAGCGAGCAGCGCGTCGTAGGCATAGAGCGTCGATGCAGCAAATACCACGCGGTGATCTCGCCGGCTCGGGATCATGATGCGCACATCCACGCCGCGCAGTACGGCGAGCCGCAGCGCGGAGAACACGGCTTCGTCGGGGATGAGATACGGCGTCGTGATCCAGATGCGCGAACGCGCCGCATTGATCGCCTCGACGAAAAACAGCGAGCACGTTTCCTGATGATCGGCCGGGCCGCTCGCGAGGACGAGGCAGCTCATGTCGTGGGCCGATGTCTTCGACGCTTCCACTTCCGGAACGCGTTGCGTCGCCCAGTACCAGTCTTCGATAAACACAAACTGGATGCTGGCGACCGCCGGGCCACGCACCTCGATGTGCGTATCGCGCCAGGGCGACAAGCGCGGATTCGCGCCGAGATATTCCACGCCTACGTTATGGCCGCCGACAAACGCACATTCGCCATCGACCACCACAATCTTGCGGTGATTGCGGAAGTTGATCTGGAAGCGATTGACGAACTTGCGTTTGGTCGCGAACGGATGCGTCTGCACGCCGCCCGCGCGTAGCGTGTTCACGTAGCTACGAGGCAGGTCGAAGCTGCCGATGCTGTCGTAGAGGAAATAAACGCGCACGCTTTGCTGCGCCTTCTTGATCAGCAGGTCTTTCAGCTTCATGCCGAGTTCATCGTCGTGAACGATGAAAAACTGCACGATCACATAGACTTTCGCAGCGTCGATGGCTTTGAAAATTGCGTCGAACGTGGCGGTGCCGTTGATCAGCACGCGCACCGAATTGCCGCGCAGGAACGGCATGCCGCTCAGACGCGTCAGCGCGCGTATGGTCGGATGGCCGAGATACTCGGCCGGGTCGCCTGCCGCGGCGCCGCGCAGACGGGCGGCTTCATCGGGGAAATTCCATTCGGCCGGGTGCGCGCTTTTGCGCAGGATCTCGTTTTCCAGCCGCCGCGCGTCGATATACCCCGCGAACTTGCTGCGCCCAAGAAACAGGTACGGGATCAGCGTGAAGTAGGGCATGGCGACCAGCGACACGGCCCACGCGACCGCGCCTTGCGAGGTGCGCGTGTTGATCACCGCGTGCACTGCGGCGACCGCGCCCAGCAAATGCGCGATGACCACAAACGTGCCGAGATGAAGCCAGTCCAGCCACTCGAAGTGCATGTGCGCGATGCCTGGAAGTCGAGAGTTGCGCCGTCAGCCCGGCAAGTCGGCAGCCTGGATGAGAAACACGTTGTCGTCGCCTGCGCTGGTCGAGAGCCAGACCATGTCGAGGCCACCGAGCGTGGCCTCCACGTTCGCGCGTTCGTTGCCGATTTCGACCACCAGCACGCCGTCCTCGGTCAGCCACTTGCGTGCTTCGCCCACGATCCGCTTCACGATATCCATGCCGTCCGCGCCGCCCGCGAGCGCGAGTTCCGGCTCGTGACGATATTCAGCCGGCAGGGATTGCATCGCGAGCGCGTTGACGTACGGCGGGTTCGTGATGATGACCTCATAGCGGCCGACCGGCAGCGGCGCGAACAGATCGCCCTCGTACAGCGCGACGCGCGAATCCAGGTCGTAATCGTCCACGTTCCGATGCGCGACTTCCAGCGCGGGCGCGGAGATATCGACGGCATCGATGTCCGCGTTCTGGAACGCCTGCGCGGCCAAAATGGCGAGGCAGCCGGAGCCCGTGCAGAGTTCGAGCACACGCGAGACTTCATCGGGGTCCTGCACGTAGGGCTGCAAGCCATCCTGCAGCAACTCGCCAATAAAGGAACGCGGCACGATCACGCGCTCATCCACATAAAAGCGATGCCCGTGCATCCACGCTTCGTTCGTGATGTACGCCGCCGGCACGCGATCTTTCGCGCGCCGCTCGATCACTTGCATGATGGCGTCGATCTCAGTGTCGAGCAGGCGTGCGTCGAGGAACGGGTCGAGCGTATCGAGCGGCAAGTGCAGGGTATGCAGCACGAGGTATGCGGCTTCATCGAATGCATTCGATGAACCGTGACCAAACGACAACTCTGCCGCGGTGAACCGCGAGACGGCAAAACGCAGCAGATCGCGAACGGTGGTGAAGGGAAGCGCCATCGTAGGCTCCTTATAAGAGTGAGTCGGATCAGGCGAGCAGCGTTTCGAGCACGCGTCGATACACGTTTTTCAACGGATCGATAAACGTCACGTCAACGTGCTCGTCGATCTTGTGAATGCTGCCGTTCGGCGGTCCGAACTCGACCACCTGTTCGCAGATGCGAGCAATAAAGCGGCCATCCGAGGTGCCGCCTGTGGTGGACAGTTCGGTGCGCACGCCGGTTTCATCGAGGATGGCTTGTTCCAGCGCGTTCGACAACGTGCCGCGCGGCGTGAGGAAGGGCAAGCCGCTGACGCTCCACGCGAGGTCGTAGTGCAGTTCGTGTTTATCGAGGATCGCGTGGACGCGGCTTTGCAAGCCTTCCACCGTGCTGGCAGTTGAGAAGCGGAAATTGAACATCAATTCGATGTGACCGGGGATCACGTTCGTCGCGCCGGTGCCGCTATGCAGGTTCGAGACTTGCCACGTGGTCGGCGGGAAATACTCGTTGCCGTCGTCCCAATGCGTCGCGACGAGTTCAGCGAGCGCGGGCGCGAACAGATGAATCGGGTTCTTGGCCAGATGCGGATACGCAATGTGGCCTTGCACGCCTTTCACGGTCAGCTTGCCCGACATCGAGCCACGGCGGCCATTCTTGACCATATCGCCGAGCGTGACACTGGATGTCGGTTCCCCGACGATGCAGTAATCCAGCCGTTCGCCGCGTGCCTTGAGTGCTTCGATCACCTTGACGGTGCCGTCCGTTGCCGGGCCTTCTTCGTCGCTCGTGATCAGGAACGCGAGCGAGCCACGGTGCGCTGGATGCGCCGCGACGAATTCCTCGCTCGATACGACGAACGCCGCTATCGATGTCTTCATATCCGCCGCACCACGCCCGTACAACTTGCCGTCGCGATGGGTCGGAACGAACGGCGGCGACGTCCATTGTTCGAGCGGCCCGGTCGGCACGACATCGGTGTGGCCGGCGAACGCGAGCAGCTTGCCATCGATACCGTCCGTGCCGCGCTTGACGGCCCAGAGATTCGTGACGCCGCCTGAGGCGATCGTTTCACACTCGAAACCAATTGCCGACAGCCGCTCGATCAGCAGGTTCTGGCAATGCTGGTCGTCGGGCGTAACGGACGCGCGCGCGATGAGTTGTTCGGAGAGAAGAAGGGTGCCGGACATGGATTCGAGCCACTTTCAATAAAAAATGCCGGCGCGGCGGCCGGCAGGGATCAAGATTCGCGAGCCGTTTTCCGGCGGCGCGCGTTGCTGCGCTTAAAGCTCAAACGAACAGCGTTTCGTACTTGTCGGCGTCGAAACCCAGCGATTTCACGCGTCCGTTCACCACAAGCACGGGCCGCTTGATGATCGACGGCTTGTGAATCATCAACGCGATCGCGCCGGCCGTGGAGCCGGCTTCGTCCTTGTAGGTGTCCGACAAGCCGCGCCAGGTCGTGCCGCGCCGGTTGATCAGTTCGTCGAGCGAGACGTCCTTCAGCCAGTCCTGCAACAAGGCCGTCGATACCCCGGCTTTCTTGAAGTCGTGGAATTCGAACGGCACGTCATGTTCTTCCAGCCACACACGCGCTTTTTTCACGGTGTCGCAATTCGGAATCCCATACACGACGATCTTTTTCGCGGCCATGGATCAATCGCCTCGCAGCAACTCGTTCAGACCAACCTTGGCGCGCGTTTTTGCGTCCACCTTCTTCACGATCACCGCGCAGTACAAGCTGTGCGAACCGTCCTTCGAAGGCAGGTTGCCCGCGACCACGACCGAGCCAGCCGGGATGCGGCCATACGTCACCGAACCCGTTTCGCGGTCATAAATCTTGGTGCTTTGGCCGAGATACACGCCCATGGAGATAACCGAGTTCTCTTCCACGATCACGCCTTCCACCACTTCCGAACGCGCGCCGATAAAGCAGTTGTCTTCGATGATCACCGGGTTCGCCTGCAGCGGTTCCAGCACGCCACCAATGCCCACGCCGCCCGACAAATGCACGTTCTTGCCGATCTGAGCGCACGAGCCGACAGTCGCCCAGGTATCGACCATCGTGCCTTCATCGACGTAAGCGCCGATGTTCGTGTACGACGGCATCAAGACGACATTCCTGGCGATGAACGAACCGCGGCGCGCAATAGCCGGCGGCACGACACGGAAGCCGCCCGCGGCGAAATCTTCAGCCGTGTAATTGGCGAACTTCGACGGTACTTTGTCGTAGAACTGGCTGTAACCGCCGGCGGGCATCGGCGCATTGTCTTCCAGACGGAACGACAGCAGCACCGCTTTCTTCAGCCATTGATTGACCACCCATTCGCCGTCCCGTTTCTCGGCAACGCGCAACTGGCCCTTATCGAGTTGTTCGATGGCGTGAGCGACGGCGTCGCGCACCTCGGCGGGCGCCGCTTTCGGCGACAGCTCGGCGCGGTTGTCCCAGGCGGTATCGATGATCTGCTGAAGTTGTTGCGACATAGTCGTGACTTAAGTGAGTGCTGTGATTAGGGAGGGATTTACTGCGCCAGCGTGCGGCAGAATTCGACGATCCGCCGCGCACCTTCCACGCATTCGTCGACATCCGCGACCAGTGCGATACGGATGAAACCGCTGCCGGGATTCGTGCCGTGGGCGTCTCGTGCCAGATAGGAGCCCGGCAAAACCGTCACATTATAGTCGGCGTAAAGGCGGGCGGCGAACTCGGTGTCGGCGAGGCCGGTGCGCGCCACGTTCGCCCACAGGTAGAACGCGGCGTCGGGCAGGCGGACATCGAGTACTTCAGCGAGCATGGGCGTGACGGTCGTGAATTTCTTCAGGTACAGCGCGCGGTTATCGCGCACATGCGCCTCGTTCTTCCACGCAACGACGCTGGCCGCCTGGAACATAGGCGAGAGCGCTGCGCCGTGATAGGTGCGGTAGAGCAGGAATTGCTTGAGTATCGATGCATCCCCGGCGACGAAACCCGAGCGCATGCCCGGCACGTTCGAACGCTTCGAGAGACTCGATAACATCACCAGCCGTTCGAAGCCGCGACCGAGCTTGTGCGCCGCTTCGAGACCGCCAAGCGGGGGTGTGGCTTCGTTGAAATAGATCTCGGAATAGCATTCGTCGGAGGCGATCACGAAGCCGTGCCGATCCGATAGCGCGAACAATTCGCGCCAGTCGTCGAGCGTGAGCACCGCGCCGGTCGGGTTGCCCGGCGAGCAGACGTAGAGCAATTGGGTACGCGCCCAGATGCTGTCGGGCACCGCTGCGTAGTCGCAGGCGAAATTGCGTGCCGGATTGCTGTTCACGAAGTACGGTTCGGCGCCGGCCAGCAAGGCTGCGCCTTCGTAGATCTGATAGAACGGATTCGGGCAGACGACGACGGGCGCCTCACCGCCGCTGCGGCTGTCGATCACCGTCTGGGCGAGCGAAAAGAGCGCTTCGCGTGAGCCCGAAACCGGCAGGACTTCCGTGGCGGCGTCGACGGCGGGAAGGCCATAGCGCTCTTTGGTCCAGTTCGCGATGGCCTGGCGCAGCGGCTCGCTTCCCGCGGTGGCCGGATACGATGCCAGGCCGGACATCGCGTTGACAACGGCGTCGCGGATGAGCGCTGGCGTTGCATGTTTCGGCTCGCCGATACCGAAGCTGACCGGCGCCAAATCCGTGCGCGGCGTGACGCCCTTGAATAGCGCGCGCAGCTTTTCGAACGGATACGGCTGAAGTTTCTGGAGAAGTGGATTCACGGCGGAGTCGGATGCAGACGATGAAACGACAAGGCTCGGATTATAGCCCTCCGTAGCCCTCGGTTTGGTTTGCCGGCACTGTAGGGCGGTTCTGTCGGCGCCCGGCAGGTCGGTTAGTGCAGGTGCACCGGCAGTGGACCGCTTTGGCTGCCACTAAGCTGGAATCGACCGCCATTGACCACCGGCCGAGCCCCAACCCGCCCGCCGTTGCGAGCAAAAAACCCCGTGTCAGCAAACCAAAAGAATTCAAGACGGGCGATGGTATGATTGTCACCGTTCGCCGGGCTGCCTGCTTGCGGTTACGTATAAAGCCGTCAAGCAATGGCACCACGGGTTGCGCCCCGTCGCTCCGAATCGACGGGTTCGATCCACCGCCCGAGCGTTTTCGACCGGCGTTTGTAGATAACTCCTGCCGCACAAGCATCACGGCATAGAGGCCCGCCGGCCCGTTCTCCAGAATTCCTTTCAATCAGCGATATCGCCGTGCGTCTGACCTCGATAAAACTCGCTGGCTTCAAGTCCTTCGTCGATCCCACCCATTTCCAGGTCCCAGGCCAGCTTGTCGGCGTGGTGGGCCCGAATGGCTGCGGCAAATCGAACATCATCGACGCCGTGCGCTGGGTGCTCGGCGAATCGCGTGCCTCGGAACTGCGCGGCGAATCGATGCAGGACGTGATCTTCAACGGCTCCACGGCGCGCAAGCCCGGCAGCCGCGCCAGCGTCGAACTGATCTTCGATAACGCCGACGGCCGTGCCGCCGGCCAGTGGGGCACCTACGCCGAAATCGCCGTCAAGCGCGTGCTCACGCGCGACGGCACGTCGAGCTACTACATCAATAACCTTCCGGCCCGCCGCCGCGATATCCAGGACATCTTCCTGGGCACCGGCCTCGGGCCCCGCGCCTACGCGATCATCGGGCAGGGCATGATCGCGCGGATCATCGAAGCGAAGCCCGAAGAACTGCGCGTGTTCCTGGAAGAAGCCGCAGGCGTGTCGAAATACAAGGAACGCCGCCGCGAGACCGAGAACCGCCTGCATGACACGCGCGAAAACCTGACTCGCGTGGAAGACATCGTGCGCGAGCTGAGCTCGAATCTCGAGAAGCTCGAAGCCCAGGCGATCGTCGCGACGAAATACAAGACGCTACAGGCCGAAGGCGAAGAAAAGCAGCGGCTCTTGTGGTTGTTGCGCAAGAACGAGGCGGGCAATGAGTCGGAGCGCCAGCAACGCGCAATCAGCGACGCGCAGATCGAACTCGAAGCACAAACCGCGAAACTGCGCGAAGTCGAAGCGCAATTGGAAACGCTGCGCGTGGCGCACTACAGCGCCAGCGACGCCATGCAGGGCACCCAAGGCGCACTGTACGAAGCGAACTCGGAAGTCAGTAAGCTCGAGGCGGAGATCCGCTTTATCGTGGAATCGCGTAATCGGGTGCAGGCGCAGATCGCTGCGTTGAGCGCTCAGCGCGAGCAGTGGCAGATGCAGGCCGAGAAAGCCCGCGGCGAGATCGTGGATGCTGAAGAGGCGCTGGCCATCGGCGAGGAAAAAGCGGCCATCGCGCAGGAAACCGCCGCCGCGAAACACGATGAACTGCCCGCGCTCGAAGCGCGTTTCCGCGATGCCCAGGCTGAGTTGAACGCGGAGCGTGGCGGTATCGCGCAGACTGAACAAGCGTTGAAACTGGAGGCTGCGCATCAGCGCAATGCCGACCAGCAACTGCAACAGTTGCAGCAGCGTCACGAACGTTTGAAAAGCGAAGCGGGCGGGCTGGATGCGCCCGACGAAGCGCAGCTTGAAGAGTTGCGCATGCAACTGGCCGAGCACGAGGAAATTCTCGCCGACGCCCAAGCGCGGCTCGCCGATGCGCAGGACACGCTGCCGCGTCTGGATGGCGAGCGTCGCGCGGCGCAAGAGAAAGTGCAGTCCGAAAGCGCGCAGATTCACCAGCTGGAAGCGCGGTTGGCGGCGTTGAAACAGTTGCAGGAAAACGTCCAGACCGAAGGCAAGATCCAGCCTTGGCTCGATAAACACGAACTCGGTTCGCTGCCGCGTCTGTGGAAAAAGCTGCATGTGGAAGCGGGTTGGGAAACGGCGCTGGAAGCGGTTCTGCGCGAGCGGATTGCTGCACTGGAAGTATCGAATCTCGACTGGGTGAAGGCGTTCGCCACCGATGCGCCGCCCGCCAAGCTCGCGTTCTATGCGCCGCCTAATGCCGGCCGTCCGCAAGAGACGCCCGCGGGCTTGCGGCCATTGCTTGCTCTGCTTCGTATCGATGATGCAGGCCTGCGCGCCGTACTGACTGACTGGCTGGGCAACACGTTCGTCGCCGATGACATCGCTCAAGCGCTTTCCACGCGTTCGCAATTGCCCGACGGTAGTTCGTTCGTGGTGAAAGCGGGTCACGTAGTAACGCGGGTTGGCGTGCAGCTTTACGCCGCCGACTCCGAACAGGCCGGCATGCTCGCGCGTCAGCAGGAAATCGAAAATCTGACGAAGCAAGTGCGCGCCCAGGCACTGCTCGCCGATGAAGCCAAAGCCACAGCGGTACGAGCGGAAGCGGCGCATACGCAGGCATCGGCGAGTCTCGGCGATGCCCGTTCCGCCGCCGAACGTGCGACCCAACGCGTCCATGCGCTGCAAATGGACGTGCTGAAGCTTACGCAAGCGCACGAACGCTACATGCAGCGCAGCACACAGATCCGCGAGGAGCTGTCGGAAATCACCGCACAAATCGATGAACAGCGTGCATTGCGCGCCGAATCGGAAGCGAATTTCGAACGCCACGATGGCGAACTCGCCGAGTTGCAGGCGCGCTTCGAAGATCATCAACTGGCGTTCGAAGCACTCGATGAAGCGCTCACGAACGCCCGCCAGGAGGCCCGCGATCTCGAACGCGCGGCCACCGACGCCAGCTTTGCGGCGCGCGGACTGGCGGCGAAGATCGAGGAATACCGGCGCAATATAGAGACGGCGAAGGATCAGAGCGAACGCGTGGCAGGTGCATTGGAAGACGCGCGCGCCGAACTCGAAACGATCAATGAGCAAACGGCCCAAACCGGTTTGCAGGACGCGCTCGAATTGCGCGCGGTAAAAGAAGAAGCGCTGCACTCGGCACGTATCGAACTCGACGATCTCACCGCGCGGCTGCGTCAAGCCGATGAACTGCGGCTCATTGCAGAGCGTTCGTTGCAGCCGTTGCGCGACAAGATCAGCGAATTGCAGTTGAAGGAACAGGCGGCGCGCATCAGCGGCGAGCAGTTTGTCGAACAACTGGCGGCGGCGGGTGTCGATGAAGCCGAGTTGCAGGCCAAACTCACGCCGGATCTGAAACCCTCGTATCTGCAGGGCGAAGTCACGCGGCTGAATAACGCGATCGCGGCACTCGGTGCAGTGAACATGGCCGCACTCGACGAACTCGCCGCGGCCAGCGAGCGCAAGGACTTCCTGGACGCGCAATCGGCGGATCTGAACGACGCCATTGGCACGCTGGAAGACGCGATCCACAAGATCGACCAGGAAACGCGCGCGTTGCTGCAAGGCACGTTCGACGAAGTGAACCGTCATTTCGGCGAGCTTTTCCCGCGTCTTTTCGGCGGCGGCCAGGCGAAACTCGTCATGACCGGCGACGAGATTCTCGATGCCGGCGTGCAGGTGCTCGCGCAACCGCCGGGCAAGAAGAACTCGACCATTCACCTGCTTTCGGGCGGTGAAAAAGCGCTCACGGCCACCGCGCTCGTATTCGCGATGTTCCAGTTGAATCCGGCGCCATTCTGTCTGCTGGACGAAGTGGACGCGCCGCTCGACGACGCCAACACGGAACGCTTCGCGAACCTCGTGCGGGCGATGTCGGTGAAGACGCAGTTCCTCTTCATCTCGCACAACAAGATCGCGATGGAAATGGCGCAACAACTGATCGGCGTGACGATGCAGGAACAGGGCGTTTCGCGGATTGTTGCCGTGGATATGGAATCCGCGGCAGGTTTCGCCCAGAATGCTTGATCGTGTGGCCGGTTTTACGAAACGGACAGCAAAATAGTGTGGAGAACCGGCCCCGGCGGCCGGTTCTGGCGCGCAGGCGCGGAGTGACCGACGCATTTCGGATCCGATATCCGACCGCGTGCGGCGCAGATCGCGCAGCGCAACTTCAATGAAGCGCCGGAAGCCTCTCAATAGCGCGGCAAGCGCGCGAGAGAGCGCAACCAGAAGAATGACGGAGCGTGCATGGACGAGTTGACACTCGGGTTGATCGGAGCAGGAGCCGTGGTGGTAGGCGGCGTGGTGGTTTATAACGCCTGGCAGGGCGCGAAAGTGCGCCGCAAGATGCCGCGTCCGATGCCTGACGAAGCGGCCGAGTCGCTCGCGCGCAACGACGCCGACGAAGAACAGCCATTCATCGAACCTACGCGCCCGGTGCGGCGCGAATCCGCAATGGGCGAGGGCGATGCGTCTGATGCGTCGCACGCGCGCGTCGAGCCGAGTTTTGGCGGTACGCCAATGTCAACGGTAGCGCCGGCCGATACCGCAGTGGACCTCCAGGCTGAATCGACGTCGGTGAATGGCGATTTCCTGGAACCAGATTCGGCGCCCATTCTCGCCGACGATGACGACCCCGTTTTGCCCGCCGCGACCACGATTTCATCGGCGCCCCCAGCTATCGTGGACCGTCGGATCGATTGCGTGGTGCCGATCCGTCTGCTTGCGCCGATCGCCGGCGAAAAGCTGATTCCGAGCGCGCAGAAGTTGCGCCGTGCGGGCGCGAAGCCCGTGCATATAGAAGGTAAGCCGGAAGGTGGCACGACCTGGGAATTGCTCAAGAACGGCGCGCGTTACGAAGAATTGCGCGCGGCGGCCCAACTGGCTAATCGCGGCGGCCCGCTGAACGAACTGGAGTTCTCGGAGTTCGTGACGGGCGTGCAGCGGTTCGCCGACGGCATTGACGGTTCGCCCGAGTTTCCCGACATGCTGGAAACGGTCGGCATGGCGCGCGAACTCGACGCGTTTGCCGCCCAGTGCGACGCACAGTTGTCCATCAACATCCTCTCTGACGGCGCGCCCTGGTCAGCAAATTATGTGCAGGCGGTCGCCTCGCAGGACGGCTTGCTGCTGTCGCGCGACGGCACGCGTTTCGTCAAGCTCGACGCGCGCCAGAATCCGGTGTTCATGCTCCTTTTCGGCGATACCAACTTCCTGCGCGACGACCTGACCTACAAGGGCGGCCAGATGATCACGCTCGTGCTGGACGTGCCTGTGGCCGATGAAGACATCCTGCCGTTCCGCCTGATGTGCGATTACGCAAAATCGCTCTCCGAGCGCATTGGCGCGCGGGTGGTCGACGACCAGCGCCGGCCGTTGCCGGAATCGTCGCTGCTTGCCATCGAAAAGCAGTTGATGACCTTGTACGCAAAGCTCGAACAGGCAGGCATTCCAGCCGGCTCCCCCGCGACGCGGCGCTTGTTCAGCCAGTAGGATCTTACGGTGGTCAAGCGTTGAATAGTTAGCGATTTTCGAAAGGCATCGGCTATTCGGCCGATGCCACGATCAGCCGATCTCTGAGACAATCGACAGGTCGGTTTCTCCTAACTTTTTAGCCTGTCTTGCCGCATGTCTGCCAAACCGAAAGTCGCTGCCAAAGCAGAGTCCGCTGTTTCCGCTGTTTCCGAGGCGCCCATTGCGAGCGCCGAGCGGCCGGCCGAGCGCGCCGCCTGGTTGCGCACGGAGCTCGAGCGCGCGAATTACGCATATTACGTTCTCGATCAACCGGATCTACCGGACGCCGAATACGACGTCCTGTTCAAGGAACTGCAGCAGATCGAAACCGATCATCCGGACCTGATCACGCCGGAGTCGCCCACGCAACGCGTTGGCGGTCAGGTCGCAACGGGTTTTCAGCCGGTCACGCATGACGTGCCCATGCTCTCGCTGAACAACGGTTTCGCCCACGAAGACATCGTCGCATTCGATAAACGCGTTGCCGACACGCTGGGTCACACGCCCGTGGAATACGCGTGCGAATTGAAGTTCGACGGCCTCGCCATCTCTCTCCGATACGACGACGGGTTCTTTGTCCAGGCGGCCACGCGCGGCGACGGCGCGACGGGCGAAGAGGTAACGGAAAACGTCCGCACCATTCGTTCCATACCCCTGAAGCTCAAAGGCAAAAACGTACCGAAGCGGCTCGACGTACGCGGTGAAGTGCTGATGTTCAAACGCGATTTCGAACGGCTCAACGCGCGCCAGCGTGAGGCCGAACAACGCGAATTTGTGAACCCGCGTAACGCGGCGGCGGGCGGGTTGCGGCAACTCGATCCAAAGATGACCGCGCAGCGCCAGTTGTCGTTTTTTGCTTATGGCATTGGCGTGCTGGAAGGTGCCGAGATGCCGCCATCGCACTCGGCGCTGCTCGACTGGTACAAGGAAATGGGTCTGCCGGTCAACGCGGAGCGCGGCGTAGTGCAGGGCGCGGACGGCCTGTTCGAGTTCTTCCGCAAGACGGGCGAGAAACGCGACGGTTTGCCGTACGACATCGACGGCGTGGTCTACAAAGTCAACCAGCGCGAGGAGCAAGACAAGCTCGGTTTCGTCTCGCGTGCGCCGCGCTTTGCGCTCGCGCACAAGTTTCCGGCGCAGGAGGCGCTCACGCAGTTGCTGGCCATCGACGTGCAAGTCGGGCGGACGGGCGCTATCACGCCGGTCGCGCGTCTCACGCCCGTGTTTGTCGGCGGCGCGACGGTGACCAACGCTACGTTGCATAACGAAGACGAAGTGCGGCGCAAGGACATCCGCATCGGCGACACGGTGATCGTGCGGCGTGCCGGCGACGTCATCCCCGAAGTGGTCGGCGCGATCCTCGACCGGCGTCCGGACGATGCCCGCGAGTTCGTGATGCCGACCGAGTGTCCGGTGTGTGGATCGAAAATCGAGCGGCTGCCCGACGAAGCCATCGCGCGTTGCACGGGCGGGCTCATTTGTCCCGCGCAACGCAAGCAGGCGTTGTGGCATTTCGCGCAACGTCGCGCGCTGGATATTGACGGCCTGGGTGAAAAGATCATCGACCAGCTGGTCGATGAGAACATCGTGCGCACGCCGGCGGATCTGTTCAATCTCGGCGTGGCAACGCTCGCCGCGCTGGATCGTTTTGCCGACAAATCCGCCCAGAATCTCTTCGATTCCCTCGAAAAGGCGAAGCAAACTACCTTGCCGCGTTTCCTCTACGCGCTCGGTATTCGTCACGTCGGGGAATCGACGGCGAAAGATCTCGCCAAGCATTTTGGCTCGCTCGATCCGATCATGGCGGCCAGCGTCGAAGAATTGCTGGAAGTGAACGATGTCGGCCCGGTCGTCGCCGAATCGCTCCACAACTTTTTCAGCGAAGAGCACAACCAGATGGTGATCGAGCAGTTGCGCGCGCCGGGCAAGCTGACGTGGCCCGAAGGCCCGCCTGCGCCGAAAGCGCCGCAGGGCGTGCTCGCCGGCAAGACCGTCGTGCTGACTGGCACGTTGCCCACGCTGTCTCGCGAGGATGCGAAGGAGATGCTGGAGGCTGCGGGAGCGAAAGTGGCGGGATCGGTGTCGAAGAAGACGGATTACGTGGTGGCGGGGGCGGAGGCGGGCAGCAAGCTCGCGAAAGCTGAGGAACTCGGCGTCCCGGTGCTCGACGAAGACAGTATGCGCAAGCTTTTGGAGGGAGAAACCCCATGATTCGCGAAATCCTCAAGATGGGCGATCCGCGCTTGTTGCGTATCGCCGAATCGGTCGATCACTTCGATACCCCCGAGTTGCATGCTCTCGTCGAGGACATGTTCGACACCATGCGCCACGCAAACGGTGCGGGGCTTGCCGCGCCGCAGATCGGCGTGGATCTGCAGGTCGTGATCTTCGGATTTGCTCACAATGAGCGTTATCCGGAGGCCGAGCCGGTACCGGAAACGGTGCTGATCAATCCGATCATTACGCCGGTCTCGCACGATATGGAGGAAGGCTGGGAAGGGTGTTTGTCGGTGCCGGGCCTGCGTGGCGCCGTGCAGCGGTATTCCATGATCCGCTATCAGGGGTTCGATCAGTACGGTTCCCCCATCGAACGGCTGGCCGAGGGTTTTCACGCGCGCGTCGTACAGCACGAATGCGATCACCTGATCGGCAAGCTTTATCCCATGCGCGTCACGGATTTCTCGAAATTCGGTTTCACCGAAATCCTGTTTCCAGGGCTCGATCCGAAGGACGATGATTGAACGATGGATGGGTGAACGGCCGGTTTGATCAGTCGTTTGGTATCTGGAAGGAATAAGGGCCGCGAAGAACTGCGGCCCTTTATGTTTGGCGNGGNGCNTGGCNNCGNTCAGCNNGNTTTATCNGCGAAGCNACAANACAAGANGAGCCGGATACNATCCGCCCGTTTCGCCNGNTCATTTNACGCATCNAGGAAGCAAAACCGCTGGAACCCGGCGGTTTCATCCTCAAGCGAAGCTTTTCTTGCTGCCCAGAGCCGTTTCCGGCTGGCGGAACAATTCGATGTGCTCCGGATTCGCCGATGCTTGCAAACGTCCGTCCGGCAATCGCGCAATGACAACTTCGCCCACGCCCGGGCTCATCACGACAACTTCGTCGCGCAAGGCGAGCAGCGCGTCGAGCCGGCGGCGGCCGCTGACAATTTCGAGGCCGGTTTTCGTTTCGCGAACAATGATTTCAACGGACATGGGATTCTCCAGTGGCATTTCGCCAAGCACACGCGGCTCGAAGCGGTAAATTGCACGTGTATCTGACTAACGGTCATGTGTCATATTTTCTTTAGCCAAAAAGTCGGCCAAAAAAAATCGATGCGATCGGCAGGTGCCGTTTCGCATCGATTGGTAACAATTTCCTCGTTTTCCGCGGCGCTTTGAAACGGGCGGAGGAGGCCGCGAAGCTGTTTTAGAACGCTTCGTCTGCGCCGAGATAACGCCATTGACCCGGCGGCAGCGCGCCTAGCGTCACGCGGCCCATCCGGATACGCTTCAGGCCAACCACTTCCAGCCCGACCAATTCGCACATCCGGCGAATCTGACGCTTCTTGCCCTCGCGCAACACAAAGCGCAATTGTTCGCCGTTTTGCCAGCTGACCTGCGCGGTTTTGAGCGGCACGTCGTCAAGCGAGAGTCCGTGGCGCAGCAACGCGAGGCTTTCGGGCGGAAAGTGCGGTTCGATATCGACTTCATGCTCGCCGAATTTCACGCGCACGAGATATTCCTTATCGACATCCGAATGGCCGCCGATCAGTTGCTTCGCTACCCGGCCATCCTGGGTCAGGACGAGTAGCCCGGTCGAATCGATATCCAGCCGGCCCGCCGGCGCGAGCGTGCGCAGGTGCAGCGGCGAGAAGCGGATTCCGGACTGGTCGTCGGCCCAATGGTTGGACGGATTCACCAGCGTGACAGCTGGCTGGTAGCCGTCTTCAGCCTGACCCGACACGTAGCCGACGGGCTTGTGGATCAGGATGGTGACCTGCTGCATCTGGGCCGCGTGCGCGGCGGGCGCAATCTCGATGTTCTGATCGGGACGAATCTTGGTGCCGAGCGTATCGATGACCTCGCCGTCGACAAGCACCCAACCCTTTTCGATCCACTCATCGGCTTCCCGGCGCGAGCACAGGCCAAGCTCCGACATCATTTTCGACAGGCGCACGAGCCCTTCTTCATTTTCGCGCGCGACGCGGGCGAGTGAGGGAGGGGCATCAGCATCGCGCGGTTTCGAGGGCTTCGATACCGGTTTGCGCGGGGGCTTGCGCTCGTCGCCGAAGCGTTCGGGCGCGTCGCGTTTTACGTAAGGGCTATCGCTCGAAGGCCGTTGGCGATCGGCGGAAGCCGGACGTGGGCTGCCGTCGTATGCGTGGTTGCGCTCGCGCGGCGCCGCGCGGTCGCCGCGGTCACTGAACGATGGGCGGGGCGCGCGATCGCTGCCTGGGCCCCGCGAATCTTCGCGGGCTTTGAACGGACGGCGTTCGCTGTCGCCTGAGGGCCGATCGCCACGGGGGGCGCCACGGTCGCCAAGCGATGGGCGGGGGCCTCGATCACCAAAGGAAGGTCGTGGACCGCGATCATTGCCCGGGCCCCGCGGAGCATCGCCACGCGGCGTGAAGGGACGACGTTCGCCGTCGCCGGAAGGCCGATCGCCACGCGGAGCGCCGCGGTCGCCGAACGACGGACGCGGACCGCGATCATTGCTCGGGCCACGTGGTCCGCCTCGATCGTTAAACGAAGGGCGAGGCGTACGATCGCTGCTCGCACCACGCGGAGCATCATCGCGCGGGCTGAATGGACGACGTTCGCCATCGCCGGAAGGCCGGTCACCACGCGGCGCGCTGCGGTCGCCAAACGAAGGGCGCGGCCCGCGATCACCGCTCGGACCACGCGGAGCATCGCCACGGGGAGTGAACGGACGACGTTCGCCATCTCCAGCAGGCCGATCAGCACGCGGGGCGCCGCGATCGCCAAACGAAGGGCGCGGCCCACGATCACCGCTCGGACCCCTTGGAGCATCACCACGCGGCGCGTACGGACGACGTTCACTGTCACCAGAAGGCCGGTCACCACGCGGCGCGCCACGGTCGCCAAACGACGGGCGCGGCCCACGATCACCGCTCGGACCACGCGGAGCATCGCCCCGGGGAGTGAACGGACGACGTTCACCGTCACCAGAAGGCCGATCGCCACGCGGCGCGCCACGATCGCCAAACGAAGGGCGCGGACCACGATCACCGCTCGGACCACGAGGAGCATCGCCACGAGGAGTGAACGGACGACGTTCACCGTCACCAGAAGGCCGGTCACCACGCGGCGCGCCGCGGTCGCCAAACGAAGGGCGCGGCCCACGATCGCCGCTCGGACCACGCGGAGCATCGCCACGGGGAGTGAACGGACGACGTTCACCACCACCAGCAGGCCGATCGCCACGCGGCGCACCACGGTCGCCAAACGAAGGCCGAGGTCCGCGATCACCGCGTTCCGCACTGCCTGCCGCTTTATCGCTACGCACTGGCCGATCCCCGCTCGCCATATCGGCGCGTACGGGCTTTTTCCGTCCGGCAGCGCTGCCGGTACGAACGGGGGAACGCGCCGGCGATGCCGGGCGCGGGTGCTTCGCTGTCAGTTTGACGCGCATATATTCTCAGGCTGCGATCGCGCGCAGCAGTTCGGTTTCGACCTGGATCTGCGTCCGGTTGTCGGATAGGGTTTTGCCGTCGAGCAGGAACACGTCTTCCACGCGTTCTCCCAGCGTATTGATCCGCGCCGCATGGACGCCGATCCGGTGCTGGGCCAGAACCCGCGCGATCGAATAAAGGAGGCCCTGCCGGTCGTTAGCCGATACGGACAGGATGTAATACTGACCACGTTCGTCGGGACGTAAATCCACGCGCGGCGTGATCGGAAAAGTGCGCACCAGCCGCGAAACCCGTCCCTTCGACGGTTCCGGCAAGATGCCTTCAGCGGTGAGCAAGGTGCTCAACTGCTGTTCGACGAGATTCGCAATGTCGCGATAATGCCCGTCATGGTCCGGATGCGCGACCAGGAAATTGTCGAGTGCGTAGCCGTGCCGGGTCGTCGTGACGCGTGCATCGAGCACGGACAGGCCGTTTTTATCGAAATACGCGCAAATCCCGGCGAACAGATCGGGCCGGTCCTGTACGTACACCAACACCTGGAGCGCTGCGCCAATCGGCGATGGCCGCGCGCGCACGATCGGCTTTTCGCTTTCCACGTGTTTATAGAGCACGCGGGTTTGCCAGGCGATATCGGCGGCGTCGTGGCGCAGGAAATAACCGACATCAAGCTTGTCCCACAACGCTTTTTCCGCGTTTTCGGGCACGGTTTCCAGACGCAGCAACGCGAGCGCGTCTTCCTGGCGCGACTTGAGTTCCGAGTGCGCGTGCAGTTCGGCGCCACCAAGCACGGCGCGCGTGGCCCGGTACAAATCCTCGAGCAGCTTGCCTTTCCACGCGTTCCAGACCTTGGGACTGGTGCCGCGGATATCGGCGACGGTCAGCAGATACAGCGCGGTCAGCCGGCGCTCCGTCTTGACCATCGATGCAAACTGCTTGATGACTTCCAGATCGCTCGTATCCTGCTTTTGCGCGACCTGGCTCATGGTCAGGTGCTGCTCCACGAGCCATACCACCAGATCGCTGTCGTCTGCGCCGACATTGTGATCGCGGCAAAAACGTCGCGCGTCCGCCATCCCGAGCACGGAGTGATCGCCGCCGCGGCCCTTGGCTATATCGTGAAAAAGCGCTGCGATGTACAGCACCCACGGGCGCTCGAAATTGCCCATCAACTGGCTGCAGAACGGGTATTCATGCGCGTGTTCGGCCATCGCGAAGCGCCGGATATTGCGCAACACCATCAGGATGTGCTGATCGACGGTATAGACGTGATACAGGTCATGCTGCATCTGCCCGACAATGCGCCGGAAGTTGAGCAGATAACGCCCGAGCACGCTCGTCTGGTTCATCAGCCGCAGCGCGTGCGTGATGCCTTCGGGCTGCTGCAGGATCGCCATGAACAGGCGCCGGTTCTCGGGATCGCCCCGCCAGTCGCGGCCCATCAGGTCGCGCGCGTTGTAGATGGCTCGCAGCGTTCGCGCCGACAAACCCTTTATGCCGCGCGTCTGTTCGTACAGCAGGAACGCTTCGAGAATGGCGTTCGGTTCGCGCTCGAAAACGTCGTCGCTGGCGATTTCCAGCATGCCCTGCTTCTCGACGAAACGCTCGTTGAGCACGCGCGTGACGCCGCTCGTCGATGGAAACAGTTGCGCTTCCACGTTCTGGATCAGGATGGTGGCAAGCTGCGTAACGGCTTTCGCGGCCCAGTAATAACGGCGCATGAGCTGTTCGCTCGCGCGCTTGGACGAAGTCGCTTTGTAGCCGAGGCTTTCCGCCAGCGCCGTCTGCAAGTCGAACACAAGAATGTCCTGCCGCCGCTTGGCAATCACATGCAGCCGCGCGCGCAGGGTCTTCAGAAAACCTTCGTTGCGACGTAGTTCGCTCGCTTCGCGTTCGGTGATGAGGCCACGGGAATCCAGTTCACGCCAGCTGCTGCCGAAACCGGCCGCGCGCGAGATCCACAGAATGAGTTGCAGATCGCGCAGCCCGCCGGGGCTTTCCTTGATATTCGGCTCCAGGCTGTACGGCGTGTCCTGATATTTGGCGTGCCGCTGGCGCATTTCCAGGACTTTTGCCTGGAAGAACGCGCGCGAATCGAGTGTCTGCTGATATCGCCCTTCGAACATATCGAACAGTTTCTCGTTGCCCACGATCCGCCGCGCTTCCAGCAGCGAGGTCTGAATGGTGATGTCGTTGCTCGCTTCATCGATACATTGCGACACCGAACGCACGCTGCTGCCGATCTCGAGTCCGAGATCCCACGCCATGCCGATCAGCCTTTCGATATGCGCAGTCAGCGACGCCGTGTGGTCGGGCGTCTCATGATCGGGCAATAAAACGAGGATATCGACGTCCGAATACGGCGCCAGTTCGCCGCGCCCATAGCCGCCAACTGCGATCAGTGCCGCCGATGCAGGCATCTCGCAGGTCTCCCACGCGCCTTTGAGCGCGTCGTCGGTGGCGCGCGCGAGGGCGTGCATCAGGCCATCGACGTTGGTCGCGCTTTGAAAGCGCTCAAGCAAGGCGGCCTTGGCGGTCTTGTACGAGGCTTTCAGCGAATCGGCGCAGGGCGGGGCGACGGCAGGTACGCTCATGGGCAGGCGGATCGTCTAGTCAGTGGGTGCAAATTGATCGTGGCGAATGGGCGGTTCGCCGGGTTTAATCGGTCGTGGCGATGCAGTCGGTGCGTGCGCAACATGTTTCGGCTGGCGCTGGGCGTAGCGCTCGCCCGCTAACCTCGACGCCGCGCAGTGCAAGGCGCTGAAGATCAGGCCTGATCGCCAAAACAGCCGACCTGAGAGACTACCCGATCAGCCCGGGCCGCAAGTTCGGTCATTACGGGAACGAACAACGCGACCGACCCCGGCGTTTCCAATACCACGCGATACCACCCGATACCACCCAATTCAGCAAGCTTAAGCCGTCTTTAAGCCGAGCGGAATAACAGGAACAGGCGTGAACGATCCGGCAAGACTCAAAGACGAGAAAATCCAGTTCTCACTCAAGCCGTCGCGGCGATCAATTCCGAAGGTGCCTGCGTACCCGCCGAAACGGTCAGCACTTCATACCCCGTCGGCGTAACCAGCACCGAATGCTCCCATTGCGCCGACAGGCTGCGATCGCGCGTCTTGACGGTCCATTGATCGGGCATGGTGCGGATATCGCGGCGACCGGCGTTGATCATGGGTTCGACGGTAAAGATCATGCCCGCCTGCAACTCGATGCCTGTGCCGGGCCGGCCGTAATGCAGCACTTGCGGGTCTTCGTGGAAAACCTTGCCCACGCCGTGGCCGCAATACTCGCGCACCACGCTGTAGCCCTGCGCCTCGGCATGCTTCTGGATGGCGTGGCCGATATCCCCGAGATGCGCACCCGGCTTGATCTGGTCGATGCCGAGCCACATGCAGTCGAACGTGGTTTGCACCAGGCGTCTCGCCAGGATCGAGCCTTCGCCGACCATGAACATCCGGCTGGTATCGCCGAAATAGCCGTCCTTGATCACCGTGACGTCGATATTGAGCGCGTCGCCGTTCTTCAGCGTCTTGTCGCCGGGAATGCCGTGGCAGATCACGTCGTTGACGGAAATGCAGGTGGCCTTCGGGTACGGCGGATAGCCGGGCGGCTGGTAATTGAGCGGAGCGGGCACCGTACCTTGTTCCTTCACCATGTATTCGTGGCAAAGGCGATCGAGTTCGCCCGTCGTCACGCCCGCGGCAATATGGGGCGTGATGAAGTCGAGCACTTCGCTGGCAAGCCGGCAGGCGATGCGCATTTGCGCGATATCGTGGTCGTTTTTCAGCGTAATGGACATGACTTGTATCGAGAATGCGTGTATGCGGCTGTTAGCGCCAATCGACCATTATCGCACCTTACAGGGCTCGCCGCACCCGGGCGCGGGCTGGAGCGGCGGTTTTGGAGCGGTCTGCGCACAAATTTACCGATTGTTTTACCAATTCCCGGCGTGACCGCGGCGCTCGACGGGCGCTCGATGGGCAGTTGAGGAAAGCGCTCCCAGGCCTCATCGGGATTAAAAGAGGCAGCTTGAGCCGAGTCATTTGAGCGTGATATACTCGCTGGCTAAGTCTGCATCTACTTTGCAATCGTCATTTCAATGCGACTTTCCTGAAAACAATATGCTTTTCTGGAATGTTCGCCCGAAAAGAAAAGGGCAGAGAGGATCGGACTTGAATCGCAAGCCGGCGCACCCAGGGTGTCCGGCGCCCCGGAGCCAGGAAATTCGGCTAAGNAATTCTCGGCCAACAATCTTGGCTAAGAAACACGGGGCGCCCGATGCGGCAGCCGGCTTAAGACCCTAACCCTCGCGGAGAACTCTCATGGCAGTAACAATGCGTCAAATGCTGGAAGCCGGTGTCCACTTCGGTCACCAAACGCGCTTCTGGAACCCGAAGATGGCCCCGTTCATTTTCGGTCATCGCAACAAGATTCACATTATCAACCTCGAAAAAACGCTGCCGATGTACAACGACGCGCTGAAGTACGTGCGTCAACTGGCAGCGAATCGCGGCACGATTTTGTTCGTTGGCACGAAGCGTCAGTCGCGTGACACGGTGGCAGAAGAAGCGCAACGCGCTGGTATGCCGTTCGTGAACGCACGCTGGCTCGGCGGCATGCTGACCAACTTCAAGACGCTGAAAGTATCGATCAAGCGCCTGAAGGACATGGAAGCAGCGCTGGAAGCCGGTGAAACGGAACGCATGAGCAAGAAGGAAGCGCTCCTGTTCGAACGCGAAATGGCCAAACTGGTGAAGTCGATTGGCGGCGTGAAGGACATGGGCGGCATTCCGGACGCAATTTTCGTGGTTGACGTTGGTTACCACAAGATTGCCGTGACCGAAGCCAAGAAGCTGGGCATTCCGGTTATCGCCGTGGTCGACACGAACCACTCGCCGGAAGGCATCGACTACGTGATCCCGGGTAACGACGACGCCAGCAAGGCTGTCATGCTGTACACGCAAGGCGTGGCTGACGCGATCCTGGAAGGCCGTTCGAATGCGGTGAACGAAGTGGTCCAGGCAGTTCGCAGCGGTGAAGGCGACGACTTCGTGGAAGTCAACGCAGAAGCGTAAGTCTCTGCATAAGACGCCGACCTGATGGTTCCGGCAAAAAAGGGGGCTTTGCGAAAGGCCCCCTTTTTTTAACCGGCCGCAACTGCAACGTAAAGTAACAACGGCAGTATTCGTGAAGTATCAGGCAGCACCCCCATTCTGGCCGCGGGCGTTTTTCGCCGGCGGCGCGTGTCAATAGTGCGAAATACGTGCGGAAGCACGGCACAGACTCAAGGAGCAAATGATGGCGGCAATTACCGCAAGCATGGTGGCAGAACTGCGCGCAAAGACCGACGCGCCCATGATGGAATGCAAGAAGGCGCTGACGGAAGCCGAAGGCGACATGGAGCGTGCTGAAGAACTGCTGCGCGTGAAGCTGGGCAACAAGGCAAGCAAGGCGGCATCGCGCGTGACGGCTGAAGGCATTGTCGCGGCGCATATCGCTGACGGCGTGGGCGTTCTGGTCGAGTTGAACTGCGAAACCGACTTCGTTGCGAAGAACGACGATTTCCTGGCGTTCGGCAAGACGGTGGCTGAAATTATCGCGAAGAATCACCCGGCTGACGTGGCTGCTCTGTCGGCCCTGCCGCTGGAAAGCTCGACGGTCGACGCAGTGCGCCTCGCGCTGATCGGCAAGATCGGTGAAAACGTCTCGGTTCGCCGTTTCGTGCGTTTTGAATCCGCCAACAAGCTGGCTTCGTACCTTCACGGTACGCGCATCGGCGTGCTGGTCGAATTCACGGGCGCGGACGAGCAGGTCGGCAAGGACGTCGCCATGCACGTCGCTGCAATGAAGCCGGTCTCGCTGTCGTCGGACGATGTTCCGGCGGAACTGATCGCGAAGGAACGCAGCATCGCCGAGCAAAAGGCCGCGGAATCGGGCAAGCCGGCTGAAATCGTCGCGAAGATGGTCGACGGCAGCGTGCAGAAGTACCTGAAGGAAGTGTCGCTGTTGAACCAGACGTTCGTTAAGAACGACAAGCAGACGATCGAGCAGATGTTGAAGGCGGCAGGCGCATCGGTGCAGAAGTTCGCGCTGTTCGTGGTCGGCGAAGGCATCGAAAAGCGTACGGACGACTTCGCTGCCGAAGTGGCTGCGCAAGTTGCCGCCGCCAAGCAGGGCTAAAGCGTCAAATAGCGGTCAGTGTCAGTGCTGCGCATGATGGTTGCGCGTAGCAGCAGTCAGTCGGTCCGTTCAACCGGGCCGTTCGATTCAAGCTCACTGGCCGCCGAGTCAAAAATGCAGTGAAAAGCAGTTGGATGCAGGTCTGGCGTTCCCATCGCGGAACGTCCGTCCCGCGCCCTCATAGCGGTCAAAACCGCGCCGGATGGGCAAACCGGGGTTAACCCGTTGTGCCGCCGCGGCTTACCCAATATGGGATGCTTGCCGTAAATATCGTTTCACCCCTACAGTTCTACGTTGTTGGACTCCCTCTCGGCGCGAACGGAACCCTCATATGCCCACAGCCTACAAACGCGTACTCCTCAAACTCTCCGGCGAAGCACTAATGGGCGACGATGCCTTCGGCATCAATCGCGCGACAATCGAAAGGATGGTGGCAGATGTCGCGGAAGTGGTGCGCATGGGCACACAACTCGCGGTCGTTATCGGCGGCGGTAATATCTTTCGCGGCGTGGCGGGCGGCGCGGCCGGCATGGACCGTGCGACTGCCGACTACATGGGTATGCTCGCCACCATGATGAACGCGCTTGCGTTGCAGGACGCCATGCGCCATGCCGGTATCGAGGCGCGCGTGCAGTCGGCGCTGCGCATGGACCAGGTGGTCGAGCCGTACATCCGCCCGCGCGCCATTCGCCAGCTCGAAGAAGGCAAAGTGGTGATTTTCGCGGCCGGTACGGGTAACCCGTTTTTCACCACTGACACCGCCGCCGCATTGCGCGGCTCGGAAATCGGTGCGGAAGTCGTGTTGAAAGCAACCAAAGTGGACGGTGTATATTCCGCCGATCCCAAAAAAGATGCGAGCGCCACGCGCTACAGCACGATCAGCTTCGACGAAGCGATCGGCAAGAATCTGCAGGTGATGGACGCGACGGCGTTTGCGCTGTGCCGCGACCAGAAGTTGCCTATTCGTGTGTTTGCGATCAATAAGCCGGGTGCGCTCAAGCGCATTATTCAGGGCGACGACGAAGGTACGCTCGTCCACGTGTAAACTCTCGCGGTGACAAAGGGCGAGGGCGGGCGCGGCTCCCACGGGAACTGCGCCGCCACGGCCTGCACCGCACGTAATGAAAGTATGGAGGCTCAAATGAGTGTGGCTGACATTAAGAAGAGCGTCGATCAGAAGATGCAGAAGTCGATCGAAGCGTTCAAGAACGATCTCGCCAAGATCCGCACGGGTCGCGCCCATACGGGATTGCTGGACCATATCCAGGTGGACTACTACGGCTCGAGCGTACCCATCTCGCAAGTAGCGAACATGACGCTGATCGACGCCCGTACGATCGGCGTGCAGGCGTGGGAAAAGAANATGGTGCCGGTGGTGGAAAAGGCGATCCGTGAATCGGATCTCGGCCTGAACCCCGCCACGCAAGGCGATCAGATCCGCGTGCCGATGCCCGCGCTGACCGAAGAGCGCCGCCGCGAGCTGACGAAGGTCGTCAAGAGCGAAGGCGAAAACGCCAAGATTGCAGTGCGCAATCTGCGTCGTGACGCCAACGAGCAACTGAAGAAGCTCGTGAAGGACAAGGAAATCTCCGAGGACGACGAGCGTCGTGCAAGCGATGACGTCCAGAAGCTCACCGACAAAAACGTTGCTGAAATCGACAGGCTGGTGGTGTCGAAAGAAGCCGAAATCATGACGGTTTGAGGCCGTTTCCGGTCTCTTGCGTCGTGCCGGCGCGTCACTCTGTCGATACTTAGATTCAGCGGCCATGACCTATACCAGCTCTACCGTTCGCGTACCCGATGTCGCGGCTGTCCCGCGCCATATCGCGATCATCATGGACGGCAACGGCCGTTGGGCGACGCAGCGGCGCCTGCCGCGCGTGGCCGGCCACACGCGCGGCGTCGACGCCGTGCGGGCAACGGTCGAAAGCTGTGCGCGCCAGGGCGTCGAATTCGTGACGCTGTTCGCTTTCAGTTCCGAAAACTGGCGCCGTCCGACCGACGAAGTCTCGTTTCTCATGCGCTTGTTCGTGACGGCGCTGGAACGGGAAGTTGGCAAGCTGCACGCCAACGGCATCCGTTTGCGCGTCGTCGGCGACACCTCCATGTTCGACGACCGCATCCGTGCGCTGATCCAGCGCGCCGAGACCAAGACGGCGCGCAATACGCGCCTGACGCTGACCATCGCGGCGAATTACGGCGGGCGTTGGGACATCATGCAGGCGGCCAAGAAGCTGGCCGAGCAATCGGTACAGGAAGGTCGCGTCTTGCCGGTCGACGAAGCGGCGTTCGAGCAGCATCTAGCCATGGCTTACGCCCCGGAGCCGGATTTGTTCATCCGCACGGGCGGCGAGCAGCGCATCAGCAACTTCCTGCTGTGGCAAATGGCTTACACAGAACTCTATTTCACCGATACCTACTGGCCCGATTTCGACGCCGAAGCGCTGGCCCGCGCGATCGAATCGTATGCCGAGCGTGAACGCCGCTTCGGGCGGACCAGCGCGCAACTCGAACCGCAGTCGCAGAAGGCCGATTCTCTTTCATGCTAAAGACCCGTGTCATCACGGCAATCGTCCTGCTGGCGGTTCTACTGCCAATCACGTTGTTCGCGCCGGTGGGCGCTTTCGCGGCACTGATTGCCGTGGTCGTCATCTTCGCTGCCTGGGAATGGGCGCGGCTGCTGAAGCTTACCGGCGGGTCGCCGGTGGTGTATGCGGTGATCGCGGGCATGGCGCTGATCGCCAGCACGCGGCTCGGGCTCGGTTACAAACCTTTGTATCAAATGGCGGCAATATTCTGGGTGTTGGCCGGTCCGTTCGCGCTCGCCCGCAAGCCCGCTCTCGCCGATGGCGCCTGGCGCATTTTCCTGCTGTTCGCGGGGATTGTTACATTCGTGGCCTGCTGGCACGCGCTTGTTGCGGCCCGCACGGTAGGGGTGGCGTTCGTGCTATCGCTTCTCCTAGTCGTATGGCTGGCGGACATTGGCGCATACTTCGCGGGAAAAGCGTTTGGTCGTCACAAACTTGCGCCGTCCATCAGCCCGGGCAAAACCCGCGAAGGCGCGTTGGGCGGCTGGCTGGCGGTGATGATCGTCGGCTCGGCGGGCGCGGCCATGCCGGTTTTTGCGCCGACACTTTTTTCGGCGCTGGTGGAGCATCTCGGCTGGGCCGGAGCGCTTCTCTCATTGACGGTGCTCACTGTGTTCAGCGTGATTGGCGATCTGTTCGAGTCGTTGCTGAAACGCCAGGCCGGCGTCAAGGATTCGAGCGGATTGCTGCCCGGGCACGGCGGCGTGCTCGACCGGATCGACGCATTGTTGCCCGTATTGCCGATCGCACTCCTGTTGCTCGGTCCTGTTGCTCAGTCAATCGGCTAATCGGCTAAAGAAGGATTTATGCAAAAACGTCTGACTCTGCTCGGTTCCACGGGCTCGATCGGCGAAAGCACGCTCGACGTCGTGGCGCGTCACCCCGACCGCTTCAAGGTCTACGCGCTGACCGCGCATCGCAACGGCGGCAAACTCGTCGACCAATGTGTCCGGTTCCAGCCGGAAGTGGCGGTGGTCGGCGACGCCGATACCGCCGCGCAGGTCACCGCCGCGCTGCGCGCCGAAGGTTGCAAGACCGAGGTGAGCTACGGCCCGCAAGCGCTCGTGGACGCCGCGTCGAACGCGAGCTGCGACACGGTGGTGGCCGCGATCGTCGGCGCCGCTGGCCTGGCTCCCACGCTGGCCGCCGCGCGTGCGGGCAAGCGCATCCTGCTTGCCAACAAGGAAGCACTGGTCATGTCGGGCAAGATTTTCATCGACGCGGTGCACGATAACAACGCCGTACTGCTGCCGGTCGATAGCGAACACAACGCCGTGTTCCAGTGCCTGCCGCGTGAAGTGGCGCTGCACGGCGGGGTATCGAAGATCATCCTGACGGCGTCGGGCGGCCCGTTCCGCACCCGCGAACCGTCGACGCTCAGGCGCGTCACGCCCGACGAAGCCTGCAAACATCCGAACTGGGCGATGGGCCGCAAGATCTCCGTCGATTCCGCCACGATGATGAACAAGGGCCTCGAAGTGATCGAGGCGCATTGGCTCTTCAACGTGCCGGGATCGCGCATTGAAGTGCTGATCCATCCGCAAAGCGTGATTCATTCGCTCGTTTCATACGCCGACGGCTCCGTGCTCGCGCAACTCGGCAACCCCGACATGCGTACGCCGATCGCTCATGCGCTGGCATTTCCGGACCGCGTCGACTCGGGCGTCGCGCCGCTCGATCTCGCGCAAATTGCTTCGCTTACCTTCGAGAAACCCAACTTCGAGCGTTTCCCGTGCCTCGCGCTCGCGTTGAAGGCGCTGGAAGCTGGCGGCACCGCGAGCGCGGCGCTCAATGCCGCCAACGAGATCGCCGTGGAAGCATTCCTCGCCCGCCGTATCGGCTTCATGGCGATCGCGGAAGTGGTCGAGCGCGTGTTGAATGCGTTGCCGAACGGCAGTGCATCGACACTCGATGAAGTGCTCGCCGCCGATGCCGAAGCGCGTCGCCTGGCAAGCGAGTTCACCGCTTTGCTGACCGCCGACGCGCCGCAAGCCGACCGCGTCCTGCACTGAGACGGCCATGAACTTCCTGACTGAAATCGTTGCTTTTGTGGTGGCTATCGGCGTGCTGGTCGTCGTCCACGAATTCGGCCATTACAGCGTCGCGCGGCTGTGCGGCGTGAAGGTACTGCGATTTTCGGTCGGCTTCGGCAAACCGCTTGTGAAGTGGGTCAGCAAGGCCACCGGCACCGAGTGGACGATCTCCGCGCTGCCGCTTGGCGGCTACGTCAAGATGCTCGACGAACGGGAAGCGGAAGCGACTATCCCCGAAGCCGATTTGCCGCGTGCGTTCAACCGTCAGCCGGTGTTCAAGCGGATCGCGATTGTTGCAGCGGGGCCGGTCGCGAACTTCATACTCGCCATCCTGCTGTTCGCCGGCGTGTTCGCGGGCGGCGTGTCGGAGCCGGCTGCGATTCTTGCGGCTCCCGCAGCAAATACCGTTGCCGCTAAGGCGGGCTTCGAGGGTGGCGAGACGATCGTTTCGATGCGCGATATGCAGGGCAGTGGTTCGAGCGGCGAGACGCACCCGGTGCGCTCGTGGTCCGACCTGCGCTGGAAACTGCTCGACGCTTCGTTCGATCATCGGCGCGTGGTGCTGACGGCCAGGACGCACGAAGGCACGTTCGACTTTCCGGTGAGCGTGGGCAAGATCGACGACCAGGACGCCGATCAGGATTTCATGGACAAACTCGGCTTCGAGCCGGGTGGCGGCACGTTGGCGGTCGCGGGCGTGGAAGCGGGCAGCGCGGCGGCAAAAGCGGGCTTGCAGGCTGGCGACGTATTGCGCGCTATCGACGGCAAAAAGATCGATAACGCGATGGGTTTTATCGATTACGTGCAGCATCGTCCGGGTACGCCGGTCTCGCTGACAGTCGAGCGCAACGGCGTGCAGCGCGCGGTGCAGATCGTGCCGGCGCTCAAGCCGGACGCGGCTACCCATCGCGATGTCGGCCGCATCGGCGCGTCGCTTGCGACCCGGATTCCGACGGTCGATGTGCGTTACGGTCCCATCGAAAGCCTGCAGCTCGGCGTGAACCGGACCTGGGACATCAGCATTTATTCGCTGCGCATGTTCGGGCGCATGATCACGGGCGAAGCGTCGCTGAAGAATCTTTCGGGACCGGTGACGATAGCCGACTACGCGGGCAAGAGCGCGCGGCTGGGATTGTCGGCGTTTCTTTCGTTCCTCGCGCTCGTGAGTATCAGCCTCGGCGTCTTGAACTTGTTACCGATTCCGGTTCTTGACGGTGGGCATCTGTTATATTATTTGGTTGAAGCCGCAACCGGCAAGGCCGTGTCAGATCGCTGGCAGCTGGTTTTGCAGCGGGCGGGTCTTGTTTGCATCGTCGCCTTGTCGATGATTGCGCTCTTCAACGACCTTGCCCGCCTGATCCGCTTTTGATCCGGCTTCCGATTCACCTTGATCCTTTTTCATCCTGTCTGGCGGCGCTTGAACGAACGCCGCCCGACTTGATGCAGCTATACACACTGGGGAAGCACGTTGTTCAAACCTCATCGCTTTGTTCCTAAGTCGGCTGTGGCCGCAGCATTGGCCGCAACCGGAATGGCGGCGCACGCGACAACGCCGTTTGTCGTGCAGGACATCCGGATTGACGGCCTTCAGCGCATTGAACCCGGTTCGGTATTCGCCTACTTGCCTATCAAGCAGGGCGACACGTTCACCGACGACAAAGCCTCGGAAGCAATTCGCGCGCTTTATGCAACGGGCTTCTTCAGTGACGTCCAGATCGCCACGCAGGGCAATGTCGTGGTGGTGCAGGTGCAGGAACGTCCCGCCATTTCGCAGATCGATTTCTCCGGGATCCACGAGTTCGAAAAGGACAACCTGGCAAAAGCGCTGCGCTCGGTAGGTTTGTCGCAGGGCCGCTCGTACGACAAGGCGCTCGTCGACAAAGCCGAACAGGAACTCAAGCGCCAGTACCTGACGCGCGGTTTCTATGCGGCGGAAGTCACGACCACCGTCACGCCGGTCGACCGCAACCGCGTGCAGATCCTGTTTTCGGTGGCTGAAGGTCCGAGCGCGAAGATCCGCCAGATCAACTTCATCGGCAACAAGGCGATCAGCACGAGCACGCTGCGCGACGAGATGCAGCTCTCCACGCCGAACTGGTTCTCGTGGTACACGAAGAACGATTTGTACGCGAAGGACAAGCTCACCGGCGACCTCGAAAACGTACGGTCGTACTACCTGAATCGCGGTTATCTCGAGTTCAATATCGACTCGACGCAGGTGTCCATCTCGCCCGACAAGAAGGACATGTACCTGACGATCGCGCTGCACGAAGGCGAGCCGTACAAGATCAGCCACATCAAGCTCGCGGGCAATCTGCTCGACCGCGAAGCTGAACTGAACAAGCTCGTGAAGATCAAGGCAGGCGATCGTTTCTCGGCGGAAAAGCTGCAGTCGACCACGAAGGCCATCGTCGACAAGCTGGGCGAATACGGCTACGCGTTTGCGCAAGTCAACGCACAGCCGCAGATCAATCAAGCCGATCACACCGTCGACCTGACGCTGAACGTGGATCCGAGCCGCCGCGTGTATGTGCGGCGCGTGAACATCGTGGGCAATACGCGTACGCGTGACGAAGTGGTGCGTCGGGAAATGCGCCAGCTCGAAAGCTCGTGGTTCGATTCGAGCCGGCTGGCGTTGTCGAAGGATCGTGTGAACCGTCTCGGCTACTTTACCGACGTCGACGTGACCACGGTGCCGGTCGAAGGCACGAACGACCAGGTGGACGTGGACGTGAAGGTCGCCGAAAAGCCGACCGGCGCGATTACGCTCGGTGCGGGTTTTTCGTCGACGGACAAGGTGGTGCTGTCGGCAGGTGTGTCGCAGGACAACGTGTTCGGTTCGGGTACCAGCCTCTCGGTCAATATCAACACGGCCAAGACGTATCGGACATTGACTGTGACGCAGGTCGATCCGTACTTCACCATCGACGGCATCAAGCGCATCACCGACCTGTACTACCGCACATATCAGCCGCTTTATTACTCCACGAGTTCCAGCTTCAAGATCGTCACCATCGGCGGCGACCTGAAGTTCGGCATTCCGTTCTCGGAGCAGGATACGGTGTACTTTGGCGCGGGCCTCGAGCAGAACACGCTCGACGTCGATTCCGCCACGCCGCAAAGCTATATCGACTACGTGAAGGAGTTCGGTCGCGTGGTGAACAACGTGCCGGTGACGGTCGGCTGGTCGCGCGACAATCGGGACAGCGCGCTGGTCCCGAGCCGCGGTTATTACACGCAGACGAACGCGGAATACGGCACGCCGGCGGGTAATACGACGTACGTCAAGGTCGACGCCCAGGCGCAGTATTACTACTCGTTCGCGCGCGGTTTCGTGCTCGGCTTTAACTTGCAGGGCGGCTACGGTAAGGGCCTGAAAGGCCAGACGTACCCAATTTTCAAGAACTACTACGCCGGCGGTATCGGCTCGGTTCGCGGTTATGAACCGAGCTCGCTGGGTCCGCGCGACACGACCACGGGAGATCCGATCGGCGGTTCGCGCATGGCAGTGGGTAACATCGAGTTGACCTTCCCGTTGCCGGGTACGGGTTATGACCGCACGTTGCGCGTCTTCACCTTCCTCGACGGCGGTAACGTCTGGGGCGATCCGGGTCAGGGTGGCACCAGCACGGGCGCGAACGGCCTGCGGTATGGTTACGGTTTCGGTCTGGCGTGGATCTCGCCGATCGGCCCGCTCAAGCTGAGCCTGGGTTTCCCGGTGACGAAGCATGCCGGCGATCAGTACCAGAAGTTCCAGTTCCAGATCGGTACAGCGTTCTAAATCCCGACCGGGACACATCGGTGACCCGGTTTTCCGATGTTATGGCGGAATTGGGGCACCTGACGCAGTGGTGGAATTCAGTGGCTTAAGTTAGTGACATGAGTTAGTGACATAAGTCAGTGGCGTAAATAAGTAACGTGAGGAAGACTTTGCGAACCGGTAAGCTTTCGAAACATGTGGCGTTGGCGCTTGTAGTGTCGGTGACGCTCGGCCTGATGGGCGCCGCCAAGGCAGAGGCGCAGGAGACCCGGATTGCAGCCGTCAATTCCGATCGAATCTTGCGCGAGTCGGCAGCGGCCAAGGCGGCGCAGACGAAGCTCGAACAGGAGTTCTCGAAGCGCGACAAGGCGTTGCAGGACATGGCAGCGCGCTTGAAGACCATGTCGGACGCAATGGACAAGAACGGCGCCACCATGGCGCCCGCCGACCGTGCCTCCAAGCAACGCGATCTGTCGCAGCTCGACCAGGACTTCCAGAGGAAGCAGCGCGAGTTCCGCGAAGACCTGAACCAGCGCCGCAACGAAGAGCTTGCTGCCGTGCTGGATAAGGCCAACAAGGTCATCAAGCAGATCGCCGAGGCGCAGCATTACGACCTGATCGTGCAGGAGGCGGTGTACGTCAGTCCGCGTATCGACATCACCGATCAGGTGCTGAAGGCGCTGGCCGCGAATCAGGGGAGCCTGTCCGCCAATCCAGCTAGTTCGAACTGATACGGAGCGGTACCGGATGGCATCAGACATCGCGATCACGCTTGGTGAACTGGCACAGCGCTTCGGCGGAGACATAGCAGGCGACGCGTCGCATCGCGTGAACGGCCTCGCGCCGCTCGACAAGGCTGGCCCCACGCAACTCGCGTTTCTCGCGAACCAGAAGTATTTGTCGCAAGTGGACAGCACACAGGCCGGCGCCGTGCTGATTGCGCCGGCCGACCTCGAAAAAGTGACGTCGCCGGAAGGGCGTAACTTTATCGTCACGGCGAATCCCTACGCTTATTTTGCGCGCGTCGCGCAGGTTTTCATCGACCTCGCAACGCCGCCGGTTGTGCCCGGCGTGCATCCCACGGCATTTATTCATCCCGGCGCGAAGGTGGCGGCGAGCGCCGTGATCGGGCCGCACGTGAGTGTGGACGCGGGCGCGGTGGTCGGCGAACGCGTGAAGCTGGATGCGGGCGTTTCGATCGGCCGGGGCGTGAAGCTGGCCGACGACGTCCATTTGTACCCTCACGTGACCGTCTATCATGGCTGTACGCTTGGCGCGCGCGTGATCGTGCATGCGGGTGCGGTGATTGGCGCTGACGGTTTTGGCTTCGCGCCGGATTTTGTCGGCGACGGCGAGGCGCGCACTGGCAACTGGGTCAAGATCCCGCAAGTCGGCGCGGTGGTCGTGGCGCAGGACGTGGAGATCGGCGCAAACACCACGATCGATCGCGGCGCAATGGCCGACACGGTGATCGAAGAAGGCGTAAAGATCGATAATCTCGTGCAGATCGGGCATAACTGCCGGATTGGCGCGTACACGGTGATCGCGGGCTGCGCCGGGATTGCGGGCAGCACGAACATCGGGCGGCACTGCATGATCGGCGGCGCGGTGGGCATTGCGGGCCACGTGACGCTGGCGGACTACGTGATTGTCACGGCGCAGTCTGGCGTGTCTAAGTCGCTGCTGAAGCCGGGCATGTACACCAGCGCTTTCCCCGCTGTAAATCACGCTGACTGGAACAAAAGCGCCGCCATCGTGCGTAATCTGGATAAGCTGCGCGAACGCGTCAAGACGCTCGAAGCGGCTGCAGGCGCAAGCAACACGCCGGATAGTACGTCAGGCAAGCACTAAGACCGTAAAAACCGGCATCCCACGCGAAGTCGCCCGGCAAAACGAGCGGCTTCGCAGTCAACACCCGCGCTGCGAAGCGCGCGAGCAGAACGACTATGAGCACCGAAAAAATCAATCTAGACATTCACAAGATTCTCACGTTGCTGCCGCATCGGTATCCGATCCTGCTCGTCGACCGTGTACTCGAACTCACGCCGCATCAGAGCATCAAAGCGCTCAAGAACGTGACAATCAACGAGCCGTATTTCCAGGGTCACTTCCCGACGCGGCCTGTGATGCCCGGCGTGCTGATTCTCGAAGCGCTCGCGCAGGCGGCGGCGCTCCTGACATTCGCCGAGGAAAAGGAACCGCACGATCCGGAAACGACGTTGTATTACTTCGTGGGCATCGACAAGGCGCGCTTCAAGCGAGTGGTCGAGCCCGGTGACCAGCTGATCCTGAATGTAAACTTCGAGCGCTACATGCGCGGCATCTGGAAGTTCAGCGCGCGTGCCGAAGTGGACGGCGCGGTGGCGGCCGAAGCCGAATTGATGTGCACCGTGAAAAACACGGCCGCCGACACGAAGTGATGCCGGCCGCGCCATGGGCGCGGCAGACCAGGGCAGACCAAGCAACAGAACACCAAGCGAGGGCGCATGAGCAAGATTCACCCTACCGCGATCATCGAGCCGGGCGCGCAGCTCGACGAATCCGTCGAAGTCGGTCCTTACGCGATCGTCGGCCCGCATGTACAGATTGGTGCGCGCACGACTATTGGCTCGCACAGCGTGATCGAAGGCCATACAGTCCTCGGCAGCGACAACCGCATCGGCCATTACGCATCCGTCGGCGGCCGGCCGCAGGACATGAAATACAAGGAC
>JGI12635J15846_10000395_pt1 | contig 36470 bp, 34 predicted proteins | sample BlaSpr_A8_OM2_M2_FD_15846 | JGI IMG/M metagenome (IMG submission 15846)
GCTGGCGCGCTGCCGCCGTTAACCGTGGGCGGTGCCAGGCCGCGCGCAAATCCAAGTTGCAGCCATTCGCTGGTTACCGGGTGCCAGACGCCTGAGGCGTCCTTGTACTCCACCCGCAGCCAGCCGTCGATCAGGTTCCAGGTCGAGGTTAGATAGGTGTTGGCGGTCGCCTCGGTGTAGGCGGTGCCAGCGACGAGCGGGTAATAGGGTGATGCCGTCGTGGGTGGGTTCACGGGCCATGCCACCGTGTTGGCTGCCGTACAAGTCGCAGGTATCGCGGCGGCGAGCGGAGGATAGGCCGTTCCACTTTTTAGCATGGTGGCCGTCGGGCAGGGGATGAGTGTCGGCGGAACAGTGTTGCTCGTGCCCGTTCCACTCAAGGTGCTGGATCCGGCGAGGGTGGCGCCATTGTTCGAGATAAACGGAGGCGGCCCGCCGATGTTAGCGGCGCTGCCGTCTGGGAATCCGCAGAGCAACACACAGTTTGGATAAGTCCCATCCGAGTCGCTTCCTCCGCCCACTGCCGTCTGCATGGTAGCTGTCCAGGGCGCGGGCGGATAGGGCCAGTCCGAAGGGCAAGAAATTGCAATGCTCGTTGTGTAGGTCAATGTGCAGGTGTTAGACGGTATCGCATTCGACGCGGTGGCGAAGTACATGTTGTAAGTGCTTCCACCGGCCAGCGCAGGAAAGGTTGAAGGGAACGACGTCGCAATCCCATAAGGCAGGTTATAGTTGCTGCCCGCTGCATTCGGCGGTATGTTCGCCAGGCGCACGTTGTTCGTATCCGAAGCTCCACCCGGCAAGTCTGCGGGGTCGTCGCTAAGCAACACGTGAATCTGCGCCAGATTGTATTCGCGCGACTCGCTCAGCGCGACTGAATCGGTGGACAATGGCCGGCGAATAATCTGATAGGGAAAGGTCGTGCCGTTGACGAAAGGCATCGAAAGTTTCATGGCGCCTGTTCCCGGCGTCGTGCTGCTGCCGTAATTGCCATTGATGATCATGCTGTTGGTGCTGTGGGAAAAAGGATTCCAATTGCTTGCGTTATAGCTGCCCCCCGACTGTGGCCCCGAGGAACCCCCTCCCGTTACACTGCCTTGTCCATAGGTGGAGTCGCCGTTCGTATTCTTGAGCACGCAATTCGTCGTCGGAGTGCTGCAACCGCCGACCGCCTTCGGAATGTATACGTTACCGGTATCACTGTAGGTCGAAGCCGATAACCCATTGGGAAGCACCTCTGTAACAATGTTGCCGTAGGCCTCCAGTTTATTGTTAAAAGTCAGCGTGTTGCCACTGGCTACGCCAAGGTACAGATCGGAGTTGGTGTGAACGCGTCCGGCGAAGGTGAGATTCGGACTGTCGAAGAATCCGCAGTCGCCTTCGCAAAATACGCCAAACTGGAATACAGGAATCAGCGCCACCTGCGCGCCTCGCGTCATGCTTACTTCCTGACCGCCCGGTAACGCCGCCGTCGCCAGCATGTTGATCGGAATGATCTCCGCCCATAAACCGGTGTTCGGTCCGGAAAGGATTGTCCCCGGATATGCGGTCGGCGGGTCGGTTACACAGCCGGACGCTGGGGTCACTGAATATTGTGTCCAGGTGACTCCTACCATAGCCGGTTCGTTCGAAGCTGAGCCGTAAGGTGGTCCGCCGACGGCGCAGATGACGGCGGTGTGCGGGGCCTGTGCGTTCGTGAACGCCGTGGAGAGATCGGAGGCCAGCTTCTCAATGCCACCGTCGGCCGCGTGAAAGGCCAGGTTGTTCTGCAGATCGGTCCCACCCACCTTGCCTTCGGTGTTGACCATCATCAGCAGGCCGATGGCGAGCCCCGACAGCAGCAACAGCATCAGCAATGACGCAATCAGCGTGAATCCTTTGGCGTGCAGTCTCGCGCTCTTCATCATCCGATAACTCCTCACTGCATCAATCCCAGTCGCTTTGCTCCGCATCATTTCACTCCCCATAATTTTTCTCGCTTTTTGCCATCTCCGCCGCTAATTGGGGTAATTGTTGACGTAGGTTAGATTTCGCGCGCAGACCGAGGTCTGCAAATCCAATCTTTGATATCCGTTACCTTGGCCGAATTGCGTGCCATTCATCGAGCTATCCATCGCCATGTTCTGAACGTTGATTTTCGTGATCTGGTTCGGGATCAGGCCCGATGAAGAGCCGGAGACGCAAACATCGCCCGACGCGCCCGGGTTTTCACAGCCCACTGCAGGCGTATTGGTGGCGTCGTTGAAAAGGTCATACGTCAATTTCAGGTAGACGACGTTTTCCGCTGCCGGGATCGGAGTGTGTCCATTGACCTGCCGCATCAGTCGCGGCGGAGTCACCGTGTTGTTGATGTAATAACTAATAACCAGCAGCCGTACTGGCGATGCTCCAGTAGCGTTTTTCGGAACGCCATTCAAGTAGTAGACCCCGCTCGTCTGATTCATATGGAGCACGTCGGCGTTGGCGAAGGGCACGGTGTAGGTGTTCGCGCTCACCAGCGTCGGAGCGCCCGTCACTTCGGCCACGATCGGCGTGCCATTCAAGGACGGGAAGTAGACCAGATCGCCTGCGGTTAGGCCGATGGCCGCGTCGTTCACCGCTTGCGGCGCAGTTAACGTAGTGCCGGTCGGCAAGCAGCCGGTGGCCGCCCAGGTTGTGAAACCGGAGGGCGGCGCAAAGGTTACGACTCCAACGGCGGTGACCGTCGCGGTGTAACAGTTGAGATAGAAATTCGAATCCGTGTAGTCAACCGTAACGATGTCGGTGGGGCCCTGTGAGGCGAGCAAGGTCGGCCCGTCGTTATATCCCGGCAGCAGGCCGTAAAGATAAGGGGTCGTGCCCTGCTTCGGATACTGCACCGAAGTTCCATTGATATAACAGGTGCCGGTTTGATCGCACCCATAGACCGGAGTTACTGCGGATGGCAAAGCGATCGCCGTTCCCGGATTAAGACCAGCCCCGGCTAAACTCAAATCCTTCGTCAATAAGTTCGAAGCCGCACGGAAATCCTGCTGCATCTCCGCCCGCTGCGTCGTCGTCCATGTCGCCTGCACACCCTGGATGTAAATCTGCACCGCCCCACCCAGAACAATTGCTCCCAGTGCCAAAGAGACAGTCATTTCCAGCAGGCTGAATCCACTCTCGTGTTTGGTTGAGCGATGGTTCATAGTTCCCCTTTACTGGAATTCCGAAATGAACGAATTCAAACTGTAGGTTTTCTTCGTCTGCGCCTGGGGCGTCTGATATTGCACCGTGATGGTCGTGCTGCGCAGCGTAGTGATCATGTTCCCCCCGGCGTCGTACAGCGGCGAGATCGTGATCTGGCGCTGGTACCCGGTCAGAGGAATAAACGTGTCATCCGCCGTCTGAAAAACCCCATCCGGGCCGGGGTCCTGAATCGTTTCTTCCCCTGAAGCCGCGTCATCCGCCGTCCCAAAGATTCCATCTGCTCCGGAGTTGTACATCGGCTGAAGTCCGGACAGAAAAATTCCGCAACTCGCGGCGCCCGTCTCGGGGCAGTTAGTGGAATTCACATTCTGAATGTTGTCCCAGTTCATCTGCGATGTGTTACGCGCCGTCATGATGCTTTCGTATGCCTCGTTGGCCAATTGCTTGGCGATCATGTCCTGCTGCGAGGTCTGCGTTGTAGCCATGGCTAGCCCAAAGACGCCCAGCAGGCTCACCATTCCGACGGTCAGCACCACCATCGAGATCACCACTTCGAGCAACGAAAATCCTGCTTCCGTATTTCGGCCCGCACGAACGATTTTGTTGCGCGTGACTATTGACGCAGCCATTGATACCCTCCGCCCGTCTTCGGGTACAGTCGCCATCCGCGAACTCGTCCCGTCCCGCCCCACATATCCACGGCCCGCGAACTCAGCACATTCCCCGATTGCGCGAGATACACCACGCCATTGTCCAGGGCTCCCGAGCAATTTCCCGCGCCATCTTCAGCGTCCTGCGCCGAGCCATCCGGGCAAAAATAAAATGTTGTTGCCCCGCCCGCGCTGCTGTTCGCCGTATAACCGAAGTCAATCGCGTACGCTCCGCTGCCAAAACCGTCCGGGGCCGGCGTCGAAGCCACCGCCGATTGCGCTAGGAACGTCACATCCGTAGGCAAGGTATAGGTTGTCGTATTCTGATCGCCTTGAAACCCCGTCAAAGTCGGCGCGACCGTGATCGTGTTTGGTATGGTGGCGTTTTGAAACGTGACCGAATACGACGTTCGTTGCGATACCGCGTTGTCGCGTGCCTGCCGCATCGCCGAGAGCGTCGTGTTATAAGCGTTGACGACGTGCTGGGCACTCAGTATGGGCATCAGGCTGATGACCGAGATCACCGCTACGACGATGGTGAGTGCCACCACCATCGTCATCTCGATCAAGCTGAAGCCGCTGGCCCGATGCCGGCAACGTCCCGCATTTATTTCCAGGCTTCTCATAACATTGGCCGCACCCGCGGCTCCCTGCGTCGTAAAACAAAATTCGTCAAAAAACTCGTGTAACTGGAATGGGTCAGTCGGGCACGTGCACTCATCCCTGGGGGATCGCAGTTGGGCGCCTGTCTGACTAACACGATGTTAGGAACTGTCCCGTAACACGTCAAAGTACCGGGGTACACCGGCCTTCCGTACACTGTCTTTTAGTAAGGTAATCAGGGGGGGAGTTACAGGTGTGCCACCATCCGGGGAATGGCCCTGCCAGAGAGATTGGTTGGATAGCCTTTACCGTTTGGGCGTCGTTAACTTACTTCCTGGCTAGCGAGCGCACATAGTTCACCATGTTCCATACGTCTTCATCTTTGGCTCGGTCGCCTTCCGGCGGCATATCTTCGCCTTTGCCATTCCGGATGATGTAGAAAAGCTCTCCGTCGGTGCGGCTTTGCAAAGTGCCGCGATGCGTAAAATCAGGCATATTCTTCATGTCCGATGCCATGTCGCCCTTACCGTCGCCATCTTTCCCATGGCACATGGCGCAGTCGTAGCCATATAACTTCTTGCCCTTGGCAAGCGACTCCGCACTGGGTTTGACGGGATTCGTCTTGGCAGCGTTTTCGGGAGGAATTTTGTATTCGGAGCTCTTTGCGTTTGCGGGGGGCTGATCCTTCGGCTGCTGGGCCCAGAGCGCGAGCACAAAAAAAAGCAACACAATAACAAAGATCAGGCGAACTTTTTGAAATGCTCTTTTTCTCCAAACACGACTCGTCGATACCAGGTTTCTCAACAACCACCTCCAGCGAGGGAGTTCGGTCGAACCGCGGAACTGCTAAACATACTCCTCGCGATGGAAACATGCACGAGAAAGACGAGCGAAGGGGGAATTTCTAGTCTCCCGCCTCCGGGGCTTGTCCTGCTGATTTCGCGACCTTTGCCGGCAGGCGCAGGGTTCGCACCAAAACTGGCCGGCGCAGCACGGTTTCGAGCAGATGGCGCGCCGCGGCGATTTCTTCCGCCGAACGATCCAGCGCAGAATATCCCGGCACCCGCAACATCACGGCGCGATCCTGCACGCTGACCTCGAGGCGTGGCGCACTTTCCTTTTCGAGCAGGCTCTGTCCGTTGCGCGACTCGAGCGCATTGGCCAGACGCAAAATGCCGGACAGTTCCATAGCAATCGGCCGCAAGGGCAATTCTAAAGCTTGCAGGGTCTGACGCCGCGGACGGGGCAATGCCCCGCGATGATAACGCGCTACCACTGCTGCGAGGTCAAATTCTTGCGCGCTCAAGCCGAGCGGGCGCGGCAGTTGTCGGATCATTCGGTAAGAGGCCTTGTGGTGATTCACACACTTTTTCACTTTGCCCACATCGTGCATGAGCGCCGCGGCTTGCAGGATCGCTCGCCAATCCTCGTCGTGATTCGACCGAAAGCGGCTCGACGAAGCACGATTCGACGATCGACCTTCCGACGATCCACGTTTCAAAGAAGCAGCTTTCGGAGCCACCCGATCCAACGCCAGGGCGCTTGCCGTGAGCAACCCAGAATTGTTCAGTCCGTCGTACAACAGGAGAGCCAACTGGGTGACGCGCTGCGAATGCGTAAAATCTGGGTCCAGATATCCAGCCCACACGCGCAAACGGCCAAGCGCCGCGGCCCGCAGTTGATCTCCCGCGGGCAACTCAGCTCGCCAGGCGCGCCATAAGGATTGACGGCCAACCATCTTCTCGCGATATTTCGCGATTCGCCGCGAGCGCTCCGCATTCAACTTCTCCCGCCACCGGCGCTGGCTTTCAATGCCGGGGAACGCCATGATTTCGACGGCGGTGGACCACAGCACATCCAGATCGTGCACTTCGCCCAGAAGATCCTGCAACTCTTTGAGATCCTCTCCCCATAGCTCGTGCTGGTGCGGCAGAAAGTTTTCTACCGTATAGCGAAAGCGTTTAATTCCGATGCGCAACTCGTGCCAACTGGCCTGCGATCGCGTCCGCAGCGCGTGTTTGTGCAGGTCGTAAGCGGCCGTCCACTTTTCGAGCGCCAAATGCATATAGACGACGCTTCCGGGACGTACTCGCGCCGCGCGCCGCGGCAGGCCGCGGCTCCATTGGCGCCATTGCTTGCGGTCAAATTGTTGAAGGTCTTTGAAGGCATCCTGCTTGCATTCGGTTTCGCGTCGATGCACATGATCGAGCAATTTGCTGCACACCGGGTCACTGGGATTGTCAGGATCGCTCAGCTTCTCGATCCACTCCTGCATGACTTGCATGTCGCGCAAATCACCAAGCGCTTGAAAAAGTTTTTTCCCCGCCTTCTTCATAGCCTTCCACGAGGAATCTGGATCGAGCGCCATCAATCCATCGGCGAGAGAACGGCAGCGTCGCAGCGCCACTCGCAGATCGTGTACTGGGTCGGTGTCGAAACCTTCAGCGGCGCGATCGCACTCCATCAGCACGCGCTCCATCCATGCCCGCAACCCCAGCTTAGGTTTTGCGCCCGCGCTCTTGGCTTCAACCAACCCACTTCTTGCACCCGCATCTGGAGACAGCCGCCGACGGCTCTCCATCGGGGCAAAGCCCCGCGCAGTTCTGGAGTTAATCGGCGTCGAAATCGGGATTGGATTGGCGGTCAACGCAAGTTCTCGTGGCGCCGCTAATCACGCCACGGAACCATTGTCTCCTCTTTGCGCCGATTCTTCTAGAGCGAAGCCGCGCTGTCCGCCGTCGGCCATGGCCGGGCTTTCTTCACTGAAAGCCGGCCATCAGCCGATCGTCGGTTTATCCCTTCTCGACCACCATCTTACAAGTCACTGGTCATCATCATCGGCGTCCGGACCCTGCAGGGTGGGATAGGTTCCGTCCGGCCGTTTCGTGCTGGTGTAGTCCTCGAAATAACTGGGCGCATACGGCGCCGAAATCGCCGTAAACGGAAGAATCGTACTGCTGTTAAAGAACTCCCACAGCGGCACTGCCGCTGTCCCGTTGCACTCCGTGTCGAAGGTATTGTTGTCCGCGTAGACGTAACCAGACGGTGCGATCTGCCTGCTTCCGGCAGGGTAGAAGTTCTGTTCGGTAAACGCCAGGATGCTGCCGAAGTCGTGAATCCAGCACGGATTTGGATACGGCTTCGCCGTATACGGTCCTGAGTACGGCGGAGGCCACTTCGGCGGATAACCTGCCGGTAGTGGACCCGATACCGTTCCCGCCTTGGTGTAAGGCGATACCACCAGCATGGGCACGCGGAAACCATACGTGTATCCGCATCCCCAATCGTTGCCGTTGGGAGTCGCGCAGGTAAAATTCAGCGCCGTCCCCGTTCCCCTCGCCACGTAGGGGGGCGGAACATGGTCGAAGAAACCGCCCCAGTCGTCCCACACCACAAAGATCGCAGTAGGTTCCGCCGTCCAGTAATCGCACCCGCCGCTGCTGTTCGTGATGCTCTGCCCGATGGCGTCGATAATGTCCGCGACCCACGATGGCCCTGCGCTCGGCGTCGGGTTATTCCCTGGATGGTCCGACCACGCCTCGTCGGGCGTCACCCAGGTTATCTTTTGCAGCTTGCAGTTTGCGATATCGTCAAAGATCGGCGCCGAGTTTCCCGTCACCGGGAATCTCACATGGGCGTATTCCGTCCCACTACACGGCGCGCCTGGGGTCGACGCTTGATACGCCCCGTAGCAGGTTTGCGGAACAGCCTCGGGAGCATCCCAAATGATCCCCTTACTCGCCGCGTAGTAGGCCCAGGTAATATTGCCGCCCGCCTTGTCGATCCTCGGTGTGACCGCGCCCGTCGCGCCGGCTTGTGTGGTCACCATTGTGTTGTGGTCGTAGCATTCATAGGCGCTCACCCCCAGCGTGGTCGGAGTCGGATAGTTGAAGGCCGGATCCCCCGTCGGGTCCACCCATGGCAGCTTCGGCGCTTGGTCCGTACACCCGCTGGCTGAAAAAGTGGGATTGTCGGCGACAAAATAGTTGGCATACGTGTCCGCCGGCCACACCGGAGCCGACGTTCCACCAAACAGGAACTGGTGCGCCGGAAAACTGGGCCCCTCATTCGTCTGGAACATGTAATTCGTCCACCCGTAGTTATTGGCAATATCCAGATATGGCTGGGTTACGTTCTGCTCCACATAAGTGTACGGACCGTTGCCCGTCGTGCAGTTGACCTTCTTGTCCGTGTTGGGATTGCATGCGCCGTCCAGTGCGCCGTTGTCCCATTGTCCCTGCCAGTCTTCATTCGAATGCGTGCCGCCGCCGGGGTTCATGCTGGTCACCTCGGTCAAGAACGTGCATGGCGATGCGGGTGATGAGTAGGCATTGGGGCCTCCGTTCGACAGGTCGATGAACTGCGTAAAACCGTTGAACCCGCCACACGTTGTGCTCGGCGACGAAGGGTCGCCGCCAAACAGATTATCCGGCGTGCGGTTCTCCTGAATAATGATCACGATGTGATCGAAATGCGGTGGCACCGTGGGGGTTTGCGCTCGCGCCTGTAGGTTCGTCCCAAGAACTGCAAAGAGGCCGAGCAACACGACTCCTGAAAATACTGACTTCGTCATGGTGTCCTCCTATCGTTGGTTGTTTTTGCGGTTGTTTTTGCCGCGTTCGGGTTCCCTGTGGATGGTGTATTTAGGGGTCAAACCCCTCTTACACTTTTTCGGGACGAGCGGCGTAGGTGGCTAACGGGAGATAAGGTCTCGAATCAATCCCGAGATCAAATCCCTTTCAGATAACTTACGCCGGAGTCTAGGCGTGTTACTAACTCCTGTCAAGTTATAATGGGAAAGTTATAATAGGAAAAGCTGGAACGGGACAAAAGAAATGCCAGCCTATGTCTAGGCTGGCAATTGACAACCGATAACTGATGACTGGCTTACGTACTCAGCACTTTCTCCCGCTCCTCCGCGTCCTGAAGCTCCTGTTGCGGCGAAACTGGGAGCGCAATCTCCAGCACTTCATCGATGGTCTTCACGTAATGGGTGGTCAACCCTTGTAACTGTTCGGGCGTCAGGTCTTCCTCGACGTTGGTCNTGTTATCCGCCGGAAGGATGACGTCGTGCACGCCGGCGCGTTTCGCGGCCAGCACTTTTTCCTTTATCCCGCCCACCGGAAGCACATTCCCGCTCAGCGTGATCTCGCCGGTCATGGCAGTCAGCGGACGCACCTGTTTGCCAGTAAGCAAGGATACGAGCGCCGTCACGATGGTCACTCCGGCCGACGGCCCGTCCTTCGGGATCGCTCCCGCTGGCACGTGAATGTGTATGTCATGGTTCGCGAAGAACTCTTCGTCAATGTTCAACTCCTTCGCGTTCGAACGCACCCAGCTCAGCGCGGCCTGCATCGACTCGCGCATCACATCCTGAATCTGCCCCGTGATGGTCAGCCCGCCTTTGCCCTTCATCTGATTGGCTTCGACGAACAACACGTCGCCGCCCGAGGGCGTCCACGCCAGTCCAACCACGACGCCGGCGCGCTTCGTGCGCTCGGCAATTTCGCCTTCGCTACGCACCTTGATGCCGCCGAGAAATTCCTGGACGATCTTATTGGTCACCACTAATTTCTCAGTTTTGCCTTCAGCCAGGCGGCGCGCCTGCTTGCGGCAGATCGTGCCGATGGTCCGTTCGAGGTTGCGCACCCCCGCCTCGCGCGTGTAGTGACGAATGATGTAGCTGACTGCCTCTTCTGGGAATTCAATCTGCTCTTTCGTGATTCCGTTTTCTTCGATCTGGCGCGGAATCAGATATTGGAAAGCGATGTGCACCTTTTCTTCTTCGGTATAACCCTGAAGCTCGATAATCTCCATGCGATCGCGCAGTGGTTCGGCGATCGGATCAAGCATGTTCGCAGTGGTGATGAACAGTACTTTCGACAGGTCGAAAGTCACGTCCAGATAGTTGTCGCGGAAGGTCGCGTTCTGCTCCGGATCGAGCGCTTCAAGCAGCGCCGATGCCGGATCGCCGCGGAAGTCGCGCCCCACTTTGTCGATTTCGTCGAGCATGAAGACCGGATCTTTCGTCTCCGCGCGGCGAATGCCCTGAATAATCTGACCGGGCAATGCTCCGATGTAGGTGCGCCGGTGGCCGCGAATCTCCGCTTCGTCGTGCACGCCGCCGAGCGACAGGCGCGTGAATTTGCGCCCTAGGGCGCGCGCGATCGATTTACCCAGCGAAGTTTTCCCCACACCCGGAGGGCCAACAAAACAGAGAATCGGTCCCTTCATGCTGGGCTTCAGGCGCCGCACCGAGAGATAGTCAAGAATGCGATCCTTTACCTTTTGCAGATCGTAATGATCGGCATCGAGAATTTCTTTCGCCTTCGGGATTTCAATTTCACCGCCCGAAGTTTTCGCCCAGGGCAGCACAGCCAGCCATTCGATATAGTTCCGCGTCACCGAATAATCCGCTGCCATCGGCGACATGCGCGCGAGGCGCCCCAATTCTTTGAGAGCTTCTTTCTTGACGTCGTCGGGCATGCCCGCCGATTCGATCTTCTGCTTCAGTTCTTCGGTATCACGCGCGCCCTCGTCCTGCTCGCCCAGTTCTTTCTGGATCGCCTTCATCTGCTCGCGCAGGTAATATTCGCGCTGTGTCTGCTGCACGCGATCCTGCACTTCAGACTGGATCTTGTTACGCAGTTGCTGCACTTCGAGTTCTTTCGCAAGGTGCTGATTGATTTTTTCGAGCCGCACTCGCACATCGGTAGTTTCCAGCGTCTCCTGCTTATCGGAAGTCGACAGCGAGGGCAGGGAAGAGGCGATGAAGTCCACCAGCCGTCCCGGCTCTTCGATGTTCATCGCCACCGTAGAAAGCTCGTCCGAAAGCGTCGGCGAACCGGCCACGATCTGCTGAAACAAGGTCAGCACGTTGCGCTGTAACGCTTCAATCTCGGAATCCTTCGGAGGAATGATCTCCGGAATCGTGGTTACCCGCGCCCGCATGAAGGGCGAGAGCTGCGCAAAGTCGGCCAAGCGCACACGTTCCAGGCCTTCGGCAAAAACAAAGAGGCTCTGGTTGGGCATCTTGACCACTTTGTGCACCACGGCCAGTGTTCCAATGGCATAGAGGTCGGTCGGCTGAGGCGTATCGACGCGCGCTTCGCGTTGGGCCACGACGACGATGGTTTTGTCCTCGCCAAGCGAATTGATCAGTTGGACCGAACTCTCCCGGCCGACGGTCAGCGGCAGCACGGCGTGAGGAAAGAGAACTGTGTCGCGCACCGGTAGAATCGGCAGCGAACGCTCGCTGGTATCGTAAGAGGTAAGCTCGGTGGCATTAATAGGATCGCTCATGATTTTCCCTTGAGTGGGTTTCACTCAACCTTTGATGATCTGAATTGCGAAAAAGATGCAGGCCTTCGGGCTAGGCTGTTGAATTTTAGACCTTTTTTGCAGTTTTGCAAGACGCACAAAGGATGCGGCCCACTTCCGTAATCGAACCTCGGGATTCATCGCTTCCCCCAAAGCTCTTTGCCAGACTCCGGCGCAAAAGGCCTGCTTAACCCGTCACAGAATGGTCAAAGAGCCGGGGTCTCAGAGGTCAAAGATCACCTTAGATGTCAAAGAGCAGAGAAGAAGAGAAGATCAGACCCTCGCGAATCCGTGGCTCCTCCTTCTATCCTAACCGGCTCTATCCTAGCCGGAGGTTTTGCTTCCGGCTGTGTGTCTCCCCACAACCGAATGGTGATGAAAAAACGCGGATATGGGAACTCCATGCCAGTCGCCTGCCCGCGTTTTCGCCAGATTATAATGGCCGTATGCCAATCTCAGCCCGTAACAAACTGCGCGGTAAGATCGAAGAAATTCAACTTGGCGACATCATGGCCCATGTCGTCGTTCGCGTCGGAGATAATCTTATCGAGAGCGCCATCACCCGCCGCAGCGCCGACGAACTCCAACTCAGAAAAGGCGATACCGTCACCGCCGTCGTCAAAGCCACCGAGGTGATGATCCAGAAGGATTAACCTAATGTCACGGCGCGGCGTTCATGGCGCGGCGATAATCTTCAAAGTTGTCACCTGCCTCACCCATCGTGCCATTCTTTTTTCGTCAAAAACCACGATTCGATACGGTCCCTCTTTGGCGTCAAGCGGCTTTCCATCTTTCAAAAAAGCCAAAATCACCCGTTTGTCGCCGAATGCCGGGTCGATCTCGGGCAAGGCAAATACCACGCGATATCCGTCGGCAGCTTCCACCAGCAAATAGGAAGCCATCCGTTTTCCTTTCATCGTCTCGCCCAAGCCCACTCCCGCCTTTTCCAACACGCTATTAAGTGAGACGCCTTCAAAAGTCGCGGACGAACTGGATGCGCCAGTCGTGACCTTCAAGCGCGGCAAAGCCTCTATGTCGGCCCGCGCCAGCACAGTCTGCTTCCCACCCTCATCCTGAATCGTCAACTGCTGACCCGAGGCGAGAACAGCCAGCTGCGTCAGAGCCAGCAGCACAACCAGATAGAATCGGCGATTTCTCAGATCACACCTCTAACTCATTCTTCCAAACTCAAACCCGCAGAATCATGACTTCCGTTGCTTTAATCAGCGCCGCCGCAGTTTGTCCCGCCTTCAGTTGCATTTCCCGGGCGGAACCCGCAGTGATAATCGACGTGATCTGCTGGTCTCCAATCGAAATCTTTACCTCGGCCATCAGCCCGCTGATGCGCACCGAATCGATGCGTCCCACCAGTTGATTGCGTCCGCTGACGCGACGGACCGCCTGCTCCCGTTCTTTCTCGTTCCGGCCGCGCGTTCGGAACAATAGCTTATCCACTTCGCTCTGCGGAATGCGGTGGTGCCCTCCCACCGTCTGCATGCTGCGAATCTTATGCTTGTAAATCCACTGTTTGATGGTCGGGAAACTGATTCCGAGCTTGAGCGCGGCGTCGCGCAGTCGGAGCAACTCTTGCCCGTTCTCCTCCTCGAATTTGCCGCTGGATTTCCCGCTCCTGCGCATCGGAACGAAATCCTACCGTCAATGCCGGCCACGGTCAACCGCCATTCGCCCACTGTCATCGGCAGAATCGTCTAGTAATATAGATAAAAACACATCGTATTTGACACAACAACTGTATTGCACATACACTTCACGATTCCCTGAAACCAATCGATTGCCGGAGGGTTGCTTCGATGCGCTGGCCTGCTCCATTCCTCACCCTGCTAATCTTCTTTCTGCTTTTGTGTCTAGCGATGGGAACGTTCCCGGCTCAGGCCCAAACCGGAGCGAGCCTTTCCGGCATCGTGACGGACCAAGCCGGCGCAGCCCTTCGCGATGTCGCGGTGACCATCAAGAGCGTCGACACCGGTGCAACCCGGACCATCGCAACCGACGCCGGAGGGCAATATCACGTGTCCGGCCTGCGTCCAGGATTCTTCGACATTCGAGCGGCAAAACAGGGGTTCGCCGATGAAACGCGCCTGGGAATCAACCTGGCCGTCGGCCAGGAGTCCACCGTCGACATCAAGATGCAGCGCAACACCCCCGACGCCTGCGCCAGCGGCCACGAGTTCGCCACCACCGATTGCTCGCTGACCTGGCACGGCATCACGGTGTACGGTGCGTATGACGTCGGCGCCGGCTGGGTCAGCCACGGCTTACCAGACAACGGCTATAACTATGAAGGCGAATCTCTGGTCAACCGAAACGGCTATCAACATCGCTTCCTCGTCGCACCGAACAACCTGCAGCAGACCGGTCTGGGCGTGAGGGGCAAAGTAGAGTTTCTGCCTGGCTGGTTCGCAGTGTTCAACGGTTCAACTGGCATCAATCCGCAGTCCGGCCTGCTCGCCAACGCCTCACAAACCCAGATCATCAACAACGGCCTTCCCCGGGCCAGCTATTCGGAGGCCATCGACGGCGCGCGCGCCGGCCAACCCTTCAATGACGAATACTACGGCGGAGTATCGTCCGCGCACTTCGGCACGCTGACCTTCGGTCGTCAGCGCGCTCTCGGCACCGATGCCATGCTCCTTTACGATCCGGCCGGCGGCGCCTATGCCTTTTCCTACATCGGCTACAACGGCACCATGGCCGGCGGCGGCGACACCGAGAACTCCCGCTGGGACGACGCCCTGAAGTATCGCCTCGCCTATGGCCCGGTCCATTTCGGCGCGATGTATAAATTCGCCGATGGTTCTGCCGGCTGCTACGACCCCGCGGCAGCCGCCGGGAACACCTGGACCGCCCTCACCTGTACGCCGCAATCGGCGCACAACAACGCCTATGGATTCGACCTCGGCGGAACCTCCGGCAAATTCTCCGCCGACGCCGTCTTCCAGCATTACAACCAGGCGATCAGCGTACTGAATCCCTTGCTCGGACCGCAGAGTCTGTCGGCGCCCTATCAGTCGACCACCGACAGCATCGATACAACCCCCATCAACGGAGGCGCGGGCCTGGGGCCCAATCTGATCGACCCGAACAACACCGTCTACGGCATCGTCACCGACAACAACGCAATTATGCTCGCCGCCAAGTATGCGTGGGACCCGTTCAAGTTTTTTGCCGGCTACGAATACATCTGGCAGAATAACCCGGCCAACCCCTTGGGCGTTGGCGCCTCGGACCAGGGCGGCTATTACATGAGCGGAGTCGAAGACAACAATCTTGATTCTGAAAAGTTGGTGAACATCTGGTGGACGGGCGCGAAGTACACCTACCGCAGCAAAACCGACTTCACTTTCGCCTGGTATCAGCAGCGCCAGAACGACTTCCGTCTTCCGCCGGCCTGCTCGCCCTCAGCCGGCTTCCGCAGCTCCTGCGCGGGCACCCTCAACGAGGGATCGTTCTACATCGATCATCACTTCACCAAGCGTTTCGACGGTTTTGCCGGAGTCGCGTATTCCTGGGTGAGCGGCGGTCTGGCCATCGCCATTCCTCATGGCCCCGGCGTCCCCTATAACTCCGACAACAACTTTGCTCCGACCATCGGCGGTCGTTTCGCCTTCTGAACGTTTTCCGCGGCGGGCCGGTGAGCGTTGGAACCAACGGATTCGTTGCTTGGATCAGGTCGGGTACGCCGGCGTATCCTGTGGCGCCTGCAACAGCATTCAATACCTGTTTGCCTTCGCAAACCTTCCAGAGACTTTCGGTTTCGTGTTGTTTTGACCACGGGCTCGTCTCGATCAGCGTTATGCTTCCGCATAAAATCCCAGCACCTTCACCAGCTCTGAGATCTCGCCCAAATGCCGCAGAGCATTCCGCGTGTCTTCATCGTCGCCGCGCAGCAGATCGACAAAAAACACATATTCCCATGGACGCCCGCGCAGCGGACGCGATTCGATCTTGCTCAAGCTGATGTCGCGCAGCGCGAATACGCTCAGCGCCTTGAACAGCGCTCCCGGAATATTCTTCACGCTGAAAGCCAGCGAAGTTTTATTCGCATCCCGCGCGCCCTGCGGCTTTCCGCGCCTGATTAAAAAGAAGCGAGTAAAGTTCTTCTTATCGTCTTCAACGCCTGCCTTGAGAATCCTTCCCTTATAAACTTCAGCAGCTCGCCGACTGGCAATTCCGGCGGAATCGCGCAAGCCCTCGGCAACAACATGCTTCACGCTGCCAGCCGTGTCGTAGAAGGGAACTGGCTCCAGCTTCGGATTCCTGGCAAACAGGTCGCGGCATTGATCGAGCGCCACCGGATGCGAGAATGCGCGCCGGATGTCTCCAAACTTCGTGCCGGGCAACGCGATCAGGTTGTGCACGATGCGCAAACGAAACTCGTGGACGATATGCACGTTGCGACTCAGGAGAAGATCGAAATGCTCAGCGACCGAACCCGCCAGCGAATTCTCAATCGGGATTACCGCGCCGTCAACCGACTTGCGCTGCACGCGATCGAAGACCTCAAGCGAACGCGCACACGGAACCACCACCGCTCGCGGCACCATCGTCTCCGCCGCTTCGTGGCTGAAAGAACCGAGCTCTCCCTGAATCGCAAGCTTCATCAAACCACCCAGTCCCACAAGGACGAACCAGTTTAGCCCAGCCCTTCACAGCTTGCGGAAACAACTCACGTTTCGTACACGTTTCGTATCAGGATATCGCTTTAGCGATACCGTAAGTTCTTCGGAATCAGATATCCCTTTAGGGGCTGCGCTCGATATCGGACTTTTTCCGCAGCCTGTTCAGCGCTGGGGAAAAATAGAGGAAGTGACTCCAGTCCTGTATAGGGACGACCGAAATCTCATGGCGAACTCATCCGACTGGCGACCGCCCCAACTCTTTCGTCATCAGTAGCGCGTCCATCTGGTTCGAATAGTACGCTGTAAGCGTTTTCTCGACGTAATATCCTTCGCTCTTGTAGAAGCGAATCGCCGCGGCATTATTAACCGGAGTCTCAAGGGCAACCGCAGTTGCGCCCGCCTCCAACAGCTTCTCTTCGGCCGCCTGCAGCAATGCCGATCCGACACCGGAGCGCCGCGCCTTTTCAATCACATCAATCGTAATAATATGCCCGGTTCGGCGACGGTTCTCCGCCACAATGAAACCAAGAATCCCCGACTCAGCTTCATCCTCCGCCACCAGCGTAAACGAGCCAGGACGCTGCATATAGAACGCCAGTTCCTTTTGCGAGTACGCCAACTGCGGCTCAAAGCATATCTGGTCGATCTGCCATAGGGTCTGAAAGTCGGCTTTCTTGAATTCTCGGATGCGAAAGCGCACGCCGTCATTGTAGCGGGAGTGTAAAGGCGAGGAGGCGGGAGATTCCTCAGCAGGGAGACGCTAAGTCTTGCACAACCTTTTTTCCGTTTCCTCCCCTTGCGTAGTTGCATCTATTAGACGTAGGATTTCACGGCAGAGGCAAGCCCGTTTCATGGTCCGTTTCCTCCTCATCGATGTTGGCGCAGCGCTCGCCGTCTGTTTCCTCTGGTACGCCTGGTTTGTTCGCTACAACCGGCGTCGGGCAGGGAATGTGCTCCAATGGGTGCAGGCCGCGTGCTTGGGAAAAGGTCGCGTTGACGATCTGCGCTGGCAGGCCAGCAGCTCTCGCCTGAAGGCGACTCTGCATCTTTCTTCGCGCTGGTTCGATGATGCCCGCCTTACCATTCGCCTTTTGCCTCGCCCCCTTCCGGTGCAGTGGGCTTTAAGCCACTGGCGCCAGCAGCAGGAAACGCTTACCTTCGAAGCCAATATGGGATTTCCCCCCGGCTTTCACCTCGATGTGATCCGCCATCGCTGGTCAGGCTACTCTGGTCCAAAGAAGCCAGGCACGAAAAAAGCAGGAGAGGTTTTAACCGGCAACCGCAACTGGACTATCAGCCGTCCCGGCCCCGTCATTCTTACCACCAAGGAAGACTGGCCTGTCGAACTGAGTCCAGTAGTCAATGCGCTAGCCTCCTGGCGCGATAAAGATTTTGTAGGCGTTCGATTCAATTCTAAGGCGCCGCATTTCACCGCGACGGTCGCGCTCGAAAACCTCTCCGATCAACAGGCCGCAGCCTCGCTGCTAGGCCTTTTCCGCGAACTGGCAGCCAGTTCCTCCGCCAAACAGCACTAAGACCAGCCACTTCCTGCCGCGAAGATTCACAGCCTCGGTTTCGATTGCGGCGATTCAGCGCTTCGGTGCCGAGTGGAACGGGTCGTCCTGTGGGTTTTCTGCGGCGTCCTCGGGGCTCGGAATATCCAGATTGACGACGATCGGCTCCTGTCCACTGCGCACGATCACCGCCTCGACTGGCTGGTCTTTGCGAGCATTCAGCTCTTGGTGCGGCACGTAAGGAGGTACGTATACAAAATCTCCCGGTCCAGCCTCATCGACAAACTCCAGATGATTTCCCCAGCGAAAGCGTGCGCGGCCGCGCACGACATAGATCACGGTTTCGAGCTCGCCATGATGATGAGGGCCAGTCTTGGCATTGGGATGCACGACCACCGTTCCCGCCCAAAGTTTTTTCGCGCCCGCGCTGGCGTGCGAGATGGCTTCCGCGCGCGTCATGCCCGGAGTCTGTGGCGTGTTAGTGTCTAGTTCGCCGCTGCGAATAATGCGCAACCCGCACGTCTTCCAGTCCGGATCTGTATTTGAATTTGTCTGCTGCTTGCTCGAATGCGAATCACTCATGTCGGCCCCTTCCCTTACTCCTCCGGCTCCGCCACAAACCTGTATCCCACTCCGCGCACCGTCTGCAAATGTTTGGGACGCGCCGGGTCATCTTCGATATACCGTCGCAGCCGCACTACGAAATTATCGATGGCGCGCGTGTCCGTGTCTTCGTGCAATCCCCACACCTCTTCGAGAATCGCCTTGCGCGAAACCACCCGGCCTTCGCTCTGCACCAGATAGCGGAGAAACTCCGCCTCCATCACCGTCAAATGAATCGTGTTTCCCAGCGAGCGCAGTTCGAGTTCGGCAAAATCGATGGACTTGTCAGCGAAATCGAAACTATCTCTACCGGCTTCCTGATCTGCCGTCCGCCCTACGTCCACCGCTTTTCGAGACGTGGGATCCTCATCTGTTAGCTCCGCCCCCTTCATCCACACGCTTCGCCGCATCAGGCTCTCTAGCCGCGCGATCAGAATCGCCAGCTCAAACGGCTTGGGCAGATAATCGTCGGCGCCGGCGGCGAATCCCTGCAGCACATCTTCCGGACGCCCCCGCGCGGTTAGCATCAGAATCGGTACATAATTCTTTTTTTCGCGCAGCGAAGCCGCTACATCGAAGCCGCTCTTCCCGGGAAGCATCACGTCGAGAACCACGGCGTCAAAGCGTTCGCTTTTTTCGACCAGGCGCTCCAGCGCCGTTTCGCCGTCGGCAGCGACCTCGACCGAGTGCCCTTCGGCTTGCAAATTAAAGCGCAAGCCATCCGCGAGGTGGGCCTCGTCTTCGACGACCAGCACGCGGCTCATGCTACCGTCACCTTCCTCGGCAATTCGAGAGTCACGGTCGTCCCCTTGCCAGCGCCTTCGCTCTCGGCGAATACCCGCCCTCCGTGCTTGCGCGCGATCGAGCGCACGATAAATAATCCCAGCCCCGTGCCCTTTACCTGCGACAGCGAGCGCTGCGTCACCCGATAAAAACGTTTGAAGATTCGTTTCAATTCATGCTCCGGAATACCCACGCCGCGATCGCGCACCCGCAATACGATTCGCTTCTCGTCGGGAACGTCGAGTTCGACAGAAATGTGCACGCCATCGGGCGAGTACTTCACCGCATTATCCAATAGGTTCGAAACCGCGGTGCGCAGTTCCTCTAGATCGCCCATCACGCGCGCCCTGTCGCCATTTTGCAGCGATGCCCGATAGTCGAGGTCAGTCGCTTGCAGATGATGGCGAGTTCGCGCCAGTTCCATGCATTCGCGCACCACGGCATCGAATTCCACCGGCGTGCGCCGGGTGGCGCTCTTCTTTTGCGCGGCTTCGCCTGCCTTTAAGACCTGTTCGACGGTGTGCAGCAGGCGCTCGGTATCGACGAGCATCAAATCGTAGAATTGCCGCCGCTGCGGCTCCGCCACATCGAGGCGCTGCAAAGTTTGCAGATACAGCCGGATAGACGCAATCGGCGTTTTTAATTCATGAGTGACCGCGTTGATGAAGCTGTCATGCTGCTCATTGCGGCGAATTTCGCGGACCAGAAAAATCGTGTTGAGGACAAGACCGGCGACGATGGCGCCAAAGAAAATGATGCCGAGAAAGACCCGTATGCCCTCGCGCCAGTTGAGGATGATCCATCCGCTGCCAACCGCAAACGCCACCGCCGCCAGACAAACGCCCAGCGAGAGAAAAGTGTAAATCGCTTTCTGTCGGCTGATGATGCGCACAGGAGAATTCTAATCATTTCGCTGCCGGGACGCCGAAGTACGCCAAGAAATTCTGGAAAAAGAAAAACCGGAGAGTATTCTCCGGTTTCTCAGCGTCTCGGTGGTGAGCAGGATCTAGTCGTTGCCCGCAGCCGCTGCCAGCACCGCGGCCGCGTTCACATCGCGAACCAGCGCAGGCTTCGGTGGAAGCTTTTCGAGATCGACTTTGTACACGTGGCGCGCCAATCCCAGTTTTTTCAGCGCCCAGATGCCGTACCAGTTCATGTCGATTTCATACCAGCGCAAGCCGTGCCGCGCTGATACGGGATGCGCGTGATGATTGTTGTGCCAGCCTTCGCCAAAGGTTAACAACGCAATCAGAAAGTTGTTGGTCGAGAGGTCTTTGGTCACAAAGCGCCTCGTGCCCCACATATGAGTGATCGAGTTCACCATCCAGGTGGAATGCAGGCCGACTACGGTGCGGGCGAACACTCCCCAGAGCAGCCAGGGCAATCCCCCGATGGCATAAAGGATGACGCCGAGAATCACGTTTGACGTCCAGTGATACTTGGTCAGCCAGACGTGCACTTTATCTTTGGTCAGGTCGGGGACGTAACGGGCTAGCGTCGTGGTGTCGTGATGCATCGACTTGCCCATCAGGATCCATCCCATGTGCGACCACCACTTGCCGTCGATCGGAGAATGCGGATCGCCTTCATCGTCAGAAAACTGATGATGAATGCGGTGCGTCGCCACCCAGAAAATCGGCCCGCCTTCGAGCGCCAGCGTGGCGCACCAGGTCAGAAAATATTCCACCCACTTCGGAGTCTTGTATCCGCGATGCGTCAGCAGGCGGTGATAGCTCATGCCAATGCCGAGGCTGCCCGAAACCCACCATAAGAAAATAGCGACGAAAAATGCCGGCCAGGTAAAGAAAAATAATGCCGCAACCGCACCCACATGAAACAGGCCCATGGCAATCGCCGTACCCCAGTTGAAGCCATCGCGGTTGGCGCGTTCGCGACGGTTGGTGCCTTCTCCCGTATCGCGCATTTCCTGGCTGGTCACTTCATAAATCGTTTCGCGCATGGTCTCACTCATCTTCATTTTCTCCCTACAACTATTTGACTGGGGCTTGATTAGGACGATACCAAGAATGGGTGAACTTCTTTGTAATACTTCTGTAATTGGTGATGGATAAAGGGGTTACGAGCGTAACGTTGGTTGGTGGCTAGACTCCGAGTCACAAGTGGAAAAGCAGGAAAAAGCCAAAGTCGGGAAAGGCATAGTCCGGAAAAAGCAAGACCAGGAAAGGCAGCTGACGGGAAAGGCAAAAGTTACCCTGGCCCATTGTTTTGCACTTCTGACTTTGCTTTTCCTGCCCCCTGCCTTTCCCGCCGCGAAGCTACTCTGACACTTCTCAGAATGCCATTCTCCTTACAAACTTTCCTGGGGATTCCTTCCGAAAATGACTCATGCGAAATTGGTTTCGATGGCGGTCGCTTGGCTGCGGCGCTATCGCTGCGGCGTGGTGCTCAGCGAACAGGCTTGCGTCAGCGGCGAGATGCCGGACGCCATCGGCTGGAAGCGCGAGTGCCATTCCGTGCTGGTCGAGGGCAAAGTGTCGCGCGCCGATTTCCTGGCCGATCGCGCCAAGCCCTTCCGGCAAAGGCCAGAGAGCGGAGTCGGCTGTGAGCGCTATTACCTTGCTCCGCGGGGCCTGATACAGGCCGAGGAGTTGCCCGCAGGCTGGGGTTTGCTGGAAGTGTCCGGGCGCGAGATCGAGCGAGTGAAAGTGTCGGTCAAGAATCTGCGTTCCGCCGCCGGATTCCAGAACGAGATGAATCTCTTGCTCGCGAGTTTGCGGCGCGTGGAGATTCGCATTGAGCCAGAGAACATCACCGATTTTCTCAAGTGGAAAAATCGTATGGCCGAGTACAACCGCGGCACGCTCCCTGAAGGCTTGGTCGCCGAAGATAAAGAAGCCAACGGATTCCTGCTTGGAACCGCGGGCGACTGAGGATCGCGCAATTCCGCGCTAGCCAGCCTGATTTTGCGAAAACATCATCCACGAAGATCACGCTTCGCCCGCGCCCTGCTCAGCCTTCGCTGAAATGCGAAAGCGCGGCGAGCGAAAGCCTTCACGATACTTTTGTATCCTTAGGATACAAGCCCCCGCCGGAGACATCCTCAAGCCGCCGCCCTACTCGAAACGCGCGGCCTCCAGCGAACGCCTCAGTAAGATATAATTCTGCCTCTGCGGGATCGGGTCACCGGTGAACAGTCCGCGGTTAAGAAGTTGCCTTCGAGGTGAAGGTTGAAAATGCCGAATAGAAATCCGCTAGAAATTGCGGTAGAAAACGAAGAAACAAAACGGCGGCCTGATCCCACGCAAGCCCGCAAGCCCTATGTCAAACCTACGTTCCGCTACCAGCGCGTATTTGAAACGCAGGCGCTGAGTTGTGGAAAGATTGGCGGCGAATCGCAGTGCCACCGCAACAGGAAGACGTCCTAATTAAGATTTATCCCACATTCCTTAAAATCCTTAGGATGGGATCGCAGGCTGTGGCGTTTCATTAGACCAGCATGACACTCCCGCAAAGGCTACGTCGATGCGTGCGCTGTCTCACGCATGCCATCTAACTCCCACTGTCTAATCTAAAGACAATTTTCGCGGCGGTCGCGTGCCGATGTTGCTTGTTACTGCAACAAGCTCTGCGTCAGCTTCACTGCGCAGTAGTGATTGGGACCGCAGGTCGTGGTGCCGCTACCGGCATCCGGGCTGAGAGTCGAAAAGTATATGCTCTGCGCTTGAGGTGCGGAACTCGCACCGTCGACGGCGAAGTCACTCGTGCCCCCTAGATAACCAGTGGCGGTGTCCGTAGGCAATACGCTTGAGCTCGTCAATCGGGTAGTAACGTCCCACATCGTGACCACGTTGGCTCCGACCTGGTCTATAGCGTAGTTAGGGTCGCCCATGCCCACGAATATGCGATCCGTCGTCCCATCAAAGAACTCTTCGATCGGAGAACAGAGTCCTTCTTGGCCACCTGGGTTCACGTTTGTATTGGCTGACATGACAGGCGAGGGGTAGGCCGCACCGGTGCTGGGATTGAAACCGATCGCGAATAGATCCTGCGAGTCCATAACCGTCGCATCGGTGCCACAAGTGTATATCGTGGACGAAGCGTTGGCCGGCCCGTTGGTGAGGTAATTGTTATCGAAAGTCCCGAGGAACAGGGTCGGATAGACCGGAAAGTCATTAGGTGGACCGAGAGGAACGACGACGGCGGAACCAGGGGTCGAGTTGATCGGGAACTGCGTCATCGAAGTCTGGGGAGTCGCTTCGGCGTCTGCGCCAGAGAACATGTAGACATAGCCGTTGAAAGCGTCCAGCAGAGGCCCCGAGGTGAGTGACCCGCTCCCGTATACATACGACGCCTTGGGCGTAAAGCCGGATAGCGTCACGGAGTAGGCATAGAGCGTTACGGGGTCAGAGACAAAAACCGTATGGGTTCCGGAATCGTAGACCGTGCCGCTTATGGCAATGGGTAGGCCAGCTGATGTATTTACAGGAACGCAGTAGTCGAACGTCGGTGTGCCGAGAAAGATTCCGCGGATGTGGTAAAGATTTCCATTGTCCGCGCCAATAAAACCAGTGTCGCTCGGATAATCAACATACAGATCCGAATAGTTATTGGAATATGCCTTTGTTGTGCATCCCGGCAACGACAGCGAAGTGTAATCGATTTCGTCGTCGCACGATTTGCCAGCAGCGGGAGTACAGACCCCATTCTCGACCTCGTCATCAATCGCCACCGATCTTACCGTTGCATTTATTCCCTCTCCGGCGGCCCATGTGGTGACGTGCAGAATAGCATCGCCGGCGCCGCTGGCAGGGCTCTCGATCCACGCAATCTTTGTACCATCCAGCGAAATAACGGGCGAAAGCGGTGAGGGGTTCGTTCCGATAGCGTAAGAAAACAAAGGCGTAGGGGCGGTACCGCAGACTCCCATAGGGGTGCCCGAGTAGAGATTCGTCAAACCGAAGAGGTTGCTCTGAACCCCAACTGCCACGCGAGTCGTGTCAATCGTATACACGGCAAAGTCGTTGCAACTGGGGGTTGAATCCGTGATGTAAGTGTATTTCGCCGGACTCTCCCCAATCGCCATTCCGGCGTGGTGTCCGAGAGAATAGGTCCAGTCTACTTTCGAAGTTTTGCCTTTGCTCTGGCTCTTACTGTTCAGTGGTTTGGTTTGGCGAAGACGCTCCTGCGCCTTCTGCAAGCGCACGCTGTTGATAAAGCGCGGATCGTCCCGCACCTTCACCATATCCTCAAACGAACCGTTGCGCGTGTAGACGACGTGCCGATTGCTCCAATCTTCGGGGATACCGCGAGGAGCTATGGACGGCGCAGGAATGGGGCGCGCATCTTGCGCATGCAGCTTACGCACACTTGTACCCGCCGCCATCAATAGCGCAGCGGCGCAGACACTCATGGTTTGCAGGAAGCGTAAGGCACGGCGCATTGCTAATCTCCCGGAGAAAATGTTGGCCAATTATACGCGGGAAACTTTGCCAGGAGCCAGTGTCGTTTGAGCAGCCAGTTTGCCCTGAACCGAAGTAAGTATTTTGACCGGCATCGACCAGCAACCGCTACATCTGGCGGCGGCCTTCCATGGCCTTCAGCATGGTGACTTCGTCCGTATACTCGATGTCGCTGCCCACCGGAATTCCCATGGCAATGCGGGTGACGAGCACGCCCTGCCGCTTAAGTTGCTGAGCGAGGTAAGTAGCGGTCGCCTCACCCTCGACTGTCGGATTGGTGGCGAGGATGACCTCTTCTATCTCGCCGCCGCCGACGCGCGTCATCAGATTTTCTATGCGCAACTGCTCCGGCCCCACTCCGTGCAATGGTGAGAGCGAGCCATGTAGAACGTGATAGACCCCATTAAAATGTCGCGTCTTCTCGACCGCGGCGATGTTCGTCGGCTCCTCAACTACGCACACGATCTTCTGGTTGCGCGTGGCGCTGCTGCAATAGACGCAGGGATCAACGTCGGTGATGTTGTTGCAGATCGAGCACAGGCGCAGCTTGGCCTTGACGTCGCGAACGGCGGAGGCGAGGGCTTCCGCGTCATCCGCGCTCGAGCGCAAAATATGAAAGGCGAGGCGCTGGGCGCTCTTGCTGCCGATTCCCGGCAGCTTCTTCAGTTCGTCGATGAGTCGGGTCATCGGTTCGGCAAATTTAGGCATAGGGAACCAATCGGGTCATCGGGTGATCGGGCCATCGGGTGATCTGAAGGCCGTGTGCATCTGCCTTTCGATCACGTGATCGCCGGATGATCCGATCACCCAATGAGCCCTCCGAGTCCTCCGAGCATTCCGCCAACGCTCGATTGCATTGCCTGATCGACCTTGCGGCTGGCTTCATTCAGCGCCGCCATTACCAGATCCTGCAACATCTCTACATCGTCCGCCTTAACCGCTTCGGGATCAATCTTGATGGCGAGCACCTGCTTGCGCCCATCCATTTTTACCGTGACCGAGCCGCCGCCGGACGAAGCTTCGACCATCGTCTGTTCCATCTTTTTCTGCAGCGTTTCATACTGCTGCTTGGCTTGCGCCATCAGTTCCTGCAAATTGAATCCAGACATAAGAAAACCAATCGGGCCATCGGCGATCTGAAAGACGAATGCTTTTACCCTTTCTCTCGATAGTCGATCACGGTGCGGATTTCCGCGCCGAATTTTTCCTGCATTCTTTGCACGATCGGATCCTGTTCGGCCCGGCTGCGCGCACTTCCGTTGGCGGCGCGGCGCGGCGCGGACACCGTCTGCGCCACCCCGCCGGGTTCGACGAGTACCTTAATCGGTCTCCCGGCGCGAGCGCTAGCCGCGGCGCCGGCCATGCGGCGTGCTTCAGCATTCAATGACATCTCGATCATCGTGCCCGACGCCGCCGCCTTCGCAATCAAAGAATTTCCATGCAACATCCACTCCGCGCTCGCTAAAATCGAAACCAGCATTTGTTGATTGGCCAGCGCGCCGAGAACGGCGTCTCGAAGCGATTCGGCATTCACCTCGTCAGTCTCGATGCGCGCGGCCGGCTGCGTTTCGGGTTCTGGCAATAACTCCACAACAGCCGGAGCGGCCGATCCCATGATCACGACGTTAGTGTTTGGTTGTGTGGCGCGGACACTCCTGTCCGCGAACTCACCAGCGAGGTCGCTGGACGCTTCCGCCTTAGGAGTGCTTTTGCGCGCAGAATCGGCAGCGAATGGCGACGCTGAGTTCGACCGTGCCGACGTTAGCGCGTCAGGCCGTCGAATATCCGCCTGCGACGCAATGTTCTTGACGATCCCAGGCCGAGTCGCGGGCAGAGAGGCTGCCGCATCGCTCAGCAACTGCTCGATCGGCAACAGCCGCTGTGCATGCGCCATTTTTAGCAGTCCCAGTTCGAGGTGAAAACGCTGCTCGTGGCGATAACCGAGTTCTCCGTGCGTGCGCAGCATGATCTGTAAGTGACGCGTCAAATCTTCCTCGCTGAAAAGGTCGGCAATCCGCACCACGCGCGCGCGCTCGTCGGAGGAAATTTGCAGCAGCGCCGAATCCTTACCCGCTATCTTCGCCACCGTCACATTGCGCAGAAAGCGCACCAACTGCCGCGCGAAATGCGTCGGGCTGTGACCCTCACCAATCAGTTCGTCGACCAGCACAAGAATTTTCTCGCTCGAGCTTTCCGCAACCGCCAGCATCACGGTTTCAAGCGCCGCTGCCGGAGCCGAACCGATCAGGCTGCGCACCGACTCAGCGGTCAGATGGTCGGACGTAGAAGCGATGGCCTGATCGAGAATCGAAAGCGCATCGCGCATGGAGCCGTCGCCAGCCTCGGCGAGCAAAGCGAGGGCGTTCTCGTCGGCGGGAATCTTTTCTTTGGTGACGATGTCGCGAAGCTGACCGACGATGTCGTCGAACTTCATCGCCCGATAACTGAAGTGCTGGCAGCGCGAGCGAATCGTCTGCGGAATATCCTCAGGCTGCGTGGTCGCCATCATGAAGATCACATGGCTCGGCGGCTCTTCCAGCGTCTTCAGCAGTGCGTTGAAGGCGGCGTCGGTGATCTGATGGGCTTCGTCGAGGATATAAATCTTGAAGCGGTCGCGCGCTGGGCGGTAGCGCGCCGCCTCGCGCAATTCGCGGATCTCGTCGATGCCGCGATTGGTCGCCGCGTCAATTTCGATCACGTCGACGGAGTTGCCGGCGCGAATCTCCACGCAGGAATCGCAGACGCCGCAGGGCTCGGTCGGCGGTTCTTTCGTCGTTTCATTGGTGGATCGGCAGTTCAACGCCATGGCCAGAATGCGAGCGACGGTCGTCTTGCCGATGCCCCGATGTCCGCTAAAAATGTAACCGTGCGCGATGCGCTCCTGCGCAATGGCATTCTGCAAGGTGCGGGTGACGTGCTCCTGGCCGATGACTTCGGAAAATTTCTGCGGACGGTATTTACGCGCCAGGACTTGATAGCTCATCGGAATTCCTGATTATACAATCCCGCGAGAGTACGGCTGCCAGCAGCCCTCCGCTTGCGTCGCTGAGTCGGCCGGGGTAGGCTTTTGAATTGCACTAATTGCTGCATGAATCGGAGAAGCCGCCTATGCAATTGAGAATGAGCACGCGAGCCTTGGAAGGCGTAATGGTGGTCGATTGTAGCGGTAGGCTCGTCTTTGGCGAAGAGTCGGCCAGCCTGCGCGACGCAGTTAAGAAGTTGCTCGCACAGAGCCCCAAGGTGGTCCTGAATCTCCGTGAAGTGAATCACATCGATAGCGGCGGCCTCGGAACGCTCGTGTCACTTTACACGACTGCCCGCAACGCCGGAGGCTCCGTGAAACTCTCGAGTCTGAGCCAGCGCGTGGGCGACCTGCTCCAGGTCACCAAACTGTTCACAATTTTTGAAGTATTCGACGACGCAGAAACCGCCGCGCGATCTTTCAAGAGCAATGCCGCTTAGTCACGGTCAATTCAGGTCAGCCATTTCCAAAAAAGACGGCTGCATCGCGCTCACGCCCTGGAGCTTCGTATTCTGAATGTCCGTAAGCACCAGGGTCCGAATCGCCCCCTCCGCGGGATTGATCGTCTCACTGAAAATAACCAGGCCCGCCGTTGTCGTGACGTACAAAGTGAAGCCGGGCGTGGGCGTCAGATTGTTCGGATTATAGGCAACCGATATATAGTTGCTCGCCTGCGTGTAGATCAGGTTAGAGATGGCTGGAGTTCGGGTAGGACCAGTGGACGGGTTCGATTCGATATACACGTTGACCCCGCTTGGTCCACTCGGCGACGCGTGGATTACCCGGAATTCAACATCGCCCGATACTGGCGGTGTGTTGTTGTCGGGAGCGGACACGATCTGAACGTTGCTGCCGGCCGGAGTGCCGGTTTTCGAAAATCCCGTCGCCACGGCGGTGTATTCGATTCCACCACTCCAGTTGACGTTGGTTCGGATGAAGCCCACCGTGGTCGTGTCCGTTAAGAAGCCTTCGATCGCATCACTGCCGGCGTCGAGAGTGGTATAGCCGGGCTGCGTCGGCTGCACGCCAAGGAAAGAAATGTCGCTAAATTCCGGCGCTCCGGCGGAATCGTTGGTGCCATAGACGTCGATGTCGAGAGCGCCCGCGTCCTGGATGGCGTGAACAAAACGAACCTTCGCTTGTCCGCTCGATGAACAGGCCGTCAACAGGCTCAAGGCCGCGAGGGCTAAGGCTATGGGTAGGGCCTGCGACCAGCGAGGCATCCTTCGTTCTCCAAACGGCTGGTGGACGATGAGCAAGAAGGAATTTTAACAGCTTGTCAGCGCGGCCCCGAGCCTCGGAGGCCCGGTTCTTATCGAGGTCCGGTTCTTAAGGATGGGCTCGCTCGCAAATTACTGCAGGTCTTCCAGGATGACCGGCGTCGGGCTCATGAAACTGCCGTTCTGCGTGTCCGTGAGTACCAGGGTGGTGATCGATCCGTCTGTTCCTGGCACTGTACTTCTTGCGATAAGGCTGGTGCTGTTATGAAAAGTTACGAAAAAACCAAAAGTGCCGCCCGAAATAGCGGTTAACTTGACGTAAGGGCTGATGTCGGTGTAGGCAAGACCGGAAACGAGACAGTCGGTCGGAAATTGCGAACACGTGCCCTCGGGGCCGGTAGTCGGTTCCGGAATGATCCAAACATCCACACTGGGCGGCGAGTCCGGCGAGGCATTAATCACGCGAAATTCCGCCGTGTTCGCCGGCGGCACATCGTTGTTGTCGTGCTGATAGATGAGGACCGGAGCCAGTGAGCCGCTGCCGCCGGCCAGTCCAGCCGCAATCAGCGTGTATTGATCTCCGCCTGTTAAGTTGGCGGTAAGGTTGTTGAAGACCGGAGTTGTATCTGCGGGGCTCTCAAACCCTTCGAAGGTGTCATTGCCTGTAGCGATGGTCGTGTAGGTGGAGGAAGGGCTCGCGAAACCAAGGCTGCTGAATATCTTGGTTTGATTGATCTTGACATCAATCGTCGCGCCCACGCCACCATAGGCGTTGGTGTTCTGCAGCGCATTGAGGAAACGCCCCTTTGCCGGATTCGTGGCACAGCCGACGGTAATGATGCTGAAAGCGGCGATCGCCACGGTGAGCGGCAGCGGTTTCAACCAGCGGAACATGGCATTCTCCACAAGGGCAGTTTTGGTGGCGGACAAAAGCATGGATGCAAACATGGTAATGGCGGGTTTCATGAACCTGTGTAAAATTTCTTTTCGGTGAATCTAATCTAGCATGCTGGCAGGCGAACGCGCGCTAGAAGCGAGAATCCATTTCTTGAGCGCTCAACTTATGAAAGGCAATTTAACTCTTGAGCAAAAACGCGCCCGCGTCGTGCGCTGTATCCGCGCCTTGCCCCGGGGCAAGGTCTCGAGTTACGGAGCGATCGCACGCGCGGTGGGCTGGCCCGGCGCCGCTCGCCAGGTCGTCCGTATTCTGCAACAGGTTCCCGGATTGCCCTGGCACCGCGTGCTCGGCTCCGGCGGAGCCATCAAGTTAAGCGGCGAAAATGCCGCCGAGCAAAAATTCCGTTTGCGTATGGAAGACGTAACTTTTCGGGGCGCTCGCGTGGATATGAAGCGGCACGAATTTCAATTTTCTAAGGGGAATCGGGCACGTCGTAAGAAGCACTAACCACCAAGGCCACGAAGGTCCAACCCGGGTAGCCGCCTTCGTGAACCTTAGTGCCCTTGCTGGTCAAATATTAAGCGTGCTGCGGCAAATTTCCCTCGAGCAATTCGTACAACCGGTTGGCCGGACAGCGCAGGCCAATATAAAAACTTCCGAACAGCGCATAAACGGCGCTCACGTGGTCGAAGCGCATTTCGTAGATCAGCTTTTTGAAAACCAACGGATCATCAGCAAACAGATCGACACCCCACTCCCAATCGTCAAATCCGATGGAGCCAGTGATGATCTGCTTCACCTCGCCCGCATACCGGCGCCCGACGAGTCCATGTTCATTCATCTGGCGCTGGCGCTCCTCCATCGGCAGGGTGTACCAATTCTTGTCCTCGCCGCGCCGGCGATCCATCGGATAAAAGCAAATGTATCGATTCGGCGGCATCGGCGGAAACAGCCGCGGCTTCATAGCCTCTTTCTGGCGGGCGATCGTCTCCTCGATTGCTTTTTTCCATTCCTCGGAATGCGGCTCCACACCGCGCTCGGCGAGCGCCTTATAAGTCTTCATCGACGATTCATACAGCCCCAACTCGATCACCGACAAATACGACGTGGTCGGTTCGAGAAAATCATGGAGTCGCAGCCGCGCCAGACTTAGCTCGGCCTGATTAAGCTGGTCGAAGCTTTCGCGGAAGTGCACCAGCATCAGATCGCCTTTGTGTCCGAGCAAGGAGAACAGCGCCGACTGGCCATGGACGCCCGCTTCCATGTTTGCCAGCGCCGCCGTGGCTTCGGCGGCAATTTCGCGCCGGACATCCTCGGCCAGCGCGCGCCACGCGGTCCAACGGAAGCGCATCATCTGATGCAGCGTGGCATAGCCTTCCAGCGTAAGCGGCACAGCCGGGAGTTGGCTGGCGGCAATCGGTAGCGTCGCGTTATGCATCGGATTCATGGGGATATTGTATCGGGTGATGGGGTCAAAGGTATCCCAGCCGATACGGGGCGCAGATTGCTCCCTTGTGCGCCGGTGTGCTACAAGCAAGCTATATGCGTAAATGGATGAGCGAGCGCTTAAAGCGCCGCAAGAAGCCGGCAGAGACCAAGGAAACAGCCAAGGCTCCCGAACCGTTGCAGCCCAGATTTTATGACGAAGAGCCGGCAGCGCCGCAGCATGAAGCGGTTGAGGCTCCTATAGCCGAATCGCGGCGCGCAAAAGCCGCTCCCGAGCCCGCGCCGCCTGAGTCTCAGCCCGTTGCGACTGTTGTCGAAAAATCCCCGGCGGCGGAACCGGTTCCAGTTGCGCGCGTCTCTCGTCGCCGTCGCAGCCGCGGCGGTCGTGGCCGCTCTCGTTCGAAAACGGCAGGTTCGCCGCCCGCTCCAGAGGTCGCCGCAAAGCTATCTGCAACCGAACCGGCTGCTGCCGAACCGGTCGCGGCGGAATCATCCGTCGGGAACGCTGCGGTGGCGACGATGCCGGCCGTTGCCTCGTTGCCAACCGAGGCTCTGCCCCTAGAGGCTCCGACCGCCGCACGCCCCAGCAAGGGAACGGTTGTGCTGGCGATCGGATTGCCGGGATCCGGCAAGAGTTCATGGTTCAAGCGCCACAACATTCACCCGCTTTCGAGCGATCTGCTGCGTGAACTTCTTTTTGACGACGCGCAGGAGCAGCGCTTCCAGGACCTCGTTTTTTCCAATCTCCGCTCGATGCTCAAGGCGAGATTGATCGCCCGGCGTCCTCTGAATTATGTGGATGCGACGAACCTCACGCCGCATGATCGCCACAGCTGGATCAAACTCGCCAAGGATTATGGCTACGATGTGCAGGGCGTGTTTTTCGATGTTCCGCTGGAAGTTTGCCTGGAGCGCCACCAGCGCCGTGGCCGCGCCGTGCCCGAAGATGTCATGCGCAAAATGGCAGGCAAGCTGAAGCCGCCAACATTCGACGAGGGCTTTTCAAAAATCACCGTCGTACGGGTGAAACAGAAAGAGGGCGCCGAATAGGGGAGTCGTTAGTCGATCGGGCTTGCGAACGACCAACGACCGACGACCGACGACCAAATCATGGCCCTCAAATCGTCAACCTTTCAAATACGGCAGCAGCTCTCGAAACGCCGGTGCGCCCGACGAGCGCAGCAATTCGTAAATCATCATTTCAGCTGACGACAAAATCGCCCCCGCCGCGCGCATGCGATCCAATCCGATGCGCCAATTCAATTCCGTCCGCGAGCTCACCGCATCGGATGCCACGTGCGCCATATATCCATCGCGAAGCGCGCCCAGCGCCGTCTGCATCACGCAAATGTGGGTTTCCATCCCGCACAGCAAAACCGTCGTCCGCTGCCCCGGCAACCGCTTCAGCAAAGAGCAGAACACATCGCTGCCAAAACACGAGAACATCAGCTTGTCGATCGATGGTGTATCCGGCAGCAAGCTCGCAATGTCCGGTACTGTACCGCCCAATCCCTTCGCGTATTGTGTGGTCACCACCGCAGGAATCTTAAGAATTCCCGCCAGCCGAATCAGCAGTTGCACATTGCGCACCAGCCGCTCTTTTTCCCACATCGGCGGCAGCAGTTTCTCCTGCATATCCACGACGATAAGAGCGCACTGCTCGGCCTCCAGGGGGCGGCGCGCCATCTCCGCATAGTCGCCCTCGGATGGAATAATCGTTCCTGGAAACACTTCAGCGGTGGGCATGGCGACTCCTTGTTCCTCTCTCACAGATTCTAACTCTGTCCGCCGTGATTGTTATGCTCTATCCATTACAGCTGCAACAGGACTGTTAGAGCGCAGCAGTTTTGCACTACCCGCAAAATGATTTAGAATTCTGGCACAGCCCGGTCGTTCAACGGTAGGACTGCAGCCTCTGGAGCTGCGTATCGGGGTTCGAATCCCTGCCGGGCTGCCATGAAGCAGGAGCTGGGAAAGGCAGGAAAATCAGGAAAAACCTGATTCTTCGTGGATTCTCGACGAAACTGCCGTATTTCCTGGCACAGTCTTTCCTTCTTTTCGAGTTTTCCCGCTTAATTCACTTAATTCAATGGTGCCGCAGACGGATCGGTCAGCGCAATCAGTTTGCCCATGGGATAGTCGTCTGGCGAAAGGGGAGTCTCGGGTTGGGGATTGACGATCACGAGCACTGTGCCGCTGACCACTCCCTTTATCAGCAGGCGATCACCTTCGATGGCAACGACTCGGTATTGCTCATCGAAGATGGACATCCTTTTGGCCATGCCTTTACTCGCGTAGTCCTTTGGATGCCGACCTTTATGTCAACGCTGCTTTGCTTCTGCAGCCATCGTGACTCTTGCCATGGGTTGTAATCCGGCACGATTGATTGCCGGCGACGGTGCAAGAAACAACACTGAATGGGCTCGTAACGCGCGTGGCCAGCGCGAAAAACTTGACAATCTCGGCACACGGGCCTAGCATGAATGTTGAGCAGTTAGTTACTTACTCTTTCAGGTCCTCTATCTTACCTATCTGAAAATTGTCTCCTCTTCGATTTCTCAAGAGGAGTGTGAGTCACGGCGCTGCTGAAGGGCTGGGATGGTTCCGAACGCGAAGTATCCAAGCCGGTCAGTGATCGTGTTAACGCAATGAGACAGATCGAAGAACCTGAAAGGAATCATGAAAAACATTAAGTTTGTTGTGAAGGTCAACCGCGGTGGTGCCCACGCTCCTCAATATGTGCTGCGCGTTGACCGACTCCCCATTCAGACCACAACCGATCGTAAACTAGCTCTCGTGATGGGAAGATTTACCGCCGAAGACGCTGTGAAATCCATGCAGAACTCGCACTGCAACCCGGAACTCGTTTCCGTTCGGGTTAGTGCTTAGCATTCTCTAAACCTTTCCTTGAACATGATCGCGGTCGCACAAAGCGGCCACAGGACGGGCTCCGGCCTTGTCAATCTAAACTGTTTCCACAGACTCAAGTAGTCGTGTCAGCGAAAATATCGGTGAGCCGCGCTGCTATCCCTACTGACCGACGCTGCACACGCCAGCGCCATTCGCGCCAGGGTCGGGATCACCTTGCGGGCTAGCACCACTGGCCGCTGTCAGAGACAGCGTTTTCAATTGGTCCAGGTCTGTATCCAGCTTCTTCCGGTCAGCCGCGGTCTTTTTCGTATCGATTGCAGCCGAGGGCCCAGTGTAGAAAGCTACGATATTGTCACGCAACTGCGGCGTCATGCCCGCAAACTTCCGCTCCGATAACTGCTCCAGCAACTTCGCATAAGTGTCGTCGGCCAGCGAATACTCGCCGGGCGCAGTTACTTGTCCATCGTCAAGATCGCAATTCGTCAGCCGCAGCGAATCGGCGCTCACCTCGTGCAGAAAAGCCCTATATTGATCAACCGTCGCATTGACGCTCTTGAAATACATGTCTTCCGTGTGCGGAGTCGGATTATTAAAGGCCAGACTCTTGAAGGGGCCAATCTTCGGAATGAAGCGGAAAAGTACTCCCAGAATGCGCGTGCCGAGACCGGGCTTCGCATAATCCTTTCCCCACTCCTTTTCATAAGCGGTGCGTGACAGGTGATAGAGGAATTTCTTCTTCGCAAAGTCCGGCTGCTCGCTCATTATTTCTTTTTTGCGGCTCTTTAGCGCCACCTGGGTCATCTCCGGAATCAGTCTGCTCACGGCGAAACGATACGACCCAATGGAAAGATCCTCGTGCGAAATCACGTCTTTCAATTGCAGTCCATAGACGACGGGGAGGACTCTTTCGAGCGATGGCTTCGATACCTGAAACCCGACGAAATCGTGATATTGCTGCGATGTGTAGCGATTCTTTGCCACCTGCACCATGTCGAAACCAAACTCGATTCGAATGTGGGCGGTATGGTCGTCGGCATAGGTCACCGACTTGCCATATTTCTTGCGCAGTTTCGGATACTCGATAGCAACCGAAGCGTTTACTGTCGGATGCCCCGTTATATCCGACGAATAGTGGGCCAGCGCGCCCAGCGCAAACGCGTATTCGTTGACATCCTGAGCCTCCAGTAAGAGCTCGCGAACAAAGTCGCCGGTCCGCACATAGTGGGCGAGGTCGCTGAATTCCTTGCTGCCGAACGGATAATAGCCTAGGTCCTGAATGACGGCGCCCCCGTAGGCATAGGCGTGCGCGTCTTTAATTTGATCGTCCGTCAACCCCGGATATTTCTTGAGCAACAGCGGCCGAATCTCATCGGCCCAGAGCAGGTCGATGATCTCTTCATGCGTCAAAACCGAGTAGGCGAAAGACGGGCCGTTGCACAGGATGAGGATTAGCAAAAACGCAACGACGCGCGTGGAAAGAGCGCGCCAGCGATTGCCTCTGCCAAACGCCGGCGATGTGTTCCTGGGGTTAGTCCAACGAGTGCTTGGCATCGAGCTATGCGAACCTTGCCGGCAATTGCAGAGGCGGTCTGCATCGATCACCTTGCGATTCTTAATGGAAGTTTACACCGAAGCCCAGCCTGTTGCCGACCTGCCCAACGATCAAATTCGTCCAAGAACCAGCAAAATGACAACGATGCAAAGGACCAGCCCGAGGCCGCCTGTCGGAGCATAACCCCAGTCTCGGCTGTGCGACCATCTGGGGAGTGCGCCAAAGAGAGCTAAAACCAAAATCACGATCAATATCGTTCCAAGCATATTGCGCTCCTTCCTCCAGTTCAGAAATAGTGTGGGGGAGGGTCAACTTTTCTTATATGCGTTCCGCTGGGTTTGTGAATGGTCAAAACTGCTCAGCGCGAAGAATTAGCGGAAGGTGGCGGGCAATGCTGATGATGACAGAGCTGTGACATAGCATTTTCCTTCTCGGCAAATCACTCCGGATCTTTGCCCGCCACAAATCGAGAGACTGACTCACTACGCCTTACTGACGAAGTTATTCTTTGCCTCCGGGACTCTTTTTCTCCGCATGGGGAACGGTCTCGGGCTTGGGCGCCGCTGCAGGTCGAGCGGCAGGCTGGCTATGAGCCGCAGTCGCAGGACGAGGAGCGGTTTCAGGACGAGCCTGAGGCTTCGGCGCACTCGGTTGATGGGTAGCAGGCTGGGCATGAGCTGTGGCCGCGGCATGAGGAGCGCTTTCAGGACGAGCCTGAGGTTTCGCCGCACTCTCTTCACGAGCTGCGGGTTGCGCGGGA
>JGI12635J15846_10000396_pt1 | contig 36407 bp, 35 predicted proteins | sample BlaSpr_A8_OM2_M2_FD_15846 | JGI IMG/M metagenome (IMG submission 15846)
CGCGGCCGCCGGTGCCGCCGACGATGAGCGGCTTACCTTTGAGCTCCGGGCGATCCTGCTCCTCCACGGACGCATAAAAAGCGTCCATGTCGATATGCAGTATCGCGCGCACCCATCAATCCACGGTGATGGTGATTTTCTTCGAGGTCAGCGGCGGATCGAAAGACTGGTGCAAGTAGTCGGCAAATACCAACTGCAGGGTGTGCTTGCCGGGAGTCAAGGTCAGCGTCGTTTCGGTTTGGCCCTTGCCGAAGTGCACGATTTTGTCCGTCGCCGGCATCGGCGCATCCAGATTCAGCTCGCTGACATCGGTGTCGACCAGAAGATGATGGTGACCGGTATTGTCGAACTTGATGCCTGCCGGTGCGATTCCCATCCCTTTCAGGCCGAATTTTATCGTGACCGGGCTATGCAGCTTGGCCCCATTTTGCGGCGCGATAAAATACACCTCGGCACCGGCCGGTGCCGCCATGCGATCTGCCGCGAGGGCTGTCGCCGCCACTAAACACACGCCTAAGGCCAGCAATAGACGACTCATGGGAATCTCCTTGTGCAAAGAACGCAGTTTACAACTGGAAGGCCGCATACACGAATGCGCCGGCCACCGTGAGGCCGAGCGCGATCATGTAGACGAAGAAAAGCACGACCCCTTTGAACAGTGTGCCGGGCCAGCTGCGGCGGAACACCCGGCGCATGGCTTTGAGGGTGTAGACTGGCAAGGTCCATCCCAGGATCGTCGTTGAAAAACCTGCGACCCCCGCGAGCTTCGGCCAGGATTCGGCGCCCTCGTTGATCAATAGCAGCAGGATCGCGACCGTAAAATAAAAAGCATGCAGATGCACAAAGAACAGCAGTTGTTCGGCGTATCGATAGCGCGGGCGCCAATACAGCAGCATGTTCAGAAAGGCGATCAGCGGTAGGAAGAGGAACATCGCTTTCGACGTGATGCCGATCGCGAGGTGCACCAGGTTGCCGGCGTTGTCTTGCAGCACAGCCTCGCAAACGTGCTTGATGCGTGGGCTCCAGGTAGGTTGATTTGACCAGGTCACGAGGTCGTCGCAGCTGCTTAGGGATTTTAGGTCCAGCCTCGAAGCGCTCGCGGGCGGACTGCCGGAGTTTAGAATGTCGCTAAATGTAAGCATTGCGACGCTCGTATGGACAAATGAAGCCAGCAGAAAGAAAGTGATGCTCAAAATCAGGTACAGCCGAAACGGCGGCAGATAAGCGACGCGTCTGCCCGCGACGAACTCCTCGGTGAGCTTTCCCGGCTTGAACCACAGGGTCGTCAGGGTGCGCCACAGACGCGAATCCGAGTGCGTGATTCCTTCGAGCATCTCGTGCACCAGTTCCTTGGTGGTCGGGACGTGCACATTGGCGGCCTGGCTGCAGTTGACACAGAAGCGGCCGAGCAGCACCGCGTCGCAGTTCTTGCAGCGTGCCGGTACCGCGGCTGGGGCTTCAGCAACAACGGCCGGCGCTTCAGGAACGACGACATCGCGAGGGGCTGTGGGCTCGATGGAGCTCATATTAAGCGTCCGCTCCCACGCCGAGTTCATGCGGCGCGAAGTCGTCAACATTGGTGATGTCCTGCACTTTGGCGTCGTAATCCCGCAATAGCTCAGCTTCGGTCGCGTTGAGGATGCCGAGCGAGGCGGCCTGCGCGATCTGCCCCGGCAGGTCCAGCGCCGTGATGCGGCCGGTCTTGACGCCCTCGACCCGGATGCGTTTCTCGAGCGGCTCCGCCGCGGCGGAGAGCACCAATGCCGCCTGCAGTTTCCCTAACGGATTGTTGGCTGCCGCCGTCTTATAGATATGCTCGCTCAAGCGCTCGCGGGTGGCGCTGGGGTTCATGACCAGATCGCCGATGGCGTGGCCCAATCGATCGCTCGGCGGCGAGTAGCTGTGTCCACGCGGAAAAATGCAGAGGCGCATGAACAGCGCCAGGGGACGATTGGGAAAATTGCGCAGGAAGAGGTGCAGTTGCTCCTGCGCCTGATATAAGAGGCTGCGGCAGGCCCATTCCACCAGGGGAAGATCCTCTTGCTGGCTGCCCTGATTTTGATGATGCTTGAGCACCATGGACGCCAGGTACATCGATGACAGCACGTCCCCGAGCCGCGCCGAGAGGGTCTCCTTTTTCTTGAGATAGCCGCCGAGCGCGAGCATGGCTACATCCGTCGCCAGCGCAAACGATGCGCTATAGCGATTAACGTGTTGAAAGTAACGCCGTGTGGCGCCCGCGTCCGGCACTCGCGTGAAGCGCGCCGCGGTCAGACCCAAAACCAGGGAGCGCACGGCATTCGAGATGGCAAATCCCACATGGCCCACCGTCGCGGCATCGAACTCGCGCACGCCGGCCTCGCGGTTCGGATTCTTCGCCGCATTCATTTCCTTCAGCACGAAAGGGTGACAGCGCACCGCCCCTTGACCAAAGATGATCAAGTTGCGCGTCAGGATATTGGCGCCCTCGACGGTAATGGCGACCGGCACGATCTGGTAGCCGCGCCCGAGATAATTATTCGGTCCCAGCATAATGCCCTTGCCGCCGTGAACATCCATTGCATCATTGGCGATCATGCGGCCGATTTCGGTGGCGTGATATTTGAGCATGGCGGAGGGCACCGATGGCTTTTCGCCGCCGTCGATGGCACCGGCGGTCACTGAGCGCGCTGCGTCGATGATGTAGGTGCGTGCCGCCATGCGCGCCAGAACCTGTTCGATGCCCTCGAAGCTGCCGATCGGTGTGTTGAATTGGCGGCGGATACGGGCATAGGCGCCCGATGCATAGACGGCGGCCTGTGCACCGCCCGTGGCGTTCGAGGGCAGTGAAATGCAGCGGCCCACGGACAATTGCTCCACGAGCATGCGCCAACCCTGCCCCGCCGTGGCAAAGCCGCCGATGATGGCGTCCACGGGTACGAAAACATCGTGTCCCTGGATGGGGCCATTTTGGAACGGGATGTTCAATGGAAAATGCCGGCGGCCGATCGTGACGCCGGGCGTATCGCGCGGAATCAGCGCGCAGGTGATTCCCAAATCCGCCTTGTCGCCCATGAGATGTTCGGGATCGTAGAGACGGAAGGCCAGACCAATCACCGTGGCGATGGGCGCCAGCGTAATGTAGCGCTTCGAAAAGTTTAAGCGGATGCCGATCGTTTCCTGGCCGCGCCACTGTCCTTTGCAAATGATGCCGGTGTCGGGGATGGAGGCCGCGTCCGAACCCGCACGCGGCCCGGTGAGCGCAAAGCAGGGTACGTCATCGCCGCGCGCGAGCCGCGGCAAGTAGTGATTCTTTTGCTCCTCGGTCCCGTAGTGCAGCAGCAGTTCCGCCGGTCCCAACGAGTTCGGCACCGCGATGGTCGAGGAAGCCGTGGCCGAGCGCGACGCGATTTTGATCAGCACGCAGGAGTGCGCATAGGCCGAGAATTCCAGGCCGCCATAGTGCTTCGGAATGATCATCGCGAAGAAGCCGCTCGACTTGATGAAGGCCCACACTGCCGCGGGCAGGTCCGCGCGCCGATGGGTGATATCCCAATCATCGAGCATCGCGCACAGCGTCTCGCAGGGGCCGTCGAGAAATGCCTGCTCGGCGCTCGTCAGCACCGGCGGCTTTGCCGACATGAGCTTTTGCCAGTTCGGGCCGCCGGTGAATAATTCGCCGTCCCACCAGACGGTGCCCGCATCCAGCGCCTCGCGCTCCGTCGAGGACATGGCCGGAAGCAGCTTGAGGTATTTCTTCATGAAGGGCCGCGTCAACAGGCGAATCCGCAGCGGCCGGACATTGAACAGAAACAGGAGCGCGAAAGGCACGGAAAGCGCCGCCTTCCACCCAGTGGGAGCGGCCCCGAGTGCCCAATACACCGCGAGCAACACCAGCAGAACGCCGGTACTCACCGCGAGACCGGCGCGCCGATAGGCAAGAATGCAAATAGCGCCCACGAACAACACCAGCCAGCCAACGACGATCGTGGCCTCAAGCAGGAGGTCAGGCATTGCTCGCCCCTTTTTTTAGATCAGATCTTTGACGCCGTCGCGCTCTTCCAGCAACTCGCGCTGCGTCGCCTGCATTTTTTCGCGGCTGAAATCGTTGATATCCAATCCCTGGACAATGCTGTACTCGCCGCCCTTGCAGGTAACGGGATAGGAATAGACGATCCCCTCGGGTATTCCATAGCTGCCGTCGGACGGCACTCCCATGCTCACCCAATTGCCCGCCGGTGTGCCGAGCATCCAGTCATGCACATGATCAATCGCCGCCGCCGCGGCGGATGCCGCGGAGGAAGTGCCGCGCGCCTTGATGATGGCGGCGCCGCGCTGCTGCACGGTGGGAATAAAACTGTCCTTGAACCAGGTTTGATCCACCAACGACAGCGCCGGCTTGCCGTCGACCGTGGCGTGGTGCAGATCCGGATACTGAGTTGCCGAGTGGTTGCCCCAGATAATGACTTTCTTGACGGAGGTCAAGGCAGCACCGGTTTTTTCTGTGAGCTGCGCGAGGCCGCGGTTGTGATCGAGACGCGTCATCGCCGTGAAGCGGTTGCGAGGCAGCGAAGGAGCGTTGCGTTGGGCGATGAGCGAATTGGTGTTGGCCGGGTTGCCCACCACGAGAACGCGCACATCGCGGCTTGCCACCGCCTCCAGCGCTTTGCCTTGCGCTGAGAAGATTTTGGCGTTTTCCAACAAGAGATCCTTGCGCTCCATGCCAGGACCGCGCGGCCGGGCTCCCACCAGCATCGCAAAATTACAATCCTTGAAGCCCACGTTGGCATCGGAGGTCGCCGTGACCTTGTTCAAGGTGGCAAAGGCGCAGTCATTCAATTCCATCACCACGCCCTGGACCGCGGCAGCCGCCGCCGGGATTTCCAGGAGATTCAAATTGATCGGCTGGTCGGCGCCGAGCATTTGGCCTGACGCTACGCGAAATGCGAGCGCATACCCGATATTGCCGGCGGCGCCCGTGATGGTGATGGTGAGTGGCTTCTTCATGACGAGCTCCAGCGCGAAAACCAACAATGGTATCCGAAATGGCCCCGGATCGTCATTGACGGATGGCCAGCGGCATTTGGGTCGCCTTACTTAAGCGTACGCCGAGCAGTTGTGCAACCGTGGGCGCGATTTGCCGCATGTCGATCAGCCCTAAGTCGCGCCCGCGGGCAATGCCGGGACCTTCGATGAAAAAAGCCGCGCGCATCTCTGGATATTCCGGCGAGAACCCGTGGCTGCCCGGCGTGCCCTGAACGTCGCTCAAGAGAGGGCTGGTGGCGTCGGCGAGCGCGTAGTAGCCGAGTTTCATGACGATCAGAAACGATGCGTCGGGAAATGCTCCGCGCTGCCGGACGGCGTCGCGCTCCAGCACCTCGGCGATGCCGTTGCTGGGATCCGCCTTCATGGCTTGCAGCAGATCTCGCACCTGAGCTCGAGTTTGCGAATCATCAGGATCGTGCAGCATCACGGCCGCCATTCCGGCGCCGGACCAGGGCTGCGCCTTCCACGAGCCGCCGCTCTGGAGTAACCCCGCACGCAAAAACGGCTGCATGACATTTACTTTGTGAGTGATCTGCACGAAGCCGTGATCCGATACCACCAAGGCGATGGCTTTCGGGTCGTTGGCGCGGGACGCGGCAAAGAGTTGTGCGAGTTGAGCATCGATCACCTCGAGGTCCGCATTGGCCTCCGGGCTGAACGGACCATGCCCGTGTTGCTCCTCGTCGAGGGAACTCAGGTGAATGGTCATGAACTTGGGTTTCTGGTTCTTCAGGATATCCAAGGCATAGCGGGTTTTGATTTCATCGCCGGGCGGGCTCGGATCATTTCCCCGCATGTAGGGACCCAGACGCGCCTGCATCTTTTGCAGCAGGTCTTCGGGACGCGAGAGCGCCGCTGCCAGCAAGGCATCGGACGGATCGACATCCGTCAAGCGCGCCACTCGCCAATACTCCGGGATGAGAAAATCCACCGCCGTGGCGCCCACACTCACGGGCCAGCCGATGCTCGCGGTGGATAACCCAGCCTCATGCGCAGCCTGCCACAGCGTCGGCACGCGAATCTGTTGCGCATACCAATACCAGGCGTACGCGAAAGTGTTTTTGGGATCGAATTCCAGGTTGTTGTAGATGCCGTGTTCGGCGGGCGCCACGCCAGTCAACAGCGTCGTATGGCTTGGATAGGTGACCGTCGGCCACACGCCGGTCACGCCGCGGGCATACGCACCCCCTCGCATCAGGCTGCGCAAAAAGGGAATCTTCAGACCGTGCGCATCCGCATCCAGGACGTATTCCGGCTTCAGCCCGTCGACTGAAATCATGAGCACCGGAACGGCGGCGACGCGCCCGGCGGCGGCAATCGCCAGTAGAAATAGGGTCAGCGCGGGCAGGGCGCGCAGCGAGCAAGCGCGGGGGTGAATCACTTCGGGAATATCACTCGCTGATGGGAATGATGTAGTCGGGATAGGCGCTGCGAAAGCGGCGCATTTCCACTTCCGCCTCGTTGCTGCGGCCGGCGCGGCGCAATGCATCGATATCTTCGAGCCAAAGCACCGGGTTGCGCTCGCGCACGGACGCGGGCGTTGCGCGCGGCGGCTCGCTATTGAAAATGCGCACGCGCACCACGTGCGGTTTGTCATCGGGTTTTTTAACTTGCGGACCGAAGACCATCGCCAGCACCAGCGCGAGCGACAAAAAGACACTCGCTGCGAAGGCAAGCGGCGCCAGGCTTTGCGGCTTGAACGGCGTCTTGGACTTCAAGGAACCCGCGGCACTCAGCACCAATCGATCGAGTTCGTGCGGCGGTACGGGCGAGGAGTCGCGCTTGTACTGATACGAGACGTCGCTGCCGCCGCGCAGATAATCGTCGAGTTCATCGGGCATGGGTTCGTCAGGCATAAGTTCGAAGTCGCAGCGCTTCCGGCTCCTGCATCGGGCGCAGTGAGTTCTTCAATTTTCGAACCGCGTAGCGCAAGCGGCTCTTTGCCGTTTCAACCGGCACGTCGGTGATGCGCGCAATCTCCTCGACGTTCAATCCAGTCTCCTCGCGGAGCAGAAACGCCTCGCGCTGCTCCTGCGGAAGCGCGGCGACCGCGGCGAGCACGGCGGATTGTTGTTCGACGAATTCGGCGACTCGGTCCGGGCGCTGATGTTCGGGAACCTCGGCTTCCAGCAATGACGCCTCGGCGTCGTGCGCCGGCATCACACGGCGCAAATTCAAATCGCGCCGGAAATAATCGATCGCGCAATTGTGTGCAATGTGAAACAAGAACGTCGCGAATTTCGCGCGAGGTTCATAGCGCGCACGGGTCGCGATCAGATGCGACCAAACTTCTTGAAACAAATCCGCCGCGGCGCAGGCGTGGCGCACATGGCGCAAAAGATATCGATACAAAGGACCTTTGTAGTGAGCGTAGAGCGCGGCAAAGGCGGCCGCGTCACCGTCTCGGTAACGCAGCATCAGCCCCGCGTCATCGTCTTCTAAGTCCATCGTCTCCGCAGCATACGTGGCGTGATCCTCCGCGGCAAAGCCAACGGAATGCGCGCGATCGCCATCGGGAATGGCGCAATTATTTTTGAGCAGATTTCGGTCTCTTTGGATATTGACTTAAAAAACAATAACTTAGATGCAAAAATATTTTTCAAAAGGTGCTTGCATGTAGTGGTGTTGTATATTACTATATCACCAAGTCACCGAAACACCTTCGATGACGGGAAGAAGACCGGAAACTTTGATAGGAGACGATCATGAACACCTCAATCTCAACCAAGCTGACAGCCCTTGCTCTCGCGCTGGTATTCAACACCGCCATCATGGGTGGCATGGCCTACCTGTTCAATGCGCAGCTGCAGCAGCCGACGGCAGTGGCCTCTCTGGCGAGCACCGTGTCGAACACTGCGAACGACGTGGCCTGAGCCTGTAGAAGCTCGGCGCTCTGGTAGATTACCGTGCTACATGTCCCCCACACGCGGGGTCGGCACATCGAGCGAGAAATGGACCCGAACTGGAACGACAACCAACCTATCTATCGCCAACTGCGCGATCGAATGGTGGCCCTGATCCTAGAGGGCGCGCTGAAGGAGGGTGACCCGTTGCCCTCCGTAAGGGCCGTGGCTGCCGACTACCGGCTCAATCCGCTGACCGTGCTGAAAGGCTATCAGCAGTTGGTCGATGAAAACCTGGTCGAAAAACGCCGAGGCCGCGGCATGTATGTCAGCGAGGGCGCCCGGCGGCTACTCCTGGCGGGCGAACGCGAGCGCTTCTTACATGAAGACTGGCCGCAGATTCTCGCCGTCATCAACCGGCTGGGATTTTCGTCAGAAGAACTTTTTGCGCAAACACCCGCGCTTACTCACCCGGCACCGCCGCCCCGCGGCAGCGATGCCAAAGAAGAATGAGACCTACTATGGCTGCGCTCATCGAAGCTCGAGACCTGACGAAGAAATACGGCGCCCACGTTGCGCTGGATCGCGCCAACCTCAAAGTCGAGGCAGGCCGCATCGTCGGACTCATCGGTCCCAACGGCGCCGGCAAAACCAGCGCTCTACGCGCCATTTTGGGCCTCACCCATTACGAAGGTCAGCTAACGGTTTTGGGCCGCGAACCGTTTCGCGAGCGCACACAACTCATGAACGAATGTTGCTTCATCGCCGACGTGGCGGTGCTGCCCTCGTGGTTGCGCGTCGACCAGGCCATCGATTTCGTGGCGGGTGTGCATCCGCGGTTCCGCCGCGATCGCGCCACCGCATTCCTGGCCAAAACCCAGATCACCGGCAAACGCCGGATGCGGGAATTGTCCAAGGGAATGAAAACCCAAGTGCACCTGGCGCTGACCATGGCCATCGATGCGAAGCTCTTGGTATTGGACGAACCGACCTTGGGGTTGGACATCCTCGCGCGGCGCGCCTTTTATGACGCGCTGGTCAACGATTACATGGATGAGACCCGAACCATCCTGATCACGACCCATCAAGTCGAAGAAGTCGAAAATCTGCTCACCGATGTCATTTTTATCGACAAGGGCCGCATCGTTTTGGACAGCTCGCTGGAGGATGTCGCCACGCGCTTCACTGCGGTGGCGGTGACGGCCGCTCGCCTGGATGCGGCGCGTGCCGAGAAGCCATTTTACGAACGCCACATCCTCGGCAAAGTGGTGCTGTATTTCGAAAACGTTGACCCGGGCAAGCTCGAGGGATTTGGCGAAATCCACACCCCCAGCGTTTCCGATCTTTTCGTCGCGAAGCTTTCGGGAGGTGCAGCGTGAACAACAGCAATTGGCTCATCCGCCGGGAATTCTGGGAAAACCGCGCGATCTGGATGATTCCCGCGGCACTCGGCGGCCTGCTCCTGCTCGCCGCGTTGTTCACGCAGGTCAGTATTCCGCGCCTTACCTCGCAGCAGCAATCCGAGGAAGCGGCGGCCGCCTTTTTGGTGGTCGTCGGCGCCATGTTCTACCTCGTCATGGCGCTGTATGCGGCCTGGTACTTGCTGGACTGTCTGTACACGGACCGAAAGGACCGCAGCATCCTGTTCTGGAAGTCCCTGCCGGTATCGGACGCCACGACGGTACTGTGCAAGCTGTTGGTCGGCATGATCATCATTCCGCTGGTGTATTTCGCGGCTGCCAATGTCACCGCGTTGATCGCGGCTTTCATTCTGTCGATACGGGCGCGAGCCTCGATCGGCAGCTCGCTGTGGAATGGTGATGTCTGGTGGCAGATCCAGGTGTTGTGGGTGTACGTCATCGTCACGACGGCGGTGTGGTACCTGCCCGTTGCCGGCTGGTTGATGCTGCTGTCGGCCTGGGCGAAGCGCGCGGTCATACTCTGGGCCATATTGCCGCCGCTCCTGCTCAACATCTTCGAGCGGCTATTCTTCGGGACGCATGTGGTGAGTCAAATCATAGGCCGGCGATTGACCGCGCTTCCGCAGGTGTCGTTCCACTTCTCGAAGTACATGTGGACGAATGAGGGCGGTGTTGTGGATAATGCCAGCGGCGCTCCGGTCCCCAGCGTATGGCATCTGATCAACCCCAGTGGATTTTTTACCAGCGCAGAGACATGGATTGGAGCTGCCATAGGAATCGTCTTCATCGTCGCCGCCATCCAGCTGCGAATGCGCCGCTCCGAGATTTGACCTGATGCGGGGCGCCGCGCCCCGCCGCCTGGGGCGCCTCGCTGCGCCTTCGTTGTCCCTCGCCGCCGCGGCGTTCATCGTAGGCATCAGCGCCGCGCGGGCCGACGAATTCTTCCAGGTCCGCGACGAAAATCCCCTCATCCGCGGCTTTTATCTGCCGTTGCCGACCGATGGCCGCTTGAACGACGGCGCGGACTTGTCGGCAACGCTGTCGATCAGCAATACGCTGAATGTGGAAAACCGCGGGCAGGAGAGCTTACTGGTGGACGGCGAGAGCCATACACTGCGCCTGAGCTACGAGGACGCGCTGTACCAGTCCTGGCGCTTCCGATTTACAGTCCCCATCATCAATGACAGCGGCGGCTTCCTGGACTCGACCATCGATCATTGGCATCACTGGTTTGGCTTCAACCCGGGAAACCGGCCCTTTTACCCCCAGAATCAACTCGTCTATTCCTATTCCGGCAAGGGCAGCGTCGATCTGACCCAGCCGCACACCAGCATCGGCGACATTTCCGGCGAGCTCGGCTTCTATCCCATCGACGACGCGCATCAAACGGTTTCTCTGTGGGCAGGCTTGGAGGCGCCGACGGGTTCCGTCGCCGACCTCAGCGGGGACGGCGCCTGGGATGGCGCGGTTTGGGCGCACAGCGCCTGGCGCTGGCCGGCCTGGCAATTGGCGGCGGAGCTTGGGGTCGCGCAGCCTTTCGGCGATGAAATATTTGCCGGCGCCGCGCATCGCACTTCCCTGTTTGCGCGTTTCGCGGCCACCCGCGCTTTGGGGTCCGAGTGGTCGCTGCGTGCGCAGCTCGATGGCCAGACGGGCCGGGTCCAAGACAGTAATCTGCGATTCTTAGGTCCGAGCTTGCAGCTCAGCGTCGGCGCGATACGCCGCTTGAGCGATCGCTGGCGCATAGAATTTGGCTTCGCCGAAGATGCCGCTGTGAATACCGCTCCCGACATTACTTTCTTTCTTGGGATTCGCCGCCAAAGCAGTGCAAAATAGCCTTTAGGTTTTTTGCTATTTCGAAGGGGCGCGCCATGTATAAAACGAAGATCGATCTGTCGGAGAAAGTCCGCCGCAATGTTGCCGTCATATTGAATGATCGGCTGGCCTACGCCATCGATCTGCAGAGCCAAATAAAGCAGGCGCATTGGAACGTCAAAGGCCCCAATTTTATCGCTTTGCACGAGCTGTTCGACAAGCTGTCCGATGTAGTCTTGGGACAGATCGACGAGATCGCGGAACGAGTCACCAGCTTGGGAGGAACCGCCGAAGGCACCGTCGCCGTCGCGGCCAAGCGCAGTAAGCTGAAGAATTACCCCTTGAGCATCACCGCCGGCAAGGATCACCTGTTTTATCTATCCACTCAGTTGTCGGTTTACGGCAAGATAGTGCGCGCCGCAATTGCCGAAACCGACGAGCTGGGCGATGCCGATACGGCGGATCTATTCACCCAAGTTTCCCGCGAGGTGGACAAGTACCTTTGGTTCCTCGAGGCGCATCTGCAGGACAAGGCCTGATGCATGAGCGATTCCAGCGCCGCTGCCGATAATCTAGCCTTAAGCGCGGCGCTTGCAACGCTGCAGGGATTGTTGACGAGCGGCGAGACGCTCGAGGCATGGGCGGCGCAGCGGCGTTTGTATGCCCTCACGCATCGGCGCGCCCTCATCGCGGCCACCAGTGGGCGCTTCATCTGGCTCAAGCGGCGCCTAATCGGCGGCTACGATTCGGCCGACATCCGCTGGCAGGATCTCAAAGAAACACGCATCAGCGCCGGGATCATTGCCGCGGACCTGACCCTGGTCGCGCAGAGCAGCTCCGACCTGAATATCGGCGCCGAAGTGAATCGTGTGTGGAGTTTCGAGGGCTTGCACAAGGATCAGGCGCAAGCCATGTATCGGATCTGCCAGCAGCACGATCAAGTGTGGCGGGAAAAGCGCCGCGTGCGCGAACTCGAGGAGTTGCGCGCGAAATCCGGCGGCGTGCAGATCAGCGGCGCATCGCCGGCGTACGGCAGCGCCGCCGCCGGGGCGGAATCCGAACCCACGCGCCGCTTGCGCCAAGCGCGCGAAATGCTCGAGGCCAAGCTGATCAGCGATTCGGAATTCGAAACGATCAAGGCCAAGATTGTCTCAGGCCTTTAGTAGCGCCCGATTACCCCAAGAGATAAGCGAAGTAACTATTGCGCAGCCGATTCAACGGGTCGGTGCGTTGCCGCAGCGCGCGGAAGAGCTTGGCGCGTTCACCGAAAGCCTTCGCCACGTGTTCCGGCTGCAGCGCACGCGTCTGGTTGAACGTCGGTATGCCGCCATGCGAGGACGCGAAATCGTTGAAATCGATGAGGAAGTCGTCCCAACCCTGTTCGCCGCTCGATGACGGTTCCAGCGTAAACATGGGGCCGGAATAGCTCGCGCTGAACAACGAGCCGCGATCCAGATGCAGGCGGCTTGCGCCGCTCACCACGTTGCCGCGATAGCGGTGCTGCTTGTAGTACGACTTGCAGAATGCGAAATAAGCGCTGAGCAGTTTCGGATAATCGGCTTGCGGGAAAGCCCACAGGCTGTAGGTGTGACGCGCCTTCCAAGCCTCTTTCGGCATGTCGCGCATCCATTCGTGCGAGTACATCATGACGCCGCGGGTGCCGCCGCTCAACGCGCGGTGCATGCCCGACAGGACCGCGTTGCGCAGGCCAGGCGCCGCCAAAACGCTGCCCACGGTCGAGCCGAAAGCGGGCAGCACGTTGCGCATCACGGACTGCTTGATCTGCCAAATCCCGGAGCGGTTGATGGCTGCGGAATCATCCAGCGTGCGCCGCTCGAGTGTAATGCGGTCATGGAAGGGCGAGACATGCAGGCGCAGCGCACCCGGAGAGTCGGCCAACCCGGCATACCGAGAGGTGAATTCCCGCAAGGTCATCACCTGGTAGTCGATCTTCACCGGTGTCAGGGGCCGCACGCGAATCACGACCTCGTGCACGATGCCCAGCAATCCGAAACTCGAACGCAGCACCCGCATCAGGTCGCGTTCGCGCTCGGTCACGTTCATTTGCTTGCCCTGCGGCGTGATCATGCTCACTTCGGAAATGCAGGACGAGAGTTGAGCCATGCCGTCGCTGTAAGATGCCTGCGGCAAGGTCGTCACCGCCATGGCGCCCAAGGAGATCTGGCCCATTTCCGGGGTCAGAGGGAGTTCTTGGCCGCGCTCGGCAAGCGCCTTGACCAGGGTACTGACCCGTACGCCGGCCTGGGCCCGCACGCTGTGTTCGCCGAATTCCAAGATTCGATCAAGACCGCCGGTGTCGACCGTGGTCCCGCCGTCGCCGCCTACGCAGCGGGTCTGCGAGTAATCGGCGCCGACCATGCGTACGGGTGTCGGATAACTCTTGGTCTTCTCCAGCAAACTCGGCAGGTCTTCGAAACGCTTTAAGCGCAGCACCAGCCGCGGCCGTCGATAAATGCCTGATGAATCCGCGCCTCGCGGATCAATGACTTTGTTTACCATGTGCTTCCCCCCGGAAGACGCGAACAAGCTTAAGAAACGCTTGCTGTCGGGGGCACAAAACCTGGCGGTTCTGGATGCGCGTGTGCGCTTTGAGATTCACTGGCGACCCCGCTATCGTCAGGCTTCCGAGGAAGCCCCTAAGACCGGTGGTTTTGCGTCCCCACCTTTCGGCGGGTTTGCCCTTAAACAGCTGTGAATACTATGCGATGGCCCGCCGGGCTTGTAAAGGGGTATTTCGGGCAACGCTTTTTTAGGCGTTTACCCCATTAAAAGCAGCGTTTCGGCGTGTTCCACGGCCTCCGGCGTGCCGTAAACCACCACCACGTCGCCCTCCTTGAACACCGTGTCCGGGCCCGGATCGCGTCCTACAATGCCGTCGCGCCGCACCGCGTTGACGGTGGCCTCTGACCCGCGCTCCTTGAGATCCGTGATGCTGCGACCGACGGCCCAGGCATGCGGCGGCAGAATCACACTGTGCAGCTCTTCGCGAAAGGCGTGAGTCTCGTCCAGGTGCTCTGCATGGGCGTCGCGAAAGTACTGCCGCAACATGCTGTAGCGATGGCTGCGAATGTCATTCACGGTGCGCAGCACGGCGCCGACCGGCAGCTTCACCAACAGCAGCAAGTGCGACAGCAGCATCAAACTGGCCTCGAAGGTTTCGGGCACGACCTCGGTCGCGCCGGCGGCCTGCAACTCCGTGAGCTTGGTATCGTCCTGCGTGCGCACCAGGATCGGCACGTCGGCGCGCAATTCGCGCACCGCACGCAGGATCCGCAATGCGACGTCCGGATTTGCGAAGGTAATGACCACGACATTGGCCTGTGCAATGCCGACGTTCTCCAACACCTTGACCTGACCTGCGTCGCCATAGACCACCGGGTCGCCGGCCTCGCGGCCGCTGCGGATGCGGTAGGGATCCACGTCGAGCGCGATGTACTCGAAGCCGGTCTGCTCCAGCACGCGAGCAATGTTCTGCCCGACGCGGCCAAATCCGCAGATCACCACGTGTTCCCGCTCGGCGGCCGCCAGAGTTACGCGTTCCTGGCGCATGGCCTCGGTTTGCGGATTGCCGGTTTCGCGCAAGATGACGCGGGTGATGCGCCGGTTGTGACGGATGATCAGCGGCGATACCACCATGCTCAACACGGTCGCGGCGAGCAGCGGCTGCACGATGGCCGGATCGAGCAGCGCTTTGCGCAGCAATAGAATCAACAACGCGAAACCAAACTCGCCGCCCTGCGCGACGATCACGCCGGTGCGCAGAGACTTGAACCAGCTCTTGGTGGCGGGCTTGGCCACCACGGCAACCACCGCCGCTTTCAGCAGCAGCATGCCGACAAGAATGGCCATCACCACCGGCAGATCACGCAACAACAAGCGGACGTCGAGCAGCATTCCGACGGTGATGAAAAACAGGCCCAGGAGCACTTCGCGGTACGAGCGAATCGTGGCCTCGACCTGATGCCGAAATTCAGTTTCCGCGAGCATCATTCCGGCGAGAAAAGCGCCCAATGCCAGCGATAGGCCGACCGCCTGTGTCGCCCAGGCCGAGGCCAGCACCGCGAGCAGCACCGCCAGCGAGAATAGTTCGGCCGATCGGACTGAGGCGATCATCAGAAACAGCGGGCGCAGCAGCCATCTTCCGGCGGCCAGCACGAGCAGCAGGGCGAGCGCGCTCAGGCCGATGGCGCCCAAAATATGCGCGGCATCGACGCTGCCGACACCGCCGCTCAATGCCGATAGCAACGCCAGCAGCAGCGGAAAGCTCAAGTCTTGGAACAGGCAGATCGCCACGGCGAGCCGGCCGTGGGTGCGGTTGTTCTCGGACTGCTCGGTCAGCTGCGCGATGATGATGGCGGTGGAGGACATGGCGACCGCCCCGCCGATGAGCACCGCGACGGCCGGCGCCACATCGAAGAATAGAATGGCGCCGGAGGCGACGATCCCCGTCGTGATCAGCACCTGCGCGCCGCCGACACCGAGCACTTCCCAGCGCATCGCGACCAGGCGCGGCAGCGAGAACTCCAGTCCCAAGGTGAACACCAGGAACACCACGCCGAAGTCCGCCAACAATTGCGTGGTCTCGTTGTCCGCCGCCAGGCTCAGGGCATGCGGACCCAACAGCATGCCGACCGCGAGATAACCCAAGATCGCGGGCAGCGCCAATTTGCGCACCGCTGCGACAACGCACACCGACGCGGCGAGCAGAATCAGGATCTGTAACAGCGGATCGCTATGCCCCATTGCCTGCTAGCATATCGCTATGAGTGCAACTATGACGGACCCGTTGGCGCTCGAGCCGGACGGCGACGGCTGGCGGCTAAAGCTATTCGGGGATTGGTCGTTGGCGGGGTTGCCGCGCATTGAAGCGCGGCTGAATAGTTTGCCTGCGACGCTGCACGGCNATTTGGTTTGCGATTGGACCGAAGCACGGGCGCCCGAGATCAGCCCCGCNTGGGCATTGCTGCGCCGNTTGGCCGAANCGGTGCCGCCCCTCAATGTCACGCATGTGGGTAATCCGCCGCACTTTTTGGACCTGCTGGAGAAACTGCATGTTGAACGGCATGCCGCGTACAGCAAGCAGCCCGCCCCGACCCTGGAAAAACTGGTGGGCAAGCTGGGCCGCTGGTCGGTTTTGCAAGGCGTGCATGCACGCGGCGTGATCGTGTTTCTCGGGCGCATCGCCACGGTGGTCGGTCAGGCATTCTACCGGCCGCGAGCCTGGCGAATCTCGTCACTGGCGCGGCATATCTACGAAACCGGCATTACCGCCATTCCGATCGTCGCGCTGATCGCATTTCTCATCAGCGTCATCGTGGCGTACCTAGGCGCGCAGCAGCTGTCGCGTTTCGGCGCCGATATTTTCGTGGTCGACCTGGTGACCATCGCGACTTTGCGCGAGATGGGTGTGTTGCTGACCTCCGTCATCGTCGCGGGCCGCTCGGGCAGCGCCTTTGCCGCTGAGATCGGCGTCATGCAGCTCAACGAGGAAACCGATGCGCTGCGCGCCATGGGCATGAATCCAATCGAGCTGCTGGTCGTGCCTCGAGTGCTGGCGTTGGTCATCGCGCTGCCGTTACTGACCGTGATCGCCGATGCCATGGGTCTCGCCGGCGGAGGTCTGCTCTCGCTGATCAATCTGCATATTCCCTTGCCGCAATTCATGGCGCGGCTGCGCGAATCGCTTTCGCCGACGACCTTTTGGTCGGGACTGGTCAAGGCGCCGGTGTTCGCCATTCTGATCGGCATGGTCGGCACCTACCGCGGCATGCAAGTGCGAGACTCGGCCCGCGAGCTGGGCCGCCTCACCACGGTCGCGGTGGTCCAATCCATTTTCATGGTCATTCTCGCCGACGCGCTGTTTGCCGTCCTGTTCGTGCAGATCAATTTCTGATGCTCGACCCGAACTTCAATCCGGCGATTCGGGTGCGGGGACTGCACAATCGCTTTGGCGCGCAGATCGTTCACGACGGTCTCGACATGGAGGTACAGCAACATGAAATATTCGGTGTGGTCGGCGGCTCCGGAGCCGGCAAGTCGGTCCTGCTGCGCTCGATCCTGGGGCTTCGCCATCCCGACAGCGGCAGCGTCGAAATCTACGGCCACGATGTCGAGAGCCTGGCAGCCACAGACCGCAGCAGTCTGGTGCAAAGTTACGGCGTGACTTTCCAGAATGGGGCGCTGATCAGCTCCTTGACCGTCGCGCAAAATATTCAATTGCCGCTGCGAGAATACTATTCCTTGTCCGAGAAGACCCTGGACGAACTGGCGGATATGAACCTGCTCATGGTGGGATTGGTGCCCGACGATGGCGCCAAGTTTCCTTCGCAGCTGTCGGGCGGCATGATCAAGCGCGCGGCACTGGCGAGAGCGCTGGCGCTCGAGCCGAAGCTCTTGTTCCTCGATGAACCGACCTCCGGCCTCGATCCGATTTCCGCCACGGCCTTCGATGAGCTACTGTTGTACCTCCACTCGCAGCTGCGGCTCACAGTTGTCATGATTACACACGACCTGGATACCTTGTTTCAGACCTGCGACCGGGTCGGCGTGATTGTCGATGGCCGGATGATCACCGACACACTGCCAGGCTTGCTCAAGAATCCGAATCCGTGGATTCAGGAATATTTCCATGGGCCGCGGGCGCGAGCCGCCGAAATCGAAGCGGCGAAGGATGCCCATGGATAGAGACTCCAACTACGTCGCGGTGGGCGCCTTCGTGCTGCTGGTCATCACCATGGCCGTGTCGTTCGTGTTTTGGTACACCGATCAGCGGGACAAACGCACTTACCAACGTTACGAGATTTATTTTCCCGGATCGGTCAGCGGCCTGACCGCTGGCAGCCCGGTGCGGTATCTCGGCGTGGACGTGGGCAAGGTCGCGCGCATCGCGCTGGATCCGCAGCAGCGCAAGACCGTGCAGGTGCTCGCCGATATCGATTCCACGGCGCCGATTGATGACCGCACCCGAGCGTCCTTGAGCCTGCAAGGGATAACGGGTCTCCTGTTCGTCGATCTCGAGCAGGATCCGAAGGCCGAGTCCACCGGCGCTCTGGCGCAGGGTCAACACTACCCGATGATTCGGTCGCGGCGATCCGACTTCGATGTGCTATTGAGCAATCTGCCGGCCTTGACCACTCACCTGGTGGAACTGGCGGATCATTTCAATGAGATTTTCAGCGACGACACCGTGCGCTCGCTCAAGGCCACGCTCGAGAATGCCCGGCTTGCCAGCGAGCGTTTGCCCGACACGGTGCGCCAGGCTCAGCAGCTTCTGGTCGAGGTTCGCCGCACCACCCAGGAAGTGCAGGGCACGGTCGCGGAGTTGCACGGCCTCATCACCGCAGAGTCGCCGGACCTCAAGGCGGCGTTCGCCAATATCCGTGAGATCTCGGACAATCTCGCGAAAACCACGACGCGATTGAATAGCTTCGTGACGGAGAACGAGCCGGGCTATTCGCGCTTCTCCAAACAGAGTCTGCCGGAATTCGAGCAACTGCTGCGCGAGAGCCGCCAGGCAGTGCGAGATTTTCGCGACCTGTCGCGGAGCTTGAAGCAGAATCCCTCGCAGCTGATCTACGAATCCAACTACCGTGGAATCGAGGTGCCCAAGTGAAGCGGACGATGCTCATTGCTTTGCTCGGCGTGACGCTCGCGGCCTGTGCCGGATCGTTGTTCAAAAACAAGGCTGCGCCGCCCACCATGTACGTGCTCAGGGCGACCCGGAATATGCCGCCTGCCGATCCGCCGGGCGAAGATCATCCGGCCAATCTGGCGGTTTTACGGCCGCGCGTGCGCGCGGGGCTCGACACCGACCGGATAGCGGCGCTCTATCCGGATCTGCACATGGACTACTACGCCGATGTTCGCTGGAGCGGACCGCTCGATGAGGTATTACAGGACCTGACGGTGCAGCAATTTCACGTCAACCCCGGATTGAGCAACGTGAGCGCCGATGTTTCCGTGTTTGCCAGTACCTACTGGCTGGAAATCGAGGTGTCGGATTTCCAAGCGGAGTACTCCGCCGCGGGTGGAGCGCCCACCGTGCACGTGCACCTGCGGGCGCGCGTCGGCAACGCCGGCGATCGGCATGTTCTGGCGCACTTCGAACCCGATGTGCATGAAGCGGCGGCCGACAATCGCATGAGCGCCATCGTCGATGCCTACAATCGGGCCGCCGACCAGGCGCTGTCGGATATCGCCACGGGCGTCGCCGCGGCCTTGAGCGTCAAGACCTCGAGCGTCAATTAGCCGGGCGGGACTCTGACTCGGCCTCAGCCGCTTCGATGGCCGTGCCGATTTCCATCCACTGCGACTCCAAATACGTCGCGTCTCTCTGCAAATTGGCGCGCCTCATGACGAGTTTGGGCTCGAGCGGATTTGCCGCGAATTCGGCCTCCGCCAGGGCGCGCTCAGCGGCGACTGCCGCAATGCGCGCCTCGACCTGCTCCAGCTGTTGGCGCAGCTTTGCCAACGGATCGCGGCGCGCCGCCTTGCGTTCGAGCGGCGCTTTTTTTGCCGCCGCGCCGCCCCGGCTCGAGCGCTGGGGCGCACCCTTGCCGGATTGGTCCGCCGGCGCCGCACTACGGTGCGATCGAAGCCACTGCTGGTAATCATCCAGGTCGCCGGCAAACTCCTGCAATTTTCCGTCCGCCACCAACCACAGGGTGTCAGCCACCGACTTGATCAAGTGCCGATCGTGCGACACCACGACCAGGCCGCCTTCGAAGCCCTGCAGGGCCACGGTCAGGGCCTGGCGCATTTCGATATCCAGATGATTGGTCGGCTCGTCGAGCAACAACAGATTGGGCCGCCGCGCCACCAGCAGTGCCAGCGACAGCCGGGCCTTCTCGCCCCCGGAAAAACGGCCGACCGGTTCGAACGCGCGGTCACCCTGAAAGCCGAAGCTTCCCAGGTGGTCGCGTATTTTTTGCTCATCGCCCACCGCGAAGTCCGAACCGCCCCGGTTGCGCAGATGCCAAAATGCGTCGCAGTCCGGCTCGAGCTGCTCCAATTGCTGTTGCGCGAAATAGCCGATCGAGAGATCCGGGGCGGCGGTGCGTTTTCCCGCGAGTGCCGGCGATTCGCCGGCAAGCAGTTTGGTCAAAGTGGATTTGCCCGCGCCATTCGGCCCGAGCAGCGCGATTCGATCGAGCGGGCCGATCGAGACATTGATGCCGCGCAAGACCTGCGTGCCATCGTAGCCGCACGCGGCATCTTCCAGGGTGATGAGCGGCCGCGGCGTTTTCAGCGGCTTCGAAAACTCGAATTCGAATGGGCTGTCGACGTGTGCCGGCACGATGCGCTCCATCCGCTGCAGCATTTTCAGGCGGCTTTGGGCCTGCCGCGACTTGGTGGCCGAGGCGCGAAACCGGTTCACGAAGGCGGTGATTTCCGCGATGCGCTTCACCTGCCGGGCATGCAGCACGACCTTAAGCGCCAGTTCCTCGGCGCGCTTTTGTTCGAATTGAGAATAGTTGCCGGCGTATGCGCGGAGGGTTCGATTCTCGATGTGCAATACGCGATCGATGATCGAATCGAGAAATTCCCGGTCATGGGAAATCATCAGCAAGGTGCCTGAATATGCCGTGAGCCATTCCTCCAGCCAGACGATGGCATCGAGATCCAGGTGGTTGGTGGGCTCATCCAGCAGCAGAAGATCGGCGCGGGAACAGAGCGCACGCGCCATGGCCAGGCGCACCCGCCAGCCGCCCGAAAATTCCGCAACGGCGCGCTCTTGATCCGCCGCTTTGAATCCCAGGCCGTACATGATCGCCGCCGCGCGGGCTTTGGCGCGATAGCCGTCGATGGCTTCCAGCGACGAATAGAGTTCGGCGAGCGCGATGGCGGCATCGCGCCGCTCCGCATCGTCGATGGCACGCTGCACGCGGCGCAGCTCGGTGTCGCCATCCAGCACGAATTCGATCGCGGGTCGCGGGCTCGCGGCGATTTCCTGCTCAACGTGCGAAATTTTGATCGCCGCCGGCACATCGATATCGCCGCGGTCGGGGGTGAGCTCCCCCAATAGAGCGGCAAACAGACTGGATTTTCCGGTGCCGTTGGCGCCGGTTACGCCGACTTTATTGCCGCGAAAGACCGTGAAATTGACTTGCTCGAACAGCGGCTGCGGACCGCGCCGCAGCGTGAGATCTCTCGCGGAGAGCATCGAGACTAGGCGCCTGCCTGAATACTCAGACAGGTCCTATTACGAGGAGAGGCGCATCGGCCGAAGCACGGTCGGCGCACACAAGTTGCCATGATGCGGCGTCCCGCCTTCCTGGCCGGCGAGAATACCCAGCAATTTGTTGGCTTCCATGGCATCGCCGAACAAGCGTCCCTGCGCGTAGTAGCAGCCATGGGCGCGCAGGAATTCAAGCTGCTCGGCTTCCTCAACGCCCTCGGCAATGACCTCGAGGTCAAGGCTTTTGCCCATGTCGATGATGGTTCGCACGATGGCGGCGTCGTTGGTGTCCACCGCGACATCGCGCACGAACGACTGGTCAATCTTCAAAGTACCGATGGGAAATTGCTGCAGCGCCGAGAGCGATGAATAGCCCGTGCCGAAATCATCGATGGCGAGGCTCAAGCCCATCGCATACAACTCGTTCAGCAGGCCGATGGTGCGCTTCGGATCGGTCATCAACGTGGTTTCGGTCACTTCCAGCTCGAAGCAAGTGGGCGATACGCCGTGCTTGCGAAACACGTTGCGGCAGCGCGAGATGAAGCTCGATTGCTTGAGTTGGCGCAACGATAGATTGATCGCAATACGCCCGGGGTGCGGCACGACTTTCTGCCATTCCCGATAGTCTGCGCAGACGCGATTCAATACCCACTCGCCGATATCCAATATCAAGCTGGTTTCTTCGGCGAGCGGAATGAAATGCGAAGGCGAGATATCGCCGTAGCCGGGCAGGCGCCAGCGCAGCAGCGCCTCGGCGCCGACCACGCGACCGGTGCGCAGATCGACTTTCGATTGATAGAGAATCACCAGCTCATCGCGCTCCAGCGCGCGCCGCAGCTTGCTCTTGAGCATCAAGCGCTCGACCGCCGCGGCATTCATGCTGGGTACATAGAACGCGCAAGAATTGCCGCCGTTCTGTTTCGAGTGATACATGGCCGCATCGGCGTTGCGGATCAGATCGATCACATTCTCGGCATCGTAGGGACAAATCGCGATGCCGGCGCTGGCGGTGAGGTAAACCTCTTGCTGGTTGACGTAGAAGGTGCGGCTGATTTCATCGAGCAGCGTGCGGGCCAGGGTGGCCAGGGCGGCGCGATTGTCGGTGTCCACCGGCAGATCATCGATGAACATGGCGAACTCATCGCCCGCGAGCCGGCCGATCACGGCGTCCTTGCTCAAATTTCGCGTCAGCCGCTCGCTCAATATTTCCAAGGTTCGATCGCCGGCCGCGTGGCCGAAAGTATCGTTGACCTCTTTGAAGCGGTCCAGGTCCAGGTACAAAAGCGCCAGCGAGCGCTGGTTGCGCCGAGCGCGCGCAATGGCCTGCTGCAGCAGATGCTGAAACTGCATGCGATTCGGCATTTTCGTCAGGGTGTCGTAGCGCGCGAGGTAGCGGATGCGGCGCTCGGCGCGCTTGCGCTCGGTGATGTTGCGCGCGACGTAGATGTTGCCCTGAAACTGCGGGTCTTGCGAGTCGATGGCCGAACTCGCCATGGAGACCGGAATGGTCTGGCCGCTGGCGGTGCGCAGCACCGTCTCGCGCGCCTCCGCCGTGGAATGCGTCGGGTCGAAGGCGCTGCGATGCACCTCGTCGATGAAGCCAACCAAAGGTTTGCCGACCAATTCATCGGAGGAATAGCCCAGCAACAATTGCGCGGCCTCGTTGCAGCTTTTGATGAGCCCGTCCGGCGAGGTAACGAACACCGCATCGCTCAAACTATTGAGCACGGTATTGAGGTAGTTCTTGGTGATGGTCGTTTCGTTCAGGTTCTGCCGCATGCGTTCGAGCGCAAATTGCAGATCGCCGAGTTCGTCGCTGCGTACGACCGCCAGAGGCCGGGTGTAGTCGCCGTCGCCGATTCGATCCGCGCTCTTTACCAGCGCCGCGATAGGACCGGAGAGCCTGCGGGCAAAGATCAGTGCGCCCAACAACCCCAGGATAAAGAGCGGCACGGTGATGACGGTGAATACACCGCGGATGCGTTTGGTCTGGATGCCCTGCTTGCTCAGCAGCTGCGTGCGAATGCTGGACAGGGTCTCCTGCATTTCAGCGCGGCTCATCCAGATCTCGAGGCTTCCCGCGCGCGGCAGGTCGGTGCGCAGGACGAATGGCCCCGAGCTGGTCGGCCGGGCCTCGGGATTGCTGCCGGAATAAAGGATGTCGTTGTGCGCGCCCCACACCTCGACCCGCTCGATGTCACGCTCGTCAAGCAATCTGGCCGCAATCGCGGCCACGGCGGCGTTGTTACCCTCCTTGATCGCAGGGGCGAGGGAGGTGCTGGTGATGTTGCTTAAAGACCGGGCACGGGCCTGCAGATCGGTTTCCAGCTTTTGTTCGACGGTGGCATAGGTAAGCTGGTTGGCATCGGAAGTATTGACCCGATGCTCGTAGTAGGCCAATCCGCCCAGAATCAGCGCAAGCACGGCGCTGACGCCTAAGGCAAGCAGCAAATAGCTCGTTTTGAGGCTTCGTGCCATCGGTTGTCTAGTTCCAGGTCTCTTAGCCGATAATCATACCTGTTCAGGCCAACCCCCATAAGGCCTGTTCAGGGCCATCCTCACAAGGGGCGAGGGTACAATTGAATTTCATGGGCGGCTCATATGCGTATTGATATCTATTCGGACACCGTCTGCCCCTGGTGTTACCTCGGGAAGCGGCGTTTCGACCTCGCGGTCGCGGCGCGCCCTCAATACGAACCCGTGGTCGTATGGCGGCCGTTCGAGTTGAACCCCGATGTGCCGGTCGAGGGCGTGGATCGCGAGACCTACATGGCGGCCAAAATGCCGGATCAAGCTCGCCTCGAGCAGGCGCACGTAGAGCTCGAGCGCCTTGGGGAGGCTAGCGGCATTCATTTCCGTTTCGAGCTGATCAGCCGCATCCCCAACACCCGCCGTTCGCATCTTCTCATCGCGCATGCGGCGCGCAGCGGACTGCAAGCGGCAGTCAAAGATCGCATCATGCGCGCCTATTTCGAAGAAGGCTGCGACGTCGGCGATCCTGACGAGCTGGTACGACTGGCCGGTGAGGTGGGCTTGAACAAGGCGGAAGCGCGCAACGCGCTGATCTTGAGGGTGGGGCAGGATGGTGTTGTCGCGGCAGAGCGCCACGCGGCCGTGCTCGGAATCACCGGCGTTCCGACTTACATATTCGACGGTCAGTACACGATCTCGGGCGCCCAGGAAGTGGGCATTTTCGCCCGAGTGTTCGACCAAGTGGCTGAATTCGCCGCCACACGCGGCGTTGCCTCGTGAATGAGACTGAGCTCACGGGCCAAGCGCGCACGCATATTGCCGCCGTTGCCGATCCCCCGTGTCTGCTGCACGCCCAGATCGTGACGCCGTTTCTGAATCTGCGCCGCGCGGCCCGAGACGCGGGAATCGACCTGGTGGCCATCAGCAGCTTTCGCGATTTCGGCCGCCAACTTGCCATCTGGAATGGCAAGTTCAGCGGCGAGCGGCCGATGCTGGACGCCTCCGGCGCCCAACTCGACGCCGCGACGCTCACGCCGCGGCAACGGATCGACGCCATTTTGCTGTGGTCGGCGCTGCCGGGCGCCAGCCGCCATCACTGGGGCACGGATGTGGATCTCGTGGATCGCGGCTTGAGCGAAGCGGGGTATCAGATCAAGCTGACGCGCGAGGAGTTTGCACCGGGTGGACCGTTTGCTCCCTTAAATCTTTGGCTGGACGCGAATGCGCCACGCTTCGGATTTTTTCGTCCCTTCCAGGGCGTGCGTTCCGGCGTGCAGCCGGAGCCCTGGCATTTTAGCTTCGCGCCGATTGCGGAAAGAGCCCGACGGCGCTTAAGTGCGCAGGTTTTGCGCAACGCCATTGAGGCCGCGCCGCTGCTGGGAAAGGATGAGGTGCTTGAATCTCTCGACGAGCTGCACGCGCGCTACGTGGCGGCTATCGACCTGCCTTAGATCACTAAGCCCAGAGCGCTTTGAGCCGGTTCAGCATCAAGCCGCGAACCTGATTGATCTGCGTGTCCTCGGAGGTAAAGAGCGGCGGATTGCGCCTGAGCATCGGCCAGCGCTCAGTGCGCAGTACGCGATGCAAATAGCCCAGATTGCGTTCGATGGCCTCAAGATAAGGATTTTTGCCGGCGAACAAACATTCCACGTAGCGGTAGGCGTGCTCGAACTCACCTTCCAGGCGCGCAACGAAAGTTTCGCGCACGAACTCGGGAGTCTGGCGCAACAGATCCAAACCCGAGCTGTAGCGGACGCGCAGCGACCCGTCGACGGTGCTGGCGGCGACGCCGCCCAGTACAAATTCCGGATAAAGCCGATCGCGGCACTTCTCGAGGTAGCAACGATCGGCCATTTGCGCGATCAAGTCCGCCGTTCCAAGCAGGTGCCCCAGTTTCTTATCCTTGGGATCGGCGAGCTGGATCATATTGAGCTTGATCTCGTAACCCGTGAAATGCACGATTCGCGTGGCGACGGGCACCCAGTTTTCCATGCCGATGCTCGGCAGATAGCGCGCCAGAAAACGCGCGCTGCGGGTGACGTGATACAGCGTGAATTCAGCGCCATTGCTATGCTGGCGATCATCGAATTCCCGAATGTAGCCGGCGTCATGGAACAGCGAAGTGACCAACGCCAGGCTGGCGCGCTCGGCGCCGAAGCGCAGGCGGCTCTCGACGGTACGCTCATAGCCGATCAGCAGCCGCGCCATGGCGAGCGTCATGTCCAGAGAGTGCTGGCGATCGTGATACAGCGTATCGACGCCGTGATACCCCGGCATGCGGCCCGTAAAGAGCTTGTCGAAGTCCTCAAAAGCAACCGCGACCTTGTCGAAGTGTTCCGCCGCCCACGCGGTTGTAAAAAGTTCACGGACGGCGGTGCTGACCGCTGCGGTGGAGCTGACTTGAACGGAATTCGCGACGTCGAAATCATTACGTCTGAGGTCGTACATCAACGGGAGTTTAGGCCCAAGCGGTCGGTGGCGCTACGTGCCTGCTTCTCCTTACGGACTTAGCTCACAGTATTAGGTCAATAGCCGGAGAAAATTCGGCATTTAGTAAACTTTGATGCCCCCGAATTTGCGGCGCACGCGCCTCGCCAGGGTGGCAAATCCCAGCCAAAAGCCGCATGCCAAACCGATGGCAACCGCGATGCCGGCGATCACCGGCCATCGGGGTGCTGCGGCCGCATGAATTGCCGCCAACGCGCCTGACTCGGGCGCCGTGGCCGCTACCGGCGCGGATCCTCCGGCACGCATGGAGTCCAGCTCGCTTTGCTTCGCGGCAAGCTCGAGCTTAAGCCTCTGAACTTCGCTGCGCGCGGCTGCCTCCGCCAGCGCCGGCGTGGTGGCACGACTCTGATCCAACTCCTCCTCGAGCTGCTTGACCCGAACGACGGCCGGCTCCTTGGCGGTCAAAAACGCGGACTTTACCCAACCGGTTGTGCCGTCGCTCAATCTAACCTGAGTGAAATCACCGTCTTGGGCCAGCGTCTCCAGGCTGGCCCCGGAATGCAGGGTCGCCAAGCGTTGCCCCTGGTTGTTTTCTTCCGAATAGACCCCGAGCACCAGCTCATCACTCACATAAGCGGTGGCGGCCATACCCTTGATCGACAGCAGCGCCAGCGGCAGCGCGGCCAGCCACTTCACGCGGCGATGCCTGTTTGCTTGAGTAGGGGCCGCACGTCCGGCTGGCGTCCTCGAAAGCGGACGAATGCGTCCATCGCATCCACGCTGCCGCCTCTGCTGAGGATGGAGTCGCGAAAGCGGGCCGCCGTCTTGGCGTCAAAAACACCGGCTTCCTCGAACGCCTCGAACGCATCGGCGGCCAGCACCTCGGCCCATTTGTAGCTGTAGTAACCGGCGGCGTAGCCCCCCGCGAATATATGCGCGAAGCTGGCGGGCATCCGGTTGAAGGGCGCCGCCGGCACAATCGCGACTCGCTGCCGCACGGCCGCCAGGGTCGCGGCGACATTTGCGCCCACTTTGGCATCGAAATTGACGTGCAGCTCAAAGTCGAAGGTCGCGAGCTCGATCTGCCGCAGCGTGTCAAGCGCGGCGTTGAAGGTGCGCGTGCCGAGCAGACGCTGCAGCATGTCGACCGGCAGCGGCTCGCCGGTGTCGATGTGCGCCGAAATGAGCGGCAAAACTTCCGCGCGCCAGACGAAGTTTTCCATGAACTGACTCGGCAGTTCGACCGCATCCCACGCGACGCCGTTGATTCCGGCGATGCTGGGATAAGCCACGCGCGTCAGCATGTGGTGCAGCCCGTGACCGAACTCGTGAAACAGTGTGATCACTTCGTCGTGCGTCAGCTGCGATGGCTGCGGGCCCACGGGCGCGGTGAAATTACAGACCAGCTGCGCGACCGGAAGCGCCGTGCCCGAAGGCAGCGCCTTGGCGACCACGCATTCGTCCATCCAGGCGCCGTTGCGCTTTTCGGCGCGGGAGTAGGGATCGAGAAAGAAACCCGCGACGACGCGATTATCTTTGTCGAGCAAATCGTAGAAGCGCACGCTCGGATGCCAGACTTTGACATCGGTGCGCTCGCGGACGCTGATCCCGTAGAGACGCTGCGTCAGAACGAACAGGCCATCGAGTACCTTTGGCAGCGGAAAGTAAGGGCGCAGCGCCTCCTGCGAGACCTTGAAGCGGCTCTCTTGCAGCCGGTCGCCGTAGTAGGCGATGTCCCAGGCGTTCAACTTGCGGCCGGCGAACTCTTCCAGCCCCAAGAACTCTTCTCGTGCCGCCGGCCTGCAGCGCCGCGCCAAGTCATCGAGGAAAGCCAGTACCTGCTTGCTGCTTTTGGCCATGCGGGTCGCCAGCGCATAGTCGGCGAAATTAGCGAATCCCAGCAGCTTGGCGAGCTCGTCGCGCAGCGGCAGGATCTCGGCGATGATGCCATAGTTGTCGAAGCGTCCGCCGCTGGGGCCAGTTTCCGAGGCGCGCGTGATCCAGGCCTCGTAGATGTCGCGGCGCAGCTGTTCATTTTCGGCGCTGGACATCACGGTCATATAGGTGGGTTGATCGAGCTTGAACAGCCAACCCGCTTGGCGGGCCTCGCGCGCGTCGGCCGCGGCGCGGTCGATGGCGTTGCTCGGCAGACCGGCCAGCTCCGCGCTGTTGGTGACGGTGCGGGTATAGGCGCGCGCCGCATCGAGCACGTTCTCGGAGAACTTGGTTGCCAATTGCGCCAGCCGCTGCGCTACTTCGCGGTAGCGGGTTTTTTGATGGTCCGGCAAGTCGACGCCGGCCAGCCGGAAATCGCGCAGCGCGTTCTCCAACAGCTTGCGTTGCGAGGGATCCAGCGCCGGGCCCTCCGTTTTCAAGACATGCGCGTAGGCGGCCTGCAATGCCGCGTTTTGGCCCAGCTCAGAGGAATATTCGGTCAGCAGCGGCACGCATTCGTTGTACGCCTCGCGCATTTCAGTGGAATTCGCAACCGCATTCAAATGCGATATCGGGCTAAAAACGCGGCTCAAACGGTAGCTCAGCTCCTCGACCGGCACCACCAGCGAAGCGAAGGTGGGGTTTTCTTGAGCAGTCAGTTCCGCGAGGCGCGCACGGTTCTGCGCCAGCACCTCTTCAAGGGCGGGACGCGCATGGCGCGCCTCAATACGTCCGAAGTCCGGCAGTGCGCCGAGTTCTAAAAGTGGATTGTTCACCACTCAATTCTATCAGACGCGCCCCGGCATCCGGCCACGGGCGATAAGGCATGCGAACACGTATCATTGACCTTGGCGAGCGTCCGGCAAAGGACCTCGCGAACGTCCCTTGGAGGCTGGAACCGATCGTGTCCGAGCAAGTATTCGATCTCATCAGCATCGGCGGCGGCAGCGGCGGCCTTGCCTGCGCGCAGCGCGCGGCTGGGTTCGGCGCCAAGACCGCCGTCATTGAGCCGCACCGCCTGGGAGGCACCTGCGTGAACGTGGGCTGCGTCCCCAAGAAAGTCATGTGGAATGCGGCGAGCGTCGCCTTGAGCTTGCACGATGCAAACGACTATGGCTTCAAGGTCACGGTGGGCGAGTCCGACTGGGCGCTATTGAAAGCCAAGCGCGATGCGTATGTGCTGCGCTTGAACGCCATCTACGAACGCAATCTGGCGGCCAAAGGGGTGGCGTACGTGCGCGGGACCGCGCGGTTCGTGGATGCGCACACCGTTTTGGTCAATGGCCAGCGCTTCAGCGCCCGCCACATGGTGATTGCGACCGGCGGCAAAGCGATGCTGCCGCAAATTCCCGGCGCCGAGCTGGGGATCAGCTCGGACGGCTTTTTTGAGCTCGAATCCCGGCCGCAGCGGGTCGCTGTGGTCGGCAGCGGCTATATCGCCTGCGAGCTGGCGGCATCCTTTCAAGAACTCGGCAGTCACGTGGAGCAGTTCATCCGCAAGGACCGCGTGCTGACAAACTTCGATGTCATGCTCGGCAAGTCGCTGATGCGGGAAGTTCGCGCCCGAGGCATGATCGTCCAAGAGCGCGCCATACCGGCCGCGGTGCATGAGTCGTCGGGCAAGAAGACTCTGGTAGCGGAGGATGGGCGCGAGTTTGCGGGCTTTGACTGCGTACTGTGGGCGATCGGCCGGGACGCCAATGTCGCCGGGCTCAACTTGGAAGCGGCCGGCGTCGCGCTCGATGACTCCGGTTTCATCGTCACGGATGGCTTTCAGAATACCAGTGCGGCCGGTGTCTACGCGATCGGCGATGTGACCGGCCGGGCGGCCCTGACGCCCGTGGCCATCGCCGCAGGCAGGCGCCTGAGCGATCGCTTGTTCGGGGGTCAAGCTTCGCGGCATCTGGATTACAACTTGATACCGACGGTGATTTTCACCCATCCGCCGATCGGCACCGTCGGCGCCACGGAAGCGGAAGCTCGCGCGCAGTACGGCGATGCGGTGAAGGTCTACGTGGCGGATTTCACGCCGATGTATCACGCGCTCACGACGCGAAAGACTCACACCGACATGAAGCTGGTGTGTGTCGGGCCCGAGCAGCGGATCGTCGGCTGCCACATCTTGGGATTAGGTGCCGACGAAATGCTGCAGGGGTTTGCCGTGGCGATTCGCATGGGGGCGACCAAGGCGGATTTCGACGACACGGTGGCCATCCATCCGACCAGCGCCGAAGAATTGGTGACGATGCGGTAGTCGCGCGGCTATGTGACTTTGATTGGCTTAGCGCTTGCTAGGCCGATCGATGTCACATGCCGATTGCTAACGGCGGATGCTAGGCGACACGAGATTTTCTGCGTACGAGTGAGCATGAGCCCACCCGACCGACGGTCCCCTAGGCCATGCGGGCGCCCGCTCAATTTCACCGTGCCGACGCGCGAGTCAAGCGTGCTGTGCCAATGCCTCGAGCGCAGGTCCCGTGTCAGGGCGTATTCCGCGCCAAAGTAGAAAAGACTCGGCGGCTTGTTCGACGAGCATGCCCCATCCCTTGAGAGTACGTGCTGCGTGTAGGGATTTCGCCCACAACGTAAACGGGGTATGCCCGCGGCCATAGGCCATGTCGTAACAAATGCTTTCCTCGCTCACCAGCCCGACCGGCATCTCCGGCATCTCGCCCTGCAGGCTTGCTGCCGTGGCGTTGATGATCAAATCGTACGGCGGACCCTCCACCTCGGAGAAGCCGCAGCCGGCAATTTCACCCAGGTCGGCGAATTCCGCCGCCAACTTGCGGGCGCGTTCCGGCGTGCGATTAGCAATGACGATTTCACGCAGCTCCCGCTCCATCAACGAGCCGAGCACGCCGCGAACCGCACCGCCGGCGCCGAGAATGAGCACGCGCTTGCCGGTGAGGGCGAGTCCCAGATTGTTCTCGAGATCGGCCATCAGCCCCAGCCCATCGGTGTTGTCGCCCAACAGGGAGGTCTGTTCGAAAAACGCAATGGTGTTCACGGCTTTGGCGCGCTCCGCGCGCGGCGTGAGTTCGTTCACCAGCTCTGCAGCGGCCTGCTTGTGCGGCAACGTGACATTGAGGCCCTTCAGGCCGCCGGCGAACAGGCGCAGCGCCTCGCGGCGAAAACCCTCCGGCGGAATGTCGAATAATCGATAGACCAAATTTTGCGCCGTCGCNTTGGCAAACATTCCATGTATGAAGGGCGACCAGCTGTGGGAGATGGGATGACCCGCAACTCCGTACTGATCCGGCGCCTCTGACCCCACACTCGAGTTCACTTAGGCAAGCCACTCCGCGGCACGTTTCGCAAAATAGGTCAAAATACCGTCGGCCCCGGCGCGCTTGATGCACATCAGTGCCTCCAACGCGACGGCGCGCTCATTCAACCAGCCGTTGCCGGCGGCGGCCATGATCATCGAGTACTCGCCGCTGACCTGGTAGACCAGGGTGGGCATTCCAAATTTATCCTTTACCCGACGCACGATGTCCAGGTACGGCAACCCCGGCTTGACCATCACCATGTCGGCACCTTCGCTGATATCGAGTGCGACTTCACGCAGTGCCTCGTCGGAATTCCCGATGTCCATTTGATAAGTGTGTTTGCCGCCGCTTCCCAGCTGCGCAGCCGATCCGACGGCGTCCCGAAACGGACTGTAGAAACTCGACGCGTACTTGGACGCGTAGGCAAGAATGCGCGTATGCACGAGCCCGGCCGATTCAAACGCCGTGCGGATCGCGCCGATGCGTCCGTCCATCATGTCGGACGGCGCGACGATATCGGCGCCGGCATCCGCATGCGAGCGCGCCTGGCGCACCAGTGCTTCGACGGTGACGTCGTTCATCACGTACCCATGCTCGTCGATGATGCCGTCCTGTCCATGCGTGGTAAAGGGATCGAGCGCCACGTCGGTGATCACGCCCAGGGTTGGGAATTCCTTCTTGACGGCTCTGACGGCAACTTGAGCGATGCCTTCGGGATTCCAGGCTTCACGCGCGTCCAGGGTTTTCTTGGCCTCCGGTGTAAAGGGAAACAACGCGATCGCCGGGATCTTGAGCCGCACCAGCGCAGCACACTCGCGCAACAATTCGTCAACCGACAGCCGCTCGATGCCGGGCATCGAGGCCACCGGCTGGCGGTCGCCGCGCCCTTCGACCACGAAAATAGGGTAAATCAGCGAGTCCACGCTCAAGTGCGTTTCACGCATCAAACGGCGCGAAAATTCATCGCGCCGCATGCGCCGCATGCGGGTTTTTGGAAATGAATTGCCGCCCGTTCCGGTCATATGAATGTGAGTCCTCGAATCCAGTTTGCCGCCGCAAACAGCCTAAGTCCGTGCCCAGTCGGCACATTTGAGCGTCGGCTCCGCCCGTCGAACGCGGTAATATCGCGGCAACGATACCTTAAGCCGGGTTCTGATTCACACATGATCGATGAGGCTGGCGGAATGCAGAGACGCGCCCGGTTCCAGGCGCTGTGCCAGTCTCTGCGTCCGGACCTCTTGCGGTTCGCATTTTGGTTGTCCCGCGATCGGGCTTTGGCCGAGGACGTCGTTCAGGAAAGCCTGTTGCGGGCCTGGAAGGCGCAGGACTCCCTGTTGGACGAGGGCGCCGCGAAGCCCTGGCTGCTGACCATCATCCGGCGCGAATACGCGCGCACATTTGAACGCAAGCGCTTTGCGACCGTGGATGTGGACGAATTGATCGCCAAAGAGGAGCCGATGTTGGCAGCGGCCGAGGAACAAGACATCAGCGACGTGCGCGCCGCCATCATGAAATTGCCGGATGAGTATCGCGAGCCGCTCGTGTTGCAGGTGTTGATGGGATATTCGACCGCCGAGATTGCGAGCGAACTCGATCTCTCGACTGCAGCGGTGCTGACCCGCCTGTTCCGCGCGCGCCGGCAGCTGCGTGCGGCTTGCGGCGAGGATACGAGTCAGGATCCGCAAGAATGATGGAACACTCGCAATATCGAGCCGCGATCATGGCCGATCCGCATAACGCGGACGCGGAGCTGCGCGCCCATCGCGAGGCTTGCGCCGAGTGCCGCGCGTTTACCGAAAAGCTTTTGAAATTTGAATCGCGGCTCGAACGGGCCTTGCGCGTCGATATTCCTCCCCGGGCCGATGTGCTGCCGTTTGCGCGCAAGCGCGGGAGCGCGGCGACGGCGCCGCGACGCTGGATGGCGCTTGCGGCCAGCGTTCTGCTCGGCGCGGCAATTGTCGGGGGCGTTTGGCTTAGCTTGCCGCAACCCAGTCTGGCCGCGGCCGTGGTTGCTCACATGGCCGGGGAGCCCGAGGCGTGGCAGCGCACCGAAGCGGTTCCGCAGCCTGAATTGGCAGACGTGCTGAAGGACTCGAAGCTTCGCCTGAAGCCCGACGCGGGTATCGTCAGCTACGCCAGTAGCTGCGCGTTCCGCGGACATCGGGTGCCGCATCTCGTGGTGCAAACAGCGAAAGGGCCCGTGACCGTCATGGTGCTGGTGCATGAATCGGCGCGCCAAGTCACGCCATTCGATTCCGAAGGCTATCGCGGCACCATCGTACCCGTGCCGGGCCATGGCAGCATCGCGGTGCTCATGCGCGATTCCGGAATCAGCGCGGCCGAAATCCAGCGTATTGCCGCGCGAGTCGACGAATCGATCGTCTGGACCGGCTGACCTCGGAAGGACTCCTCAAATACCCACCTCGTTCAGCAGGTCGACGAGCCGGCGGGCGCTTGCCGCCAGCGTCGGATGTTCGGCTTCGAACTGCACGGCCACCTTCTCCAGGCGCTCGGGCAGCGATTTGTCGACGGGTGGGGCAGCCGCGCCCGCCGGCTGATCGAGCATGCGTTTGACGTCCGGGAGAATCTCGCCGAGCGAAGCTCGCGTCGCGGGGTTTTGTTGATGTGCGTTGGTCAGCTCGGCGTGCAGCTTGTCGAGCCGCTCGCGCAATGATTTTTGATCCATAAACTCATCCTCTAATAAAGCCTGCGCTATTGTGACATTCGCTCAGGCGTGAGGCGGCCTACTTCGACGTACCCTGCGCCCGGAGCGGCAATCGCCTGATGAATCGCGCCGTAGGCGTCGCGAAGAAATTGATCCGCGCCATACGGCGGGTTGACGATCATGAGCCCGCTTCCCGCCAGCCCCAATCCGGCATCGTCCGGATGAATCGCGATATCCGCCAACAGCATTTTGGGGATTTGCAGCGCCTCAAAACGCGCGTGCACCATACCGCGCTGAGTCGCGCTGCGAATGGGATACCACATCAAATAAACGCCGCTCGGCCAACGGCGATAAGCCTCGGTAAAGGCCTGCAGCATCATTTTGAGTTCATCGAGGCTTTCGTAGGGCGGATCGATCAACACCAGGCCGCGCCGCTCGTCGGGGGGCAGGAAGGCCTTGAGCGCAGCATAGCCGTCCTGAATCTCCGTCCTGACGCGCCCCTGCGATTCGATCTCGCGCTCGGCGGCGCGCGCTTCTGCGGGCAGCAGCTCCACGAATAAGGCGCGGTCCTGCGGTCGCAGCGCCTGCGCGATCAGCGCGGGCGAGCCGGGATAACGCGGCAGCCGCTTGCCGCGCCGCGCGTGGATTGCGGTGAAGTAATCGGCGAGGGACTCATCGCCCAGGGCATTGACGATCAAGCGTTGCACGCCGCGTTCCGCCTCGCCGGACTTCTGCGCCTCCGGCGCCTGCAAGTCATAGAAGCCTCGCCCGGCATGGCTGTCCAGCGCGAAAAATCCCGCATCCTTGCGCTTCAATGCATCCAGGCAGTACAGCAATCCGACGTGCTTCGCAACGTCGGCAAAATTGCCTGCGTGATAGATGTGGCGGTAATTCATGCAGCATTGTGCCGTCTTTAGCAGGTGCGCGCCAAAGCCTCCCTTGCGAAGCACCCTTCAAGTGGGCAGTCTTGAGGCCCTCTATCGATTGCGGGGCGAGTCATGAAAAGCGGAATATTCGAAATTGACGGTGTCGAATATCCCGATGCCGATGCTTCCGACCCGGTTGCATTGGGCTGGATGCAGGGCTCCCCGCCGCCGGCGGCAAAACAGATCCGATTTCAGGATGACCAATTCCTCGAGTTTCCGCAGATTCGATGGTCGTTATCGCACATGCGCGAGTTGGCGCCGACCTCGGCCATTTGGCGCGCCAACGCCGCGCCGAGCGATCTCGGAGTTGTGCCTCTGGACCTTGGGCCGTCGATCGACGCACTCGCCTTCGCGGATTTGCAGGGCCGCAAGCTCACCTGGGCGCAATCGCTGCGGCACACTTATACGGACGGCATCGTCGTCTTGCATCGCGGGCGCCGAATCTATGAACGCTACTTCGGTGTGCTGCAGCCACATACGCCGCATGCGTGTTTTTCGATAACCAAGTCATATGCAGCCACGCTTGCCGCAACCCTGATTCATGAAGGGGTGCTGGATGAGACCAAGACGGTGTCGCATTACCTGCCGGAAATGATCGGCACCGCCTACGAGGATGCCACCTTGCGCCAGGTGCTCGATATGCAAATCGGCGTGGAGTATTCCGAACTGTATGCGGATCCGAAGGCGCATATCTGGGACTACGCACGCGCGGGGGGCTTGCGCCCGCGCGGACCCGATTACCAAGGACCTCAGAATTTCTACGAGTATCTGCGCACGCTGCGCAAGGAAGGCGCGCACGGCGCCGCGTTTGCCTACAAAACGGTGAATACGGAAGTGATGTGTTGGGTGATGAAGCGGGTCACCGGCGTCGCGCTCGAGGGATTGCTGAGCCGGCGCATCTGGTCGCAAATCGGCTGTGAAGAAGATGGTTACGTGACGGTCGATTCCATCGGGGTGGCCATGGGCGGAGGCGGAATGAGCGCCAGCCTTCGCGACCTATGCCGCTTCGGGGAACTCATGCGATGCGGTGGCGCCTGGGGCGGCAAGCAGGTCATACCCGCGGAGGTTGTCGCCGATATCCGGCGCGGCTCGGATCCGGCCAAATTTGCCATGGCAGGATACACGCTGCTGCCGGGGTACTCCTACCGCAACATGTGGTGGGTGTCCCACAACTCGCTCGGCGTCTTCGAGGGGCGCGGCATCCACGGGCAGCGTTTGTACATTGCGCCGAAAGCCGAATTGGTGATCGCGCGATTCTGCTCTCATCCGGTCGCCTCCAGCGCCGCCAACGACCCGATCACGCTGCCGGCATTTGCGGCGATGAGTCAGCTGCTGATGGCAGGCTGAAGCGCTTGGGACCCGGCGACCGGCCGCCATACCTTAGCCGGAG
>JGI12635J15846_10000397_pt1 | contig 36395 bp, 30 predicted proteins | sample BlaSpr_A8_OM2_M2_FD_15846 | JGI IMG/M metagenome (IMG submission 15846)
TCTGCTTCAGGACGGAGTCGTAGTACGAAATAGTATTCAGAGCGGAGATCGAGCCGTCGGAACCTCCATCGCTCCAACCGTGATACAGGAGGAGTTTGCCCCCGTGTGCTTTGAATTTCGCCAAGTCCGGGTTGACGGCGTGGATCTCTCCACCGTGCAGAAGCGCCCGGTCGATATCCTTCTCGAGGTCGAAGCTGCGCCAATCCCATGCGGGGTCTTGATTGGCAATATAGCGGAAGATGTCGATATCTATGGTCCCGGGCTCGTTAGCGCCGGCTGGAAGACGCCAGCCGAGCTCGCCACCGAAGGGAAGACCCGGGTAGATAAGTTCGCCATTGGATTTCCGCATCTGGGTGTAAGCGGCGTTTACAGTTTCCAGTTGCTGCGTGGTGAGGCAGATTGCGGTCTCGGCACCATTGCACGTGAGGGCGCTAGGGTCAAAGTTGCAGTTGCGGGGATTTTCGATGAGGCCGTCTTTCACGCCGTCGTTGCTGTCGCACTTGCCAAGGACTGCGTCACTGAGTAGCCTCAGTTTTTCGGATGGCAGTGCTTGTAGAGGTGACGTAAGTGCAGTCATCAACAGACGCATGCGCCACGCCGAGATGTAGATTTGATTGTAAGCAGGTGCACCGGCGATGATGCCGTCAAAGTCCTCCGGGTAACGTTGCGCCGACATCAGTCCCTGCCGTCCACCGGTGGAACAGCCTTCCCAATAAGACAGGCGCGGGCCGCGTCCGTAATAGGCCGCAATCAATACTTTGGCCTCGACGGCGGTTTCGTGAACAGCGCGATAAGCGAAGTCGGTGATCTTATCGGGATGGCCAAGTGCAAATCTGCCGCTGCTGCCGGTGTGGCCGGTGTCGGTGGACGCGCTGGCATAACCCTCGCGAACGGCGTGCGTCATTCCTTCGTTGTTGATGCTACCAACCAACCCGCCTCCACCTTCCATGAGGAGTTTGCCGTTCCACTCGGAAGCCGTCGGCAGCCAGACTTCGGACTTGATTTCAGAATCGGCCGCACGTCGAAAAGTGATGGAAACCCGACAGTAAGTTGCGGTTTGGATTGCGGCGGTGACGTTAGGCAGGCGCTCCATGTCGGCACAACTCGTCTGCGCGGCCAACGACACCGCGAGAAAGAGGAGCATGTGCATGCGTACAAACTACCACTTTCCGGCGCGCCGACGGTTAGGGCCAATCGTGGTCAAGCAAAAGCAGTCTAGCCCATTAGCAAAATGGCATATACTTATGTATATGCCAGAGGCCAGGAGAGCGAACATGCAACGCAAGGCGAAGGTCTTCATGAATAACCGGAGTCAAGCTGTCCGCTTGCCCAAGGAGTTTCAATTCCGTACGCAGGAGGTATTCATACGGAAAGAGGGTAGCGAAGTTGTCCTGTCCCCTCGGCCATTTGATTGGACATCGTACCTTGCGGAGGGGCCCGTTGCCTCAGCAGATTTCATGGAGGGTATCGAAGATCTGCCGGTGCAGGAGCGTGAGCCGTAATGCCGCGCTATATGCTGGACACGGACACTTGTTCCTGCATCATGAAACGCTCGAATGATGCGGTTCTGAAGCGCTTGCAGAAAATTCCGGTGAGCGACGTCTGCATCTCGGAAGTCACTAAGTCGGAACTGCTGTTTGGGGTCGAAGTGTCTCCCCGGCGACGGCAGGATGAGTCCGCGCTGAATGCTTTTTTACAATACGTCGAGGTTCGCGATTTTCCCGACGCTGCATCTCCGCATTACGCGAAGATTCGCGCCCACTTAAAGACTCTTGGCACGATGATCGGCGCGAACGACCTGTTCATTGCGGCCCATTCCCGCAGTCTTGGCGTGACGCTGGTTACGAACAACACTCAAGAGTTCGGACGGGTGCCCAAATTGAACATCGAAAATTGGACACTCACTCCTTGAGCCTGTCAGGGGGTTGGTTCCTGACTGTGCCTCTCGAAAATCCGGAAAGATCCGAGCCGGAACGAATTATACTGCTCTCCGACTTCTCTCCTCTGATGCCCACTTCCCTGCTCGCACTCCTCATCACACTGGGTTCGATCTTTCGTTCGCGCCTTGACCTCCAGCTCGAGATTCTGGGTCTGGGGCCATCAAATCGGAGTCCTCGAACGCTCGCTGCATAAGCCACCCCCGACTCAGTAAAGTCCAAGATCACGTCAATGCAGCCGCCACGCGGAACAATTAAGGATTCAGGCACGCCGGCGGGAGGCGATGTCAAATCAGTTAATCCTGAAACCCACGACGATCTCTTCCCTGCCCGGATGCGCTACATTCTGGGCGCCTGTCTTCAATCACGGCGTGGCTTTACTGCTTTTGCGTTGGCGGCAGCAAGCATTTTCCCTCGGGTCTGAGATTTCCTGATCCCACCCCAAGTTGCCAACGCTCGTACGATCAAGAGTGATTGGGAGTTCAATCGCATGCTGCGGGAGGAGAGCAATATGGAAGGAGGAAGTGTGATCGAGCACCGAGACATCATTGTGAGCATCTTGTCCGTTTACGCCATCTTTGTCGTTAGCACTTCTTTTGTCGTTAGCTACCGGCCTCGGCGGTTTCGCATGAGGCGGGATATAGCGGACAGGATTTCAAAAGGGGAAAGAAACAGGACGGAGATTTTTCATCTTCGCGGCACGGGCTACATCTCTTACTAGTGGAGAGACCTTGCCGAGAACTGAGAACCGATCTTTTCCTGCTGCAGGCACGGGGAGCGCTGCCACTGTTGTCCTTGCAAAGCGCACCACACGTCCGAACCTGATCCTGGCGATCTGCTGCACGAGCCTTTTGATCGTGACCATGGACGTTACCATCGTCAACGTCGCGCTGCCCGCGATCCAGAACGACTTGCATGCTCATCTGGCTGGTCTGCAGTGGATTCTCGATGCCTATACGCTCGTAGTAGCAAGCTTCCTCATACTGGCTGGGTCGATGTCGGATCGCTTCGGTCGCCGGAGGGTATTCCAAATCGGGCTGGGTGTGTTTACGCTCGGCTCGCTGCTGTGCAGCCAGTCTGGAACCATTGAACAACTGATCGGGTTTCGCGCGCTGCAAGGGTTTGGGGCGTCGATGCTGAACCCTGTAGCGCTCTCAATTATTGCGAATGCATTTCCTGATCCGAAAGCGCGGGCGCGGGCGGTAGGCATCTGGGGCGCGGTGGCAGGAGTCTCCCTGGGGATCGGACCGTTGATCGGTGGGGCACTGACGGAAACGATTGGATGGCGATCGATTTTCTGGATCAACGTGCCAATCGGGATCATAGCGGCGCTCCTGGCGGCACGGTTTGTCCCCGAGTCGAAAGCGACGCGAGCGCGGGCCTTCGATCCCGTGGGACAGGCGCTGGTGCTGATCGGGCTGGCGACGCTCACGTGGGGTGTCATTGAAGGACCATATGCCGGCTGGGGATCGGGGTTAATCGTGGGTCTGTTTGTTGCCGCGGCAGTGGCACTCCTGGCGTTTGTGTTGTACGAGCCCCGAAAGAGTCAGCCGTTGCTCGATCTGAGGTTCTTCCGTAGCGTGCCATTCTCAAGCGCGACGGTTCTGGCAGTCAGCGCCTTCTCCTGCTTTGCCGGTTTCCTTTTTCTAAATACCCTGTATCTGCAGCAGGTGCGTGGATTTTCCGCGCTACAGACTGGGTTGTTCACGCTACCACTGGCGCTGGCGATGATCGTATGCGCACCATGGTCGGGACGGCTGGTTGGTGCCCACGGTCCGCGGCCCTCCCTACTGGTTGCCGGAGTGGGATTTCTAGCTGGCACTCTGATACTTACCGGGCTGAATCAACAAACAAACGTTGCCTGGCTGATAGTGTCCTACGCGCTGTTCGGTGTGGGACTGGGCATGATTAACCCTGCAATCACAAACAGCGCAGTGGCAGGAATGCCACTATCGCAAGCGGGTGTCGCAGCGGCGATTGCATCGACCAGTCGGCAGGTGGGCGCAGCTCTGGGAGTGGCGATATCGGGAACGGTAGTGGTAGCGAGCCGTGTGCATGGCACGGATTTCACCACGGCGACGCACGCCATCTGGTGGGTGATGACCGCGTGCGGTGCGGCGGTGTTTGCGCTGGGCTTTGCGTCGAACACAGCTTGGGCACGAGCAAGCACCGAACGGGTCGCATACTTGCTTGAAGAGCAGCACTGAATCAGGCTGCATAGGTCTGCTCGCGCAGAATCGTCAATTTACTCGTCAAGCAAGATCTAACCAGGCCCGAATTTCGAGTGTCCTCACGTCGCGAAGCAGGATGTCAACCCTATTTGTGGATTCTCGTTCGACTTTCCGCGATCGGGCAGTCTTGTTCGGTGCGGCGATCCGTGGGTGTGAGCAGATCGTCCATCTCTGGCTCTATCGAGATACTTCGATTGAGGACCACTATCCCTGAAAGTGATTACGCTCTAGCGAAGGAAGGATCTGGAACGGGTCTCCTGATTGGATGTTCAAGCGAAGGTGTACGCTTGGTCAGATCCGTTCCTGGCTGCGAATCCGGCATTCGACCGTGCTCTACGACGAAGCGCCGAAATTCTTTTGGCGTCATGTGTCGCGCTTCCCGAAAGCGCCGATTGACGTTGGACAGATTGGAAAATCCCGTTGTAGTGCATTCGGTTGAAGATGTGCACAATGGCGATGGCTACAGCAGCGTCATGTATATTGGCGGCACCGTGGGATGCGCTAAGAACACGGCGTATCTTCCCGGACAATGCGCTTCCTTCCTTGCGGGCAAGACACCCCCTGATTTCCCTGCCGACAACTTCGAAGTCGACTTTGTTGGCCGTTGCACTGAGGCGGACTTGACAGCTCTTGGCAAGAGTCAGCTCGGGCTCTTGTAACCAAATGAAATCCTGTGGCATCGATCACCGCCGTCCCATACAGGGATTTCCCGGAAGCCGTATTTGCGTGGCTTTAGGAAAAGAGGACGCTCAGGGGCTAGCGTCGAGTCAACTTGAGTCGTTCTTGCTATTTTGTAAAGATTGGCTTTAGTCTGACGACGTGCCTCGCATGAGGAGGAATCCGTGATTTCTTGGGTTCTGAAAACCGTATTCTCTTTCGCACTGCTGTTCGTGCTATGGCCGAACGGCATTGCTCAAAATAATATTCAGCCCGCGAATGATCGAAAGATCGTGATTGAAAGCTTTGTTATCTCCGGCACGCAATCGATTGACTCAACGGAACTGGCCGAGATCACGAACAGCATGTCCGGATCAAAATTCAAAGACGATCCGGACGAGCTAGAGGAACGGATAAGAGCGCAGTTTCAAGACCATGGGTATTTCACCGTAACCATCCAAAAGCTTGACATCAAGACCCTCGACCCAATCGCTTCACCAAAGCCGGTGCGACTGGAAGCTCAGATCACAGAGGGACCCCACTACCGCTTGTCCGGCATTGATTTCATTGGGAATCATGCCCTCAGCTCGGCAGCGTTGCGGGCAAAGTTCCCGATGAAGATGGGTGACGGGTTCAGGAGATCAAAGGTTGCCGCAGGCCTAATAGCGATGCAAAAGCTTTATAGCTCGCTGGGATTTCTGGATTGTACTTTCATCCCGGATACGAAGTCGGATTCCAGCTCGACTATGAAGCTAAACATTGTGGTGGAAGAGGGGCCACAATATCGGATGGACAAGCTTGAAGTTTCAGCCTCACAGGAGGTCGCGGATAAACTTCAGGTGGGATGGAATCTCGAACCAGGTGCGATTTTCAACAGCTCTTATCTGAAAACGTTCCTTGAAGAGAACCATTCGCTTTTTCCTGCAGACTTCAACCAATCTAATGGCGTGGATCTGATTAAGGACTGTCCCGATGCGACGGTTTCCGTGCGTCTCAGCCTGACCAACGAGCCACAAGATGGAGCGCTTAATCGCACGAAGCCGGTGGAGTGCTCCGACTCTAAAGACGATAGCAAGAAATAAAATCGTACTGGAAGATGCCGATGTGGGTCTCCGGCATTCGCTCGGCTTCATGGGAAGTGCCTCACAGTTCCCCGTTGACGTGCGCTCGGCGCGGTTAATAGCGACGTTATGAGTCAGTCCGAGCTAACAAAAAAGAGAGATTCTTCCCTGGAACTCTGCGCCACTTTCCACCCCCGCGAGTTGGAGATTGTCAGGATTAAGACAGCAATGCAGAGGGCGGAGGAATTGAACGATGATGTCGCCGCTGCTATCGAGGGAACTCTCTGAAGTGGCCCCCGCGCATTACATTCTAAGCTGCGACCCTCGATTCGCTACTTCAGCGGGTGCTCCCGCAGTACCGCGAGCACGCTGTCTTGCTCCATTTTTTCCGCCCACGCTTTTGGCGTAGCCCATGGTTCGGCGTCTGGCTCGTTGACCGGCGCCCCGCGCGCAATCAGCAACTCGACTAGTTCTTTCCGCCCCCAGCGGCACGCCCAGCCCAGCGGCGTTGACTTCAGTAGGTCATCACGCAAGTCGAGCAGCGCCCCGTGATCGAGCAAAAGGGCCGCAAAACGCGTACGTTCCGCCCCGCTCAGAGCGCCATGTCTCGCAGCTGCGAAGTGCAGGGCAGTTTGACCAAAGCGTGAAACATTTGCGTTGATCCCATGCCGCAGCAACACCGCCATGCACCTGAAGTGGCCTTCGTGGTCCGAGTAATTGGTTCCCAAGCCGCGAATCGGCTGGATCAGGATCCAGTGCCACTTCGGGTCGTCGCTAGGCCAGTTCAGCCGCTTGAGCGCCAACTCGACGATTGCCGGACATCCATGGTCCGCTGCGGACCATGCTAATTCCCTCGCCAGTCCCTCGCTCGCGTCGGTTTCGAGTAGCCGCTTGGCCTCGCCTTCGTCGTGCGCTTCGGCCACCATATAAGGCTGCGGCTTCGCGCCCCGCGCTAGCAGCAGTCGTTTGACAGTGTCGTCCTTATGACCCCATGCGTTTCGGAGCGGCCAACCGGAGGCATAGACGTTCGCATTGGGGTCGGCACCGCGGTCGAGCAGCAACTCGGCGATGTCGCTTTGCCCCGCCAGGGCTGCATACCACAGCGGTGTACCCCAGCTCGGTGTGGGCTCTTCCAGTTCGCCTAGCATGAGTCGCTCGTCCACGTCGGCTCCGAGGTCAAGCAACAGCCGAACGATTTCAACCTGGCCGTGATTTACTGCAAGGGTAAGAAGCCCGCCTTTCATCCAGTTGATCTCACGCAGCACCGCGGGATCGGCGGTGACCAGTTCGCGGATGCGGCTTGCGTCAGCCAATGCAACGGCGGCGCGGATTGTCACCTCCGCGCCATGATCCAGCAGCCGCTTGGCGATGGCTGGGAATCGCTTCGTGCGCTCGTTCCGCGGATCGGCGGCGAGCGCAGCGCGGTCGATCGGGGTCAAACCGTTGATGTCCTGCTTACGCGCCTTGGCGCGCCTGCTCAGAAGCCACGCGACCATCTCCTCATTGGCTTCTTGCGCGGCGACGTGCAGTGGCGTGCCGCCGTCACGGTCGCAAGCCTGAATCAGGGACCCATCCACCTCCAGCAACCGGATGGCCTCGGCATTGTCGCCCTTCGAGATGGCGTGGTTAATTTGGTCTTGTACAGGTGAGATCGTGGCGTTGGGGCAGCTCATCTCCGCGCGACGTAGCCGCTCCTCTTCCTCGATGACGGCGACTATGTCGTTGTACTCGCGGTCCTTGGCGATGGCTAAAGCGGAAGTTGCATCGCGGTGTGGGAAGATGCCCTTACGAGCGTCGGCACCGGCTTCCATCAGCAACTTCACCATTGCTGCATCGCGGCGCAAAACCGCGTAATGCAGGGCGCGATGCTCGTCGTTCCCGGCCATGTCCATGGCGACCAGTTCTGGCCGGGCGCTGAGGAGGGCGCGCACTTGCGCCACATCGCCGACCTGAACGGCCGCAGCGAGCCTTGCAATGTTTGATCCGTCGACGAATGCCTTGAGTTTGGGCCAGCTCTCATAACCATAGGCGCGAGCCAGCACGCGCTGGGCGTCGTTGAGGGCGAACGTTGCTCGATCGTGGCCGCGCTCGAAGCGGTGGATTTCCGCGACTGCGGCGGGGTCGCCGGCGCGATATTGCTCCAAGAGGTCCTTGGCCTGCTTACGCAACTGCTCCAGACGTGGCTGCTTGGGGAGGTGACGCGTTGGATAGGGATGTGGAGTGCTTCCGGACATGACGATCTCCTTTCGAATAGTTGCCCGGCGTCCGCGTGACGGGCGGAAAGAAGATACGTCTTGAAGTTGTCGAAATGCTGATGATCGGTAGGCTCAGCCCTTCCCGCGGACACGGCGGCGCCCGGCGCGCCAACGTTACTATAACGCGGAACTGGTAGTGTGCGCCAAGCCGACCGACGATGGCCGAACGCGAACGAATTCCGTACGGATTGCGGGCGGGGCTACGCCCGCGGATCGGCGGTCCGGCGCGCTAGGCTCCGGTCGGGGGTTCACCTCTGAGTGCCTCGAGGAGTGTCGGAAGCCTTCCGCCGATTATGCGAGACCGCTTTGCCTCGCAAGTTTCAAGGCTTCTAAGGCCGCGCCTCGTGCCCCGGCGGTGTCGCCATTCGGCATGACGTGGATGGGAATGTTGGCCTGCTCGGCCCGCTGGGTCGGCATCCCGACGCGGATTTCTGCCAGGAACCAGAGCTGGAATTCACGACTGGTTTCGAGGACACCGCCACCAATGATCAAGGCATCAGGGTCGAAGGTGTTCACCATTTCGTCGAAAAAGAGTCCCAGGGCATGGGCCTGAACCCGGAAAATCTCTTTGCTCATAGGATCGCTTTGCTCCGCGAGGCCGCGAACGAGTTTGGCCGCCTGATGCGATTCCAGCTTGGCCAACTCATGGCTCGGATATTGCTGCAGATAATACGGCAGGAGAGTCTTCTCGATCGCTGTTAGAGAGCAGAGCGACTCGAGGTCGCCGATTCGTCCACAGTTGCAGTGTGGCTTGATCCCGCCAATTCCGACGATACTTTGGTACGGAATCAACACATGGCCGAGTTCTCCTCCGAATCCGTTTTTGCCCTTCACGACATTGCCGTCGAGGATGATGCCTCCGCCGTTGCCCGTGCCGACGATGTCGGAAACCGATGTTTCGCGGCTGTTGGCTCCGAATATCGAATGGTGTCCCCAGAGCGCGGCTGCATTGGCATCATTCAAGTAGGACACGGGCATGCCGAGCTTGTGCGCCAGACCCTCGCGGATATCGAATCCCACCCACTGGGGATGCACAAAATTGGTTGAACCTCGCACACTGAGCTGGCCTGCGGCACTGGCCGGCCCCGGAGTGTCGAGCCCGATGGCGACTACGTCGCCAAGCGTAACACCCGCCAAGTCGGTGGCGATCTTGAGACCATCTGCGATCTGCTGGAGGCAGATTTCTGGTCCCTGCTTCGAGAGTGCCGGATGCTCGCATAAAGCCTCGATCAGAAACTGTTCTTCCCGGTTCACCAACGTATAGTTGATTGCGGTTCCGCCGAGATCGACTCCTGCCACTACTTGCACGGTTTTTCCTCTAATCTCCATTTTACGCCGCTTGGCTTGACACAATGGGCGTGACCAGCGCCCACTGGCGCGTAATCTGATAGGGAATCGAAATCATTCGAGCGGCACGAAGTCGTTCGTGAGGGACGTAGGGCTGGGCTTTGGCAAGCCGGGTCGGGTGTTGTGGATTAATCTTCAACTGCGTGGAACGCAAGATCACAAACGCGAGCGGGTTCTGAGCTCATGCAAGCGCTTGTCATCTTCGCCCTTGCGACTCCTCCATCATAAATTCTCGGCGCTGCTAGATCCCTATCCATAGTCCCTGCGCGACGGATGGGGTTGGGTTGAGTTCCAAGGCGGAGGTCTTCGAGACATCGGCCCCGAGTTGAGGGCCGAGTTTTGCCATGTCGTCGGTGAAGAGTGTGACCTGGTGACTGGCGCGGGAGATGGAGACATAGGCGAAACGCGAGTTGAGCAGGTCAGGGTGGACACTGGTATCGGCATGAACGAGGACGCGTTCGGCGGTGAGGCCCTGGGAGCTATGACTGGTGACGGCGTAGCCGTTGTCGAAATGTCGATGCTCGCTGGCGGGGAACTCAATCTGCCGGTTGTTGTCGAGGCGGGCGGTTACACGGCCATCGGGTGCAATCGACTCGATTAGTGCAAAGTCGCGATTGGCAACGCCCAGGGATTTGTCAGGCGCGGTGAACTGGATGCGGTCGCCTACGGATAGTTCACGTTCGCTCTCCCGGTAGACGCTGACGCCTGTAAGGCGGCGGGGATTGTAGGTCCCGAGCTCTCCGTTCGCTTTTTCGACAGTGAGTTGGTTTGCAGACGGGTTGATCGCGACGACCGATGCGTAGGCAGCAGCTTCGATTCCGATGGCTTTGCTGCCACGTGTGTAGCGGACTACGTCGTTGATCTCGTAGTGGTTTGCCCATGATCGTTCGGCTCCGGTCATGTCCTGACGCTGAACGAGAACGCGGAAAGTATGATCTTCCGGCGCAAGACTTCCATTGGCCTTCAACTCCTGGCGAACCGCGACGTTCAGCTCGTGCCGGGAAGCATCGTCGGGTGAGACGATGAGAGTGTTCGTGGGGGATTCGACGTAGCTCGTCGCGATAGCGCGGACGCGCTCTTCTCCGTTGGGAATTTCCTGCACACAACCCCGCTCTTGGAGCGCATCGAGCGCGGCGGAAACTTGGCCCGTAGCCAGGAGTTCGACGGTAGATTTTAGAGCCTGGTCGCGCTGGCGAACGATCGCATCGAGTCTCGCAGTGCACATTCCAGCTTCCTGCAGTTTCTCGAAAAGGCAGCCGGCTTCGGCGCCTTGATGCTGGCGGATATCGCCGATTAGAAGTACTTGGTCATGGGAACCAAGTCGCGCAAGGAACTCGCGCATCTGGTTGGGACTGGCAAGGCTTGATTCATCAATAAAGAAAAGCCGCTTCTGTTCGGGATTGTGTTCCCTGTTTTGTCCACGGGCGAGGAAGCCTTGCAAGGTTCCTGCCTCGATTCCGGCCTCATTGAGTTGGCGCGTAGCGCGGAAGGTCAGGGCGAAGCCCTCGGCTTGATAGCCCTCTGTTTCCGAAGCACCGCGGATAGCGGCGAGCGTGGCGGTCTTGCCCATGCCCGCGAAGCCTTGGATTCCTTGGACGCGGTCTGGCGCGCTCAGCACATCTTCGACCACAGTCTTTTGCGCCCGATTGAGATGTTCGTGCTGGTCGGCAACCGCGATTGCCCGCGGACGAGAAAGAACCGGTTCGACTTGGTATTGTCCCTCACGCATCCGCCGCAGAATCTCATGTTCTGTTTCGATGGTTTTCGCGGTAGTGAACTGACGGCCAGGAAGGCTCTGACGGCGCTCGACAATTTGAAATTCTCCGGAAGCGACGCGGGTATTGAAATTGGCGCGCAACTGGGAATAGGTGATCTCACCCATTCCTCGGCGAAGGCCATCTCGGATCAGGGCGCGTTCATCTACAACGGCTTCGCGCTCGAAGTTTTTGTCGCGGGAAAAAGTGAGAGATTCTCGAACCCGGTCCCACGAATTGACGGGCTCCTGCTGATATTGAGACCGTTCACGGGCCGCACGTACAACAGCATCCGCTTGCTGCCCAAAGTCTGCCGCCAGTTTGCGGTGCGCGTCCATCACTTCGCGCGGCGAACGAATCTCCTTGCGGTCACGCGTCGAGTACGCAGCGATTTCGGCGGCTTCCTTCCCGGAGTGCCCTGTGCGTTCGAGGTACTCGCGAATCTGTTGGCTGCGTGGACTGGATGCGTCGAGGTATTCCTGGGTGTAGCCCTTGATCTCCGGGGCGCCGCTCCGCCCTGCTGTAATTTCGTAACCGAGTTGGCGGACCCTATGGGTCAGCTCCGATTGATAGATCGCCGTAGCAATTTGCTGCGATTGAAACAGTCCTCGTTCCTTCAGGGCACGCGTTTCTCTGTCGGCTCGCTGGGTCACATTGAAGATAACAACGTGTGTATGAAGATGGGGCGCGACATAGCCATTGACTGGGCGGGCCGTATCGTGTTCAAACTTGGCGGCTACAAACTTCCCTGTCGTTTCCGGGTGACGATTGCGGGCTTGCGTGTAGTGTTCGAGTTGGTCCAGGGCTACGCGGACGCTCTCCCGGTGGGCTTCGCGGACACGCTCATCGCCGCCGACTAACGCAGTAAGCGATACAGATTTGGGTGCCGAGAAGGTCGCATCCCACCCCGCCCGGCGCGTCATCGGCTTGACCGTCTTGCCGTTGGCATCCCGATATTCATATGGGGGCCTTTGCCGTACAAGTTGCTCGCCCGTCCGTGGATGCTGGCCCTGGCTGAGTTTCGCGAAGTCCTCCGCAGAAACGGTCCCGGTAAGGCCGAACTGCTCGGCCAGCCGTCCTCGCCATTCGCCTGCGACGACACCGCTTCGCGACCAGTAGTTCTGCTCCTTCGCGGTGAACTCCGTCTGGTGGTAGGTCTGTGCCTTGCCAGCGGAGAGTGGTTTGGAAATGGTCAGCATCGGGACTACTATCCTCGAAGATTAAGGGGCTGTTGGCCGTCAATGTTCATGGGGATCGAGTAGCTTCGCGCGGCTTCCTGGCGCAATCGGAGCGACCCGCAGGGACAACTGCCGGGATGCTTATCCGCTGCAAGCGGGCTGTTGCCGAAGCTGAACCTGCAGTAAAGAAAAAGTCCTGGAAGAACGACCGCCATGAGAATCGCGCCATAGCTGTAAATCTGGCTGTGCGCAAAACTTAACGTGACTCAATCGCGATGTCCAACAACTTCTCGTCACTCCATTATTCCTGGCAGGAATAACAGACGAACCTAGTGTCGTGACCAAGTAAATCGCGGCCCTCAGCGTGATATTTCGTGTAAAGAATTTTCTTCAGAAGACGATTTGGTTGGCAACGTCGGTTCGGAGACCGCCACCAGGAGGGTGTTTTATTTAGACGGCCCTCAGATGCCGTGGTGTCGCCGGACGCTGTCCATGTTTTCTCAAGCCTGCATCCAAGTGCCTGCCGATGAGGCAGATGAGTATGTCGGGTTCTGCTTCACTCCGGTTCTTCTGAAACTACCCTCCGCATCCGCCAAGTGATTTGCTAAATGAGATGTGAAGTGACAAATCGATTTGCCGCTGTCCGATATTCCCGGCAGGAATATCACGCGGACGAGAAGTTGTTGGACAGGACGACAGAAATGAATCAAATTGGCTGAGATCGCCCGTTCCGCGCGGCGCCGAGAAGGCCGAGCGACTGCGGTAGTTAAAATGAGGCTTTTATTTCGATGCCCAATCGAATTCCAATCAGCGAGCGCCCTTATTTGCTTCCCGAGGCAGCCGAGAAAAGGCACGGAAACACAGTTATTGGACCACAGTCGGACCACAGGCGGCGCTAGGTGACGAAGGAAACAGGAAGAGTGAAAGGAGTAGCGGCGCACCAATATGGTTGGCCGGCCTTTTTGACCCGGATCGGACCCAGATTTGGGGGTTCGTGGTATGGATCGGCTTGGTGCAATGTGCCAGAAAACGATGTGTACTTCTGACATGTGATTTATGGAACGCCTTACAGAAGCCATTCTCCAGGAAGGTAAACGCGCTGCCCGAAGGCGCACCGATCAGCGCCAAAATGCTACTGCATCTTGGCACGAGACCGGCTATCGACCAGTCGCTTTCGCGGCTTGCGCGGCGCGGCAAATTCCTGAGAGCCGGTCGTGGGGTATACGTTGCCCCTGTCAAAAGCCGCTTCGGGATTCACGCGCCATCCGTTCAGCGGCTTGTCGAGGAACTGTCCACCCAACGGGGGGAGACGATTGTTTCTTCCGGCGCGACTTCAGCCAATGCGCTTGGGCTGACGACACAAGTGCCGACACGGACGGTCTACTTAACCTCTGGCCGCAGTCGCAAGCTGATGTTGGGCAAACAGGTTGTGCATCTTCAGCACGTCCCGTCGTGGCAGCTTATGCTCGCCAAGGAGCCTGCTGGCGAGATCGTTCGGGCGCTTGTTTGGGCTGGACCGGAGCGCGCGCGAAAGGTACTGAAGGAGCTTGAAGGAAAGGTTCCCCGGTCGGAACTCCAGAAGATCAACCGACACATCTCGCTGTTTCCTGGCTGGATGGCAAACGCACTGAGCGAGAGTGCCATATATGCCTGAGAGCTTTTTCCATCTGAGAGCCAAAGAGAAGGCCGAAGCCCTTCGAGCAGCAGCTTCGGCCTCTGGCCGTTCTCCCCATTTGCTGGAGAAAGACATTTGGGTGGTGTGGGCGCTCTCGACTCTGTTTGAATCTCCATATGGTGCTCATCTCGTATTCAAAGGCGGCACTGCCCTCTCGAAGGCTTATCAGGCCATTCGTCGGTTGTTTGAGGACGTCCTATGACATCCGGGCACTCGCGCCCGGCCTTGTGAATGCAGACGCTTACCTAAAGGAAGGCCAATGTTTTCGAATACCAAAGAATACCAAAGATTGACAATCTTTGCTATTGGAGCTAAACTCGCGAAATAGGAGCATAATCCATGAACGTTTCTCTTACTACCGAGCTTGAGAAATTCGTGAGCGCCAAAGTGGAAACGGGCCGCTACAACTCCGCAAGCGAAGTGGTCAGGGAAGCGCTCCGGCTGCTTGAAGAGCACGACCACGCGCGTTCTGTCCAGCTTGCCGGGTTCAACCAGGAGCTCGGCCGGCGTCTGGACACGCTTGACCATGGCCGGCATGTCTCCCCGACGGATGCCCGCGCACGACTCAGGCGTAAGTCCGAGCAGCGTCGGAAGACCAGGGTGTGACGCAGTACATCCTGAGCGATGACGCCGATCGGGATCTGAATGCCATCTGGGACTATATCGCCGAGGATAATATTGACGCCGCCGATCATTGGATCGGCAGGCTGTTCGATGCGTTTGACGCCATCGGCGACACGCCTGGCATAGGCCATAAGCGTGAGGATTTGACCGCTTACCCAGTTCTGTTTTGGCCGGTGGGCTCTTACCTCGTCATCTATCGCGCCACATCGCGGCCCGTAGAGATTGTCCCAGGGTGCGCGCGATATTCCCGGCTTTCTGCACCACCGCTTTTCCCAGTGATTGATCGTTCCGTTATGTTTTTCTTCGAATTAAGCAATAAAACCGGTTGTTGCAGGAAATCTGACATCCCTGGATAGCTAGATAATCAGCTGAGCCTCGGCTATGTTCTGGCTGTCCGGGGAATGTCTGTCGGAAATGCGGCATCACAGACCAAGGCCGAGCACGTTGCAGCGCGGAAAAGGCGCAGCCATGGAAACAATAGACGCAGCTATTAGCTTAAGACGCAACCAAAATGTTGCTCCTACATTTTAATGTTGCGTCTATCTATATTTTAATGAGGTCTATATCCAAAGACGCAACCAAAAGGAGCCAGCTAGCCTTGCCCAAGCGAATCCCGGAAGATACCCTGACCGCAATCGAAGAGGGTTTTGCCGTGGATCAGTCCCGAGAGGTAACCGGCCAAAAATCAAAATAATTCATCCACTGGTCGTAATGGGTCGTTAACGTTTTTTCGAGAAACCCGACAGCCTGGCACATGGCCGCGTACAAGCTGGCATCATCGTCACCGAAGGTGACCCGTGAGGGAGCTGCCGGGATCGGATCTGCCATCAGAACGCGGTAGCGCAACCAACCTTGGCGAATCACGAAAACGGGCAGCACTGGCGCGCCCGAGACCTGCGAAAGCAGGAAAGGGCCAACGGGAAAGCTGGTGGGTTGGGAAAAAAACGGCACCTCGCGTGTGTGACGCTGATAAGTGCGGTCTCCCTGGATCGCCACGATCTCGTTTCGACGCAGGGCCTGTAAGAGTTCTAGCGTGGCCGGCACGCCGCCCTTGAGATCCACAGTTTTGAGCCGTTCGCTACTCATCAAATTCCGCAGAATGATCTCCGCTGGCTTGTTCTCGACCACCCGCGCTACATTGACCCGGCCGTACATTGCCAGCAACCGCGACGCGAATTCCCAATTGCCCACATGCGCCGTCCACACGATGAGCCCATTGCCTGCAGCAAGGCATTGGTCGATCTTGGCGACACCGCTTTCCGAGTCGACCAGCATACCCAACAGTTGCGCGTGTGTTGCCTGTGGGACAAAGCAATAAGAAACCATGAGGTCGCAGAAAGAATAGAAGACCCAATAGACTTTCCATTGCAGAGCGAGCCCGCGCTTGTTGGAGACCCGGCGCAGATTTGCGGTTACCGCCCGGCGTTCCGACTTCAACATGAGGAAGAAGATCAGCGCCGTCAGCGCCGCAACAGGAGGATGGAGAAAGCGCGGCAGCCTTGGCATGATGAAAAATATCATCCGCAGCGCGGTTGTGTTATGAAAACGATGCTCGTACCAGCGCGTCACTTTCCGCCTGTCGAAAGGAATGGTTTGCTAGTGTATTTGGACAACTTTTGCTTGNATAACGGGGAAGCGCACACGGGGGATTGTGANTTCAGGGTTTTGCTTCCGCCACTTTGGATTCGATGATCGCCGCTAAAGCGTTAATACTTTCAAGGTCTTTCTGGTTAAAGTTGGCCTGCACCAGCTTGATGTCGAAATGCCTTTCAATCTCCAGGACGAGTTGGAGGATGTCTATGGAATCGATTTCTAGTTCTCCGCCGAGCAACGGCTGATCGTCGCGGAGATCCTCGGGGGTCAAGTCGGTGATCCGGAAGCTCTTCAAGATAAGGGGCTTGAGTTGCTCCTTAACGCTAGCCATATCGTTGATTTGCAACCTCAGAGCATACCACAAAAGCTTAGCGGCAGAAGAAGCGCCCGAAGGGTTCGAGGGCGTTCTGAAAGTTGCTCTTCGTGTGACTTTGTGTACTTGATTTCCCTGCGTCGCCCCCTGCTAGAGCAGTCCCCCGTCCACAGCGATCACTTGCCCGGTGATGTAACTTGCCTGATCAGACCCTAGGAACGTCACCAGCGGAGCCACCTCTTCGGGCCTGCCAAAGCGCCCCAAGGGAATTTCGGAAAGCAATCGCTTCTCCTCTTTGTCAATGTATTTTGAGGACATGGGGCTCGGAATCACGCCCGGGCAAATGGCGTTCACCCGGATGTGAAATGCTCCTACTTCGCGAGAAAGTGCCTTGGTGAACGCAATGATACCGCCTTTGGATGCGGAGTAATTGCACTGCCCGGCCTGGCCGCGAACTCCGGCGGGCGACACGATATTGCAAATGGCTCCACTCCCCCTGCGCATCATGCCTAGCAGGGCCAACCGCGAGCACAAATACGTGCCGCGAAGATTGGTGTCGATCACGTCATCCCACTGCTCCTCCGACATAAAGGCCAGCAGCACATCGCGGTTGATGCCGGCGTTGTTCACCAGGTAGTCGACCGGACCCAGTTGATGTTCGATGCGGTCGAACATGAACGCAACATTTTCTTGCTGAGAAAGATCAGCTTCCACTGCCGATGCCTCTCCGCCAGCGGCGACGATGCGATCGACCACCTCCACTGCGGACTCCTTCCCGTGGCGATAGTGCACCGCTACGCGGAACCCTGCGTTTCCCAGAGCTTGCGCGATTGCGGCGCCGATGATCCCCGAGGCGCCTGTGACTAATGCGACCTTCCGATCGGTGGTGGAGTTATCACCCAGCATCATTTCAGCCATATAGTCGAATTTAGCGCAACGGCTTGAAGATCAAAATATAAGTGGCCCAACGGGAGTTGTAGCGCGCGATATTCCCGTCCAGGGCATATGAAACCGTGCCTTGTACCAGCGTACTCCAGGGACCCGGGACGTTGAAGTTAGCCTCCAAGCCGTCGAATTTGCGGAATCGAAATGACTCTTCCAGATTGCGCGCGCGCGCGTACGCGTACATTCCATCGACCTTCATGACGTCCAACACGTTGAAACCGTAGTGCACATCCGCCATGGCGATGGCGTCGAAAGAATCCGTGCCGGGGGGGATGCCGTGAAGACGCGGCGCCGCGAGAAACGAGGGGAAGTAACGGGAGAAGCGATCCAGTTGATCTCCGCCCCAGTAAGAAAGGTCCCATCCGCCCTTGGTGAACTTCCCGATGTAGTAATCCTTATTCAAATCGGCGTTGTAGAGCGTGAACCCATTTTGGGGACGCTGGATCAGCAGAGCGTTTTGCGGCGGTGGATTCGACGACGAAGACCCGCATCCAACCGGAGGCGGGGCCAGCGAAGGGCATCCGAACGGCCGCCAGTCGATGCGCTCGCCTCGCGTCCCCTGCGCGTCGAATACATAACCTTTGCGGTTGTATTTTATTTCGACCCCGGGAAGAATGTTCAATCCGTTGCGCGGCAGCTCGTATTGCTCGTCGGCCTGGCTGGTCCGGAGGAAGTTGTCATATGCGAAGTAAGTGGAGGCCGTCAGGCTGAGATGAGTCGTGGGTTGCCAAGAGGCGCGCCCGCCGACGGTCTGCTCCCATGTCCATACCTCTCCTTGCAGCAATTCCGTGTTATTGCCGTAGATGCGGTTCTCGCCGGGCAGGCCATTCAGCGACACATCCAGCGCCAGGCGGAACTTGGACCGGAACTGCTTGGAGAGGTCGGAAACCAGGATGGGCCCAGCAAAGAAGGTCGAAAGTTGTGCGCCGGTGTGATGAAAATCAAAATCCACTTTGCTGACTCCGAGGAACGGAATAGGAAAGTTGAACGTGCCTCCGTACATCACGCCGCCAACCAGAGCGCGAATGCGCTTTACACTCTGGTCCACTAGAACCCGCTCGCCGCTTTTGTTCTGCAGCGACCGCAGTCCCTGGTCGGTGTCGCGGAACATCGGGTCGTCAGAACTGTGCTCAGCCGCAAGGGCGGCACTGAAGTTCGGGGCGTTAATGACGTAATCCGAAAACTGCATCGTCCTCTGCAATACAAAATCACGTCCGGCAGCGTTCAGCAATTGCTGCGCGGAAATCGATCGCGGCAAATTGAATTGATTGCCGTTGTTGTCGCGAACTAACTCGAAATTCTGTGTCTCCACGTTTACGAGCACGTTGCTGTTGACACCGCGTTGGGTCAGATATTGTTTCACCTCGCGAAAAGTAGTGTCGTCGATCCAGATCTTTCCGCTGTAAAGCGCCTCGTCCCGCACCTTGGGCTCGACCCCAACTACGTAACATGTGACCCCGTTTACTTGTTCGGTCCCTAGCAATTTGTAGTCATAACTCTCGTTAAGCTTCAATTCAAGGGGCTGGGTCAGCACTTTTTCGGGCTCGATTTGTGGCAGCGGAAACTCATGATTGTTTCCGAATTTCACCCCGTTAAGGTAGAACTCCTTTTGCGCCAGTTCCAACTTCCCTTCCCGGCTGAAGAATTGCTCGAGCTGCATGGAAACGTCGAACCCCGGCCCCAGGTTGGTGGATTCAAAGTGCAGGCTCATGAAACTGGAGGCCAGATAATTGGCCAGCTTTTGCTTCTGCGCTTCGCGATTTTGTTGCCAGCGAGCGATGATTTCCTCGATGCTTAGTTCGACTCCGCTCTTGACCTCCACCGTGTTATACAGCGTCTGATCGGGCTCACTCTGCTTGTGGATCGAAATCAGCGCGTATTCGCTGGTGCAGGCACAGGTCTGCGCGAAGCCCCTGTCAGTCTTGGTCACTTCGCCCGCCGGGAGTTTGGCGTCGGTCGCGGGGTCGGACCACTTGATTTCGAATGGTCCCGATTTCTTGCTCTGTAACCGGACCGTCTTCGGCGAGTCGGAGCTGGCATTTACCCGCGCCACGATTACTACATCGGAGGGTCCTCCGGCGAACCAATGGTGCTCGTTGTTTCCGACGCCATCCACGGCGACACTGAACGGAGAGGCTTCGGAATCCGTCGCGAACATGTTGCTGGTGATGGAACGGGTTAGGGAACTGCTTGCCGCGCACAAGGCCGCTGCGGCCTTGGCGTCCGATGGCTCCGCCCAGACGATTTCCACCGAACTGCCCCCGGCAGCGAGCATCGCCGTCAAGAATGGCGAAGGCGTGGCGGACGTTCGCGCATCTAACTTGAGAATGACCGGCTTATTCAGCGCCTGTTCGGCAATCCACGCAGCATCCTGGCGCCAGCCCTCGGCATAAGTCGTTCCCAATAGATCGGAGTAGGTGGCAAGCCTCTTTACAATATCGCCGTGCCTGCCGACGAACCCTGGCGGAAAAACTAACGCCAGCCGCAAGCCAGCGTTAGTGCCCTTTGCGGCCAATGCGAGACGCACTAACCCGAACGCGAAGAGATCGGGAGCCCGCAGCGGTTCTTTAATCTCCAGCACGAGCCCGCGCACCACGGCTGCCGAGAGGGGCATCGATTTCACAAGCGCGTCGACCCGCTGGGTAATTTCCTGCTCGGATTCTTTGTCAGCACGTGAATCCGCTTCCACCACCACATGCAGCCAGACCTCGGATCCTTCGGGCACGCTCTGGAGAGCTTGCTCCTCAAAAACGCTGGCGGGGCTCTCGCCGCCCGCGAAATCGAAAGACAGCGGAGGCAGCACGAGCAATTTGTCCGGGACTCTGCACTCCTCCTCGGCTTTCAAATTCACGGCGAGGTTCTGGTCGGTCGGAATCGAGATCGCAACCCGCGGCAGGCCAGCCTCCGCAGTTAACGGTAGAAACAGAAAAACCGAAAGCAGCAGAATCGGCGCCACGGTCAAGGATCTTGCCCATCCGAAGCGCGTGGGCATCGAGTCGGACACGGTTGCCGAACACAGCGGCGATTTTATCAAAATTAAATCCGGCAACTTGGAATTGGGAACTTGAACACAATCATAGACAGGAATCCGTCGCGCGCCTAAGGTATCGCGACGAGGTTGCGATGAGGGATCCTCGAATCCCAAGCAATGAGTGAAACCTCATTTCCAAATCAACTCTCGCTCGCACTGGCTACTGGCACGTTCGCCGCTGTGCGGCGCCGTTCACCCAGCAGAATAACAGCGGGAATCAACAACAAGCCACCGGCCAGTGCCAACGCAACTCCCAACGAAGTCACCAGACCCATTTCCACTAGCGGCGCAAAACTTGAAGTCATCAGCGCCCCGAAGCCAACGATCGTAGTCAGGTTCGATTGAATCAGAGCCGCGCCCGAAGCCTTCGCGATCACGAGAATTTCGTTATGCTCGTTCTCCTGGTATCGGCGCACCAAATGGATGCCATTGTCGATGCCAATGCCGATGATGAGCGGAATCGCCGTAATCGACATGAAACTGAAGCGATGCCTCAGCAGCAGCAACAGGCCGAAAGTTGTAACAATGCCGAATACGATCGGAATCAGTACGATGAGCGACACGCGCAGGCTGCGGAAACAAAGGTAGACCACCAACAGAATTCCAGCTGCGGTCCACACCAATGCTCTGCTACTGTCATGAAGCACCTGCTTCTGCAGGTCCCGGTTCATCTTGTCGAAAGAAAACTCGACAAAGCCACCAAGCTGAGTTCGCCAGGACTCAATGACACCCTCCGGGATTACCTCGACAGCATCGGGATCGGTGCCATAGAAGGTGAGGGCTGCGACGTAGCTGCCGTCCCCGGTCTTGCGGATGCTGTTGTTGAGGAGTCCTGGCGGCAGGAACTTGGCGGCCGTTTCGAGAGTAATCGGGTCACTGTCTGGCCCCGAGGCTTGCCCTAGCTTTCGCAGCCGATCGATAAAGGGCTGCACCGGCTCGATTCGAAAACCGTCCTCGCGCAGGGCATCCTCCAGGGCACGGGCCGAGGCCGCGAAATTGACGCCGGCCAGCGAAGCGGCTCGTTCACTCTGCGTTCGAATTGAGGGAAGCAGGATTGTGGGCGAGAACATGGACTTGATGACGCCGCGCTGCTGATAGGCACCCAGCCGGGCTGTCAATGCTTCGGCTTTTCCTAGTACTTCCTGTTCGCCGCCAGCGATCAACAGCACGTTCGGACTGCCCTCAATGCCGAACCGCGCGGAAAGCAGGTTCTGCGCCGCCACCGCGGGATTATCGGCGCCAGCGATCTCGAAGCGCTTTTCTAGTTTGATGGCCGGCAGAAACACTAATGACAGCAGGAACATTCCCCAGCCCAAGCCGACCACAAGGCCGGTGTGGCGCCCCACAAAATCAACGGATTTCCGCGCCACCCAGGGAAGCAACCGAAAGGTAATGGTCTGCGGCTCGCGTGGCTTGGAGACTCGCCACCATAGGCGCATCAGCGCGGGAACCGTCAACAGGGTATGGAACATCATCATGAACATTCCCACCGTGAGGATGAACCCGAACTCCGCCAGTCCCTTGAAACTTGAGGTTGCCAGCGACGCCGTGGCAGTGGCCGCGGTTACGATGCACAAGACAACGCTGAGCCCGGTGGTTTCGAAGGTGCGTAGCGCCGCGTCATTCAGCGTCCCGCCTTTGGCCCATTCCTGCGGAACCCGGTTGAAGAGATGTACGACCTGGTCGTCTCCCAGTCCCGCCAGGATCGCAATAAAAGACAGGCTAATCAGATTTACTTCTCCCGGATAGAAACTAGCTACGCCGGTAGTCCAAACGATGCCGAGGCTCGCGGGCAACAGCGACAAGAGCAGCAGTGGAATCCTCGGATAGATCAGCAGGCACAACAGCACATTACCCACGATGGAGATCGTCGAAATTCGACGAATATTCGTTTCGATGAGCTTGTGCTCCTGCTCCGCGTAAACATAGGCCCCGGCCGCGATGGCCCGCACCCCCGAGTCCCGTAAGTCCGGCTCTTCGGTCATCGACTGGATGTGCTCCCGAGTCCACGCCATGACTTGTTCGGCGAACTTGTAATCCATGGCCGACTGGCGAGGTTCGGCGATGACGAGCAGCGCTTTGTGGTCTTTACTGAAGAACCGATTTCCAGATCCCCAGTTGAGGTCAAAATTGGCGAACTGCGAAAACCCCTGTCTGTTGCGCGCAACTTCCATCAGGCCCAAAGGATCGGCGACGAAGTAGTTGGTTCCCAATGACGAGAATGGAGTCACCAGTTCGGTCGCCGCGCGGCGAACAGTTTGATGAATCTGTTGCGGATCCAGCCGCCGCTTCAGATCTTCCGTTTGCTCGGGCAGCGCGAATGATGGAAAATTCCAGGTGAAGAACCGCACCATGTTGAGCAGTTCCTCGTCCTGCAAGCCGCTGCGCGCATCCAGGAACAGCCCGCTGGCTTGCATGTCGGAGGTGAGACGGTCGGCCATTTCTTCCATCTGGCCGGTGGTGTCGGTCGCTCCCGGCGGAGCATCGATCAGGACGAAGAGCTGATTGCCATAACCCAGTTCTTTGCCGATCTGGCTCGCGGCTCGCCATTGTGGGTCGCGATTCCCGAACAAATCGGTCAAGTCGGTGCCGGTCCGCAGGTTGTGGATGTTCGCATACAGCAATAAAGTCACAACCAGACTCAGAGCTGTAACCAATCCGGGATGGCCTACCACCAGGCCGCCCACCCAGCGCAGGCAACGGGCCATCATGCTGTGGCTCGCGGGCCCTTCGCCAGCGATTTGTTCGCGATGAATGGGATTGGCAATGTTCGGATCACCGATTGGGCCTTTTCATCGTTACCTGAATCACCGCTCGCTCATCAGGCTGACACCACCGTCAACTCGCCATTCGCCACCATCTCGCCGTCCACCCACACCGTGCCGCCGATGCAGACCATCTGCAGGGCCTCGGTCAGCTTTTTGGTTTCAACGCGGAGTGTTTGCCCGGGAGTTACGGGCTTGAGAAACTTGAAGCGGTTTACGGCCGCGAGCAGAGCTACCCCTCTTTTGCTTTGTGCAGAAACCTGCTGCGTGGCCGACCCCAGCATGACTCCCGCGGTCTGAGCTACCGCTTCGATCAGGAAAACACCGGGCAGAATGGGCTTGGCAGGAAAATGCCCAGCAAAAACCGGGTTCGCCGGATCGACAAACTTCACCGCAACACATCGAACTCCCGGCTCCAGTTCTTCCACCCGGTCGATCCACAAGAAGGGAGAGCGATGAGGAATCAGCGTCTCGATTTCACTTCGTTCGATCGCGCCAGGCTTGATCACTTTGGTTTGTATACCTCGAAGGTGTCCGCCGGAAGTTTCGGATTCATCGAGTTTACTTCGATGACGAATACACTGTTGACTCCGCTCTTGCCGTCCACCTCCAGCGACCGGAGCATAAAGTCTTTTTTGTCCAGCTTTACTACCAGGTAGTTGAGCCTGCGGCGAAAAGTGTCTGTTCGCGGAACCAGCTTCATTTGATAATCCCGGCTGTCTTCTTGCGCGCTGATGGTGAAGTTTTTTTTCAGATTCCCGAGGGAGCTATCCCTGCCGAAATAGGACTGCGCGCGACGAACACTTTTTCCTATTTCCATCACTTCGGTTTTTCCGTCACTCGTAACGTTGAGGTAGTTCTCGTTGAAGCGAATGCGCGTGCTGGACGGGTCGAAGTAGTCCAGTGAGAATCGGGTGGTGCCTTCGGAGCAAAACTTGCCGCGGAGTACCAGAGGCTTAACCATCAGGGTAGACGTGCGGGTTTCGGTAATGGTCCCGCAGCTGCTCGCGTATTGTTCTTGCCCCTGCTGGACGCCTTCCCAAATTCGGCTCAGGAGATTGTCGGACTGTGCGGCCAACACTCCCGGAAAGATCAGGAGTGGGAGCAGAGCGCATAACAATCGGAATCGCGGGATCATCTCACGCTTGTAGGAAACGAGGCATCTTGGAGCGCGCGTGGCCATCGTCTTCAGTAGAGACTAACATGTGCGATAGGGCGGCTACGGTTCGAGGTGGAAATCCTCAGGAGGATGGCGTGGTCGGCTGGCGGGAAGATGTGACAGGATCGAATATTCTGCGCAAACGGCGAGCCTGTCTAACTAATCCCCACTGCCTCCGATAGCTTCCCTGGCAGTCTCGCCGGGCGGTACTGTAGCTCCGAGCCCGATCTGCACTAGCTGTGGAACAGCTTGTTCTTTCAACACGAACTCGCGGTACAGCTTTGCCATGCGGAAGTTTTCTTCCTCACGTTTGAGCCGTTCCGCTCGCGCTCGCAACTTCTCCTCGCGGGCATTTTTGGCGACTCCCATCCGCTCCAGGTCGTGCTGGGCATCGTTGGTGACAATCTCGTCATTCAAGACCAGGTGATGTTCGGTACTCTCGAGCTTCACGCTGTTGCCGCCGGCGAAAATCTCATGCCGGCCGTGCTCCTCGTACCACTTGGTCAAGGTGGCGGTCATGTGCATCTTCTCAATGATGTTTCGCCACCCCATCCCCGTGTTGTAAGCGCAAAAGGAGATCTCTCCCTCCTGCGTGGCGTACGGGATAATGCACTGCTCGGTCCGGCGAAAATCATAGTTGAATAGATCCTGGAACCACATGCCCGCCACGAATAGCAGATTCCATCGATCGCGGCGGCGGTGGTAAATGTCAGCCATAGTCCGCTTGCCGGAAACGTCACCATAGTCGCGTCCGGTTGCGCCCATGCCCTTGTCGAGCTTCTTCAGCATATCGACAGCGCGGAAATGCCTCGGTGCACGAAACGCATCGTAATTTCGAACCAATGCCAGCGCCATCCCTGCCACCGATATCCATCGGCTGCGAGCCCAATCATTGATCCTCGCAATGTCCTTAGCGAATTGCTCGGCGTCGAGGAACGCGGTCGCCGGAATCGCCTCGCGCGTCTCCTTGTCGACCATAATCGCCATCCCCACCCCACAGTTCGGGTGACAACCACAAGCGACCTGGCCCCATGCGGCGTCCGGCCCGTGAACAAGGTCCGCCCAGTCGGAAAAGGTACTCAGGAACGAGAGTGGGAACCAGTCGCGAACGGGTTCGCCGATGTTTAGTTGTTCTTTCACATCATGGGCCAGATGCGAAAGTGTGTAGCGTTGTGCTTTGCGGCGCGCCTCGGTGACGGCTTCATCGCGGCCCGTGAAAGAGACCGGTTGGAACGACACCATGGCGATCTTGTCCGGATTATCGAGAGCGAACTGCACCACGCGCCCGACCTGCTCATTGTTGATCCCGTTGACCACAGTGGTCACCAGTACGATCTCGACGCCGTTGGAGTGCAGGTTTTCGATGGCGCGCAGTTTCAGGTCGAACAGGTTGCCGACGTTGCGATGAGAATTCGCCGGGTTGCCGATACCGTCGAATTGGAGATAAGCGTAACGCAAACCTGCTTCCGCGGCCTGCCGGGCGAACGCGGGACTCTTGGCGAATTCGATGCCGTTGGTTGCCGCTTGCACGCTGTCGTAGCCGAGTTGACGGGCGTAGCGAATTGCATCTAGAAAATGCGGGGACAGAGTTGGCTCGCCCCCGGAGAATTGCACAGACATCTGACGCCGCGGCTTGATGGAAAATGCGTTGTCGAGCAGCGTCTTGATATCTTCCCAGGTTAGCTCGTGTACGAATCCGACCTGGTTAGCATCCATGAAACATGGATCGCACATCATGTTGCACCGGTTGGTCAGGTCGACCGTGAGAACCGAGCCTCGCCCGTGCTTGATGGTACTGCTGCCGTGGTTATGCAGTTTTTCGTCGTTATGGGCGCGGATATCACGGCCTGGAAACGTCTCCTCCAGATGCCGAAAGAATTGCGGATCAATGGATATGACATCTTCGAAATGTCCGTGGATGGGGCAATCCTTGACCATCAGGATTTTGCCGTCGCGCTCGATGATCTGCGCCTTGATTTCGCCCGGCCTTTCATGCAACAGGACACGATAATCCTGTTTGCCGTCGACAATCTGTTGCCGGATCTCCGGTACACAACGCGGGCACAAGGAATCGGTTTGCCGCGGCCAGCCGAGAGGAGGCTTCGACTTTTCCCGGGACTTCAGCAGCGGCTTATCCGACCACCTGGGTATAAAAGATGGATTTTCGGGAAAGAAATTATTACTCCAACAAAATATTTGCCACGCCCCGTTCGCAACAATGGACATCGCCTTTTCGAGGTATTTGATGGGCTTATGCATTTGCCTTGGCGCTCCGTGGGCCCGGACCAGGTAGACGAGCATCTGTTGCGCTTAGGCGCCCGTCCCTGTCGGAGCATACCATTGATTCGCGAACCTGCCCGGGCCGCCGGGACCGAGCCGTCTACCCAGCCGTCGAAGAGTATCAGATCGCATTCTTGCGCGACAACTTCTTCTTGCTGGGTATCATGAGTGAAATTACACTTGCGAACGTTCCCCATACGATGAGACGCCGGTCAGCCTGGAAGATTGAGAACTATACCTACCGCGAGTGTCCCCACCCGGAGCGCGAGTTCAGCCACGCGGTTTCACTGCATAACCACTCGTGCCACTCCGTAGAGAAGCTGGCGGCATTAAATCAGGTGGTCAAGCTGGCTTTCATGCGCCCTTTCAGTGGCGTTCTGCAAAAGTCTTTTGGACTCGGCGGTGTTTCAGATTTGAATTACGCAGAAATAACGTTCAATCCGCCTTACAGTCCCGAAGACGTCTATCAGATGGAAGCCGCAGCGGCGGCGAATTGGGGCTTCGACGGAGTTCACCTGGCCATTACCGATCACGACGAATTTGCCGGCAGCCTTGCTCTGCTTCGCGGCCGGCCCGATCTCGACGGCCGCATCACACTTAGCGAAGAGCTGTCACTCTGGTTCCAAGGGCATTTATTTCACCTCGGAGTGAGTCACATGCCCGAGAGTGAAGTCGAAGAAACGCACGCTCGAATTCAATCGGCAGCGCGAGCTGGACGCTACGACGAACTGTTCGAAACCCTTGCGGCCAGCGGCTGCCTGGTCGTATTGAATCATCCTCTCATTGCGTGGAGAGCGGGAGCGGAGACTGTACCCGTCGCGAAGCTGCTCGCCCGCTACGGCTGGGCGATTCATGCGTTGGAAATAAACGGGATGCGTTCACGTGAGGAGAACGATCGCGTTCTGGAACTTGCCCGGCATTGGCGCAAACCGGTGGTCGGCGGCGGAGACAGCCATCTGCTGGTCGCCAGTTCCGTTCTCTCTCTGTCGCAGGCCGCAAGTTTCAAAGACTTTGTCGCCGAAGTGAAGGGCGGCCACGCGGTGCCTTTCGTGTCGCCCGATTACTTTGCCCCGCTCAAATGGAAGCTTTTCTTACGGGTGCTGTTTTTCATTTCACGCTACCGGCAAATTGCGAGCTATAAGGGACAACCGATCGCCGCCATGCTGGAGCGCCGCAAAGTTTTGCTCGATCCGGTCGGGTCTGCGAGTCGCGTATTTCTGGCTTTAGTTTCCGCTCTTGGATTATCTCGGTGACGGCGCCCCAGCGTGGCTGATGCAGGCGAGGAGAATACAGGCGCGGTCAAGCACAGGCAGATCATTACGGATCTTGTCCTACGACCTGGTACCGGATGGGCCAGGTTGCGGACTGCTATCCGCCTTCCCTACTTTTTTGTCATGTTCATCGGCCTACTGCTCTCCTGGCAAAGGCCGGCGTGCAACCGGGACTTTCGGTCGTGGTAAATCCCGCTTAAGCTGTTTTCACCGTGAGTACTGACGGTGGCGCAGTATTCAACCGTATGGTTAGTGGAGATAAGCATGAATAGACTCTTGCCGCTGACCACGCCCGTTATCTGGTATCCCCCGCCGTTGCCGCTTACCTCCCGGCTTCCCTCGGCTTGTATCAGATGAAAGGCGCCCCAATCGTCCGAATCCCACGTGCCGTTCACATTGATCTCAGCCGGTTCCTTTTGGGAGTCAAGCCACGCCTTGCCTTCCACTTCCACCTTGGCAGCCGCCAGAAAAGTCGGGAAGGAAATGCACAGCAATAGGAATGCCAGCGCGAATGTCAGTTGTTTCATGAGTGACCTCCTCTTCAATTTAATTATTTCTATTTCCGGCGTGGGCCGGGAGGCCTAGGGCCTAGTCAAGCTTTTAGGGTACCCGATCAGATAGGTCACCGGCATCTTTCCAGTTGCAAGCTCACCGATCTCCCACTGGTATTGGCAGGAGGTTAGTTTTTCTACCATCGCACGTAGTTCCGGTGGCCGATATGTCCGCAGGCAGGATACTACTCCGTCGAACAGCAGGACCAATGGGATGACTGGAATCAAATACGTCCAGAACAACCGCGACCAGCGGAACGGACGAATCCGTGGAGTGTGCAGGAACAACAGAAGAATGCCGGCGAATATGAGACCGATGGCCGAGGGAGCGCGCTTGGTTGCCTCAAATATGCCGATGCTTTCGCCGGCATCAACGGCATTTTGCAGAATGGCGCGAGCATCCTCCGGCGGAAAATGATGGAACGATGTAAACATCGTTCGCAGCCCCTTCAGCGTAGCAGGAACCTTCATCGCGTCAACCGGCTCCGGATAAAAAGTAATGTGATGGTCAGAAGACGCGCTGACACTTTGGAATGCCTCGAGATTCGGATATTTATCTGTGAGCCAGACCTGCAGGCCCGCGGAATCTCCTCCGGCGTCACGGCATCGCAGCCGTCGAGCAAGAACCGGCCACGGACCCCCTCCGCCAGAACACATATCGACAATCGATGGTCTGGTACACGATTGTCCGGCGTTCGTCCGGTAGTCCGTTGAGTCAATCACGCTCTGCAGCAGCGGAGCGATGGGCGCGTAGGCCCGCAGGAGGTTGAATCCGAACTGCATCGCATCCGTGACGTCATCTCGGAGCGACGACGGAAACCACGGTTGTTCATGGAACTCGATGAACTGTACGCGACGCATGGCAACTCAACCGGGTAAGTAAGGTGTGAACATTCTCGTTTAAATCGGCAAAAAAGCCCGTTCAGCGTTACGGCGAATCTTATCCTCGGAGCGTAAACATGGAGCGGGGCCGCTGCTGCACTCGGAAGCTAATCCGCAGCAGGTTGCTTTCAGGCTCGGGCAAGCGTTACTCCCCAGGTAAAGCCGATCCCAGCCGAAGCGAACAGCAATAATTGCCCGGGACGAATTAGCCCCTCGCGCCGCATCGTCACATAATTGATGACTAAATCGCTCGCAAAAGTATGGCCATATTCTGCCATAGGAGTTGCTGGCAGGCTGCCCTTGGCCAGTCCCAACATCTTGCGGAAGCCCTCGCGGTCCCGCCGGCTGATGTTGGAATAGATGAAATGATCAATGTCGTTCAAACTCAAGGAAGACGCTGCCAGAGCCTTGTTCACCACCACAAGCATATTGAGGAAGTAGATTGGCATCACCTCTCGCTCCATGCACAGAGCATCGACAACAATATCGAGCCGGCCATTGGTTCTGACCATGGTAATAGCATTATGCAGGTGACCGAGTGTCAGGGCTTCGACGCCTAACAGCGTCGGGCCCTCGCCGCTATCGCGGCGTAGAATCACGGCGCTGCCGGCGTCGCCGTGCATGGTGATCGGAAGTAAAGAGCGGTTGCCTTGAGGCGCGGCATCGCCGGTTATCAGCAGGACTGTACGAACGCTTTCATCGGTAGCCATCCAGCCCAGCGCAGTCTTAATTGCGACATGAAGCCCTGCGCATCCGCCGACTTTGAAACTCAAAATCATGGAAGTTTCGGCACCCAGGTCGGCGCTGAGTTTGTGCGCGAACGAAAGACCCTGTGAGATCTCACTGGACCAGGTGCTGAAATCCAAAATGAGATTGATGTCCCGTGCCATTATCGCCGCCTCGGCTATCGCCCTGGAAGCGGCTTCGAGAACCAAGTCATAAAGTTGCTTCTCGCCGCAGATACGGACCCGATTCAGTCCGAGACCTTCCACGGCTTTGCGTCTCGACTCCGGGCTCAAAGGAGAAAGCGATGTCTCCACTCGAGTTCGTTCCTGCTCGAAGACTGCTTCCACGGCCTCATCGTCAGGTGGAACCGCGTATGCCGCAGCTGCAATGCGCACATTTATATTCAAAGCAACTCCAGAAGAAGTGCCGCAAATCCACTGTCGCCGGCTGTCGCCAACAACAGGGCTTGNCCANGGTTGGGCCGNCTGCTTAGCGCCAGGATCAAATGAAAAAGAGCGCCCGTACCGGCCAGACCCAGGGCCAACGGCTGCGGGACTATGATACTGGCGCCAGCGCCGGAAATCGCGCGAGCCAATACCGGTGTAAGACTGGAAGCGCAAGGCGCNCCATTTCCGCTGCAGACTATCAGACTGGGGACCGAACCGCGGAGCATTGGCCGTATGCTCTCTGCTGGTTGACCGCCTGCCGCCCAGCGGCCCGACAGGATGCGGGCGTATGAGCGAGCGCCGGGGCGGATAGCTTCGCGGCCGGACAATTCCATTACGAGTGCCGCTACACCTTCGCTGGGGATAAAACCGCCGTTCTCGGGCATCGGTTCAGAGTTGTAGCACGCCGGCGAGAGCAGCCCTGCCACCTCGTACCATGAATAGAGGGTTCGTGCCAGCGCGTCTCCCGCGAGAACAATGGCTAAGTCAGCCTGCCCCTGGCGAAGCAGAGAAGCGGATTGCATCAGGGCTGTCTCGCCCGCAAAGTACTTGTCGCTCACCGTAACATTGGGCCCCCGCAGGCCGTGAAACATAGATACGTGGCTGGCCGGAGCGCTGGGGAGAGTCTCTGGGAAGGNGCTGGGATCAGTTCCGTTCCAGCCGTTTGAGGCAGCGCTGAGATAGAAAGCTTCCGTCAGTTCNACGCAGCCGAAGGCGGTAGCGCAGACCACCGCGACCCGGGAGCGGTCCACNTGGTTTAGGTCGATCCCAGCNTCCTTAATTGCCAANGCTGAAGCCACCAAGGCCCANGCTGACAAGCGATCGAGACGTCTGGTCTTCAGGCCCGGCACNACNCTNGCGGCGCGAAAGGGCTNCACTAGAAAGGCTCGCCGCAGTCCGGCCGTCGTCCATGCGGTAATAGTCCCGGGTTCCAGGGGGCTCTGTGGTATNAGGCCTGCCAGCGGGCCATNAGGACTCACGGAACCGATACCTGTGATNGTGACGGCCGGCGAATTCGGAGTCATGAGCGGCCACTCCCGAATATGACCACGGTATTGCTGCCGCCAAAGCCGCTNGAAACCGACATGGCCAGCGGCAGCGGTTGGTGTTTCACTTCTCCCCGCAGCCACTCAACGCCAGGGCTCTCGATNGGGTCGCGGAGCCGCAGCGTCGGAAGCAGAGCTCCTGAACGAATGGCCATGATCGTAACGGCTGCCTCCAAGGCGCCAGCCGCACCCAGGCAGTGTCCGAAATATGACTTTGTCGAAGATACGGGAATGGGATGGTTGCGTCCCCGGAAGGCGGTTTCGTAGGCATTGGCCTCGGCAACGTCGTTGAGAGGTGTGCCCGTGCCGTGGGCATTCACATACCCGATCTCGTCGCCGCCGACCTCTGCCATTTCCATGGAAAGGCGTATGCAATCGGCCAATCCGATTCCCTGTNTCTGCGGTGCGGTGGNATGAAATGCGTCATTGGTCATGGCCCATCCGCGCAGCACCGCCAGAACGTTGGCATTACGCGCGGTGGCCGNTGCCAGCGTTTCGAGGACNAACACTGCGGATCCTTCGCCCAGGTTCAGGCCGTTGCGATTCTGGTCGAAGGGAGAGCACGGGTTTGGGTCTAACGCGCGCAGCGAGTTAAATCCGCTCAATGTGAACGCGCAGAGTGGGTCGCTGCCTCCGGCGAGGATCATGGGTGCGGCCCCGTCGAGGAGCATATTGGCGGCGAGCGCGATCGCCATCGCTCCGGATGCACAAGCCACAGAGATAGCACAGCGAGGGCCGCGAATCCCGAAATGCTCACCAACGGCGTCGGCAACATGCGCAAATGGATAGGAAGCTCCCCGCAACAGCTTCCCGGGATGCCGATACCAAGCGGCCGGATCTTCGGCGATTCCGGTGTCGATCTCGGTCAAGCCCCCCACTGTGTTCGCCATTACGATGCCGCTCTCACGGAAGGCAGAGCGATCCCGCCCGGAATTCGCTATCGCATCCTGAGCCGCCACCAGCGCGAGTTGATCAGTGCGCGAGTGTCGGGAACTCGAGCCTTCGGCCAGAACCGGCAATCCCCGAACCTGGGCAGTCGTTCCTTCGAAGCCGGGATACACGTCCTTTGTGGGGGCGAGACAGCACTTGCCCGATAGCATGCCCGCCTGCAGGCAGTCCAGCCCGATGCCATAGGGGCTGATGACTCCGACACCAGTAACAACGATGGTTTTATGGATATCAGTCAAAGGGAGAGGCAACCAGCCAAGAGTAAGAAAAATTCAACCACCGATCGTGATAGGCCGTCAATGTGTTTTCCAGAAACCGCACCTCCGCGTGGCACTGGCAAGCGTTGGAAACGGGCCATCAGAGCGTCGTCTCCGTCAAAGATTTTCTGGCGACGAAGAGAACGTGGGCCAGGGGCAAGCGATTCTGGAAATGGCGCTCTTCGAACTGCATACCAGTGTTCTCGAGCGCACCCCGGTACTCGGCGATCGACAACATTCGGGGTCTAAAGCCGACGCTTCCGCACGCGAAGAACAGCTGCTCGAACGCCATGGCGATCGCGGACCGGAGACCGCGTTCGCCATCAGGGACGCGGAAAACCAATATTCCGCCTGGCGCGAGTGCCGAACAGCACCGTTTGAGCAGGGCCGATTGCTCAACGGCGGGCAGATACTGCAAGACATCCAGAATTAAAATCAAGCCGGCTGGCGGAAGCTCGAACTGACGGATGTCGGCTACGGTTACATCCGCGTTCAGGTGGCCGAGTGCCTGGCGAGCGACCGCGATGCGATGTGCATCCAAGTCGCAACCGACGAGGCGCCGGCGTTTATCACCGAAAGCGGCAAAAACAAGAGCCATGCCGTAGCCGCAGCCAAGATCCAGTACCGTTCCCGATCCCAGATTTTCGGCGGCAAGTAGTTCAAAGATCCGATCCAGTCGAAGCTTCCAGCGGACGAACTGGCGAGCTCTTAGTGAGCATGGGGTAAACATTCCGTTCACGAAGCGCACGCGCTCCCGCAGAGCGGCAGTGGCAAACGCCTTAAGATGAAGATGCACCATAACCGCAGTGATCACGCCCCCGATGCCGCCGACGAGGATACCCAGGGCCACGCTGCCAATCAGCCAGATGAAAAGCTGCTCCTTACTAATATGGGTGCGCGCGGCAGCCAGGTCGGACAGGGTCAGAGGCTGGAACGACCCGAGGCGAAGTAAACAGCCCAGTTCTACGGAGCAGAAAACAATCAGGGGCGCGAGCAGCGGATTGTTGATGAAAGTGCCGGCCACGGTTAGCGGCTTGTTCAGTCTGAACAGCAAGGCCACCCCGACGGCCGCAAGGGTTTGAAGCCCATAGATGGGCACAATACCGATGAAAATTCCGAGGAATACTGCGGCGGCAGCGCGGCCTGGGTCAAGCCTCTCCTTTAGTAAGAGGGTTATGAACTTCCGCGCGTGAGCCTTAAATCTTCGGATCACCTGGTAGCCTTTCCATGGTTTCGCTTGGCCATCAGGAGCGAGCAAGCAGAAGTCATAACAGTCTGATCACCGGATCCTGTCATGCTCCCAGAAAGCGAAATGCCAGGGACCAGAGACAGACGCGCACCGTGTCTCGTACCGGCTTCATCTTGGAGCGCGCCTCGCCATCATCGTAGATCATGCGGACCGGAGCATGCGCAATGGTGCAGCCCGACCGCGCCATCTTGATTAGTATTTCCATCTCGAGTTCGTAATATCGGCTCCGCAGTTTGGCCTCGCCAAGTTTGTCCAATCGGAACAACCGGAATCCACTCTGGCTGTCCCGGATTTCGCAGCCGACGAGCGCCGAAGCCAACCGGCTGCCAACGATGTTCGAGAAATAGCGGGAGCGAGGCATGAGGGCGCGGTCGAAACAGCGAGTGCCAATGATCAGGTCCGCTCCAGTTTCTTCGGCGACACGAAGCATGACCGGGATATCCTCGGGCAGATGCTGGCCGTCGCCATCGAGAGTGATTGCGTGAGTAAAGTTGTGGTCGCGCGCGAAAGCGATGCCCACGCGCAGGGCCGAGGCCTTGCCGCAATTTCTTGGCAATTGCAAACAAACGGCTCCGGCCGCCCGCGCAATGTCTGCCGTCCCGTCGCGGGATCCATCGTCGATCACTACAACATCTGCCACATGCTGCCGGGTCCCCTCTACCACCTTGGCGATGTGAGGGGCTTCGTTGAATGCCGGAATTAGGGCGCAGATTCGCATGCGGCCGGTTGCAATGTTTCGCCAGCATCCTCGCGTGGGCCGGCCAGGACAAATTCGAATCCCCGTTCTCTAAGTTCGTCAATAACGCGAGGCAAGACTTCTAGCATGGCATCCGCCCCGCCAGGCAAATGATCGTGCAGCAGGATGATGTCCCCGCTTGCCGCCTTCAAGATGCGCCTGGAAAGAACGCTGGAATTGGCAGTGAGTGTATCACGCGTACGAATCGTCCAAGAAACGTACTCCAGTCCCGCATCCTCAAGATAAGGCGCCAGAAGCGGGTGACGCAGGCCCACCGGCGAGCGGAAAAGGCGCGGCCGGGAACCACAGGTGCGGCGAATGCTCTCCGTGCAACGGTCGATCTCCGCCCGCAAACGACCGGGCATGAGAAAACAAAATAGAGAATAGTGCGACCATGTGTGATTGGCGATCAGGTGTCCTTCTGCCCAGGCGCGGTGCACGATTTCCGGATACTGGTCAACCCGCTTCCCCACCACAAAGAACGTTGCTTTCACATCTTTTTCTCGGAGCAGATCGAGTAATTTTGGCGTATCCACCGGATCTGGGCCATCGTCGAACGTCAGGGCCACGCAACCCGCACCATCTACCCGCGACCGGTTGGCGACGAGCCATTGGTTACGCGGATGAAACAACAAGTAGAGGATGAGTAATGTGGTGGCACTTAGAACTACAAGCAGGAGCCAAGAGAGGCCAAAAGCATACAGAAGAGCCAATAAGGCGGTGATTGCAAGAATCGACGAAAAACAAATTACCGACCTTGCCATATCGGTTGTCCCAAGCCCTGCAGATGCTGCAGGAATTTGAGATGCCATCTTAGCATCCGTGGCCCGCGCGGGGGAAACGGAACAGGTCGGTGCCGGTCGGTGCCCCCGTGGGGTCGAAGACCTTATTAAGTAAAGGTTTCGCAATGCCTCAGGCTAAGATGAGGGTGGCTTTTCTGAAACAAAATCGGCCTGTCATTTTCGGAGAACATACTTGATATCGTAGAAGTGTTCGGAGTGAGTGGTGGAAGTTGGGATATGAAGCGCGGTAGTTGGGACTGTTGGAGCGGTCGAGCGAAAGAATCGCAGAGTTCCGAGATCCAGACAGTCCAATTTGCAAAAAGGACAGACGGGAGTGCCGCGACCGCTGCCGGTGCTGATATCGGTTGAGTTCGTAACTGTGAAAATTAGCCGGTGGCGGCGCCGAAGGCTAGAGCCACACGACGGAAAGCCGTTAAGAACGGGAAGGAAGTCGGCAGGTGGACGACGACGCGGCGAACCGAGACCAAAACCCGAGCGCCTAGCTTCAGCAGTCGTTCCCGTAACGTTCCAACTTGGGCCCGAGCACAAGCGGTACCGGCAGCGCGCAAGCGCAACTCCTGCATCAGAACATAAGCAGCGGCGGTGAGTAGGACACGAAACTGGTTGGCCCAGAAACTGGAGCAACTGGTGCGGTCGATCTCGAGGTCATGCAATTCCTTTATGCGGTTCTCGATG
>JGI12635J15846_10000398_pt1 | contig 36358 bp, 25 predicted proteins | sample BlaSpr_A8_OM2_M2_FD_15846 | JGI IMG/M metagenome (IMG submission 15846)
GAGGAAATTCATTTCGATGCGGCGCTGGCCTTCTCCCAGACAGGCTTCGCAGCGTCCGCCGGGAACATTGAAGGAGAAGCGTCCGGGCTTGTAGCCGCGCTCGCGGGATTCCGGAAGCATGGCATAGAGATCGCGCACGGCTGCGAAGATTCCGGTATAGGTCGCTGGGTTGGAGCGCGGCGTGCGGCCGATGGGCGATTGATCGATGCGAATCACCTTGTCGATCAGTTCGGCTCCGACGATGGCTTTGTGTGCTCCGGGTTCTTCGCGCGAACGATAAAGCTGCTTGGCCAGCGAGCGGTAGAGAATATCATTAACGAGAGTTGATTTGCCGGAACCCGAGACGCCAGTGACAACTGTTATTACCCCTAGAGGAAATGTGACGTCGAGATTTTTTAGATTATTTTCGCGCGCCCCGAGAATCGATATCGATTTCCCGTTTGGACTTCGTCGTTCGGGCAGCATGGCGATTTGCTGGCGTCCGGAAATATAAGCGCCCGTGAGAGACGCGGGCGATGCCATGATTTCTGCTGGCGTGCCGCTCGCCACCAGTTCGCCACCGTGACGTCCGGCACCCGGGCCGAGGTCGATGACATAGTCGGCGCGGCGGATAGTTTCTTCATCGTGCTCGACTACTAAGACGGTGTTGCCCAGATCGCGCAAATTTTCGAGTGCTGCTAAAAGGCGCCCGTTGTCGCGATGGTGCAGACCAATCGACGGTTCGTCGAGCACGTACAAAACGCCGCGCAGCTTCGATCCAATTTGCGTCGCCAGCCTTATGCGCTGCCCTTCTCCGCCGGAGAGCGTGGCGGCGGAGCGGCCGAGCGACAGGTAGCCAAGTCCGACATCGTAGAGGAATTGCAGGCGCTCGGTGATTTCGTGAAGGATCCGTACGGCGATGGTCAGTTCCCTTCCTGCAAGTTTAATTTTTTTCGCGGCTTCAAGGGCGCGGGATATTGGCAGGCTGGTGAAATCGGCGATCGACATGCCGTTCACTTTCACAGCCAAACTCTCAGGGCGCAGACGCTTGCCGTGACAGACTGAACACTCGGTGGCCGACATGAAATCCATCAGGTATTCGCGATAAGTATCGGAAGTCGACGACTCGAGATTTTGCCGCAGATAGCCGAGAATTCCCATGAATCCAGTTTTGCCGCCGCGCTGCGCTTCTCCGTTCAGCAGCAGATTCTGAATCTTGTCGGGAAATCTTTCGAACGGAGTTGCCAGGTCGATGCCATAGGCTTGCGCCACCAACTTCAAACTGTGAATCAGATTTTGCGATGCCGATCCCGGCCCGAGGCCGCCGTCAAGCAGCGGCTTTGACCAATCTACAATTACTTTTCCCGGATCAAGATCATAGCGGCTTCCCAGCCCGTGGCATTCGGGACAAGCTCCATACGAGCTGTTAAACGAAAACGATCGCGGCTCAAGTTGAGGAACGCTGATGCCGCAATCGGGACAGGCCAGACGCGAGGAGTAGAGGGTTTCTTCTCCGTTTACTACAGACACCAGAACGAGCCCTCCACCCAATTTCATCGCGAGCGCGACCGACTGCTCCAGGCGAGTTTCAATTCCGGGCTTCACCAGCAAACGATCGATGACGACTTCGATGGTGTGATTCTTGCGTTTATCGAGCGCGAGATCGTCTTCGAGATTCACCAGTTCGCCATCCACGCGGGCACGCGGGAAGCCATGCTGGATCAGCTTTTCCATCTCTTTTTTAAACTCGCCTTTGCGGCCGCGCACGATGGGCGCCATGATCATGACGCGGTCGTCCGGAGTAAGCGCCATCACGCGCTGCACGATCTGCTCGGCAGACTGACGGCTGATAGGCTTTCCGCAATTCGGGCAATGCGGCACGCCAATCGAAGAATAAAGCAGCCTCAAGTAATCGTAGATTTCAGTAATAGTGCCAACCGTCGAACGCGGACTGCGACTCGTCGTTTTTTGCTCAATCGAAATCGACGGGCTCAAACCATCGATGGAATCGACGTCTGGGCGCTCCATCTGATCGAGAAACTGTCGCGCATAAGCTGAAAGAGTTTCCACATAGCGCCGCTGGCCTTCGGCGTAAATAGTATCGAAAGCGAGCGAAGATTTTCCTGATCCGCTCAGACCGGTAATGACCGTCAAAGTGTTGCGAGGGATTTCGACGTCAATATTCTTCAGATTGTGCTGGCGCGCACCGCGCACCGAAATCCTGGTGATGGTCATTTGACACAAAGCTTAATGGACTTCCGTAACGTGGACGGGTCCTGAGAAATATTGGAGAGTGGGAATACGCAGTTCGATTCTCGTATCTTAGTTGTTAACAGCGGCGAGGGTCAAATGCGGATAGAGTAAAACATTTGCAGTCGCAGAGTTATACGGTGTCTGCAACAAGGGCCGGCCACAGTGAATGCATTATTAGCAGCATGTTTAGTCAGTAGCACAGCAATTCTTAGCGTAGCCTTGGGTGTTTTTGGAGCGTATTACGCAATCACCGGCGTTTTAGCCGCCGTTAACCCTTCCCGGCCTTCCAGAACTCTTCGCACCTTAGTACCCCACCCCAGCCGTATGAGTGGTGACTGAGGTTTCGTCACTCTCGTAGAGACGGGGCTCACCCTGTCTCCCCACGCCCACAAAAACGTCACTCCTGCGGAGGCGGTGGAGGTTGCTGGTTCGGATTGTTGTTGCCTCCGGGCGGCTGCTGGCGGCGAAGCATTTCTAAAATCTGTTCGGGCGTTTTTGGACCAGCATTAGGATCCTGCGGTTGCGGTTGCTGTTGCTCCGCTGCGCTGTTGACATCCGGCTGACCGGGCTGCCCAGGCTGAGCCTGGTCTTCAGCATTAGCGTTATCGTCGGTATTTTCTTCGTTGGCGCTTTCGTCCGCTTCAGCGCCGCCTGATCCAACCTGAGGCTGGCCCTGCGGGTTGAATCCGGGCGATGGCGGAATCGGATGCGGAGGCATCACTATGCCCGGAGAAGGCGGGCTTTGAGGAACATTAGCAGCGGCGGTCTGTGTGTCCCCCGGGGCGGGCGTTTTGGAAGTGAGGATAATGCTCGAAACCACTGCCGGGTCGGTGTTCGAACCCAGCATCACGTAATTAAATGAAGAGCCGTTTAGCAATGAGACCAATACATCTCTTGGAGTTCCGGGCCCCAGGTGAGTAATCACGCGCTCGTTTTCTGCGGAAGCGTGCGGAGGAATCTCGATCGTCGCGCCCGTAAGTTTGCGAACATCCCGCAGGATTTCGCCCATGGTCGAATTTTGAGCCGAGATTGTGAGTAATCCATCCTGATAGCTGACCTTCGCCGGGCTGGCCGGAATCTGGTCCATAGGCAATTGGCTCAGCGGGCCACCCGGCAACTGCGGCAAAACCAGCGGCTTCGGAGGCTTGTGCGTCTTTTTGTGGTGCGCCTTGGGAGTGGTGGTGGTTGCAGGCGTCTTCTGCGAAGGCTCTGCTGAGGGCGCAGTTTGAGCTGCTAGGACGGGCGCAGCCAGCAATACTCCGTAAGTAATCCATCTGCAAGCAGGCAGCATCGAAGATTTGTCCATTCGGAGGAGGCTTGGTGTTTTGGCGCTTCTAATCGAGCTCTTGAGCCCCAGACATAATTTTACCACCCCTATTAGAACGCCGATCAGCAATACTCTTGCGTTTGCTTCCAGGGGTATAGCTTGCCCAAGTCATATCGCGGGTATAGCCTTGCGAAACAGTAGATGAGCTGCATGTAAGTGTGTTTAAAATCAGGGCGGAGGCGTTTCCTTTGATCACTGCTTCGAAATCGACCGGTCGGAAGTTACTTTGCGTAGGTTGGATGTGTCTGCTCTTGCTCGGAGCGTCGGGATACGCTCAAACCTGCCAAAGCGCTAGCGACATGGATGCTTCGATGCGGAGCGCGCTGGAGAATGCCGCCAAGCGCTACTTTGACATGTCGGCCCGGGGCGATAGCGCCTCCCTGAAGCAGAATTCCATCAGCGCGGTGGCATCGAATTTTAGCGGGATCGAAACCGCGGTCAAAGATAATCAAGCGGCGCTCGCCGGTGCGAAAGGAAGCGTTCGTCCGCCCTTTCTGCTTGCGGCCGAAGGAGCGCAGCCACTCCCGCGCGCCGAATTCCTGTGCGGAGTCTTTGGGGCAAATGGCCAGACAAAAGACAGCGCGGTTTTTGTTCTGAACAATCTTCCTCCCGGCAAATATGGAGTAACAACTATTGATGTAAGCGGCGGGAACACGCCGATGACACTGACGCTGATCCTCCAGCAACAGGCGAACGATTGGAAATTAGCCGGCTTCTTCCCAAAATCCTCACAGGAGGCTGGGCACGATGCGCCGTGGTACGCACAGCGCGCGCGCGATTTTAAGGCCAAGGGTCAAACTCACAATGCGTGGTTATACTTTACCGAGGTAACGGCGCTGTCTTCTCCCGTGGATTTCATGAGCACCCTTGCCACCGACAGGCTTTACGACGAAGCAAAGGCTTCGCAACCTGCGGATATGCCGGCAGACGGCAAGACTGTGGATTTAAGCGCGGGTGGCAAGACTTACCATCTTAGCGAAATTTTTCCCTTGGCCGTCGCCAACGATCTCGATGTTGTAGTCCGATATCAGGTCCCAGATATTTCCGACACCGCCAAAGTATTTCAAGACAATATGGCCGTCATTAAGGGACTGGTGGCGAAGTATCCCGAGTTACGCAATGCCTTTGCTGGAGTAGTTGCCAGAGCCATCGATCCCTCGGGACATGACTATGGAACGCTATTGCCGATGAAAGATATCAAGTAATGGAACGCCGTTGCCGATGCAAGGATATCAAGTAGAAATTTGTAGATCTGTAAATGTAGGCCCGTACTGTAAAGAAGAGAAGTGCAAGAGGCCACGAAATTCAATAAGGCAGCCTTGGTCTATGTGTAATCCGTCCACCTCGAAATGCCCCGGCTCAAATGCCCGTACAGGCATCCTTAGGTCGCTCTACACGAGTCAACCGATATTACTGGCTGAGTGGCGTGGTTAAAGTTAATAGTCTAACCAACACGTATGAAAGGGGAATAAAAATATTATGAGCAACAAAAAGAGGAAAGTACAAAATTGGGCGCGCACCGCCGTGAAGTTGGGTCTCTTATTGACAGATCCTAAAGTTCGAAACACCATCACCGATACTTTCAAAGAGCATGTCGAGGATGTGTCGGACGCCTACTCGGACGTGAGCAGCAAGGTGACCAGCAAGTATGAAGACGTGATGGACCGCCTCGAGTCTGTCACCGATCGATTTCAAAGCAAAAACCCGTGGCCTGCGCGAGTCGGCGGCTTTTTGATGGGCGTCGGGGTAGGCGTAGGGTTAGGAATTCTTTTTGCCCCCGCTTCAGGTGAAGAGACCCGGGAATCGTTTAGCGGCGTGAAAGACAGAGTGGTGGAATCCGCAACCGGCATGAAGGATCGAGTCGTGGAATCAGCTTCGAACATGACGAATAAGATTCGCAGCACCGTGACCAGCATGCCCGCAACCGGGACCGAAGGCTAACTTCAAGTCAAACGTATAGTTTTGTAAAATATCGCCCGGGATCACCGGGTCTTGCAGGTTTTCCCGCCGCGCCGCAAAAAAAATTTGCGCGGCGCGGTGGGAATGTGTTTGCATATACCCGAGGTCTCCCTTATGAGCGAAAAACCCAGCACGACCCTCCCAGGCATCGTCGAAAAAATCATCAAACCGGTTTCTCCGAATGAGCCAGAGAAAGCTCAAATAGCAGTTGACGGTGCCGACGATTTGTATCGGGAGATCCGAATCGATAACACGCTCACGAAAAGCAACGGAGATCAGGTCCGCCTCAAGCCTGGAGCTGAGGTAGAAGTCACGGTCGAAGCGCCACTCAGCGCCACCACTCCCAAGGTCGAGAATCGCCCACAACAATAATTAGAGTTGCTGCTGCATCGCGGGATGATGAAGGAATCACGAAGGCAAGTTCGTGTTACTTCCTCCTTGAGAGTCGGTAGCCAGTGGCAAAGTGGCGATCACAGTTGTCCCCCTGCCCTCCGACTGAATCTCCAGGGTTCCGCGCAGTTGCCTGAAACGCTCGCGCATGCCGCGGAAACCAACTCCGCTGCGGCCGGGCGCACTCAGCTCTAACTGCTTTTCCAGAGAAATACCATTCCCATTATCTTCGACTTCCACGAGCACGCGATGATCTTCCTCATGCATCCGAATGGCGGCGGCGGTGGCGCCAGAATGGCGATGAATATTGGTGAGGCACTCCTGCACCATGCGGAAGATTGCAATTTCCATTTCATCGGAGAGGCGCCGGAATTCATCCGGGATATCGATTTCGACTTTAACTTTGCTGCGCTCGGAGAAACCATCAACGTACCAGCGCAAAGCCGACGAAAGACCGGCCACATCCAGCAATGGCGGATGCAACAGATGAGAGATGGTTCGGGTTTCCCGGCTCAGTTGTTCGATGAGACTTGCATTTTCTGATACAGCGCGAAGCACAGCGGGGTCAAGGTGCAGAGTCTGGGACTGGACGACGGCGATATTCATACTGAGCGCCGTCAGCAGTTGGCCCACGCTATCATGCAGCTCTCGTGCAATCTGGCGGCGCTCTTCGTCCCTGATTTGTTGCAAACGGCTGGAAAGTTCTCCCAGGCCGGCGTTTGCGTTTTCGAGATCCACAGTCCGCTCGTGAACCTTTTGTTCCAGTTCGTCATGAGCCTGCTTTAACTCATCCTCTGCCCGCATGCTTCGATCGAGAGCGCGGCGGTTGCTTTCACCTAAGAGAATGATCAAGCCGGAAAAGAAGAGAAATCCTGCCATTCCAGAGATCTCTGTACGCGGGTCTTGCAGACGGAATGAATGCGTAACTGGCAGGAACCAGTACCAGACGCCCAGACCACCGAGAAGAGTGGTGACCGCGGCTGGTCCCACGCCGCAATACCAAGCCGAAAAAACTACAGCGGCCCAAACCGTGTGATACGGATTATCCGCGCCCAGAAAAGGAGAGAGCAATTCGCGAACGAACAAAGCAACCATCGCGGCTAAAATCGCTAGCCCGTACCGAACCGCGGTCTCATGCCGAAATGTCGAAATATTGCCGGCCCCCATTTACCCCAAAACCGCCTTGCCTGGTCTAGAGAAAAAGTTTCCGTCCGGAGTTCGCAAACAAATGCGGCTCATCGCGTCTGCGTCTGCACTCCGAACTACGAACCTATTTAATCGGCTTAGATGTGTGGAACTCAGCGATCGTTGCGAAGATACAACTTCTCAACCTTAAGCCTCGCCACTGCGGCTTTAAGAGCAGCCATCTTCTTAGGGTCCGAGATGATTGTGGCATGGCGAAGCAATTCTGCAACCGCAAATTCCCTTCTCCGCGACGAGGATGTGAGCGTCTGCCGGCACATTTTTTTTACAGTCACATTTCTCACAGTCACGAGGTCGCCTCCTTGCTCCGCAGGCTGAAAGAGTTCACGGCCGGAATCGCAACGCTCAACTCCACGCGCTGCAGCGTCTGCAGATTATGCGTTGCATCTGTCAATGCCTGTAATTCTTCCGCGGAGCGACTTTCGCGAAGGGCCAGTTGTTCGTCAACCGCGTGCTGTATGGCTGTCAGGGCCTCTTGAATTTTCTTTCCCAGGACGGCATGGTCAAGCTCCAGCATCGCAGCCGCATATAGGTCGCGCCACAGAACATCCTTCTGCATAAAACCTCTCTTATGAATGAGCATACGAGCACCACTAAAAATAGGTGAACTATTTGCTTTCCTGTGCCGAGGCTATGACGAACGCATACACGACCAGCGTTAAACCAGAAAAGATAGAGGCTAAAACACTCGAATCGAATCCGCGTCAGCGGTTAAGGCGTAGTTGGGGTACTGTTGACGTAGCGTAACCGTATCGTAAAACTAATGTTGATAGAACAAAAATAGACTTGACGCAGAAATCTAGTTTTGCTAGTCTCCTCTCGAAGGGTGAACTATGGCTAACGAACCCAAAAAGAAAAGCCTTCCGGTTGCGAAATACCGGCAGGTGGAAATTGCGAACCTCAAGACAGGGCGACAAGGCAAACACCACGATCTCGTTCAAGGCATTGTTCAGGAGTTGCTGACATTGCAAGACGGTTCGGCCTTGGAAATTCCACTGTCAGACGTGGGCGGCGTGGGACTGGCGAACCTGCGTTCAGCGGTTCACCGCGCGGCGACGTCTCGGAGCCTACAGATCGAGACCGTGGCTGACGAAGGCAATTTCTACGTCTGGAAAGCCAATTCGAAGTAGCCGCCTTCTGCCCTGAAACGTCGGTCGCCTCAATCCTGAAGGCGGATCGCGGATCACAGAGAGGTTTTTGCACAGTTTTTTGGGGAGCTACATGATCTACCCGAGTTTCATCCCTTCGGTCTTGCAATAAGCTGACGAAGTTAATTAACACCCCTCGTCTTTCGTCGTGGCTCAGAAGTCCCGTTTCGCAATAAGGTTTTGTTTGCAAATTAAGAGGTGATTATGGCCATTAACCAGCCAGCCGCTTACGGGATATACCCACAGGATGTTTCGCTGCAACAGGTGGTACACGCGTTGAATCAGTCGGGGTTTGGTAAGGAAGACATATGCCTGATGGTATCGCCAAAGCATCCCCTGGCCACGGTGGTGCGCGAGGCTAATATTCTTCATGCCGAGCGAGGTGTCGGCGCCGCGACGGCTGGAATGATGGCTTGGCTCATGAAATTTGGAGCAGTCATGATTCCGACGGTCGGGTTGTTCATCCGTTCAAAGGCGTTCCTTGAAGCCCTGCTGACTGAGCAGGGCAATCCGCCCTATGCTCGTTCGAATGGTTTGGTTGAGCTCGGCTTCTCGGTGGACGAGGCTGATCGATTTGAGACCAAGCTTGCCGAGATGGGCGTTCTGGTTTACATCGCCTGCGCGGAAGAGGCTTCAACTAGGCGGGCAGCCGAGATGATGCAACTGACCGGAGCTTATGGAGTCGCCTCCCTGGAGAGTACGCTACCGTACCCGGTGGTCAAACAGATTCCGCTAACGCTCCAGCCGGCTCCGTCGAAAATCATGCAAGAAGTGGCGGCCTAAGCGAAGGCAAGCGGGCCGGCTTTGGGGATCCCAGGCTAAGTGCAATGCTTGCGCCAGATAGCGAGCGGGAGCCGAATCGCGCGATCTCCTACAGTAAAAACCCTAGAGTCACCCGCTAAACGTCCATGATAAACATTTGGGTTAGTGCTTTGATATCCCGTAGTGCGCCAACTCTGAAAGCCACTTTACAGATGATGCAGCGGGTTGACCTGAGTTCGTTGGTAGCCCCTCCCCCAACAGTTCGGATAGGTGTAGTCCCCCGAATATTTATATCTGACCCTGCACGTTCTGGGCACTCCCCTAGTGATGGAGAACACATAAATGAAACGAAGTAATCGAGGCGCGCCCGCTGCGATTGCCAATGGCGACGCCGCAACGGCGGTAGCCAACGGCAACGGCAGTCAGGCGCCGGAGAAAGAAAAAGAAAAGAAGAACGGCCACTCTTCGCTGACCGACCAGTCCGCTGCGACCGACTTGGGCGCTATTCTGGCGAGCCTCCAGACCATGCGGGACGGCGATTTCTCGGTGCGTCTGCCCGGCTCTTGGACCGGACTCGGCGGGAAAATAGCCGACACTTTCAACGAAATTGTCGCCGCTAACCAGCAAATGGCACAGGAGTTAAAGCGAGTCGGCCAGGTAGTAGGAAAAGAAGGGCGAACCCGGGAGCGTTCGCGTTTTCATGAAGCGAAGGGCGCATGGGGAGATATCGAAGTTTCAGTCAATACGCTGATCGAAGATTTGCTCCGTCCTACGGCAGAAGTCACCCGCGCTATCGCGGCTGTGGCGCAAGGAAATCTAACTCAAACCGTTCGGCTGGACGTGGACGGCCGGCCACTTGAAGGCGAGTTTCTACGATCCGCAAATATCGTCAATACCATGATTAAACAGCTCGGCGTCTTTACCGCCGAGGTGACGCGCGTGGCGCGAGAGGTGGGCACGGACGGCAAGCTCGGCGGGCAAGCTCTGGTGCCTGGAGTGGCCGGTACCTGGAAGGATTTGACGGACTCCGTCAACTCCATGGCCAGCAACCTTACCGGCCAGGTTCGTAACATTGCCGAGGTCGCTACGGCCGTGGCCAGCGGCGATTTATCCCGAAAGATTACCGTCGATGTGCGCGGCGAAATTTTGCAGCTCAAAGAAGCCATCAACACGATGGTGGATCAGCTGCGATCGTTCGCTTCCGAAGTAACGCGCGTGGCTCGCGAAGTAGGTACGGACGGAAAACTTGGTGGACAGGCCGTAGTCGTCGGCGTCGCCGGAACCTGGAAAGATCTTACCGACTCCGTGAACGCGATGGCCAGCAACTTGACCGCACAGGTTCGAAACATCGCTGAAGTTACAACCGCGGTGGCTCGCGGCGACTTGTCGCGCAAAATCACAGTCGACGTGAAAGGCGAAATTCTCGAACTCAAAGACACCATTAACACCATGGTGGATCAGCTCAACGCGTTCGCCGGCGAAGTAACCCGCGTGGCTCGCGAAGTAGGAACCGAAGGCAAACTCGGCGGACAGGCGCAGGTGCCCGGCGTCGGTGGCACATGGAAAGATCTCACCGACAACGTCAACTTCATGGCCAGTAACCTTACCGGTCAAGTCCGAAATATCGCGGAAGTGGCGACCGCTATTGCGAACGGCGATCTGTCACGCAAAATCACCGTCGATGTGCGCGGCGAAATTCTACAGCTCAAAGAAACGCTGAACACGATGGTCGACCAGCTCAACCGCTTCGCTGGCGAAGTTACGCGCGTGGCTCGCGAAGTCGGTAGCGAAGGCCGGCTCGGTGGACAGGCTAACGTGCCGGGCGTCGCCGGAACGTGGAAGGATCTAACTGACTCCGTGAACTCGATGGCCGGAAACTTGACCGGCCAAGTGCGAAACATCGCTGAAGTTACTACAGCCGTGGCCCGAGGCGACTTGTCGAGCAAAATCACTGTTGACGTGAAGGGCGAAATTCTCGAGCTGAAAAATACCTTCAACACCATGCTTGATCAGCTCAACGCGTTCGCCGGCGAAGTAACGCGTGTGGCTCGCGAAGTAGGTACGGAAGGCAAGCTGGGCGGCCAAGCGCAGGTGCCCGGCGTCGCCGGAACCTGGAAAGATCTCACCGACAACGTCAACTTTATGGCCAGCAACCTTACTGGCCAGGTCCGAAATATCGCTGAAGTTTCAATGGCCGTGGCTCGCGGCGATTTGTCGCGCAAAATCACCGTCGATGTGCGCGGCGAAATTCTCGAACTCAAAGACACCATCAACACGATGGTGGATCAGCTGCGCTCCTTCGCTTCGGAAGTAACGCGTGTGGCCCGCGAAGTCGGAACCGACGGCAAACTGGGCGGCCAGGCGGTGGTGCCGGGTGTTGGCGGAACGTGGAAGGATCTTACCGACTCCGTTAACTCAATGGCCAGCAACTTGACCGGTCAGGTGCGAAACATCGCTGAAGTTTCCACGGCCATTGCGAGCGGCGACCTTTCGAAAAAAATTACGGTCAACGTCAGCGGCGAAATCTTGCTGCTGAAAGAAACCATTAACACCATGGTCGACCAGCTCAACGCGTTCGCCGGCGAAGTAACCCGCGTGGCCCGCGAAGTCGGCAGCGAAGGCCGTTTGGGTGGACAGGCCAACGTCCCCGGAGTCGCCGGAACCTGGAAGGATCTCACTGACTCCGTGAACTCCATGGCCGGAAACCTCACCGGTCAGGTACGAAATATCGCCGAAGTTACAACCGCTGTAGCTCGAGGCGATTTGTCCCGCAAGATCACCGTCGACGTGAAGGGCGAAATCCTCGAACTCAAGAACACCATCAACACCATGGTGGATCAGCTCAACGCCTTCGCCGGCGAAGTCACCCGCGTAGCCCGCGAAGTCGGCACCGACGGGAAACTCGGTGGTCAGGCGCAAGTCCCCGGAGTCGCCGGAACCTGGAAAGATCTCACCGATAATGTGAACTTCATGGCCAGCAACCTCACTGGCCAGGTGCGCAATATCGCCGAAGTTGCGACCGCTATCGCCAACGGCGATCTCTCCAAAAAAATCACGGTCGACGTGCGCGGCGAAATCCTGCAACTCAAAGAAACGCTGAACACGATGGTCGAGCAGTTGCGATCGTTCGCCGCCGAAGTCACTCGCGTAGCCCGCGAAGTGGGCAGCGAAGGGCGACTCGGTGGACAGGCCAACGTCTCCGGCGTCGCAGGAACATGGAAAGATCTCACGGACTCCGTGAACGCCATGGCCGGCAACTTGACTGGCCAGGTCCGTAACATCGCCGAGGTGACTACCGCCGTCGCCCGCGGCGACTTGTCCCGCAAAATCACGGTCGACGTGAAGGGCGAAATTCTTGAGCTCAAAAACACCATCAACACCATGGTGGATCAGCTCAACGCCTTCGCCGCCGAAGTTACGCGCGTGGCCCGCGAAGTCGGTACGGAAGGCAAACTTGGCGGACAGGCACAGGTGCCTGGAGTCGCCGGCACCTGGAAAGATCTCACCGACAACGTAAACGTCATGGCCGCCAACCTCACCGAACAGGTCCGCGGCATTGTGAAGGTCGTCACCGCGGTCGCGACCGGCCAACTCACGCAGAAACTGACGGTGAACGCGAAGGGCGAAGTCGCTGCCCTCGCTGAAACCATCAACAACATGACTGACACGCTGGCTACCTTCGCCGATCAGGTCACGACCGTGGCCCGTGAAGTCGGCGTCGAAGGCCGGCTCGGTGGACAGGCAAACGTCCCCGGCGCCGCCGGAACGTGGAAGGATCTCACCGGCAACGTCAACCTGCTTGCCGATAACTTGACCAACCAGGTACGCGCGATCGCCGAAGTCGCAACCGCTGTGACTAAGGGCGATTTGACACGGTCCATTCAAGTAGAGGCCAGCGGCGAAGTGGCGGAGTTGAAAGACAACATCAATACGATGATCGACAACCTCCGCTTGACGACCGATCGCAACACCGAGCAAGACTGGTTGAAAACGAACCTCGCCCGCTTCACCGGCATGTTGCAAGGCCAACGCGATCTGGCGACAGTGGGACGCATGCTACTGTCGGAACTGGCTCCGCTGGTAAGCGCGCAGCAAGGCGTAATCTATCAGATGGGCGGCGAGGACTCGGCTGAGATGACACTGCTCTCGGCCTTCGCCGGCGATGGCGAAGATGGCCATCTGCGTCGACTGAAAGTTGGCGAAGGACTCGTAGGACAGTGCGCCGCCGAGAAGCAGCGCATGTTGATCTCCGACTTGCCGCCGAACACGATTGCCATTCGTTCGGGACTATTCGAGGCCACGCCGCGCAACGTAATTGTTCTGCCGGTGCTCTTCGAAGATCGCGTCAAAGCCGTAATCGAACTCGCATCGCTCAGCAACTTTACAGCCTCGCATCTCGCCTTCCTCGAACAGCTGACGGCCAGCATCGGCATCGTGCTCAACAGTATCGAGGCCACGATGCAGACGGAAGGCCTGCTGAAGCAATCGCAGCAGTTGGCAACCGAACTCCAGATGCAGCAGAAAGAATTGCAGCAGACCAACGAACAGTTGGCGCAAAAAGCCCAACAGCTCGCGGAACAGAACGTCGAAGTGGAACGCAAGAACCAGGAAATTGAGCAAGCGCGCCGCGCTCTTGAAGAGAAGGCCAAAGAACTGGCACTTACTTCGAAGTACAAGTCGGAATTCCTGGCGAACATGTCGCACGAGTTGCGCACTCCGCTCAACAGCATTCTGGTGCTGGGACAACAACTCAGCGACAATCCAGACGGCAATCTCTCGCCGAAGCAGGTCGAATTCTCGCGCACCATTCACGGCGCCGGAACCGATTTGCTCAACCTCATCACCGACATTCTCGATCTGTCGAAGATCGAGTCCGGCACGGTATCGGTCGAAGCCGAAGAAGTCTTCTTCGCAAGCCTGCTGGATATGGTGCAACGTCCGTTCAAGCACGAGGCGGAGAACCGGCGTCTAAGCTTCGAAGTCAACACCGATCCGCATCTCGCTCGCAGCCTGGTTACCGACTCGAAGCGCCTGCAGCAGGTATTGAAAAACCTGCTATCGAACGCGTTCAAGTTCACGGATCAAGGAGGCGTGCGGCTGTCGGTGGCAGTGGCAAAGAGCGGATGGAACGAGGAACATCCGATTCTGGCGAAGGCCGCAAATGTGGTCGCATTCGAGGTCACGGACACTGGTATCGGCATTCCGTTCGACAAGCAACGAATTATCTTCGAGGCCTTCCAACAGGCAGATGCCGGCACCAGCCGCAGGTACGGCGGCACCGGACTGGGCCTCGCGATCAGCCGCGAACTGGCCAGCTTGCTCGGTGGAGAAATCCAGTTGCGCAGCGCGCCAGAAAAAGGCAGCAGCTTCACCCTCTACCTGCCGCAAACCTATGTCGGTCCGTCGAGCATGGTGTCGCTGGAGCGCAGGTATTCAAGTACTCCTTCGACCGCCCAGCTGGTGGTTGCGAGCATCGTTGAAAGTCCGATTGAGAAAATTCCGGATGACCGGGACAACTTGCAACCGGACGATGCCGTCCTGTTGATCGTGGAAGACGATCCACACTATGCTCGCGTTCTCTGCGATCTTTCGCGCGACAAGGGCTTCAAGGTCCTGGTAGCGATGCGTGGCGCCGAAGCACTGGCCCTGGCTCGCGAATATCATCCAACCGCAGTGTCGCTCGACGTTTTCTTGCCTGACATGATGGGCTGGACGGTGCTGAATCACTTGAAGCAAGACCCCGCAACGCGGCACATTCCAGTGCAGATGCTGACGCTGGACGAAGACCGCCACCACGGATTAGCGCGCGGAGCATTCGCTTTTGTCACCAAGCCAACCACTCCGGAAGGTTTGGGCGATGCACTGACTCGCATCAAAGAGTATTCCGCTCCGCGACGAAAACGTTTGTTGGTAGTGGAGGACAATCCAGCCGAGCAACTCAGCATCAAAGAGCTGCTTGGTTATGACGACATCGACGTGACGGTCGTGTCGAGTGGCGAGGAGGCAGTTAAGATCGCGGCTGAGAACTCTTTCGATTGCATCGTTCTCGATTTGCGGCTGCCCGATATTTCCGGCTTCGACGTCCTGGAGCGCTTCCGCGACACGCCGTCGCTCGGCGACGTGCCGGTCGTAGTCTTCACCGGCAAAGAACTTTCTCCGGAAGAAGACGCTCGCCTGCACGTTCTGGCGCGCAGTGTCGTGGTAAAGGGAGTAGAGTCGCCGGAGCGGTTGCTGGATGAGACAGTGTTATTCCTGCATCGTGTGGTCGCCGATCTCCCGGTGGAAAAGCAGAGATTGCTGGACCGCTTGCATCACTCGGACGACGCGCTTATCGGAAAGAAGGTGCTGGTGGTCGATGATGACGTCCGCAACATCTTCGCTCTGAGCAGCGTTCTCGAACGCCGCGGCATGGATGTGATCACTGCGGGCACAGGCCGCGAAGCGATTGTTAAACTTGAAACAACTCCGGACCTTGCGATTGTCCTGATGGACATCATGATGCCGGAGATGGACGGATACGAGACGATGCGCGTAATCCGGCAGAACTCGAAATTCCAACGCTTGCCGATCATTGCGCTGACTGCGAAAGCAATGAAGGGCGATCGTGAAAAGTGTCTGGAGGCTGGCGCGTCCGAATATTTGGCCAAGCCCGTCAATACCGAGCAACTGCTCTCATCGCTGCGTGTGTGGTTACATAGATAGTTTGCGGCGGCGATTGGCAGCAGGCATTTAGCTTTTTACGGCTGCATGGAGAGAGGCGAATGAGTAAAGACGAGAAAGTCAACATCCTCATGGTCGATGACCAGCCCGCCAAGCTGCTCAGCTATGAGGTCATGTTGGCCGAACTGGGCGAGAACCTGATCAAAGCGAACTCCGCAAAAGAGGCGCTTGAAGTTCTCTTGAAGACTGACGTGGCAGTGGTGTTAATGGACGTCAGCATGCCGGAGCTCGATGGTTTCGAACTGGCCACCATGATTCGTCAGCATCCGCGATTTCAACGGACTGCCATCATCTTCATCTCCGCCGTTCACCTCACCGATCTCGATCGTCTTAAAGGCTACGAGCATGGAGCGGTCGATTATATTTCCGTCCCTGTCATTCAGGAATTGCTGCGCGCTAAAGTTAGAGTCTTTTCCGAACTGCACCGCAAAACTAGACAGCTGGAATCGTTGAATCGCGATTTGGAGCAACGAGTCTCCGAACGCACCGAGGAACTGGAATCCAAAGCCCAAGCCTTAATGAATCTCAACGGCGAACTGGGTCGGAAGAACATGGAACTCGATGCCATTGTGCACACTGCGCCCGATATTATTTTCAGCCGGCAGCCTGACGGCGCGAGAGATTACCTCAGCGATAGGTTCTACGAATTCACCGGCGCTGCGCCGGGCTCGGCAGTTGGCTTTGGCTGGTGGGAATATGTGCACCCTGACGATCAGGAGAGTAGCCAGCAGCGTTGGCTTCACTGTGTCCAAACGAGAGAGAATTACGAAGTGGAATATCGCTTGCGCGGAAAGGATGGCGAGTATCGATGGTTCCGCGCCCGTGCCGTTCCTATCCAAAACGATGCCGGAGAGGTCGTTAAATGGTACGGAGCGTGTTCCGATATCCATGACAGCAAGCTGCTGGAAAAATCGATTCGCGATAATACGGCGCAGCTGGAAAAAATCGTGGACCAGCGGACCGATGAACTGCGGCGGCTTTCCGTCCGTCTCATGTCAGCACAGGATCAGGAGCGCCGTCGCATTGCGCGCGAACTGCATGATGGATTAGGACAGGAACTGACTGTCGCCAAGATGGTGCTGGATAAGATAGTGATGCAGAAGCCATCTTTACCACAAAGTCCCGAGAGCTTTGTTCAAGCCAGCAGCCTTGTAGACAGGGCGATTCAGCAGGTTCGCACTATGTCTCATCTTCTGCATCCGCCATTGCTGGATGAAGTGGGTTTGCTATCGGCGCTGTCCTGGTATACGGAAGGGCTCACCAAGCGCAGCGGGATCGAAACCTTTCTCGACGTCCAGCCAAAGAATTTTCCGCGCCTGGGAACGGAAGTGGAAACCGCGGTGTTTCGCATCGTGCAAGAGGCGCTGACTAACGTATTTCGTCACTCCGAAGCTCACAAAGTTTGGATTAATCTGCATCAGCAAAACGGAAACATATCAGTATCGGTATTGGATGATGGCAAAGGCATTGATAAGAAGGTAGCAAACCTACAACCCGAAAGCATGGGAGTTGGAATCGGCGGCATGAAACAGCGCGCCAAGGAGTTCGGCGGTGAATTGCGTTTGAGCAATGCCGATCCCGGTACATTGCTCGAAGTTGTGATTCCCGCGCGGTCCCCAGCTGGAGAGCCCAACCCCGTCTTTGAAGGAATCGCATAAACCGCAGTCGAGCGCTGCGCAATGGAGCGCCGGGCGTCCTCGCCCGGCCACGGCAAAATTGAGGAATGCACGTTTCGTCGCATGAACGTCGTATTGCGCCATCCCATCCACCAAGCCATGAGCATTTCGCTATCAGGGTAACCACGTAGACACCGCACAAAAATCCCGTACCACGCTCGGGCCACCCTTAGGGCAAAAAGCAAAATAAACCGCTGTGCAAACAATCGCATCTTATCGAACGGCCGAAGTTAAAGGCGGCCAACAATCTCGAGAACTTTTTCATTGAGATAAGGAACGATATGTCGACACACCAGAGTCCGCTGCCCGCCGCCCCGTTTTCGTCATCGGAAGTTCTTAACGTTTTGTATCGTGGCCGCGAACACGCCGCGCGCGAGAAAAATAGTTTCCCAAGGCGCATGGAGAGCATGAAAAACGACACCAAAGTGATGGGCCCCGATGCGATCTGGGGACAGTACAACAACTATCGATCAAACGGGCTAATGGGTTCTGTGGTCGTGCACGCCGTCTTGCTCGGCTTAATTCTCTTCGTCACTTTCAGCCCGAAAGCCGTAGAGCTCGTAAAGCCGCATGAGACGGTGACACTGATCGCGCCATCGCCGGACGAATATGCCCTGCCAGTCGCTAAGAAGATCATAGCCGGTGGCGGCGGCGGCGGAACGCGCGAGAAATTGCCTGCGCCAAAAGCCGCGTTGCCGAAGCCTGCGATGGAGCAGATCACCCCGCCTGCTATCGTTGTGCACCAACAGCCAAAGCTGGCCGTGCAGCCGACGGTTGTAGTTCCTCCCACAATAAAAATGGCGGATAATCACATGCCGAATTTGGGTGATCCACAGGCCCCGGCATTGCCCTCGATGCCTTCCAACGGAACCGGCGCGGGCGGCGGAATTGGATCGGGCTCAGGCGGTGGAGTCGGAGTAGGTCATGGGCCTGGAGTAGGCGCCGGCAGCGGCGGTGGGATGGGTGGCGGCGTGTTTAAAGTTGGCGGCGGCATCTCCGCGCCCCAAGCTGTAGCAACGCCCGATCCTGAATACACAGAAGAAGCGCGCGTCGCGAAGACCCAGGGAAAATGCATTCTGTGGATGATCGTCGATGAAACCGGCAAGCCGCGCAATATAAAGGTAGTTCGAGGTTTGGGCTTCGGCTTAGACGCAAAAGCCATCGAGGCCGTTCAACAGTGGCGCTTTCAACCCGCGCTTAAGGATGGCAAACCGGTCAACGTACAGATCAGTGTCGAAGTTGGATTTCACCTGTACTGAGTTAGGTTCAGCGATGTTTATAGCGAATTAGGTTCCGCTTGCGCAGGTTGGCATGCGGAACCTAAATTCGCTTTTCGCACCCCGACTTTGTGAAGACGATTTGATTCAGCAGTTTACATAACACTTCCTTCAGAAAAAGTTTTGCTCTCCGCAAAATAAATCCAAGAATCCACAGTACAGCAACTTTCGTAATCATGTACAGGAGCCTCCTGATGTGCCGCTCTTCCTCCTTTCGCTAGTCTGTGTCCAGAAGATGTAAGGGGAGCAGTAAAAGGGCGCGACAAAAGTACTGGATTTGAGGAGACTTCATGGCCACGTGTGTGATTTCTGCAGCAACCAATTTACCGCCAATCAGCGCAATTCCCACTCAAGAAGTCCGCGAAGGTGTACGCGATGACTCAGAACGAAGTTTAATTCAACGCGCACAGCGGGGCGATGAACACGCCTTCGGCGCTTTGTTTCAGATGCATAAGAAAAGAGTTTATTCAGTTTGCCTGCAAATGACGAAAGACGTGGCGGACGCTGAAGATCTTACTCAGGAAGCATTCCTGCAGGTCTTCCGCAGCATTAATTCATTTCGTGGCGACTCGGCATTTTCAACCTGGCTTTACAGAATTGCTGTTAACACGGTGCTGATGAAGTTGCGGCGCCGGAAATCTCCCCCATTGGTTTCCTTGGATGAACCGGTATCGTCGGATACGCCATCGCTCAAGCGCGATGTTGGAAGAGCCGACCCGAGCCTGAGCGGAGCGGTTGACCGCATCGCTCTGAATCGCGCAATTGAGGAACTGCCCGCCGGATGCCGGCAGATTTTCGATTTGCACGAGGTGAAGGGTTATCAGCATCACGAGATTGCGGAACTGTTGCAGTGCTCGATCGGGAACTCCAAATCGCAACTGCACAAAGCGAAGATGAAAATGCGCGATGTGCTGTTCCCGAAGATGAGAGTTTCGCGGAAGGCAGTGGCAATCGAAGCAATCGAGGCTGAAGACTTTGTAATGGATGCCGAGGCGGCGTAGCCCTGAATCCATCAGCCGGTCATTGCGCTCTAACTAGGAAATGACGATCGTATAAGGGCGAAGACCCTTAGAGAATGGGGAAGTCCGTGAGGTTAGGAGCAATTGTTGTAGTAGGAGCGACGGGAGAGATCGAGCGGCCAGACGCGGCGCGTCCCCGCTTACTCAAAGACCCGGGGAAAAATTTCCTCGTCGATCAACCCTTGGCCTGCGTCGAAATCGTAGGGCGCTCCATGACGGAACGACTGATCGAGCGTTTCCTCTCCGCAGGCGTTGAAATCGTTTCGGTGCTCATCGCTTCAGAAGGCTACCAGCCAAAGTTCAGGACATCCTTCGACGAAGACAAAGTGGAGATTGAGTGCGTCCAGGATGTGCCCGCCGCTATTCGGCAGAAAATAAAGGCCCTGAATGATGCTGGCATCGACCATGCTTTCCTCAACTCTGCCGACGTCTATGCTGAAACAGATTTTCTTGATTTGTTTTACTTCCACCGGGAGGCCAGGCAGGCCGTAACTTCAAGTTTCGATCGGCATGGTGCCTTGGCGCTCTGGGTTGTGGATTGCAATAAAGCGCAAGACCCCAATCTTGAGATTTCACTCGACCAGTCGCGGAGTAGCGCGGCTTCCTATTTCATTCGCGAGTACGTGAACCGGCTGAATCATCCCCGCGATCTTCGACAATTTGCCGAAGATACTCTTCGGGGGCGGTGCGAGAGTCGGCCCTCCGGCCAGCAAGTGCGTCCGGGTGTCTGGATGGATGACAAAGCAGAAGCTCACCGGCGAGCTCGCATCGTAGCTCCGGCTTACATCGGTCGCGGTGCCGAAATAAAGGCAGATGCTGTCGTCACCCGGTTCAGCAACATCGAAAAGGATTCTTGCGTGGATTGCGGCACCGTAGTTGAGGACAGTTCCATTTTAGAGAATACGAATATCGGGATCTGGCTCGATGTGTGTCACGCCGTGGTCAGTGGCAACAAACTATTGAGCTTAGGGCGCGATGTGACCGTCGAGATTTCGGACATCAGTATTATGCGTCCCCGTTCAGGGAGCTCGAACAACTCGGGGAAGCGCGGACGCAACAAAGATAAGGTAGTAGGTAGTGGTAGTTCAAAAAATGCAACTAGTGGTGGTTCAAAAAAAGAGCAATCGAAGCCGCTAATGTGGCAATCGGATGCCGTATTTCCAGGAGCAGGTAAAATGTCAAGCAAGGGCCCCGTAATCATCATGGAACTTCCGGAACAACTCAAGCAAGCTCAGGTCAAGGAATTCATGAGCGAATTGCGACCGCTTTTTGAGAGCGCTCGTCCTTGCATCGTTCTCGATTGCTCCAAAATACAGGACATTGATAGCGCTGGCGTTGAAATGCTGCTGGATTGCCTCGATACCGCGATGAAACGCGATGGCGACCTGAAGCTGGCGGCGGTTTCCCCCGCCTCGGCGATCGTTCTCGAACTGATGCGAGTGGATCGCTTGTTCGAAGTATTCGACACCACCGACGAGGCGACTCGCAGCTTCCAAGTTTTTGCGCCTGTGGCCGCCCCCCAAACTCAGCCTTGGTACTCTTCAAGGTACGGGTTGGCGGATTTAAAGACAGCGAACTAATGTCATTCGGACAGAGGTGTCCAAGTCCAATGAATGAGTGGAATACCGCGCCTCGCAGTGCGGTGTGGGCTTTAGTTGTCTCCTGTGGAATCTCAGCGTTAGCGCCAAACTGCGTCGCCGAACTCCCGGACAGCCCCGGAAGTACGGTGGCGCAGGCGCAAGTCCAAGTCGCGCAAGTTCAAAGCGCGCAAGTTCAAGACAGAGTTCAAGACAGAGTTCAAGACCAAGACCAACAGCCAAGCTCTGCAACGACCGTATCTTCTGAGTCATCCCCCGTGACCGTTGCGCAGGCAACCGCGCAAGACACGAGCCAGAACACCGCATCGCCCGCAAATAAGACACAAGAAACGCAGTCCGGGCAAAAGCCCGTCGGTACCGCTGCGGCGGGGTCTGTGCCTTCAACGGGAATAGCGGCGTCGCAACCCGCTGGCACGGCTATTGCTCCCGGCAAGCAGCGCCGGGTTCGTTCCCTAGTCTTGAAAGTCGGAGCGATTATCGGCGCCGGTGTGGCGGTCGGAACAATAGCGGGGCTGACACTCGCAACCCCGAGTAAACCACCGGGAGCGCGCTAAGGCTTGCTATCTGTGATTCCAACCAAGGTTTTGCAGACTGCGAGTAAGCCCGAATAAGGAAGATGAGTTGTGACGACGATCGTTAGTTTTTCCGGAATTGATGGTGCAGGCAAGAGCACACAAATTGCCGGCCTTCAGAGTTGGCTGCGAAGCTCAGGACTGAGCACTTCTCTAGTAACATTCTGGGACGATGTCGTCGTCCTGTGCCATCTGCGCGAGTACATGAGCCATCGCGCATTTAAAGGTGACCAAGGCATTGGAAGCCCAGAAAAGCCTTTAGAGCGCCGGGATAAGAACGTCACATCCTGGCCCGTCACTGCCAGCCGATTCTTCTTCTATTTTGCGGATGCCTTACATCTCGCGCTAACGATTCGCAGAATCAAAAAAACCAATACCGACGTCGTGATTTTTGATCGCTTTATTTACGACGAGCTCGCAAATCTGCCTCTGAAAAATTCATTCGTCAGAGCTTTTCTGTGGTTGACGCTAAAGCTCGTCCCTAAACCTGACGTCGCTTGCGTGATCGATGCGGATCCCGAGGCCGCCTTTAAGCGGAAGCCCGAATATCCCCTGGAGTTTCTCCATCGTAACCGGGCGGCTTATCTGGCCATGGCAAAACTAGCCGGCAACATCGCGGTTATCGCGCCGGGACCGGTCGAGGCGATGCAAAGCAGCATTCGCAAAAAAGTGCTGCAAGCTCTTCCCCCGCTTCGTGGACGTCCGCCGTATGCCGAGGTCCGGGAAATTTCCTACTAGCGTTGAAACCCATTAGTGCAAACCCTTAGACGTTAGCAACTTCTCCTCCCCTGAAGTCATCGAACTTGAAGCGACCACGAGGCCGGAGAACCAATGAAAATTTGTCTGGTAACAACTTTCCCACCCAGCCAGGGAGGACTGAGCGAATATGGACTTCACATCGCCCAGCAACTGCGCCGGGATCCGTTTCTCAGCCTCACCGTGCTCGCCGATGAATTGACGAATTCCCAACCCGAACTGGAAGGATTTTCCATCCAACGCTGCTGGTCATTCGATGACCCAGCGAGCTCGATTCGACTGCTTAAAGCCATTCGAAAACTGAAACCGGACGTGGTCTGGTTCAATCTCCTCTTTAGTACATTCGGCCGGAATCCCCTGGTTGCATTCGCCGGATTGCTGACCCCACTGCTGGCGCGCATGACCGGCTGCTACACCCACGTCACCCTGCACCATCTCATGGACACCGTGAATTTAAAGGATGCCGGCGTCAAACATGCGCGCATGTATCGTTTTGCCGGCGCCTTTGCCACCAAAATGCTTCTCCGGTCGAATTCGGTTTCCGTGCTGATGCCGGGATACCGGAAGATTCTGCACGATAAGTACGGGCGGGACAATGTTCACCTGCGCTCCCATGGCATTTTGACCACTCGTCCCGAGGCGCCCGACTTTTCGCGGCGCGGTAATCCGGAGCATCGCATTCTGGCATTCGGTAAGTGGGGAACTTACAAACGACTTGAGCTGATGATCGATGCATTCCAGGAACTAGTAAAGAGATTACCAAACGCCAGATTGGTAATCGCTGGAGGCAATCATCCGCAGGCTCCCGGTTATGTGGAATCCGTCAAGAAGAAGTGGGCCCACGATCCACGAATCGAATTTACCGGCTATCTGGAAGAAGAGCGCTTGCCGGATCTATTCCAGAGTTCTTCAGTGGCCGTAATGCCCTATTCTTCGTCCACGGGATGTAGTGGTGTAGCGCACTTGGCGTGCGCCTATGGAGTTCCGGTCATTTGCGCCGATCTGCCCGATTTTCGCGAGATGGCGGATGGTGAAGATATTGCAATCGAGTTCTATAAGCCCGGGCAGGCGCAAGACCTGGCAAATTGCCTGTTTGATTTCCTGACGACTCCCGCAAAGCAGGAAGCGATGGCAATGCAGAATTTCTCCTCGGCTTTGCGCATGACCATGCCAATGATCGTCCAAAAATATCTACGGCATTTTGAATTGGGACAGAGAGTAGAGGCCCTTCGTTACGTAACCAGGTTCCGGCGTTTGCCGGGCTGGGTTCCTTCCAAGGCGCCGTTGTTGAAATTGATGACCAGGAATTCGCTCGGCTGGGTCCATCGCTCGGCGGTTCGCCGCCCTATTAGCAATGGACCCGACCGGAGCGCCTTACTCGACGACCAGGTTAATGGTAGCCGTGGAACTGGTAGACCCGGAGTTCCCTTGAATGGTAACGGCCACCTTGGTAGTAGCAGCGGTGTCGGCAGTAGTAGTGACGGCCTTGTTAGCCGAGGTTATCCCTCCGCAGGAAATGGTAACCATCCCGACGGCGATGATGGCGCCCAAAGCGAGAACCCGCAACCGGCGCCGGCATGGCCGATTGCGTACAAAAGTGAAGCCGGCCACGCCGAACGGGAGAAGCCAGGCAATGCTACCCGGGATGGGATTCCCCCCCTTGGGTGAATGAGGGCTCGAAGGTGGATGAGGGGTTGAGGGTGGACGAGGGGCTGAAACTGAAACTTGCGAGATCGTAAGTTTCGACGCCACCGGGCTCGATCCTGGAACTACGGAAGCTGGAGAAAAAGAGCAACTCAAGTTTTTCGGCAGACCAAGGCAAGAGAGAGCGATAGGAGCATTGAAAGCTCCAGACTGAGGATTAGCGTTGACCATCACGCTTACCGACTGCCCTGCTGGTAGGGTCATAGAAGCTGAAGGAGCACTTAGATAAAAAGTCGCCGCTGGCGTTGGCGGCGGTCTCGTCGCAGAGCAGCTCGGCGTGTAAGTGATCGCGCCGCTGATCTGGTTTGCCAGGTTGGGCTTGCCGACAGCCTGCACAAACAGGTCATAGTTGCCGGAAGGAATCGGAAAACTGCAAAGGTTTAACGAGTGCATGTCCGTCGCTAGATCAGTGAGCGGCATCAGGCTCTGACCATCCGAACTGATGTACACGGTGTAATGATCAACCGTGTTTTCGTTGCCATTCCCTTTCACGCCCCACTGCAATGCGTTCCCACTGGTTGCAGCAGAAACCGACAAACAATTGTCGATGCCGGACTCGAGTTCGGTTGCTTCTTCATAGTCGTTCCAGGTTACGAGTTGAAGATCCGGCAACTGCTTGCTGACACTGTACATGCTATTGAGTTTGGAAAAGGTCTGCAGCCAGGTCTGGCCGCATTGCTGATTCATAATGCGATGGGAACCCCACGATGCGAACGCATCGTTGAATCCTTTGTAAGTCGCTCCGACGGTCTGCTCGTGCGGAAACGACATACCTGTGTCGTAGAAGCTATTGAGGTAGCCGATGCCGTAATCGCTGGTCGTCGGCATTACCCAGGAATAGCTGCCATCGCTAAGAACGTGGCCAAATCCACTATTATTCTGAAAAATGTAATAGGGACGGGTGCTTAACGCAGCGGTGGCCGCGTTCCAGTCCACCGTATATTCGAGGTCCACGCTGAAATTAGTGACCACCGGCTGGCCATTTTCCCGCATATAAGCGGGAGAAGTGAAGTATGTCGTCTCCATGTATTGGAGTTCGTTCACCAATGCCTCTTGCGGAGAACAACCGTGGCAGGAGTACCACTTAATGGCTCCGGCATCGATCATGATGGCGAAAGTAAAGCCAGGGTGATTCTCGGCTTCGGCCTTGACGAGTTTGGTGCCTTCGTCAATGGCATTATTCGGCCCGTACCAGTCAATGATGACGCCATTGATTCCGCGGCTCACCATGTCATCAATCTGTCGCTTGACCTGCGCTGGATCATTCGAGCTGTAGCCAATATTCATGTGGCTGGTGCCGCCGAACCAGGTCAGTAAATGGGCGTAAACCTTGGTAGTGGCTCCGGAATACAGCAGGGAGTGCACGTCAACTTTGCTGATATTCCCGGCGCCTCGATTGCCATTGGTCTGGCTGGAGAAAGTATTGGCAGCGCTAGTATTATTCGAGGTTTGCTCGGCCAAAGTCGTAGTCGATGCTACGTAGGAACTGGCCGAACTGAGTATGGACTGTGCGAAAAGCAGCGCCGCAACAAAATATCGGAGTCGCATTTTACCCTCGGGCGCGGAGGAGTTCCCATCGCTCCAGATCCATAAAGGAGCTGTTGCCGGAACGGGGGAGCCGCCCGCCTGTAATTGATTTGGTAGAAAGAGATAACTTCCGACACGTTACGATTGAAGCTGCTCGACGGGTAGATCACTTAAGATTAGGAACCTAAGTGCGACGACTAATAGCCATGTCCAAAAGCGCCGACGCGGATGGAAATGCTTGCGCTATCGGCTTTCGTTCCCTTGGCCGGAAAATGCACCCATGTTCTCCGGACGAACCAACCTCGGAAGCCGCAAGCTCATCAAAATATAGCTATTTAGGCTTTTCATTGAGGAACCCAATTGCAATCGAATAGCACGAACCGACGTAGGTTTTTCGCCCTGTGCGCCCTCTTCCTGACTCTCACTTTCTTATGCGCTTGCCGTGGATTAGTTAGCGGCTCGGGGGTTACCCCCGGTAACTTGCAATCCATTAAGCACGTGATTTTCATGCTCCAGGAGAACCGCAGCTTCGACTCCTATTTTGGAATGCTGAACCCGTACAGGAAGGCGGATAACTTTAGTGTCGGCACGGACGGCCAAACTTATGACGTGGACGGCATTGACGATAAGCTGACGCAATTCGCAAATAGCGACGATGAAGGCCAGCCCTTCAGCCTGTTCAAACTCAAAAGCGCATGCATCGATGATATGAGTTCGGCCTGGCTGGAAAGCTACGGCGATGTAAGTCGATACGACTTCAGCCCCACCCGCCCAATTCTGATGGACGGATTCGTCCACACCGCGGAGGGCTTCGCCAAGTCGGGCTCCGGTAATGGGCCTTATACCGACTTAGTCGGCAAGCGGGCGATGGGCTATTACGATCAGACCCTGCTGAATTATTACTACTTCATGGCGTCGGAGTTTGCCATCTCAGATCGCTGGTTTTCTCCGGTATCGAGCAAAAGCACTCCGAACAGGATCGCGACCATGACGGGCGGAACCACGCAGGGATTAGTGCACGATCCCTTTGCCGACGATAAATTCACAACTCCTTTAAACATCAACACCATCTTCCAGGAGTTAGACCAGAATAACGTCTCGTGGAAGATTTACTATTCGATTACTAAAGGTGGTTGCACGGATCTAAGCGGCGATTGCGGACCGGCCGCGGCGGCTAACGACTACCCTGTTACTAGTTTTTCCGATTTCTCTTATTCGACGCAATACCTCTACGAGAATCCTACGCAGGCCGCATGCACTGCTCCGACAGTCGGTTCGCAACAAGCGGTTGGCGATTCGACGAACGCCTTCTGCATAGACCCCAATCACATCGCGCCGATCGCACAGTACATGACCGATGTGGCTAACAACACTTTGCCTAACTATGCCTTTATTGAGACCGCTTATGGGCAAAGCGACGAGCATCCGGGCGCGAACCAATCAATTCTTGTCGGCCAGCAAATCGTCGCCAACATCGCGAACGCATTGATGCAGAGTCCATCGTGGACGAGTTCCGTTCTATTCGTGAGCTATGACGAGGCGGGCGGCCCCTTCGATCATGTGCCTCCCGTGCCCGGCCATTCCAACGACAACACCGATAGTTCACTGGGTACGATTCCGGATATCAGCACGATTGCGGTGAATCCAGACGGCTTCAATCCATGCCTTCCCCCAGTGGCTGGAACAGCGACGGCGAATTGCGATCTCTTATCTACGGAACCCGGAGCCAACCCGGCCGATGCTCCGGCGCAGCAGGGCTTCGCGGCGCAACTCGGCTTCCGCGTGCCGAACCTGGTGATTTCTCCGTTCACGCGCATGCACTATGTGTCCCACATCCCAATGGACCACACTGCTGTTTTGAAATTTGTAGAGAACCGATTCATCAATTCGTCGGCGCATCTGACAAATCGCGATGCAGCGCAGCCGGATCTGCTGGATTTCTTCGACTTCAACTACATACCGTGGATAACGCCGCCCATCACGCCCGTCCCGGTCGCCCCCTCAGCAGCAACCTGCAACGCCGCCAACATGTAATCCCTTAACTATTAATGGAGCGCCGGGCGTCCCCGCCCCGGCCACCCATAACTCTGACTAGCTGGGATGAATAGCAGAGGATCAACAACTGCGATCAATTCACCTTTACGCTGTTAGCCACGTAGTGGCTCCCGTCATAGCGCGTAACTACCGTGATGTCCGCTGCCTTCTCTAACTTTTCATCGACCTGAAGAGCCACTGGATCATAATGGATCTCGTAACTCTTGCCGTCGGTGGCTGAAGTTAACACGATAAGTCCATTGTGGAGATCCAGGTTAGTAACATGGCCTACGAAAGTAAATGTGCGGCCCGGTACAGCCAGGACATTTACTTCCTCGATTACATTGTGACCATCTTTCGAAGATCCGAATTTGATCGCGACTAATGTTCCGCGCACAAGCTCACTGGTAGAGGCAGTGTGCCCATGATCGATAACACGCGTCTGCGGAGTCACGCGCAGTTTCAGGACGCGCGGAGAAAGAGTGTCCCGCAACTCGAGCTCGCTACCACCGTTGTAACTGACTACGATCCCCTGGCTTTCGCCGGACATGGATGACGTAAGCCGGATGTTGCGCGCGAAGATTGTGCCGCCATTCAGAATTGTATCGATCGACACATGATCGCCACGATGAAGATCAGAGGGCAAAGCGGGATCGCCGTTTCTCAAAATTCTCGTTCGCGGGTCGAAATAGATTTTCATCTTGCCCCCGCCAAATACGCGAACCGTCAGCACATCGCGCACGCGATCCATCTTATCGACGGTTCCTCCGATCAGCGACGCTTTCTGTGGCGGAAGCGATGGGACGGCGGGCAGCAAGCTGGCCGGATCGACCGAAGTGTCCGCCGCCGCATCAGCGCTATCCGCGGGCTCATTCGCCGCTGGCGTAGTGGCGGGGGTTGACGCGGGAGGTGTAGCGGGAGATGAAGCAGGTTTTGGGTTGCTGGCAGCGTCCGGCGTCGGGGCCGGAGCAGCAGCCGGGGCGTCCTTGGACGCTGGGGCCGGAACCGTGTTTGTGCTCGGCCCAGTCGCAGGCGTCGGCGCAACGCTCTCGGGAGGCGGACCCTGCGCGCAGGCAATACCAGCGAACACCAAGCCCGACAAAACCAGGCTCAGAAACCGCATTGATATTGATGAAGACGAAGTAGCAGGCATTGATATTCCAATCTTAATAAAACTCTGTATTTGTTTCTTTCCGTAGTCGAGCTCTGAATCAAAGCTCGCCAAATTGGATGCGGATCGCGCCTCCAAGGTAGTCAATCTATTCAGGATAAACAGGTTTTGAGGCGGCAAACAATGGCTCGTTTTGGGCATCTTAAATATGCTTAGCGGTAGAATAAATTCAAGTCCAAAGCAACAGTAAAAAGAGGCAATTGAAATGTCTTGGAAGCAGCGGGTTATCGTGGTCGCAGGCGGCTTGGCTCTTTTGACGGCAGCGGCCCAGGCAGCCGAATTGAAACTTTCGGTGCCGCGCCGGAGTCATCTGACTCCCGTTCAAAAGCTCAACCGCGAAGGTGTGGACGCGGTGCGGAAACGCGATAACCGGAAGGCAGAAGCACTTTTTTATAAAGCTTACCTGCTTGATCCCGACGATCCTTTCACTCTAAACAATCTGGGATATGTCGCCGAGTTGGAGGGACAGGTAGACCGGGCGCAGCAGTTTTATGCGCTGGCTACGAAGCAACCAACCGACGCCGTGATTGAGCACGCCAGTTCTTCGCGAGTGCAGGGACACTCCATCAAAGAGGCCGCGGCGATTCCCAATACGCCCATCCAGATCAATCATGACAATGTTGAGGCAGTGCGGCTGTTGGCGCAGGGACGCGCTCATGAAGTTGACGAGATGTTGCAGCGAACTTTGAAGATAGATCCACAGAATGTTTTCACGCTAAATAATTTGGGCGTGGCTAAGGAAATGGAAGGCGAGTCGCAGGAAGCGCTTCGATATTACGACACTGCCGCCGCATTACATTCGGACGCGCGCGCGATCGTTACACCGAGTCGCTCATGGCGAGGCAAGCCCGCATATCAGATGGCAGAGCAAAATGCGCGAAAGCTGCAAGACCGCCTGGAAAGCCAGAATCTCGAGCTGCAACTGGCGGAACTCAATCTGCGTGGCGTGTCCGCGATCAATCGTAATGATTTGAAAGCTGCCGATCAGAATTTCCGCAACGCCTACGCGCTCGATCCTTACAATGCTTTTGCGCTAAACAACATTGGCTATTTGGCGGAAATGCAGGGCGATCAGGAGACGGCGCAGTTCTTTTACGACAAGGCACGAAGTGCTTCGGGCGCTGGCGCTACAGTAGGTCTGGCGAGCCGCCGTTCAGCCGAGGGCGCGAAGCTGTTTGAAGTGGCCAAGGACAGCGACACCAAGGTCGAGACGAAGGTCGATCAGGAGCGCGAACTCCGTCGCCAGAAGCGGGAACCCATCGTGCTGCGGCACCGCGATAACACACTAGTGAATGAGCCCGATACGCCTCCCGCGAGTGAACCTCAACAGCGTTAAAGAGCTGGACGGCCCTTCACAGCTAACCTCTACCCGATGAATGCAGCGAGGTCGGTTCGTTATCAGGGCATCGATGCAGGTTCGTATCAGGGCATCGCTTTAGCGATGCCATAAGCGCCCTGATCTGAGATGCCCCTTTAGGGGCCGCGCATCGCCCGTCAGAATTTCGCTTCGTGAAAGCGGTCGATATCCGACTCGGCATCGTACGTGAAGTACCGCACCAAATTCTTGAAATAGCGCAGGAGAGTGTTGAAGTTTGTGTAATACCAGCAGCACCGCCTCATGTTGGGCGATAGTCCACAGATGAAGCGGAGTCTTTTCAATGCCGAACCAGGTTGACCGAGCATGGCAGCCGCCATGCGATGATTGCCATCCAGAATAGTCAGCGGCTCCTTGTCATCGATCCCGATCAGAAGCACGCTCGGATTGACCAAATCCTCCTGCACCGAGTAGCTCAGCAAACGCAGCTTATCGAAAAACTCGCCGTGCGCCGACGCCTCGAGTTTTTGCCGGATGCGTTCCACGACATCCACCAGATAGAAGCTGCCGTTTGCCATCTTTCGCCATTGCGCTCGCGGAAAGAAACGGATGCGGGCCAAATCTTCCTGCGTCAATTCCACTTCAAACCATTTCGTGTCGGACGGCAGCTCGCGCCACATCGGGCCTCGTCGCACGAAAAGCAACGCTTGGCGGACGGAATTCTCCCGGACGTTGGTGAAATCGGGATTTTGGACAACCGAATCAAATCGAATTCGATATGGGTCGAATTCTGAATGGTGGAATTCACTCTTCAGGAACTCCGCCATCACTTCTTCGTCGGTCAGACTTCGGCGAATGCGGAAAGTACCCGTCGACAGGAGCTTCGGAGCCACTCTCGGTCGCACCAACGGAATAAGTAAAAGCAGAAGCAAGACAGCCATTAAAACCAGCTGGACGAGAATGACCTCGCGCAGAGTTTGATGGAGCGTATAGACGCCGACGGCCACTGCTCCGCTAAAGGCGAGTTGCAGAAAGCTGGTGTTAGCGATCTTGCGCGACATCTCATACGTGATAATTACGGAACTAAGCGAGTAGATTCCCGTGGTGACCGCGTAGAGGATAAGCAGCGGCGCGAGCGCTCCGTAATTACCCAGCCCAAATTGCGCACCGAAAAGCGTCTTCCATAGGAAACTGGGGACCATCCACAAGCCGAAAATCAGAACGCTGAGAATGCCGAAGACCAGAAGCAATGACGTCATCAATACGGGATGGCCTTCCTGCTCTTCCGTACCGGCGCCCGCTGAAACCGGGAACATGGTATTCACTACCGACCACGCGCACATGTTCACCAAACGGCCTACGAGCGCGATGGCTGCATAGAATCCCGCTTCTGCCGGCGGGAAGAAATGCTTCACCAAGACGATGTCGATGTTATTGATAACCGTTTGCCCGGAAAAGAAAACGATGGCCTGCAAGCCTTCGCGGAACGAAATCGGAACTCCGTGACGGCGCAGCGAGACCAGACCCGGGCTCGGAAGCGCCGCAAAGTAACAGACAATTACTGCCAGGCTGCTGGAGAGGACAGCCCCTTTCACGCCCATGCCCAACTCAATAAGCAGAGTCAGGCCGCCAAGGCGCACCAGACCTTCCAGCATGAAATTGACCGCCAGTGGGCGGAAGGCGTGGACTCCCTGGATGTACCCGCGGCGAACTCCTAGAGGAATGTAGAAAGCGATCCCGAGCGCGAGTAATGAAATCAGGACCGGATCGGGCAGGTTGAGATAAGTGGTCAGTGGACCCGCAAATAGAAAGAGCAGCGAACCGATTATGATTCCCGCAATCCACGCGCGACGGTGCAGGCTCACAAAAACGCTGACGCGATCCTCGGCAAGCGGGTTACGGGCGATGTACTTAGCCGAAACAACCTGGAAGGCCAGAGTGATGCAAGACACCAACATTAAAATCGTGTAGACCGCGGTGGCGTGCGCGAATCCAACCGGGCCAAGCAGACGGGCAGTTACAACGTTGGAGACAAGATTCGTGATACCGACGAGGCCGGAGCCCGCGAGCAGAGTAAGAGTGCCGCCGAGAATTTGCGATTTCAGGGTCTTTGCAGGAGCTGGAGTGGCGCCAGAACTTTCATTGGCAGCCGCCGTTTCTCCTACATTTTCATTTACGTCAGTCATTATTGTTTCAGCCAAATCATATGATTCGTTTTGTATAAGTCAGGATTCCTATGTAAGCTCGGCATGGGTTATCGGAAGATGGATCATCAGAAAAGGTTGAAGTGTATGACAGGCAGAATGGTCGTCTTGGATGTGCCGTCGAAGTTATAAAAAGTCTGTTGCTGAACTCCAAACGAGAGGCGCATCGGGTAAGCGACCGGCACAACTCCCGTTGCATCCTTCAGAGACCCATGCCACGGACGTGTGTAGGCAACCAGAAATTGGCTCTGCGCATTGTCGTATTCGTGATACCCGAGGCCGCGCGACAGCAAGAACGAACCTTGCACGTTCCAGCGCGGGTTAATACGAAATTCAAATCGTCCTCCCGGCAGGAAAGCCTGCGCCGTGGCATACCTCACGCCCTGCACGCGCCAGGAGCGCAAATCCTCCGCAAGAATAGCCGCAGTGATCCTGCTTCCGAATCTGTGTTGAATCCCGGCATAACTCGCCGTGTTGAAATACTCCTCAATCGTGGGACTGAATTTCAAATCACGAGCGGAATACCCGGTAAGCAATGAGGTGTGTCCCCATGGACGTCCAACCGTAAATTCCAAGCTGGCAGAAGCGTCCTGCGAATTCAGATTCTGGTCCGTGAAGGGGCCAGCCTCATGGATGGCATTGGCATTGATCGAAACCCAGTTAAAGAACGAGCTCGTCGATATATAGAGAAACTGCCGAAACAGATCCTGACTCATGAACCGAGGAGAAACTGTGTCGCGCCGCACGGTAAATTGGAGCCCGCCATCGAAGGCGATGGTGTTCGCGCCAAAATGCAGGAGCGGCGTAATTCCACCGTTGAAAAAAGTGTCAAACGTGTGCCGGGTTTGAATCACGTTCACGCTAGGAAAAAGCAATGTACCGTCGGTAACGCTCTCGCCCACCAGCCCGGTGATTGCCGGCCATTTGCCCCCCAGATGAATGCGATAATGCGATTCCGCCAGGCTTTGAAAAGAATGCCGCGGCGGCGGCAACACTGCCGGGTTAGTAATGCCAAGGATCTTGGCGTCGAGAGTGTAAACATTTATGTCTTCGAGCGACGGAGCGAAAGAAACTTCCGGCGCGACGCTTATATTTCGCGTGATCTGACGCCCTTCTTCATTGGCAAGTTCATCTTGCGCGGTCAGCGCAGTGCGCGTATCTTGCTCTCCGGCAATGGTGCTCGCTTGGGCAAACGACGATAGCGCCTGAACCGTATCCTGCCGCTGCCGGTAGACGTTAGCCGCCGCCATCATGTAGTCGTAGTCATCGCGATAATCAGTAGCTGGGCCCAAGCTGTCGAGTGCGTCTTGCGCTTTGTGAGTGTCGCCTTCGGCCAGGTAAGCGTTCGCCAACCCGATCTCGATGGTGCGATTGTTCGCCCCGGCAAGGCGCGCCTTGTCGAAATAAGACTCGGCCAGATCGAAATCGTGCATGGCGAGAAAAATGTTCGCCGCCTCAAGAATGTCATCTGGCGTGACCAGAGCGTTGTTCAAACGCGCTTCGGAAAATCCGAGGCTGAGTTGCCGCCTCACATCGTCGTTATGGCCCTGCCGCAAAAACACTTCCGCGATGGCGAGGCGCACTCCGATGCGGTCTCCGCCGGGAATGTCCAAGGCGCGTGAAAAACGCTGCATCGCGGCGTCGCGGTCTCCGAGCATCAGTAAGGCCGCGCCCGTCGACATCAGGATCGGGATGTCGTTATGTCCATACTTCTCCGCCGTCTGAACATCGCGAAGGGCAGCTTCGCGAGCGCCCTGGCGCGCATAAACCTGTGCGCGGAGAGCGTAAACTTGCGGATTTTCAGGTTCGAGTTTCTGCGCAATCTCAAGCGCGGCGATCGCCTGCTGAAAACGCCGCATGCGATAGAGGGTGTCTCCGTATTCCAGTTGCGTCGCAAAATCGTTTGGATCTTCCTGCAGAGCCGCGCGGAACTCAGGCTCGGCACGCGCGTAATCCTGTTCCTGCCGATACGCTTCGGCTCTCGCCAAATGCAACGTTCGCGTCTTGCCTAAACTTTTCTGCGCGGCATTCAGTTGAATGAGCGCGGGCTGAGGACGATGCAGTTGCAGATCAGCGTATGCAAGTCCGAGATGTGCCTCTCCGTAGTCAGGCTGCAGCCGGATTGCAATGTGAAAATCCATCGCAGCCTTGGCCGGCTCTTTGAGATCGTTCAACATGAAGCCGCGATTCACGTAACCAGTCGCCATCTTCGGGTCGCGGTCAAGAGCGCGCGTAAAATCATCTATCGCCTCACGCTTTCTTCCGTCGCGTGCTGCGAGATAACCAGCAATCAGCGGAAGATCTTTATCGTTCTTGATGATGGGCTCGTACTTCGTCACCAGATCCTGCGCCTCCTTGTAGCGGCCAAGGTAGTAAAGATCGTAGGCCAGATAGACGACGCCTTCGCGATCGTTTGGAATTTTTTCGAGAACTTCTGCGCCGTTTTTTGCAGCTTCGGCGTAATCCCCTTTCAAGGTCAGATAGCGCTCGCGTTCGCGGCTGACTTGCGGGTTCTCGTTCATCTTGCCCTGCGCGCGATCCAGCCAGTTTTTTGCCAACTCGGGATTGTGCGATTCGAGCGCCGAGGCCGCGCCTCCGGCTACGACCAGCGCGCTGCTTGGATTTCGCCTGAACGCCTCTTCGTAGCTCGCCTGCGCCTCCGGAAACTTTCTCTCCGACGTGTACAAGTCCCCGAGAGCCAGATACGGCGCGTAGTCTTTCGGATGTGCGGCGACGGCCCGCGTGAAATATGTCTCCGCGAGTTTTGGATCTCCGCGGTCGCGTGCCAGATAACCGAGCGAAGAAAGCGCCGTTCGATTGTTGTGATCAATCTCCAGTACCTTGGTGAATGTTGCCCAGGCAGCTTCTTTCTGGCCAAGCTTCCACTGCAGGCTGGCGTAATTCAGCAATGAGTTGACGTTGGTTGGAGCCAGAGCCAGGGCATCGCGAAGATCTTTGTTGGCGGCATCCATGTTGCCCAAACCGGCTTCAATAGCGGCGCGCAGCCGCAGCATCTCCGGTCGCGAGGATTCCGGAACAGTGACCTGACTGATCGCGCCCATCGCCGCATCAAGTTGTTCCTTGGCTCCCGCGTTGTCATCCTGCCGCAGTTTAAGCTCGTATAAATTCAAGCGCAGTTCGATGGGGAAGAGCGGGCCTTCCGGCGGATGCGCAGGCAAACTGTTGATGGCGAGCGTGTATTCCGAGGCCGCTTCCGTCAGCCGATCTCCAGACTCATAGATCGTGCCTTGCAGGGAGAGCAAGCGATAGTTGTTGCTGTCGATTTTTTTGGCGTCTTCAAGAAAAGCTTGCGCCGCATCGGTCTGGCCCAGGCCCATCAAGGCTTGCGCCGCGCTCAGATCGAGGCCAATGTTACCCTTCGCAGATTTGGCGAGACGCGAGTACAAATTCGCGGCGTCCTCTTGCCGCCCAGCCAGTTGATAGGTGAACGCCAACTCCGCCTCGGCATCCGTAGTCTTATTGGGAATCGATTGCAGCGCCGCAATGGCTTCGTCGTACTTTCCCTGGTCGCGATATTGCCCGGCAACCGCGCGCAACACATCCGGATCTCTGGGCGCCCGAGCTTTGGCGCGGTTCAGGTAACGCGCGGACTCTTCGGGCTGATTCAAGCGATCGAAAGCGTGAGCGATGAGCAAATCGGTGTGAGCCGATGGCGCTATCGCGTCCGCGCGCCGCAGCAGATCAAGCGCGCGATTGGGATCGGAGTTCAGCATCAACTCGCCCGCCAATTGCAGGCTGTTGGC
>JGI12635J15846_10000399_pt1 | contig 36355 bp, 29 predicted proteins | sample BlaSpr_A8_OM2_M2_FD_15846 | JGI IMG/M metagenome (IMG submission 15846)
TGGAGCGCCAGTCTGGTGAATGCTTCGGATGGATCGACGGCCTACACTTTCACAACATCCCTGAACGAAAGTAGCGGAGGCTCGGTCAGCGTAGCCAATTTCAAGTTGACCTCAACAGGCTCCTGCTTTGTGGATGGACAGACCAACGAAACCGGAAACTTCACCCTCAGCGGTGACTTCAGCGGCAATGTGAAGGGCACCTTCGGAATGACGATCAGTTCAACCACAAACACTGGAACCCAGCTGGTCCTGCAGGGAGGAGTCGATCACAACAACACGATCACCGGCACCTGGAGTTTGACGGGATCTACGGCGTGCAGCGGACAGGGAACGTTTGTTTTCACTCGAGCGTAACGATTGCAAATAACAAACGCGCGCCTTTTCAAAGCGCGCGTTTCTTCTTGCAGCTCTTTCCGTTAACGCCCGAAATATGCGGCGTTCTTAGCGGTAAACTCGTTCCATTTCTCCGGCAGATCGTCGAGCGCGAAGATGGCGGACACCGGGCACACCGGCACACATGCACCGCAATCGATGCATTCGACGGGATCGATGTAGAGCAAGGGCTCGGTCGCGTATTTGGGATCATCCTTCTTGGGATGAATGCAATCCACCGGACACGCATCCACGCACGCGGTGTCTTTGGTGTTGATACAGGGCTCGGCAATAACGTAGGTCATAAAAGTGGGCGTCTCCTGAAAGCTATGCAGGTATTTTACTACTCCAGCGACTCCGCGAACCGCACATTCTAGCAAGAAACGCGGGAGGCGGTACAGGCTTATTACGGCAGAAGGCGAATCAGACTCGTCGTGCAAAGAAAGGCCGGCAGCATTTGCTGCCAGCCTCTTCTGTATCTGTTGGTTTCCTACTCGCTGAGAGCTACGACCGAAACTCGATTATCGGTGTCCTCCACCGCCGCCGTGTCCACCACCACCGTGGAAGCCTCCTCCACCGCCGCCGTGGAATCCACCACCGCTACCACCGTGGAACCCGCTACCGCCACGGAACCCGCTACCACCGTGAAAACCACCGCCATGGAAGCCCCCAGCAGAACCGCGGACAAAGCCGCGTCCGCCAAAACCTCCACGGCCGTCAAATCCGCGTCCGCCGAATCCCCTCCCGCCGAAACCGCGTCCAAAACCCCAGCCGCCACGGCCCCAATATCCGCCGTACCAGGGACCGGCGCCAATGAAGACTCCGCCTGCGAACCAATCAGGTCCGTAATAGCCGTAGGGCGCGCAAGCGTACGGATAATAATTGTAGTAGCCGTAATCGCAAACCGGAGCTGCGCCAACGTAGCCCGGACCAAAGCCCACACCTACGCTGACCTGCGCCTGCGAGTAAGCCAGCGGCAGCATCAAAACCCCCACCAAAGCCAGATACTTTAAATAACGCATGATGAAACCCCCTTGGTTCAGGTCCTTAGTCCTTGTCCTTATAGAANTCTTNTGAACCTGCCGGCCTTCCAGATCGCCTTCCATCTGAACTGCCTACTTATTTGAACNCAAAGCGCGCAAAAAAGTTGCAAGTTTGGGAGTGGCTGATTTCAGCCACCCTGCCTGAATTCAACCACTTGCAAGGAACGCGCACAGCCCTACGCCTCCACCAACTCTTTCTTTTCGTTCGGCTCATACTCCACAATGTAGCCCGCCACAGCGCTGGCTGCCACGGTGAACGGCGATGCCAAGTACATTTGTCCCGGACCGCTGCGTCCGGGGAAATTGCGGTTCTGGGCGCTGATTACCACCTGATCGGGACGAGTAGAAACACCTGGCCCGGCATTGATGCAGGCTCCGCAACTCGGTTCGATCACATGTGCGCCAGCCTTTTGGAACACGTCGAGGTAGCCTTTGCGCAGGCAATAATCCCGGGTTTCTTGCGAGCCGAACTGGATGTAGAACTTCACCGAGTCGGCCACGCGCTTGCCCCGTTTGAGCGCATCGGCGAGAACGGCGGCATACATATCCATGTCTTCGTTCTTGCCGGCGGTGCACGTGCCGCCATACGCGATTTCGACTGGCACAGGTGTATTCAACTCGCGCACGTACTTTCCATTGCCCGGGTCGCCAGGGGTCGCAACCATTGGCGTAATCTCAGCCGCATTGAGTTCGATCACGTGGGCATATTGCGCATCGGCGTCGCTGTATAACCCTGCGATCATGGATTGAGCTTTGTTACGGTCCATGCCGCGGCGTTCCACCAGGAAGTCGACGGCTTTTTTGTCGGGTGCAACGATGCCGGTGAATCCGCCGATCTCGGCAGCCATGTTGGTCATGGTGGCGCGCTCGTCCACGCTGAGTTCTTCGATGGCCTCTCCTGCGTACTCCATTACTTTGGCCAGCGCCTTTCCGCTGCGCACATAATCGAGGCTGAGTATCTTCAGGATGAAATCTTTCGCCGTAACATTTTCGCGCTTCTTGCCGCGGATTAAGATCCGCACCGACTCGGGAACCTTCACCCGCACATCCTTCGTAATCCAGCTATTGAACACATCGGTGGTGCCGATGCCGAAAGCGACGCAGCCGATGGCGCCAACGTGCGGCGTATGCGAGTCCGAGCCAATGTTCAACTGACCCGGCAAGGCATAGCTCTCGAGCACGATGGAGTGGCAAATGCCCTCCGAGCCCTTGCGATCTTTCAATTCGCCGTGCAGCTTGATTCCCTGCTTGGCGGCGAAGTCCTGCTGCTTAAACTTGAGCTGAGTGGCGAGATCGAGCAGCCCCAGCTTCTTCTTCTCCTCGGAGATCACTTCATCGAGGAAGGTCAGGTGGTCGCGGAAAAAGATGATGCTGGAAGCATCGTTGACTTTTGCGTCTTTGCCGACGTAGCGCTCGAAGAAGATTGCCGCCATGGGCGTGACGTACTCGTGACTGAATCGCAGGTCGGCCTGCGCGAACCCAGTGTCGCCGGGCTTTACAGCGGCTACGCCGACTTCCCCATTTTCGTTCAGCATGTGGCGGGCAAAGATTTTCTCCGCCAAGGTCATGGGTGGGGCAGCGTAGCGGCGCACATTACCGGCCATTTCCAACTTCGCAATGTTCTCGATTGGCGGCAGAGTAACTTTCTTCTGCATACGCGCCACATTGAAAGGAAACAGTCCGCCATATTCAATGACTTGGCGCGTGATTTCGTCTTCACCAGCGGTAAACTCGGAGAGCGGAATTTCTTCTCCGCCGCGGATTCTGTCGATCAGCGAAAAATCCGTTGAAGTGAGGACTCCGAGGTTCTGGCAATTCTGCTTGTAGATGCGCTCTATATTTTCCGCGATCACTACCTGGATGCCGGCGCACATCTCAGCGTAGGGCGACTGCTCTCGGCTTGATCCCTTGCCGCGCCGCTTGCCGCTGACCGCACACACGAATCCGCCACGCTTCACTTCACCGCGGCCGATCGGTGTAACGCTGCCACACTTCAGCCCGAGATAAGGAATCTCGCCCAACGTCTCGTCGAAGTAAAAGCAGTAATGAGCGGGGGTGATTTCGTCGGTCGAAATGTCGTCGCGCAGTTTGGGATTATTCGCCGGATTCTTCGTATCCCAGGGCAAATCTTCACCGGCGAGCTGACGCTTGATCAGTTCGGGATCTTCCGTGAGAAAAAGAATGCGTCCCTGCAGCCGCACTTTGTCGGGCCGTTTTTCGATTTTGCGTTCCAGAAGAGAGTTGATCACGTTGAACCTGTAAGAGCTCGAGTTGTGGAGCAGCCGCGAGCGGAGGCACTCCCCAACTATTGTAAGCCCCTGTGTTCCTCTGTGGTTAAGCCTTCTCTTTTCCTTAACCACAGAGGAGACGGGGGAACACGGGGGATTTATCGTTTGTACTCGCGGAGATCCGGGAGGGCCTCCAAATTTCGTCCAGCAAAGATGCTCTGGAATTCCTGCAGCAGAGCGTCGTGAATCAGACCATTCGAGGCGACCGTTTCGCGGCTATTAAGTTCAAAGGGCGAGCCATCGAAGCGCGTCACTTTGCCTCCGGCCTCCTGCACTATGAGCACGCCCGCCGCCGTGTCCCACGGATTCAGATTGAATTCCCAGAAGCCGTCGAAGCGACCCGCGGCCACGTTGCACAAATCAAGAGCCGCGGAGCCCGCCCGCCGCACTCCGTGAGACTGCAGCGTGATCTGGTGATAGAAATAAATGTTCGGGTTCTTGTGGCGCTTCTGGCTGGGGAATCCGGTGGCCAGAAGCGATTCTTTCACGGTGGCTGTCTTCGAGACGTGGATCGTATCTCCGTTGAGGTACGCGCCTCTTCCCTGCTCCGCGGAAAACAGCTCGTCGCGCGTAGGATCGTATACGACAGCAGCAATGCGCTCACCTGATTGCTCCGACAAGCGATGCTCAAGACCCATGGAGACGCAGAAGACTGGATATCCGTGGGCAAAGTTAGTCGTGCCGTCCAGTGGATCGATATACCAGCGATAGTCGCTGCCCTGATCATTGAGCCCCTGCTCTTCGCCCAGAACGTCGTGGGTTGGCCAGTGTTGATGGATGCGCTCGCGAATCAGCACCTCAGAGGCACGGTCCGCGGCGGTAACCAGGTCGGCTTCGCCCTTGTATTCGATTTTCAAATGCTGATGGAAATAGCCCATCAGCAACGCGCCGGCTTCGCGCGCGATGGCGGACATGGTGGGGAGAAAGCTTTCGTGATTGGAGGACATGAGCGGGCTTCGGGCTTCGGCTTTCGGGCTCCGGCTGGAAGATCAGCTTTGCGAGTTTTTTGCCGAAAGCCGAAGGCCGAAGCCTGCTTTACTTTCTCTTCCCGCCGCTTTCTGCGATGTACATGATCTCATGCTTAAAAATGAAAAGATTGGGAGCGCCTTCGCGCGTGAGCCGCACCATGTGCTTATCGTAATACTCGATCCATCCGCTCACGGTCTGACCATCCATCAACTTCACGCTGACCGGCTTCTGCTTCTCGCCCAGAGCCTTAAGAAAGTTGGCCTCCTCGAAAGTCTCCTCGGGAGGCGGGGTGCGGCCGCGTTTAGCGGCGTTGGGATTTCCCTGCGGGCGGAACGGCATAGGGGTATTGTACATGGGCGCGTAACGTGAACAACGCGCAAGAAGAAGCCAAAGCAGTGAGAGTACAATAAGCGCCAAGATTTCCAGGCTCCCGGAGGTCCGGCATGAAGCGGCTTATATTTCCTCTCTTCCTGACAATCTCCTTTTACTCGCCGTCTACGCTCTCAGGACAAACTCACAGGCCGCCTGGACTGGAGCAGGCGGACCAAGCGAGTGCTCAGACGGATAAAAACGTACCGCCTCCCAACGTGCAGCATTCCGCAACCGACGTAGCGAAGATTGAGCACGATGCCGAGGAACTATCCCAGCTGGCGCAATCCATTCCTCACGACATTGAGACAGTTGAGAAGGGTATGTTTCCAAAGGACATGATCCAGAAACTTAACCGAATTGAAAAGCTCTCGAAACGTCTACGTGGTCAACTGGGTCGTTAACCCGTCAAAGGTCAAAAATAAAACGCCAGCCTTCGATAGAAGGCTGGCGTAATTTTGCCCTTTAGAACTCAGCTAGAAGACTACCTTCAGACTGAATTCGATTTGCCGAGGCGAACCCAGCGAGAAGACGCCGGTGCCCACGCCAACGCGATTGACCAGATGCCCAGCGGGGTTCGTGCCATTCACGGCGCCCGTAGAACCGGACAGCAGGCCCGACATCATGCTCGTCGGCAGGTCGAAATTAGCAAAGTTCATAAGGTTGTAGAAACCAACCTCCGGCTTAATAGTTACTTTCTCCAAGAAGGTATGGCTCCAGGCGATTGTCGTGTCAAATGCCTTTAGCCAGCTGTAGTTTACTTGGTCGGCAGGAGCAGGGGTGACGGTCGGGGCTACGCCGCCGAGGGCCACCAAGTCGGTCGCAGTCATCAAGTTGTTCTGAATTAGCACTTGACCGGCCGGTGTCGGCTGACCCGCTACCTTCGTGTTGTAGTTGGAGATGACTGTGTTAATGCTGCTGGCGTTGATGCCGCGATCAAAGTTACCGACAGTGGTCCCAGGGATTGGATCCTGCGTGACTCCGCTGCCGGTAAAGTCGGTACGGAAGATCTCCCCAGCGCCATTCCCGGTATTGGGGACCGTGAGAGTGGTCGAGAGTGGGCTGTAAAAATGTGATATTACTCCAACCTGAAATCCTCCTCGCAAGTCGAGGTACCCACCGAAAGACAGTTGATGGGTACGATCCAGAGTGGACGGCCCGAAGTACCGGTTGACGTTGGAATTATCCAGAGCGGGGACAATGAAGTCCTGGTCGCCACTGGCTGCGGTCACTACCGCATCCGCCCCTACTCCGCCGCCGCTATTGTCGAACCGGGATAGGGCATATGAAATCTGGAAGTTGAGGGCTTTCGCTCCGCGGAACGGTGACTTTACATTGTCGACCCATTTCAACTGCAAGCCGTCGTACGTGGAACGCCCGACCGGCGACAGGAAGCCAAGCGGCGGGGCGTTGGGGTTAATTCCAGGGAAGGCACAATTATGGCCAAGCGTGGCAAGGCAGCTATTGCCCCCCATGTCCGATGAGGAACCCAAGCCATTGCCGGCGAAGTCAGCCATGGTGGTCGGGCGAGGCGTCCAGGTTGGAACGCCGTTTACGATGTCAGTCGTTCCGGTCGCCGGATCGGTCGGACAGTTACCTGAATAAGATGCGACGACCGAACTCGCTCCACAGTTGGCCAAAGTCGCCGCAAGTGCGGCCTGGGCGCCGCCCATGTTGAAAGTGCCAATGGAGCCGGCGTGATTCTGGTCCACACCCAGCAAGAAGTGGGTTTGGACGTTGCGAATGAAGTCAGCGCTTATAACCATGCCCGGACGAATCTCGTGCTGGACACCGATGTTCATGACGACTGAGCGGGGCGACTTGTAATTAGGGTTAAACATGTTGCTGCCAGGATTAAAGAAACAGTTGGTGCCGCCCGTGCAATCCGTGAGGGATGCGCCCGAAAAGTTGGGATTGGGCTGCTGCAGGTTCAGGGGCGAAGCCGCCTGATACTGGGCCTGAAGAGCCAGCAGCGCGGGCAGAACATTGCCGATCAAAGGAAAGCTCGAGGAAGTGCCACAAACCGAGAATGGAGTACCCGAACTAGCAGTGATCGTGCCGGTCGAGGTCGGTATTGGGGACGCGGCTCCGGCAGCAGCACATGGCGCCGGAGTCTGCAAAAAGGCGCCAGTAGGCTCGCGGAAAGGACCATCGAACAGCACGTTATTCCAAACGGCATTTTCGTAGAATAATCCGATGCCAGCCCGAATCACAGTCTTTCCATTTTTCGCGGGATCCCAGGCAATACCCAGCTCGGGGGAGAAATTCGTATTCGGCTGGTTGACCGAATTCCCGAGTCCAGGCAAAAGACCGCTGAGTCCAGGAATGGGGGCGTATTGGCTATCGGTGCGGCCTGTATCACGCTCCCAGCGCAAGCCATACGTGACAGTGAGGTTTCGCTTGACCTTCCAGGAGTCGCCTGCATAGAGGAGGATCCGGTTGTCCGGCCCTAACCCGCCTGCGGGGAACCCAAGTGCCGCCTTAGTCGTCGAGAAGCCCAAGCCATTGCCCAAGACAAACCCGCCATCGGCAGGGTAGTTGAACGGATTGTTGCGCCCGCCCGTAAAACAGGGGGTTACCCCCTGTGTTCCGGCGATGGGGCATCCCGGAATCCACGACGTGTCTGCCGTCCCCCCAATTTGACTGTCGGCAGTGCTGACCGATGAAACGACCTCAGGCCCATTCTTAAAGAATGAGGCGAAGCCGCCGCCCTGGAGGTGATTAAACGTAGCCCCATAGCGAATGATGTGCGAACCTAGAACCTTACTGCCATCGTACTTGATTTCGTGATCGCTTTGCGGCGTGCTCTGAGGAGCGAGTAGATTTGGCCCGGCGACAAGGCCAGTGGCTCCCATGAAGATCTCGGCGCCAATGTTATTGAACGGCAGCGCTGCATTTCCCGTAGTTGCATCGACAATCTGGTTCTGGAACTTCAGAAACGAGAAGCGGATGGAATGGGTGAAGCTGCCGGTATTGAAATCAACACCCACGACATCATTGCGGGTGATGTCCTTGTTGTCATATACCGAGTAGCCGAACCCGAAAGTCGCTCCTAGCAAATTCTTGAAATAGGAGTAGCGATAGAAGACGCGTGCGCTCTTGGTAAGCTGGTAATCCAAGCGGCCCAAAAGATTGTCCTCACGGAAGGGATCGCTAAAACTCCCAGAAAACGCGTCGAAAGGAGCGGAAATAGGCACCGGCGCTTGCGTATTCTGAACCGTTCGCTCGCCGTCGCCGAAGAAGAATAACTTGTCCTTGATAATCGGTCCGCCGAAATCGGCACCGTACTGGCTCCGCTGGCCGTACAGATCAACTCCGCCCGGCAGTGCGGCAGCTCCAGCTCTATTATCGCGGAATTGCCCAAAAGCTTCGCCGTGGAAGCCATTGGTTCCGGACTTGGTAGTCACGTTCACCGAACCGGAGGATGTAAGCTCAGTCGACATATCCAAACTAGCTTGTCCGATCTGGAATTCCTGAATGCCGCTGGCCGGGATGTCAGTGGTGGTCGTTCCCACGGTTTCGTCGGACACATCCACGCCGTCGACTTCGATGCGAGCGGTGCGGCCGAAACGACCTCCAAACGAGATCGAAGAATAGCCTGCCTTAGTCGGATCGAAGTTCTGGCCGTCTTGAATCTGGACGCCAGGCTCGAGCTGCGCGAGATCGAGGAAGTTGCGGCCATTCACGGGCAGGTTTTCAATCTGGTCGGCGGTCAAAACGCCTTGAACGGTAGCCTGCTCAGTATTAACCTGAACCGCGCCTCCCTGAACCTCTACAACTGTGCTCTCTTGGCCGATCTCCAGCTTGACATCGCCGTTGGCCGCATTGCCCACCTGAACATTGGCGGTCAACTGGGTCGTCTTGAAGCCCTTGCCCTCGACGCGAACGGTGTAGATCCCAGGCACAAGAGAACCCGAGGAATAGGTACCTGATCCTGTGGTCGTGGCGTGGATGGTCTGCCCTGTTGGTCCCGTGATGGTGACTTTAGCGTTAGGAACTACCGCGCCACTCGAATCTGTCACAGTGCCGACGATGCTGCCGGCTTGAATTGATGTTTGGCCAACCGCAGTGCCAGAAACAAAGACCAGTGCACATACGACCACAGCGGCGAGAAGCACAAAAATCGTATTGGATGAGGAGCAGAACCTGTTGTTCATCGTAACCTTCCTTGTCGGAAACTTCCGCGAAGACATCAATTCACGGGCACAATACAAACTGAGATTTGGCAGACTCCCCTAAAGCAATTCACCAGCCAGGGATGGCCGCAACTCTGTAAAATCTATATCCTGATATTTATCAATGGTTTAGTGGAATATTTCGTAACGAGGAACACAAAATGTTCGCTAAACAGTCGACTTAAACATCCACAAAACCATAGCTGGACTTTTATAAAAGGTAGGTGGATTTGTGAAACAGCGTTGTTGCTGGTTGTTATGTCTATCGTCTGGCGGCACTTGTAGGGATATCAGAGATTCGTCTGACTTCAGAAATCCGACTTGACCGTGTAGTATCCGGCTCGGTGCCGAACGTGGTACGAGGTGGCTTCGGTGGGCCCGGTGACCGCGACCTGGATGCGGCGGAATTGGGAGTTCGAGAGGCGTTGCGATGGGTAGTAGGCCAGCAGATATTGAGTTCGAAGTTCGTCGCTGATCTGGCGGAATGCGTCGTCGAGCTGCGACACGGAGGTGGCATAGTAGTACTTGCCGCCGGTATCTTCGGAGAGTTGAATGAGGGCATTCTCTCCGCCGGTTTCTCGTCCGGCACTGCTTTCGATCGGCACAACAATGATGCTGTAGACGATGGCCTCGGCTTCCTCGGCGGCGCGGACGGCTTCTTTGTAATCCACTCGGCTGATGGTGTCGCCGCCGTCGGTGATTAAGACCATCACCTTGCGACCCTGTCGGCGATCCAGCGAATGCGAGGCGAGATAAATGGCGTCGAAGAGGGCGGTGGCAGCGCCGAGGCGGACATGGTCGATGCCGGATTCGATACGTTTCATGTCCGAGGTGTAGCCAGTAGATTGCAGCACTGCTTCGCTAAATCCAAATACGGATAACGCATCGACGGGACGCAATAGCGCCCGGGCAAAGCGCTTGGCGGAAGCTTGCTCGAGTGGCAGATCGCGACGGGTGCTCAGGCTGGTGTCGATCGCGAGAGCGATCGAAAGCGGCAGCGCGGACTCTTTGTCGAATACCGAGATCGTCTCATCGCGGCCATCTTCCTGCAATTTGAAGTTCTCTTTCTTAAGTCCGGCGACGGGCGCTCCGTGGGCATCGCTGACGGTGACGTACACGTTAACCAGTTTGACATCAACTTTAAGTGTATTTTCTGGCTGGGCTTGGGGCGGCGGCTGTTGGGCATGCGACAGCGCGCTAGCGAGCAACAGCAAAATCAGGGTGGTGGGTTTTAGCATTCCGTGAAAGATGTGTGTTTGGGGACGCCCGCTCACTTAGATGCGTCCTTGGCTGCGGGGCTGCCTTGGGCGCGGGGAATTTCCGCAGGAAAAGGCTCGCCATCGGCCCAGACGGCGCCGTCTTCGAAGTATTCTTTCTTCCAGATAGGAACGCTACGTTTCAGAGTATCAATCAGCCATCGGCACGCGTCGAATGCGGCAGCGCGGTGGGCTGAGGCGACCGCAATCAGAACGCTAGTTTCGCCGACCTGCAACCGGCCCAACCGGTGCACCAGAGCTACGTCGCGAACTTTGAATTCCTTGAGCGATTGCTCAGCCAAGCTTTCCATCTGCTGCAGCGCCATCTCCTCGTAGGCTTCGTAGTCGAGATAGAGCGTTTTTCTTTCGCGCGTGTGGTTGCGGACAACGCCCTCGAAAACTACGGCGGCGCCGTCTTCGGGTTGTTTGATACGAGCAAGAACGGCCGCGGTATCTATGGGGCTGCGAGCGATGCTTGCTTTACTTGATCCGCCACTGACTGGCGGAAGCAGCGCCACTTCGTCATTCGATCGCAGTGGAGTCTCCGCTCCGGCGTAGTGTTGATTTACGGCTACAGCCAGTGAAGCCATCGAGTCTCTCATTCGTGGCACATGTGTCTGGTAGTGCTCAAGTACATTGCGGACCAAGGCCCCATCAGGCAGCTCCAGCGAGTCGCTAGATCTTCCTGCGAGATCTTTTAGCATGCCGAAAAAAAGGATGCGCACACGCATGGTCACTGCCAGTTTAGCGCGGTCGCGCCAATTTGTTTCTCTGACGGTTGGGAGATGTTTCAGGCGAATGGTGGAAAATGATTTCGCCGCAGTGCCCTGCGCGAACACTGCGGCGAAACTAGGATTACGATTGCCAGGTTACAACCTTGTCTTGAGCCACCGCTGGCCCCTGAACAGGTTGAACCGCGTGCTCAGGTTTGGACTCCTTGGGCAGAGTCAACACCGACTTCGCGGCCAATGATTCGGCAACTGCCGGCAGTGAAACGCGGAGCGCTTCGCCTATTGTTTTAACGTAATGAATGGTGAGGTTCTCGAGTTGCTCGGGCGTGAGATCTTCCTCAACATTCATTTTGTTTTCCGCGGGCAGAATTACGGTGGTGACTCCAGCACGCTTGGCGGCCAGCACTTTTTCTTTAATACCGCCCACGGGCAGCACGTTACCGCTGAGCGTAATTTCGCCAGTCATCGCGGTGAGCGGCCGGATGTGATGACCTGACAGCAAGGAGACCAGGGTGGTTGCCATGGTCACGCCCGCTGAAGGGCCATCTTTTGGAATCGCGCCTGCCGGCACGTGCATGTGAATGTCGTGATCGGCGAAGAAGTCGTCGGAAATTCCGAGATGCGCTGCATTTGAACGCACCCAGGTTAACGCGGCTTGCATCGACTCCTGCATCACCTGACCGATCTGTCCAGTCATGGTGAAACCGCCTTTGCCTTTCATGGCATTGGCTTCGACAAAGAGCACGTCACCACCTGAAGGAGTCCAGGCCAAACCAACAGCGACTCCGGGACGCGCAGTACGCTCCTCGATCTCGCCTTCGGTGCGGACCTTAATACCGCCCAGGAACTCCTGAATAATTTCTTGCGTCACGACCAGCTTTTCAGGTTTACCTTCGGCCAGCCGCCGCGCTTGCTTGCGGCAGATGGTGCCGATGGTACGTTCCAGGCTGCGAACACCGGCTTCGCGTGTGTAGTGACGAATCACGTAGCGCAGAGCTTCGTCCGGAAATTCGATCTGCTCGGCGGTGATGCCGTTTTCTTCCACCTGCCGCGGGACCAGATAGCGGCGCGCGATGTGCAGTTTCTCTTCCTCGCTATAGCCCTGCAGTTCGATGATCTCCATGCGATCGCGCAGAGGCTCGGCGATGGGGTCGAGCATGTTCGCGGTCGTAATAAAGAGCACCTTCGACAGATCGAACGTGACGTCGAGATAGTTGTCACGGAAGGAAGAGTTCTGCTCGGGATCGAGCGCTTCGAGTAATGCGGAAGCGGGATCGCCGCGGAAGTCGCGCCCAACTTTATCGATTTCGTCGAGCATGAACACGGGGTCTTTGGTCTCGGCACGGCGAATACCCTGGATAATCTGTCCAGGTAATGCGCCGATGTAGGTTCGACGATGACCGCGGATTTCGGCTTCGTCATGCACACCGCCAAGCGACAGCCGTACAAACTTCCGGCCCAATGCACGCGCGATGGATTTGCCGAGCGAAGTCTTGCCCACGCCCGGAGGTCCAACAAAGCACAGGATCGGTCCCTTCATGTTCGGCTTCAATCGCCGGACAGAGAGGTAGTCGAGAATGCGATCCTTAACTTTCTCAAGATCGTAGTGATCCGTGTCGAGAATTTCTTTGGCCTTCGGAATCTCGATCTCTTGACCCGAGGTCTTCGCCCAAGGCAACACGGCCAGCCATTCGACGTAGTTTCGCGTGAGTGAATAGTCGGCGGCCATGGGAGACATGCGCGCGAGTCGGCCCAATTCCTTGAGCGCTTCTTTTTTTACTTCGTCGGGCATGCCGGCTTCGTCGATTTTCTTTTTCAGATCTTCGACGTCGCGCTGGCCTTCATCCTGCTCGCCCAGTTCCTTCTGAATGGCCTTCATCTGCTCGCGCAGGTAGTACTCGCGCTGGGTCTGCTGCACGCGATCCTGCACTTCGCTCTGAATCTTGTTGCGCAGTTGCTGCACTTCAAGCTCTTTCGCGAGATGCTGGTTGATTTTTTCCAGGCGCACCCGGATGTCGAGGGTCTCTAGCGTGTCCTGTTTGTCGGGCGTCGAAAGCGATGGCAGGGACGAAGCGATAAAGTCCACCAGACGTCCGGGCTCATCGATATTCATCGCGACCGTAGACAGCTCATCCGACAACGTGGGCGATCCGGCGACGATCTGCTGGAATAATGTCAGCACATTGCGCTGCAAGGCTTCAATTTCGGAACTGTCGGGCGGAACGGCTTCTGGAATCGGCGACACGCGCGCCCGCATGAACGGAGCTAACTGCGTAAACTCGCCCACGCGTACCCGCTCCAGTCCCTCCGCAAATACGAAGAGGCTCTGATTGGGCATCTTTACGACTTTATGAACGATAGCTGACGTGCCAACGGTATAAAGGTCGCTGGGCTGAGGATTGTCTACTCGCGCCTCGCGCTGGGCGACCACCACAATGGTTTTGTCCTCGCCCAGAGAATTGATTAATTGTACGGAGCTTTCGCGGCCTACTGTAAGGGGTAATACGGCGTGCGGGAACAGGACAGTATCTCGCACAGGGAGTACGGGCAGGGCCCGTACCTCATTTGTTTCCCGCTGCTTAGCAATTGGCTCGGAAAGCGTTGGTTGGTTCATTGGCTCTCCTTGAGTGTAACTCACTCAAGCTTAGATGATACTACTCCGTAAAGGTTTCACCGTTACTGGTCGCAAAACCTTCATGCCATTCTATCGGCAGTGCGCAGTGTTTCACATGATGCCCGAGGTTCAGCGGCTATCGCGGATGATACTCCCGTCCCGTTCCCGGAACAAAGTAGATAGGGACGCTGCACGGCTCGATTTTTAGCCCCGATTGGATTTACAGGTCGAAGTACCGATTTTACTTGGGGGTGAATTGCGACAAATCGTAAATCCCAAGTCTCTTTTCCAGATCCGCAACCTGATCGACTACTTTGAAGAACCCTTCGTCGCCAAAGAGTTCGTCTTCTTTCTTTTCGAACTCTTCCCCCAACGCGTCGTACTCATGCGCGGATACGACCGAACGGAACGCGGGAAATAGCACCGTATCCTCGCGGGCTTCGTGTGGCCGATACATGCGCAGGAATGCCCGCAGAGCGTCTGCCAGTTTTTCGGTATCGGAAACATACTTCAGGGTTGCTACTGACGACAGTTCGCGGATTTGTGCGGTCAGCGTCCGACCGGCTTTGTGCTGGACAATGAGCGTGTCGACTAGATTGACCAACTTGCCCGCCTTGCGGAAACGCGGGAAAAGAAAATCTTCCTCGAGCTTTTCGTGATACTCCTCGACGAAGTGGCGAATGATGTCGGCCGCGCTGGCCAATACCGATCCGTCGAAGGTCTGTTTAGCGCCGAGCAGATGCAGGTGGAAATCGTAAATGAGCAGGACGCGGTTCAAGACTCCGTGTTCGCGCATAAGATCTTCGGCGGGAGAAATGTTTTCCGCATCCTCCTTTTTGCCGGCTGCGTCCTTCTGAGGACTGGCCAGGGCGAACGCAGGAATCAGTAGTCCGGCTCCGGCGACGGAGGAGTGTTGTAAAAAATGTCTGCGGTTCAGGCGAGGGTCTGACATCAGGATCTCCTGATCTGATTTAGTCTGCGACACTAGTTAGGCGTGCAGTCCATCGCTTCGGTTGTACTCTAAGCTGCGGGATAGACTCCTAGTACTTTCACGAAGTCGGCGACCTCGCCGAGATGGCGGAGCGCATTGCGAGCCGGTTCATCATCTCCGCGGAGAAAGTCGACATAGAAAACATATTCCCAAGGGCGTCCGCGCATGGGACGCGATTCAATCTTGCTCAAACTGATGTCGCGTAGTGCGAAAACGCTAAGTGACTTGAAGAGGGCGCCAGGCACATTTTTCACCTTGAATGCGATCGAGGTCTTGTTGGCTCGCTCTGGAATCAGGCGCTTGTAGGCAGCGCTTCCCTTCTTCGCTGCAGTGCCGGCGCCTGGTTTCGAAGTCGACTTGCGGATCAGGAAAAATCGAGTGAAGTTGCTTTTGTCGTCCTCGATGCCAGCTTTGAGAATTTTCCCCGAGTACTCGCGAGCCGCGTGACGCCCGGCGATTGCGGCCGCGTCCAGAATGCGATCCGCTACAACATGCTTCACGCTGCCGGCGGTGTCGTAGAACGGGACGGCCGCAATTTGAGGATGGCGACGGAAGAAATCGCGGCACTGGTCGAGGGCTACTGGGTGCGAGAGCACCTTTCGGATTGCGTTCAGCTTCACGCCGGGCGCGGCGATAAGGTTGTGGACGATGCGAAGCCGAAATTCGGCCTGAATGAAGACGTCGCGAGTCACCAGAAGATCGGCGTGCTCCGCAACTGTCCCGGCGAGCGAGTTCTCGATAGGAATAACGGCGGCGCGGACTAACCCGCGCTCGAGGCGGTCGAACACTTCAGCCGATCGAGCACAAGGGACAACTGCGCAACCCGCCAGCATGCTCTCGGCAGCCTCGTAACTGAAGGAACCGAGTTCGCCCTGGACCGCAACTTTCACGGAAGATTTCACCACAGGCAAGTTAGCTGGAGAGCATGCTAAAGCGCAAATCGAATTTGTCGTCGCTGCTGGTTTCCCGTCAGATCTTTCTCGAGCACCAACGCATCCACACCATTCGAATAATACCGGGGAAAGGTCCTGATCACGGCGTAGCCGTGGCGTTTGTAAAATGAAAGCGCAGACACGTTGTCGACGGCGGTCTCAAGCTCAATCGAGCGGCAAGCCGCATCCCGCAGACGATTTTCCGTAGCCTGAAGTAGCAGGGATCCTATGCCGGAGCGCCGGGCAGGGCTGACCACGTCAATCGTTATCACGTGGCCGGCGCGATCCCGACCGGCTTCAGCGACGATGAAACCAGCGACCGAGCTGTCGCCACCGGCAGCCGGATTTACAGGAGTAGGAGAAACGTCCCTTTGCTCGGCGGGACCTGAACTTCCCGTCTTTGGCCCATCCCCTACCGCTAACAGCGTGAACGACCCGCGGCGGCGGATGTAGGCTTTCAGTTCCGCCCGCGAATAGGAAATTCCGGGGGGAAAGCACTCCTGATCGATGTGCCACAGTGTGTCAAAGTCGGATGGCTGGAATTCCCGGATGGTGAAAGGCACGGTCCATTGTAACGGGGCAGATGCGCGGTCTTGCGAAAGAACTTTGTAAGAAAGAACGCTGTCCGGAAGAATCACCGCAAACCAACAGGAACCCACTTTTTCCACAGGACTATCTTTCCCTATCAAGGAACAAATTAGTCGTGGGCCCCTTGCTTCGCCGCAACCTCGGACGTACCATGAGCATCAGAGGAAGCGAGCATCTGAGGAAGCGAGCATCTGAGGAAGCGTTTGTGGGACGCCTTCTGCTGATCGACGGGGTGGGGTCGGTTGCCGTTCTGGGACTGTGGTACTTCGTGTTTTCCTCGTACAACCGAAAAAAGGGAGCGTCAGCGCTTCGCTGGATGCAAACCGCCTGCGCTGGCAAGGGACGGATTCTCGAATCTCACTGGGTGGGCAGCTCTCGCCTGCAGGCGCGTCTGCACTTCCCTTCTCACTGGTTCGAAAATGCCCGCGTGACGGTGAAGTTCCAACCCCGGGCTCTTCCGGTGCAATGGCTGCTAAGCTGCTGGCGCCACCAGAAAGAGACTTTGACTTTTGAGGCCGATCTGGGCGGTTCTCCCAGCTTCCATCTTGAAGTGGTGAGGCACCGTTGGAGTGCGCACAATCGAGGAATTTCGCCCCGCAAGCGGGACGAACGGGAGTGGGACCTTTACCAGCCGGGACCGATTATTCTGACTACCCGCACCCACTGGAAGCAGGATCCCAGCGCGGAACTGAACGCTCTGATGTCGTCGCGGCGGCAGGATATTCTGCAGGTGCAATTCCGTCCTGAATCGCCGCAGTTCTCGGCCACGGTCCACTTGGACGCGCTGGCGGACCCGAACTCAGCGGCCGGGTTCGTCACCGCGCTGCGCGAGATTGCGGCAGGTGTATCGGCGCACCGGCAATAGATCCACGCTTTACAATTCTGAGTTGTTTCCAGCTCGCCTTGGAACCCTTTCTAACTTGGCAAATGTTTACGTTTGGGTTACCCGCGCAAGCGTAAAATCTCGAACGAGGTGAGCCGGCATGGATCAGCTCTTGCGTTTGGTCGTACTTCTGCTCTGTGTGCCGATTTCCACCGTATCTGGGCAAGACACGCCGCCGCAACTTCAACCGCGGCCCGTCGGCCCCACGACTACACCTCCAGTTGCCACGGATCGGCAAATCATGCTCGATGTGCAAGTCACGGACAAATCCGGAGCAGCCGTTCTCGGTCTACAAAAACAGGATTTCACTCTTCTGGACGATAAACAGCCTAAGGCAATATTGTCGTTTCGAGCATTGGACAATGGTGCAAAATCGGCCAGCGATCCACCCGTTGAAGTGATTCTTGTAGTCGACGCGGTGAATGCTTCCTTTCAGGCCGTGACTTACGAACGCAATGAACTCAAGAAATTTCTGCTGCGGGACGGCGGCAAGCTGGCGCTGCCAACGTCGCTTGTCATCTTTACTGACGCTGGCACAAGGATGCAGGACGGTTCCTCTCGCGACGGAAATTCCTTGGCGGATCTGTATGACCAATATGAGACCGGACTACGGTCCATCACTCGATCTCAGGGATTCTACGGTGCGGCAGAGCGTTTTGACCTGTCGCTGAAGACCTTGACTTCACTTGTGGCATACGAGGGAAAGCGGCCCGGCAGGAAACTGCTGATTTGGTTCAGTCCGGGATGGCCGATACTCTCGGGGCCGAACGTGGACCTTTCCCGCAAAGATCAGGAGAAGTTCTTCAATTTAATCTTGGACACCTCGAACTCGCTCAGGCAGGCGCGCATCACTCTGTATAGCATCGATCCCCTCGGAACGGCGGACGCAGGCGGCTTTCGAACTTTTTACTATCAGGAATTCTTGAAGGGCGTGACTTCTCCCAAACGGACCCTGCCCGGCAATCTAGCATTGCAGGTACTCGCGGTTCAGAGTGGTGGACGCGTCTTGAATTCGAGCAATGACCTCACCGGCGAAATCGCAGAGTGCACCGCGGATGGCGCTTCCTTCTATGTCTTGTCGTTCGATCCAGCACGGGCAGACCATGCCAACGAGTACCACGCGCTGGGGGTGACAATTGACAAACCGGGGATCACTGCTCGCACGCGCACCGGGTACTACGCTCAACCCTGAATTCTGCTTCCTTGGGGTAAGGCCGTGTGCTATCGTTCCGCCCCATGGCCGATTCCCTCAGCGATCCTTCGCCGCAATTCGGCACGGCTGAGTACATCGGAAAGCCCGGCAACGACCATTGCCAATTTTGTTATCAGCCGCTCGCGGGAAATTATTATCGTATTAATAAGTCGATAGCTTGCAGCAGGTGTGCCGAAAAAATGCGCGGCACCATGGCCACAGATTCGCATGCGGCATTCACGCGCGCTCTCTTGTACGGCATAGGCGCAGCCATCCTGGGAATGATCCTCTACGCCGTGTTCGAGATTGCGACCGGTCTCATCGTTGGTTACGTTTCGCTCGCCGTGGGCTGGATGGTGGGAACGGCGATGATGAAGGGTTCGCACGGCGTGGGTGGTAGGCGCTACCAGATTGTTGCTGTGTTGTTGACCTATGCCGCCGTCTCGATGGCCGCGGCTCCGGTTTGGATTCATTACGGCAACAAACACCGGCGGGAACAACAGCAGCAGATTCAGCAGCAGCAAACTCAAGGGCAACAGACTCAACAACAATTAGACGAGGAACAGCGGCAGTTAGAAACCGAATCAGGCCAGAGGCCTTCCCGGCCTGTTCCCAAACCAGCACAACAGAAGATGAGCTTCGGTGCCTGGCTGGCTCGAGCAGCGCTCATTGGATTAGCGTCTCCGTTCCTCGAAGTTTTAGGCGGCGGGGTTACGTTCGCCTGGCTGATCGGTGTGGTGATACTCTTCGTGGGCATGAAGATCGCCGCCAAACTCACGGCGGGACGGGCGCTTGAGATCTACGGGCCTTTCAACGACTCCGCCCAACCCTCGCAGTTGACCGTCGGTTAAAATAAGAGAACGTTCCTCGAAGCCGTGTCGTCAACAATCACTCCCGAACTCATTCGCAACTGCAAACGCTGCTCGCACGAACTCGCGCCCGGAGCGCTGGTGTGCGATCAATGTCATGCGCTGGTGCATTCCGAAAAGCTGGATCAACTGGCGGCCGAAGCGAAACAGCTCGAGGCCACGGGAAACCTTAGGCAGGCGCGCGAACATTGGCTCATGGGTCTGCCGCTGCTGCCGCCGAATTCGCGCCAGGCAAGCTGGATTCAGGATCATGCGCGCTCTCTCGATGCGCCGGCCAATCAGATTCAAGCCGCGCCTCCAAGCGAAAATAAGTGGGCCAAGAAACTGGGGCCGGTCGGTCCAGTCGCGGTTCTGCTGGCTAAAGGCAAATTCCTGCTGACCGCGATTTTCAAGCTGAAGTTTTTGCTGAGCTTCGCCGCCTTCATTGGAATTTATTGGGCCGCGTTCGGAATGATGTTTGGTGTCGGCTTCGCGGCGCTGATTCTGATCCACGAAATGGGCCACTTCATCGACATCAAGCGCCGCGGTTTGCCCGCGGAAATGCCGGTGTTTCTGCCCGGCCTTGGCGCATATGTGCGCTGGCAAGCCTTGGGAGTGCCGCTGGAGACGCGAGCCGAAATCAGTCTGGCCGGACCGCTCGCTGGATTTTTCGCGGCCCTCGCTTGCGCCGCTCTGTGGTGGCACACCGGCAATCCGCTGTGGGCGGCGCTGGCTCGTGCCGGAGCCATTCTGAACCTGCTGAACCTGATTCCCGTCTGGGTGCTCGATGGTGGCCAGGCCGCACTGGCCTTAAGCAAGATCGAACGCATCGTTCTGCTCACCGCGTGTTTAGTTCTATGGTTGGTGCTGGGAGAAAATATGTTCTTCCTGGTGGCGATTGGATGGGGATATCAAGCCTTCTTCGCCGGTCATCTGCCCGCGCGTCCCAGCCGCGTTACCACCGTCTATTTTCTCGCGATACTGACGGCGCTGGGCGTGATAGTTCGCTTGCTGCCGGTTCCCAAGGTTGGGAATTGACTTGAACCGCAGTTGGTGTAGGATGTTCCCCAATTAAACGGGGGTTGCCCGATGAGTATTCGCTCCAATTGGGTACGTCCTGTACTCTGGCCGCTGGCGCTGATTCTGCTTTCCTCTTTCGTCTGCGAACCTGCCCTTTTCGCGGGGGAGCCGCAATGGGTGGAAGTTCGGTCGCCAAACTTTTCCGTGGTCACTGACGCGGGTGAAAAACGTGGCCGCGAAGTGGCCATGCACTTCGAGCAGATGCGCGCCGTGTTCGGCGCTCTGATGATCAAGGCAAATGTAAATCTTCCAATCCCCCTGCAGATCGTGGCTTTTCGCAACACCAAAGAGATGCGGCAGATCGCGCCGCTGTTCAATGGCAAACCCACGCAGGTGGCAGGACTGTTCCAGGGAGGCAGTGACCGAAGCTTCATCATGCTCGACATGTCGGTGGAAAACCCATGGACCGTGGTGTTCCACGAGTACGCCCACCAATTAATGAATGGCAACCTGAAGGAGCAGTTTGCTCCGTGGTTTGAAGAAGGCTTCGCCGAATATTTTTCCAGCATCGAAGTGGACAGCAAGGAGGCCAGGGTTGGAAGAATTCCCGACTACACCCACAAGATTCTGCAGCAAGTCGGAATGATGAAGATCGGCGATCTGCTGCGAGTGCAGCCGGACACCAAGACCTACAACGAGAACGGCGACCATCGAACCTCGTTTTACGCAGAGTCGGCGCTGTTGATGCACTACATTTATGACAACCAGTGGATGCCTAGAGTCGCCACTTACTTTGATCTGACAGAAAACCAGCATCTGGGCGTGGAGGCGGCTGTGCAACAGGCGTTCGGAATGAGCACAGCAAAGTTCGATCAGGCGCTCCTTGCCTACTACAGAAGCGGCCACTACAAGTATTATCGGATACCAACTTCTGCCAGCATTTCACCCAACACCTATACCGACTCGCCTCTCAGCGCCGCCTCCGGCAACGCCGTTCTGGCGGATATTCATCTTCATTCGCGCGATTATCAGCAGCAAGCGTTGAACGAATTTCAGGAAATTCTGAAGTCGGATCCGAAAAACGCGGCCGCGTGCCGCGGGTTGGGCTATGCCTACTTGCAGAGGCAGGATTTCACGCAGGCAGCGGAATACTTCAAGCGCGCTTCGCAGCTGGATTCCAAAGATCCGCGAGTTCACTATTACAGCGCGCTGCTAATGGTACGCGAAACTGGTTTCAGCAGCGGCGCGAACCTGGCCGGCATGACTGCGGAACTGCAAACAGCCATCGCTCTGGATGCGAATTTCGCCGACTCTTACGCCCTGCTCGCTTTCGCGCAATCCACGGGAGGCGATTCGGGCAAAGCCGTTGGCACAATGCGAAAGGCATTGGCAATCAGTCCGCGCAACGAAAATTACATTGTGAATCTTGCCAACTTATATCTGGCGAACCGCCAGCCCGATCAGACGATCGCCCTGCTGCAGTCGCTGCACATCGCGGACAACCCTGCGCTGGCTTCACGGGCCTCCTTCACTCTGGCTCAAGCGCAGCAGTTCCGGCAGGTTGGAGCAGATCAGCCGGGCGCGGGTATGGTGCTGGTGCGCCACGAAAATTCGGCGGAGGACACTTCGTCACCCAGTTCGTCTGGATTGGCGGAGAGCCAGGCGAGGACCCAGACAAGCGCCAGCCCCGCAAAGTTCATCCGCGGAACTTTGACGCGCGTGGATTGCTCGAAGTCCCCACTTGCTACCCTTACGGTCGTTTCGGGAACAAAAACCTGGAAGATGAGCGTGGCCGATAGGAACCATCTTATCCTGATCGGCGCCGACCAATTCTCCTGCGACTGGCAAAAGCAAAAGGTCGCGCTGAACTATCGCGAATCAAAGGAAGGCGAAGGAGATGTTTTTTCGCTCGAAATTCAGTGACGCTAGCGAGGCTTATCCTCCGAGGCTGCGCCAAGCCCCTGGAGAGAAGTGAGAAACTACATGTCTACAACGATTTCTTAATTTCCACCGCATTCGCTTGATCGGCGGGTTCGTTCTGGGGTTCTTTGCGCTTTTCGTCCGAGTCCACGGCAAACAGCATGTAGTGATCGAAGCTGTGGCGCCGGTAGTAGCGGTGGCGGCGAAAGTCAAAATAAATTTCCGCGCTCTTGGGCAGCCATAAAGTCGTGTTCTTTTTGACAAACGGGACGGGCCCATACTCCACGACCTGAAGCTCGCTAAGAAGCTGGATTTCAGGCATAGGATCAACCATCTCCGATTCAATGCGCACAATCTGAAATTTTCCAGCGGTAATCCAAGCGCGTCCCTTCAAGTTGACCGAATGAACCTGGGTTCCAACTTTGTAACTATGAATCCGGCTGGGGCGGTCGTCGCGTTGCTGGAAGCGTACCAGCCAGGTTGGCTCTCCGCGCCAATCTCCCAGGCCCTCACATTTCATCTCGAAGTTGTCGCGCATATGCGGATGGAATACCAGCGCCAAGGCGGCAAACCCGGAGCTGGCAATCTGGTCGGGATAACCAGTCAGTCCCAGCTTATCGACGCGGTACTCATCCACCGAAAGGTAGCCAGGTTGTTTCTCCGAAATCGAAGCGACATAGTTAAATTTGCGCGTTTCAGTGCGAACTGGAAGCCCGTAGGCATCGAGTCTCTGGTGGAAGAGGTCTTCCACGGCGGCGAAGCGCGTCACATCTTCTACCAACTCCTGCACGCGTCTCCCGGATTCGTCGAGCACCTGGCCGACGGGACAGGTCGCGCCGTCGGCAACATTAAGTTTGACCTCGTCGATGCCCGGCGGCTGCCAGGACTTTACCGCAAGTGCTGGAGGGCCAAGAGCCTGTAGCGGGTCCACTCCCACGAGTTTAGAGGAACCTGTGCCCGCCAGAGCGGCCGCTTCCGGATTCGCAGCTTGCTCTTGAATTTCGGCAATCAGGCTGCGCACCTGTCCTGCCATGGGGTGGAGGGGCGACTCTCGCAAAAATCTGTTTAAGGCCTCGACGCCTTCTTTGTCTTGACCTAGGTTCACCAGCGCCTCTCCCAGCACTAACTCTGCTGCACTGGCATGAGTCTTCCCTTTTTCGATGGCGACGCGCGCTTCATCGCACGCACGACCGTAGTCGCCCTGATGCAGGTAGGTATCGGCCAGCAAATTGTGCGGCTGCCAGTTATCCCCATCTTGGAGCACCGCGCGCTCCAGCGCTGAACGCGCCGCCGGATAGTCGCGCTGTTGCAGTCCCGCTCGTCCCAACAGCGTGAGCGCCTGCGTGTTTCTGGCGTTCATTGTGCTCGCGGCACGCAGGTAATCAGCGGCGCGCCCGTAGTCGCTCTTCTCGTAATACAGATAGCCGAGCAAGAAATTCACGTCTGAACTCGACGGATCAGACTGATAGGCTGCGCCCAGTTGTTTCTCGGCTTCTTTCAGATTGTTCGACTTAAGCGCGGAGACGCCCCGCTTCACTTCTTTCCGCGCCTTGGCGGAGATCCTGGTATCGGGCACATCGAGATTGATAGCCTCCGGGTCTCGTTTCAACGTGAACTTCAATTGCAACGGGCTCCAGGAATTTACCACCTGCAGCTGACGGCGCTCGCTTAGATATCCCACAGCGCTCACTTCAATGTCGTATTGTCCGTAAGCGACATTGGTAAACACTCCTTGCGAAACCTGATCCTGAAACGCTCCTTGCGCAGTCTCGTTCGTCGTCTGCCAGGTAGCTGTCTGGGTTGAGCGGTTTAGCAATTGCAGCAGGGCCTGGCGATCAAGATGGACGTTTTTCTTTTCGGGCGCCACCGTCACGACCAAGATGCCCGTTCCAGGAGTTGTGGTATACAACGAGGAATAGTCCCGCAAGCCGCTGTCTGTCGTGGGAACTGCTCCTTGCGCCAGGGTCGCCGCAGCCCATCCAATGAGCAGAAACGAGAGTGTCAGACAATCGCGAACAGGAACTGGAAGGCCAAAGCGGCGCATGGAAGGAAATACCAGGCAGCAGTTTGGCACAGGTTTTTTGAAGCGTCAAATTAGAGTTCGTAATGGGCTACTTTGACGATGAAAGAAAAGCTATGGACCACGAAAGACACGAAGTATCCCGAAGGCTCTTGATTCGATGTTCTATTTGTTTTCCTTCGTCTACCTTCGTGCCGTTGGTGGTCAAAATGGTCCCAGTGAGCCCGAGTCGACCGCTGATAAAACTCTTTTATCCACCGCATCAGCTTTTTCGATTGGCGAGCACCCATCGCTCGCGTTATTCTTCTTGGTTGAACCCCCAGCTAGCTCAACTTGTCCGTGTACCGCCCAAATCATCTTGCTGATAATGAACAGGAGACTGAAGGAAATCCATGCCTACCGAACTGCGTAACTTCCTGGCACTTACTTACGACGAACTCGAAGACATGAATCTGGAGGCGAAGGAGCAGCGCAGGAAGCGGGTGCCGATCGGCAAGATCCAGGAGAATCGGCTCAAATACTTGACCGACGAAAAGCGGATCAAAGCCGTGACCGTGCTCTTCAGCGATCTCGAAGGCCGGCTGCACATGCTGGACTATGACAAGAAATTCCTGATCAAGAGCTGGGACAACCTCACTTTCGACGGCTCATCGATTCGCGGCTTCACCGCGCAGCGGGAGAGCGATCTGCGGCTGGGCATCGACTGGTCGGCGTTCTACTGGGCGCCAGCGGACGTGTTTGGCTCCGGCAAAGTGCTAGTGTTCGGCGAAGTCATCGACAAGGGCGGAACGCCTTACTCCGCTGACATTCGCGGCGTATTGAAGGGCTTCGCCGAGGATCTGAACAAGAAGAAAGGCTACACGCTCAACGCCGCCAACGAGATTGAAGGTTTCCTGTTCAAAGGTTCCGATGCTGAGCGCGTCTACCACGAGACCGGCGAGTTCGAATACGTCAACACCGGCGGATATTACCACTCCCTCCCCGGCGATCCACTGCGAACTTTCATCGACACGACCGCCGAAGTGCAGCGCTCGATGGGATTCCAAAACGAAAAGGATCATCCTGAAGTTGCGCCGTCACAGTTCGAAATCAATTACGGATACGGCGAGGTAGTTGCCGCCGCCGATCAGATTCAGCTTTACAAGCTGATCTGCCGCCAGGTCGCCACCAACATGGGCTTGTCTGCTTCGTTTCTGCCCAAGCCAGTCGTTGGCGTGAATGGCAGCGGCATGCATACCAACGTTTCCATCAGCTCCGATGGCAAGAATTTATTCTGGGATGCGAAGGGCGAAGAGAAGCTCAGCAAAATGGGATGGGCATTCCTGGATCGCATTCTCACTCACGGCAATGACATTTGCCTGTTGCTGAATGCCAGCGTAAACGCTTACCGGCGGCTCGATCCGCACTTCGAAGCGCCGAACCAGATCAAAGCCTCCGCGGTCGACCGCGGATCGATGATCCGAATACCGATCGGCAACGAAAAGAGCATGCGCGTCGAGGTTCGTTCGGTTTCTCCTGACGCGAATCCTTATCTCGCTTTGTATTCGATTTTCAAGACTGGTCTGGACGGCGACACTTCGAAGATCAAGAACCTCCGCCAGGCCGAACGCTATTTGCCCGACAACATCTACGACGCGCTGGCCAACTTCCGCAAATCATCCTGGACCACGGAAATGCTAGGCGAGGACGTGAAAGGCCGCTATGCGGATCTAAAGCAAGCCGCCGCCGACCGCTGCCCGCGCCTGTTGGGAACTTTTGTGAAAGCGCCCGAGGTTCAGTACCACCACGACGTCTACAACCAGTTCTTGTGGAATTTGTTTTAGCCTGCAGAAGTTTCGCCGAAACGCCCTGGCTCTACGCCGGGGCTTTTTGCCTTAGAAGACAAATGCAGTTTCTTAAGCCGCTACAATGCCTGTCGGAGGATTCATGTTGAAATCGCGCAGGCAGTTTCTGACCCAGACGTCTCTCAGCTTATTAGCTGCGGGAACGGTGTCTCGTGGTTACGCCCAGCAGTCTAGTGATTTGCCCCCGGGCGCTCCTCCAGCATTCGGAGCGGGACCAGCCGTTGGACCGGAAGTCTCGCCTTCTACATTCGCCGAAGCAGAAAAATTAGTACAGGTTGAACTGACTGACACCGAACGTGCGATGGCGGCGGCCAGTTGGCGCAAAACCATGGCCGCACTTTACGAACGGCGCACCGGCCCTCGCAAGCTAGCGCTGGAATCGACGCTTGCTCCCGCGACGCAGTGGAATCCGGTCTTGCCCAGCATAGCTGCTAAGACGGGTCCCGAACGCGATCGTTTCGTCCGCAGCAACATCGATCCCGGTCCCCTGCCTGCTCGTGATGAAGACATAGCTTTCGCTTCCGTGACCCAGCTTTCGCGCTGGATTGAGCAACGCAAGCTGACATCCGACCGGCTCACGCGCATTTATCTGAAGCGGCTGGAGCAGTTCGATCCTAAGTTGCATTGCGTCATCACGCTCGCGCGCGAACTGGCGCTTGCGCAAGCGAAAAAAGCTGATGAGGAAATCGCCGCCGGACACTATCGCGGGCCGCTGCACGGCATCCCGTGGGGCGCGAAGGATCTTCTCGACACTGCCGGAATTCCCACCACGTACGGTGCCGAGCCTTTCCGCAACCGCGTGCCCGCCGATGACGCAGTCGTAGTAAAGCGGCTGCACGAAGCAGGAGCGGTGCTGGTCGCAAAGTTGAGCCTTGGTGCGCTCGCGCTGAATGACATCTGGTTTGGCGGCCAAACAATGAACCCCTGGTTGTTGGAAGAAGCTTCTTCGGGATCAAGCGCTGGACCAGCCGCCGCTACCGCCGCCGGATTGGTAGCATTCGCGATCGGCAGCGAAACTGGCGGCAGCATCGTCAGCCCTTCGATGCGCTGCGGAATCACCGGACTGCGCCCCACCTATGGCCGCGTCGCGCGGACAGGCGCCATGACGCTCTGCTGGTCGCTCGACAAGCTAGGACCGATGACGCGCCATGTAGAGGACGCGATGTTGGTGCTCCGCGCCATCTCCGGACCTGATGCTGGCGATCTGGCCAGTGTTCCCAGCAAGCTCGATTACGACGCCCTTGGAAGCGTGCAAGGAATTCGTGTTGGCTACTTCCCTCGCTGGATGAATGAAAATCCGGCAACGACGGTGGACCGCGCCGCCTTGGAAACAGTGAAGAAGGTCGGGATGGTTCCCGTGGAAGTATCGATGCCCAACTGGCCATACGACTCGCTCAACTTGATTCTTTTCGCCGAAGGCGCAGCCGCATTCGAAGAGCTGACGCTCAGTGGCGGGATGAATCAACTCAAGGCACAAGTTCCCGACGCCTGGCCAAATATTTTTCGGGAAGCTCGCTTTCTTTCGGCGGTTGATTTCGTTCAAGCCGACCGTTTCCGGCGCAAAGTTGCGGAGGAAATGGCGCGCGTTTTCTCAGAAGTCGACTTGCTCCTCGTTCCTTCATTGCGCGACGAGATGTTGACCCTTACCAATTTCACGGGGCACCCATCGTTAACGCTGCGCGCGGGTTTCGTGGAAGTTTCCAAGGCTCGCAGTGATTGGGCTCCGGATCCAAACAATCCGATGCCGACCTTTTCGTCGCCGCGCCGCGTTCCGCATGGAGTTACGCTGATTGGCCGCCTATTCGACGAAGGCACCCTGGGGAAAGCGGGCGTCGCGCTGGAGCAGGCCTTCGGCGTGGTAGATCAGAGGCCACCGGGCTTCTAGTTTTTAGAAATCAAAATCTGCAAACGAATAACAAATCGGCTGGTGTGCTAGATTCAGAAAGTTTCATGAATCTCGCCCCCACTATCTCAACCCAAGGCCTGACCCGGCGGTTCGGAGCGCTCGTTGGCGTCGACCATATTGACCTTCGCGTGGCGCCGGGACAATTTTTTGGTTTTCTCGGTCCCAATGGCGCGGGCAAGTCGACCACAATCAAAATGCTCACCGGACTGCTTGCGCCTAGTTCCGGACATATTGAAATTTTGGGGCTGGATCTCGAGAACCATCCAGTGGAAGTAAAGCGACAAATCGGGGTCGTGCCCGAGGGCATGTCTCTGTTTGGGCGCCTGACCGGCTATGAGTTCCTGAATTTTGCTGGACGCATGTACGGGCTCGATCGGGAGACCGCGGCCAAGCGCACGGTCGAACTGCTCGACTTCATGCAACTTGCCGATCAGCCGAAGAAACTGGTCACCGACTACTCGCATGGCATGCAGAAAAAGCTGGCGATGGCGGCGGCCGTGATTCACGGGCCGAAGGTGCTTTTTCTCGACGAGCCGTTCGAGGGCGTGGATGCAATCGCCGCAGGAACGCTCAAGACGATGCTGCAGGGCATGATCGCTCGCGGGGCCACAATTTTTCTCACTTCGCATGTGCTCGAAATTGTGGAACGCCTGTGCAGTCACGTCGCGATCATTCATCGGGGCAAGCTGGTGGCGCAAGGATCGCTCGAAGAGTTGCGCGCCGGAGTGGATGCGCAGACTCCGGCTGATTTAAGCGCAGGGTCGAACGACGGCTCAAGGCCACCCGGAGAAAAACTGACGCTGGAACAGATTTTTCTGCGCATCATTGGCGGCGGGCGTCCCACCGAACAGGAACTTTCGTGGCTGGGATGACTCCGCGTGAATGAATTGAATTCCGCATCGCACCAGGGCGGCCAAATTTCCGCTGTCCTATGGCTACGCTGGCGGCTCTTTGTGAACGCGCTGCGCACCTCACGCGGCGTTCTGGAATTGATCTCGCGGATTGTTATCTCGTTTGCGTTCGCGGTTGGTGGGTTGGGCGGCGGACTTTTCATGGCCGCCATGGCTTCCATTTTCATTTCCGAAGGTAAGCCGGGGATGCTCGCGCTCTTATTCTGGTTTATTTTTGTCTTCTGGCAGTTCTTCCCTCTCATGGCGACAGCCCTCACCAACAATCCGGATTCGTCGGAGCTGCTGCGCTTCCCTCTCCGTTATCGTTCTTATTTCCTGCTGCGCATGGTTTATGGCGCGTTCGATCCAGTCACGGTTCTGGTTGGGTTGTGGTCGCTCGGAATCCTTGCCGGTGTGGGATATGTAAAAGCCGCATTGCTGCCATGGGCATTCCTCGTGCTGCTGGTGTTCGCCGTCTTCAATCTGCTGTTCCTGCAGTTGACATTCGCCTGGGTAGAGCGCTGGCTGGCGCAGCGCCGCACGCGGGAAATCCTGGGCGTTCTGTTTGTCCTGCTGATGTTGAGCATTCAGCTGATCGGACCTCTCGCGAGACATTTCAACCGGGCGCGCCCGGACGTGCAGATATTCGTAGCCATTGTTGCGCCGGTGCAGGGCGTTCTTCCGCCTGGCTTGGCCGCAGATGCCATTGCACAGGCGGTCCTGTCGAGATTCCTGGTGGGGTTGAGTTCGCTGGGTTTGCTGTGCGCCTTTGTGGTGGTTATCGGATACTTTCTGCACTTGCGTTTGCTGGCGCAGTATCGTGGCGAGAACTTGAGCGAGGTGGCTGCTGCTTCCAGCTTGCCGAGAGATCGATCGCTGCGCCTGGGCTGGAACCTGCCGGGATTTTCCGCTCCTGTGGCCGCAGTCTTCGAAAAAGAAATCCGTTATCTTCTGCGGAGTGGGCCCATGCTCCTCACTTTGGTCATGCCGATTTTTGTGCTGGTTGTGTTCCGCCTGGGACCGATGAACTCCGCCCGCAACACCGGGATTTTCTTTGCACGCGCGCCCGATATGGCGTTTCCGTCAGCGGTGGCATATACGCTGCTGATGCTGACTAATCTTGCGTATAACAACTTCGGCGGCGATGCCGGCGGCATTCAATTCTTCTACGCCTCTCCGGTGAGCTTCCGCGAAATTGTGCTAGCCAAGAACCTTACCCACGCCGGTATTTTGGCACTAGAGACCGTTCTGGCATGGATCGCCGTCAGCTTGCTGTACCGTCCGCCCGCACTCGACATAACCATCGCAGCGCTCGCGGGACTGTTATTTGCGGCGCCGGTGAATTTTTCTGCCGGCAACCTCTTATCGCTTTATTCACCCAAGAAGCTGGACTACTCGACATTCGGTCGGCAGCGCGCCGCTCAAGCCACCGTGCTCATCAGCTTCGGAGTGCAGATCGTTGTCGTGGGCGTAGGAGTTGCAGCCTTCTGGATCGCGCGGCATTACGGCGAGGTTTGGATTGCCAGCGGCATCTTGCTGATGCTCGCGCTGATTTCGCTTTCGACCTACGCAATCATTCTCAACCACATTGATCGTCTGGCGCTGGCGCGACGGGAAACTCTGGTCGCGGAACTCTGCCGAGCGTAGCGCGCACAATTTATTTCTCATCTAAGAGCCCGGGAGTTGCGCAAAGTCCATTCGCGACCTAGAATGCCTTGCTCGTTCGCGAGCCATCCGCTACTCACCCTGGAGGCAAAATGAAATTAAGAACAAACCTATTCACCCTCGTGATGTTGTTTGCAGGACTGACAACCTGCTTCGCTGCGAATCCAACCCTGGGAACATGGAAGCTCAACGAAGCGAAATCGAAATTGGCCGCCGGAACGCCGAAAAATCAAACGGTAGTGTATGAGGCAGCCGGCGATAAAATTAAAGGCACGATCGACGGTGTGGACGCTCAAGGGAAGCCCCTACACAACGAGTGGACGGGGAAGTTCGATGGCAAAGACTATCCGGTCACCGGCGATCCCACGTCAGACACGCGGGCGATCAAGCAGATCGACGACCGTCATTACGAGTTGACCATCAAGAAAGATGGCAAAGTCAGGATCACCGGTCAAGCGGTCATATCCGCTGACGGCAAAACTCGCACCGTCACCGTGAGCGGAACGAATGCCGAGGGGAAGAAGATCACGAGCACTTCCGTTTACGAAAAGCAATAAAGGTTTCCTTGAGCATTGGCCTGGATTTCAAATTGGCCTAGATGCCCTTCCTCTGGCAGCTTTCGGGGAAGGGCTCCTCTGTTTAGGAAAGAGAATCAGATCTGCAGTTGCTACTGACTCACTTCTTCTCTGGATTCGCCAGGAAGCGGTATCCAACCCCGCGCACCGTCAACAAGTGGCGAGGTTCAGCGGGATCATCTTCGATGTAGCGGCGCAATCGCACCATGAAGTTGTCGATGGCGCGCGTGTCGGTGTCTTCGTGGAGACCCCAGACTTCTTCGAGAATTTGCTTGCGGGAAACAACGCGGCCATCGTTGCGAACCAGATGACGAAGCAATTCCGACTCCATCAGCGTCAGGTGAATGACATCGCCACCGGCACTCAACTCCAGCGTTCCGAAATCGATGGTCTTGCCGCTGAAAGAGAATGTCCCGAAATCGCCGACGTTGCCCGGATCGGATGCTGGCTGAGAGGAATCAGAGCTCACGCCCGATTTTCCCTGCGCATGCGGAGTACGCATCCACTGGCTGCGCCGCAATAGTCCCTGCAGGCGCGCCAGCAGAATCGACAGATCGAACGGCTTGGGCAGATAGTCGTCCGCGCCTGCCGCAAAACCCTTCAGCACATCTTCGGGACTGCCCCGAGCCGTCAACATCAATACTGGCACATAATTCCGCGCCGCGCGCAATTCCGAGACCACAGTGAATCCGTCCTTTCCGGGCAGCATTATGTCGAGCACGATGGCGTCGAAGTTCTCCTTCTTCTCGAGCAGACGTTCGGTGGCAGATTCGCCGTCACCGACAACCTCGGCTGAATAACCTTCCGCCTGCAAGTTGAAGCGTAGTCCCTGGGCGAGATGGGCCTCATCTTCCACCACGAGCACACGGCTCATGCCATCGACCTCGGCAGTTCCATGGTGACGGTCGTTCCCTTGCCTTCACCTTCGCTTTCGGCAAAAACTTTGCCGCCGTGTTTCTGGGCGATCGACTTCACAATGAAAAGTCCCAGCCCGGTTCCCTTCACGTGCGCCAGAGAGCGATGACTCACGCGGTAAAAACGCTTGAAGATGCTTTTCATGTCATCGGGGGGAATGCCGACTCCGTGGTCCCGCACACTGAGCACGATGCGCTTTTCATCGGGCACATTCAGGCGCACGCGCACATCCACGTGCTCACCGGAATACTTGATGGCATTGTCGAGGACGTTGAAAACCGCGGTTCGCAGGTCCTCGTCGCTACCCAGCACGCGCAGCCCGCCATTGTCCGGAGTTTCTTCATAGTGAAGCGATTCCGGCGGCAGATGATGGCGGGTTCGGGCGGCATCCATGCACTCGCGCACCAGTTGGCGGAAATCGACTGCCGATTTCTGCCGTCCAGCTTTTTTGTCTCCGGCGCGGCCGGCCCGCAGCACCTGCTCCACCGTCTCTGTCAGGCGGTCGGTGTCGCTCAGCATCAACCGGTAAAACTCCTGTTTTTGGGTTTCTGGCAGATCGTGGCGCTGCAAGGTTTCCAGGTGCAGGCGAATGGAAGCGACCGGGGTCTTCAGTTCGTGGGTGACGGCGTTGATGAAGCTGTCGTGCTGCTCGCTGCGGCGAAGCTCGCGCACCAGAAAGCTGGTATTGACGATCATCCCGGCGATGATCAGGGCAAAAAAGATGATACCGAAGAACAGCAGCACGCCCTGCCGCCAGTTGAGGATGATCCATCCAACATTGAGGGCAACCGCCAGCGCCACCAGGGTTATGCCTAGGAAGAGGAAGAAGACGATGGTTCCGCGGCGGCTCGTGATGCGCATGGCAGCTCAGAGAGATTTTAGCGCGTTCGGGGGCGAGGGTTACCAAAACACCGAAAACGAACGGCGAGCCGGGGGACTAGAGTTCGGATGGGAAGGCCGCAATTGATCGCAACTGGTGCAAGGTCTCGCCAATAACGATTCGGATTATAGGTATGGTTTACCCTGCTAGTAGCTTTTCTGATGGTCCGCTATGCCGCATTCATCCTTAATCGGGAGCTACTCGGAACGCACGACATGCCCGCATTGCGGCGATAGGATTAAGCTCGAAGATATAAGGGTATTCGTAAAGCCAAACGACACCTATCCGAAGTGCCCATCATGCGGAACCTCGATTCGAGTGTCCCCTGCCTATCGGCGATCGATTACCCTGATAGGCTTTGCGCTTGGCTGGCTGATTCCCTACGTTATTGGCCTCAGAGCCCTTATTGGTGTGGCTTGGTTCCCGTTCTGGCTGCTCAGCATGGGGCTCGTTTCCAAACTCGCGAAGGTCGCTGTGCCTCCGAAGCTGGAAGACGCGGACTCGGTAACACGCAGTGGCACGCTTCGCCGTAACGTCGAGCTGTTCATTTCGCTCTGGTTCTATTGGATATGGACCCTACTTTTTTTGGTCCTAACGGACAGTATGGGGGACAGCCCTGCGTATCCCTCAGGCCTGTTTGGTTTGCTCGAACCGGCGTTTGTCGCCAGGATCAAGACCACGATCATTGGCATATCTGAGATTATCCTCGCCAACAGCTTCATTGGCGCGGTTTGTCTTTTTCCTCTCGCCATAATTTTTCGATCTGCATTTCGCCGGGGCCATGTTACACAGCTTGGAATCAGTCCCTCTGTGCAAGACCAAAGTGACGACGATGACTAGGGACGAGCGAATTTCCCTCGAAAACGAAAAACCCGCCGGAAAGGCGGGTTCTTGTCCAAATAACCTACAGTGCAGTCGACTAGCGCTTAGTCGCCCGCCGCCGCGACCTCCGCGAGAGAAGCCGTAACCAGCCGTCCATTCGGCGTAGCCACCAATCCTTTTTCCAAATCAGCCAGCTTCACCCGCTTAATGTCCCAAGCCAGCCCGAGCTGCTTCAGCGCCCAGATGCCGTACCAGTTCACGTCGACCTCGTACCATGTGAATCCGTGCTGCGCTGCCGTCGGATGCGCGTGATGATTATTGTGCCACCCTTCGCCGAACGTCAGCAAAGCCACCCACCAACTATTGGTAGAAAGATCGCGGGTGGTGAAACGGCGCGTGCCCCAGGAGTGCGTGGCCGAGTTCACCAGCCAGGTAGCATGCAGGCCCACGACGGTGCGCATGAATATCCCCCACATCAGAAACGGCAGTCCGCCGATCGCGAGGAGAATAACGCCCAGCACAATCATGGGTACATAGTGATACTTGGTGATCCAAACATGGAATTTGTCTTTGGCGAGGTCGGGAACGTAGCGGGCCAGCGTGGTAGTGTCATGGTGCATCGACTTGCCCATGAGTATCCAGCCCATGTGGGCCCACCACTTCCCCTCGATGGGCGAATGCGGATCGCCATCCTGGTCGGAATATTGATGATGAATGCGATGCGTGGCCACCCAGAAAATCGGACCGCCTTCAAGTGCAAGCGTAGCGCAGACGGTCAGGAAATACTCAACCCATTTCGGCGTTTTAAAGCCGCGGTGCGTGAGCAGGCGGTGGTAAGCCATGCCAATGCCCAAGCTGCCGGAAACCCACCACAGGAACATCGCGACGAACAATGCCTTCCAGGTGAAGAAGAAGAGCGCCGCGACCGCACCTACGTGAAACAGCCCCATGAACACCGCTGTCACCCTATTGATTTCGCCATTTGCGGCTTGCCGTTTTTCCAGACTTTCCAGTTGCATTTCCACGAGGGTCCCCATTTTCGGCTGGTTTTGAATTCGTTTACCGCCTTCTCTAACGTATCAAGAGACGGGGAAGGCAACTGTAATACTTGTGTAATAGCGGGTTTACGGCCATTACGGAGGTACTAATTAGGGTAATGCGGCAGGAAAACAACGAGGAGACGACCTTATTCCCAAAGACTCTTTGTTCAAAAGAAGCGCGTGATGCCCTCTTCCAGCACAACCACGCGTTGCTCGATCCCAGCGGACTTTGCCTCCTGCTCCAGGAGTTGTAGCGGCTCATCGACGGGCTCGTGAGAAAGCCTGAAGGTTCCGTAATGCATAGGGACCATCCAGCGGGCTTTCAGATCAAGGAATGCACGGGTGGCATCGGCCGGGTTGGTATGCACGTTGCGGAAGGTCGGGGGATTGTAAGCACCAATAGGAAGCAAGGCCAGTTCCGGAGACAGCCGCTTACCGATTTCGCGGAAGCCTGCGAAATAGGCGGTGTCGCCAGCGTGATAGACAGAATGCTTGCCCGCCTTTAAAACATAGCCTCCATAACCGCGATGCGAATCTTTCAGAATGCGCGCTCCCCAGTGCCGAGAAGGAACATGCGTTACTTGTACGCTGCCGTGCCGCGAACTATCCCACCAGTCGAGTTCGATAATTTCCGAGAAACCCAAGTCGGAGACGAGATCGGTCACATGGCTGGGAAGGATAATAGCGGGGGCAGTTCCGCGCGTGCGCAAATTGTTCTGAACGATAGCGCGCAGCGATGGCCGGTGCAGATGATCAAAGTGTGCATGCGTAACCAGCACAAGGTCGATCGCCGGCAAGTCACGCACACGTAATCCGGGACGCCGCAAGCGCTTCAGCACAAACAGCCAGCGCGCGAAATTAGGATCGATCATCACGCTCTGCCCGCCGATCTGCACAAAGAAGCTGGAGTGCCCGATGAAAGTCACCCCCAGTTCGCCGTTCGTGACGAGCCGCGGTTTGTGGGTTTCGCCGGAAAGTCGCGTAACAGCGGAATGGCGCACCAACCGCCCGAACTGGGAGGCGCGTTTGCGTAACGCTCGATTGCGAAGCGTTGCCTTGATCATCTGAGAGGCTCTGCTGCTTGGATGGTGATTGCCGATCAACTGGCTTTATTCTAGTTCACCACGATGCTGGTGGCCGATAATTCCTTCGATTCCCTGCCGATACTGTAACTTCGAACGGGGAGCAACCTCGCAAGGTTAAACGTGAACAAGAATTGCGCGGTAAGCCATGAACTTGCTTGACCTTGATACTTTGCCTCATTTCTAATCCCTAAGTGCTTTCAAACAGGAGAAGTCCTAGATGCGCGTCGCTTTCTTAGGTTTGGGAATTATGGGACAGGCCATGGCCACAAATTTGGTCAAGGCTGGCCACGAAGTCATGGTATGGAACCGGACTCCTGGGAAAATAGTGGAAGGTGCGGGGATCGCTCCTAATCCAGCCGCCGCGGCGCAGGGTGCTGAAGTTATCTGGATGTGCTTATCTGATACGGCGGCGGTTGAAAAGATTTTGTTTGGCCCGGACGGTGTGGAGCAGTCGTTGACCGAGGGCATGATCATTGCAGATTCCAGCACTATCTCCCCCTCCGCTACCGTGAATTTTGCCGA
>JGI12635J15846_10000401_pt1 | contig 36301 bp, 26 predicted proteins | sample BlaSpr_A8_OM2_M2_FD_15846 | JGI IMG/M metagenome (IMG submission 15846)
CCGCGATCTCATGCTCTCCGACTCCGCCAGCGAAAAGCTGGCTCGCCTGCTGGTAGGATGGCTCGACGAGAACACCGCATCGAAGACGCCCGGCCAAATGAAGCTGGCCCTAACCCATGAAGAGATCGGCCAGATGATCGGCTCCTCGCGCGAAACCGTAAGCCGCCTCTTCGCCGGATTCAAGAAGCAGCACCTGATTCGGCAGACCGGCTCAACCCTCGTAATCCCCGACCGCGTGGCCCTGGAGTCGCTGTTCACCGCCTAAAGAATCGCAAATAAGTCGAACCCGCTCAATTCACTTCGTTCGGGCCGGCATCCTCCCCGGTTCCATTCTTGTCTGGTTGTTGTGCGGAGTGGGTATCCCTGTCCGCTGCTTATTATCCTTAGCGATCCGGCGCTCTGATAGCCTGCTTCAACTTGTTGCGGTTAATAACGTCTATTTTGAGAAAGCGGGAAAACTTTTGTTGGCGCGCGGCATCTCAGTTCCAACAAGTTCAGGGTTTCTAACCCTCGCTGCCCTCTAATGATTGTGAGGTCCGACAGATGGCTAGCTCGATCTTGATTGTGGACGACAGTCCGCCAGTCCGTGAATCTTTGGTGCGACTATTTGCCGATGGCGGGTTTCAAGTGTGCGGCGAGGCGGACAGCGGCCCGGCAGCGATTGAGAAAGCTCAACGATTGAATCCGAGCCTGGTTGTAATGGACCTCTCCATGCCAGGGATGAATGGTATTGAGGCGGCGCGTCGTCTCAGACAGATCCTGCCCGCAGTAGTGATTATTATCTTAAGCGATTACGGGGGAATGTTCCCCGAGCAGGTAGCCCGCGCGGCTGGCATTGCCGCCATCGTTTCGAAAGTGGAGTGCTCGTCGGTGCTGCTTCGCGAGGCCAAAATTTTGCTCGGTCAGACCGCAGCTTGATTCACTCCTTCACGACGACGATCAAGGTCTATGACCGTCGCCTCACAATCACCACCTGTGGAGCGGACACTCCTGTCCGTTGCCCTTGACTTTGACGTCATCCTGAGCGAAGCGGAAGTGACGCCAACGAGCACGACAAGCGCAGTCAATCTGGAGCACGACAATCTTCGAGCCTCCGTTTCGGCACCTAGTGCCTGGAGTATGATGGGCGGAAAATGAAGAACACCGCGGTCTTGCTCCTAAGCACTCCCATGCCGCTCGCTCGCAAAGGCGTGGTGGCGGAAATCTCGCAGTTCCTGGTCAGCCACAACGGTAGCGTCTTGCACAGCGACGATCATCTCGACAGCGGCCGCGACTTATTTCTCTCCAGGCTGGAATGGGATCTGGACGGCTTCGATATTCCCGTCTCCAATTTCGAGCACTACTTCGCGCCCGTGGCCGAACGTTTCCATATCCACTACCACCTGGCATTGACCAACTACCGCCCGAAGATCGCCATCCTGGTTTCGGCCTATGATCACTGCCTCGCCGATCTGCTCTACCGGCACAGAACCGGTGACCTGGTGTGCGACATCGTCATGATTATCGGCAACCACCCGACCGCTAAACCACTGGCGGACTTTTATCACGTCCCCTTCCATCTGCTGACCAATCCGAAAGACAAGCGCGAGTCTGAGCGGGAAATGCTTGCGCTACTCGGACAGGACGTCGACCTGATCGTGCTCGCGCGCTACATGCAGATACTGGGCCCCGATTTCGTCGCCCAATACCTGTTGCGCATGATCAATATCCACCATTCTTTTCTCCCCGCTTTCATTGGAGCGAAACCCTATCATCAGGCTTTCGAGCGCGGTGTGAAGTTGATCGGAACCACTAGCCATTACGTCACTGCCACTCTGGACGAAGGACCGATCATCGAGCAAGATGTGGTGCGCGTTTCCCATCGCGACACGGTCGAGGACATGGTGCGCAAAGGCCGGGACTTGGAGAGAGTCGTGCTCTCACGCGCCGTGCGCTGGCACCTGGAAAACCGCGTCCTCGTCTACCAGAACAAAACAGTCGTCTTCGCTTAGAAATTGTTATAGCTCCGCTGCTTTGTCATCCTTAGCGGAGCGGCGATTCGCGAGCGACCGCGCAGTCGAAGGACCCCCACCGCAGCCGAAGAGCCTGCCCTGAGCCGTGGACGGTATTTTGCAAACCGTCAGTGTTGACAGAAACTAAACGACTTGCTCGTTTAGCTTCTGGAGAGCGAAGCCGAAGGGACCACTACCGGTGCGACAATTTCAAGCCTCCCGACTGCTACCCGGCAAACTCCGCCGATTCTCAACGGGTGTGCTCGGCCTGATCACACCACTTGTGGCCTTGTGCCCACCTCATCGCGGTACAATTCAAACCGATAACCGAAAATGCAGGAATGAAAACTTTCTGCAATAACCGTAATCGGAGCCAACATGAGCAGTCTCGACTCCCTGTTAAAACGTAATAAAGACTTTGCCGCTCAGCAGTCGGCGGCGGGCTCACTGATGCCGTCGCTGCCGCGGGCGATGCCGAATGTAAAGGAAATCATCATCGGTTGCGCCGATATGCGTGTGGATCCGGCTCATGTACTTGGAATTAAAACGGGCGAATCCGTTGTGATCCGTAATATCGGCGGTCGAATCACCCCAGGGTTGTTGGAGCAGTTGGCTCTACTCGGGCGAATCGGTCAGGTTGCGGGAGAGACTCCCGGAGGCGGCGGGGAGTTTCACTTCATCGTACTTCAGCACACCGATTGCGGCATCACTCGCCTTGCGGGCGACCCCGCCATGCTGACGCACTATTTTCAACTACCGGAAGGGGAACTCCAGAAAAAAGCGGTGACCGACCCGCGCGCGGCGGTTGCCGTCGACGTTGCTTTGCTCCGAGCGATCCCTGCATTGCCGGGCTAGTGGCTTGTCACCGGTCTCGTCTATGACGTGGCGACCGCACTGGTTGAGATCGTGGTACCGCCAGCGCCGATTCGTACTGCGTAAATATCGATACGTCGAGATCAGAGGGATGACATCTCCCGCTGGAGGGGAATCCGCGGCAGCTTCAGTTTTCTGCGAAGTTTACCTTTTCGATCAGTTCGCAGAACAGTGAATCGCGCTTTATCTTAGCGGGCTTCGGCGCGCGCCAGGGCCCGTTTGACGGTTCCTTCCAGCGCCTGTCTGGCTGACGCATACTCTTCCCCAGTGATGGCGCCGAGCGAGCGGTCGACTTCAAGCTGACGCAACTCTCCCTTTAGAGCGTCCACCATGGAATCGTTGGTCTTCCCAGGTTGACCGGTCCTTGGTGCGGCCGCGGCGTTTACAGGCTGCGTGTTGGCTCTGCGGGATAGGCCTTGAGCGCGGTAGAACAAGACGGCGCACGCCGCAAGCATCATAGCGCCGGCGCCCAACACCCACCATGGCACTTGAAACGGCTGGGCGAGAACCCCGGAGGCAGGCGCACGCAAACCGTTCGTGCCTTGAGTCGGGGATTGGGACTTGACGGCGGCAGACGGCACGGGAACGGGTTGCGCCGCGAACGATGGCGGCTTCGGCGAGGATTGAAGCTGCGCTCGCAGTGGGGGGAGCGGGCCAATTCCTGAGATTTCGAACTCGGTTCCTTCTCCCGCGGTTAGGAGATTTGCGGCCTCCACTTGATAACGGTCATTTCCGGCGCGAAGAATCTGGAAAGCCGCAGACCTCGACGTGAATTTCATAGCCGGCGGAATCATGACCGCGAGTTGCTGCAGCGGATAGATGTTCTTTATGTGGAAAGTGGCGTGGCCGGCATAGGGCACGTCGTAGTTGAACGCGAACTTTGTGGCTCCGGGCTGCAAGGGGAAGTTGACCGTATAATGCCTCGGCTCGCCGGGCACCGGCGTCGCGGAAATGAGCGAAGCGATTTTTCCTGGACCGGCGGCCAGAACGGAATCAATCTTCGCATGGGCCGGCAAATAAGTTTCGAACGTACGCTCACCCACCTCCGTCACTGGTGGACTGGAGTCGTTCTTGATCTCGATCATGTCGGAGACATGAAGATGATCACCCTGTGCTCCGAGGCGGATGATTTCAATGCTACCGGTTATGCCGCGCAAGTGTGGAACACCATCGAAAACGTCGACGGAGATAGCCTCACCCAGCGAAACTCGTTGATCGTAGTTGACACCCTGATGGACGACGCGCACCAGATGCGGCTGCGTCGGATGCTTCACTTCGAAAGTAAACGCTCCCTGCGAGTCGGTATTGGTGCGTGCCTCCTCCTGCGTGCCCGGCTGCAAACTTTGTGTGTCAAGACCAGGTTGGCGCAGACTGGGCTGAATCAACCGAAGAAGAATGACTTCGTCTCCAGCAGCGAACTGGCCGCGAGTTTGATTGCGGACGACGCCGGTAGTAGAGTCCGCGGCGAACGCCGTCGGGGAACAAACGGCCATGAAGACTGCGCACAGGATGATTTTGTATGCCGAGAATTGTCGAACGCAGATAGCTATCACCGGCTTCTCCTCCTCTTATTAGTTGGAACTCCGATATAGGTTGGAATCACTGCGTCACGGCATTTTCCTCCAAGCGCCCGCGCGGTTGAGATACTCGGCCGAACATGATGCCGGTTTCCACTTCCACCGGCTGACCGTCGCGGAGGTAGCGCTTGAACTTCCATTGCCCGAGGGCGTCGGTGATGGCCTTTGCCTGCTCGGGAAACGCGCTGAGAAAATGAATGTGTTTTATCTTGCCTTGCTTGTCGATGATGATTCGAACCGGAACCGGATTAAATTTCTGCTCGGTGAATACGGGGTTGACTTTTGCAATCAGATTGTCGTCGCGCGCGTAATCCTTGAGGCACACCGGGACAGCGCCTCCAAATGCGCCTGCCGAGGCATTGACCTCGGTGGGCAACTTCATCTTGTTAAGGTCGCGAATCAAGTTCTCTAGCAGTTTCGTGTCGCGGCTACTCAGCACGATCTGCAAGGCATGGCAGCGCATTTCGGTAGCCAGAACATACCAATGAAGCTGGGCTACGGGGGACCAATAGGCGAAGAAGGTAAAGGCGTGATCGGCAATCTTGGTTTGCGTAGGCGGCAGTTCCACTTCGTAATCGGCCTGCAAATTGTCTTTCTCGAAATTGATCAGCTCTACCGCGTTGGTAGCAGATAGCGGGGTGAAGAACAGGTCTTCGGCCGTGATCAAGATATTTCCGCGGATTGCTCCTTTGTAGGTGTCGCTGGGGCTGAATTGCGCCAGTACGTAACGGCCGCTGTCGGACGGCGGCGGACCTTCATATTTCTGCCTCCAATCCGGAGGCAGAGAATAGGTCATAGAAAAGTATTTGTTAGCGAAGACATTAGCAGTTACGTTCCCGCCTTCGGGCACTGGAGTTACGGAATCAGTTGCGCTCGGCCGGGCGCCTTTCACCAGGACTACTCCCGTCGGAACTTTTGTCAATTGACCTGTCGTGTTAGAAGGAAAGTCCAGGCTGTTCTTGGGAGCGTCTTGTCCCCACCCGAGCGACGACGCGGTGCACGCAAGAGCGAATGAGATACGTAGTAGTCCAGTAAGCATATTCCTCCTCCGAAGCAGCGGTTTGCAGGTGAGATACTTTCGTGCCTCACCTGCAAGCGCGGCTTAGAACCCCTACAGGGAGCGCAGGAAGTCCAACAGTTCCTGCTGTTGTGTGGTCGAGAGATCGTTGAAATTCTCAATCACCGTATTGGCTTCGCTACCTGAGCTGGAATGTTCCTCGATGGCCGTGACCAGGTTGGTGGTGCGGCCATCGTGGAGTAAGAAGATGCGTTGTCCCAAGCCCCACAAAGGAGCGGTGCGGAACTGGTCGCCGCCCGCGCCGCCCTGCGAGACGTTATCCGCCAAGGCATTACCCATGGTGTGGATCTCAATATCCGAAAACGCATTCACCGGGGCATTGCTCAACGCGGGAACGAATTGCGACTGTTGCGTTGTGCCGGGGGTTGGATTGTGGCAGGTCGCGCAGCCGATCGAAGTGAACAAGGCACTGCCGGCAGAAATCGCCGATGCGCTAACGCTCGATCCATTCAGCACAACCCCTCCTGGTAGCGGCGGAGCCAGGAAGCGCATGAAGTTGGCGAACGCCGAGACATCATCGAGGACGGCAGCATTGGGCGTAGATTTTGGGTTGGATCTGTCTTCGGGATAACCCACTCCGGCCAGGTTCAGGCAACTTGAGACCAGGCCAGTGTCACCGGTGCCGCCGCTGCCGTCTTCCCCGGGGAGCGGCCGTTCGTTTTGGAACACCTCGTTGGTAATCCCCATCTCCACGTTGTAGGCCTCACCGGTAAAGAGGTGCAGCGACTTGTTCTGCGCCTTCCAGCCGAAACGGGCGATGGTGCCGTCGTTGCCGTTGTGGTTGAACGTACCGGTAATGCCGAAATTGTTCTTGAGATTGGTCGCTTGATTCTTGAGCAGGGTTGAGTCATCTAGATTCTCAACTAAGCCAGCACCAAAGACCGGCGTCGGAATGCGGAAGATGACGTTGTTCTCCTCAACCGCCAAGGCAAAACTGGGCTGCGGCAGCGCGGTAGAGCTGTTGCAGGTGCCGGCGTCGGATCGCCCAGTGACGGTGAACAGATCTTCCACTCCGCCGATGATCACGTTGGTGTTGACCGAGCCGTTCGAGTTAAAGCCGAACGGGAAGCGGGCTTCACGAGTTGGGCCATTGGCCGTGATGAAGGACGGCATGGTGTTGCCGGGGGCGACGCCGTTGCTGGTGAAAAGGAACTGAGGATTGGCCGCAGCGCCGCTCCCGCCAAACGCTGGTTGCGCATGACAGGAGCTGCAACTATTCGAGTTGAAGCGCGGGCCCAGGCCGACGTTGGCGGAGTTGGACACCGTTTCTACTTCCTGGAAGCGAGTGAGACCGTCGTTGAAAAACGCAGTGAAGCCGTTTGGGTCGTTTGACGGATTGATGATGGTGACGCCAGTGCCACGACTGGCACTCTGAACTCCAGGGTCGGTTTGAGCGAGTGCGATTCCTACGCAGAACAGCACCGCAAAAGAAGCTAGTGTGAGTTTCTCTCTCTTGATCACGACTCCTCCTTGAAGCGAATTTTTCCTGATTGTTCGGGGCCCTACTTCAGGATTCCTTGGCGAAAGCGCTTGCGGCGTGGCATCTCGCGGGAGAGATGTCATCGCCGCTCTGTTCGTGTCATGGGGATACTTGTCACGCAGACACAGGGACAGAACTTCCCTCAAGGTTTTTCACACGATAGTGTCGGAGGTTAGCTTCCTCTTGAGGGTCAAAAGGTCGAAGAGGAAGCATGCGACGCGTAGTCCTGAAGATACATCAGAGACCCGCGTTTCACGTTCATGTTGAGGTCCCGCATTGCCTGGCAGTCGAAACTGTCAACGGTCTGGCAGCGAGTGGGCCTTTACTTCGTGAGCAAGCTGCGCGCTAACTGAGTTTGTAAGCTTGGGGCGAGATGGTAGCACTTTCGAATGTGATGTCAAGCTAAATTAATAAATGAAGATACCAAGCTATTTATGCAAAACCATTGCGGGGCGGGCCTTCTCGAAGGATATCCCTCCGCACCGAACGATATCGAAGTTGGAGAACTAACTTCTGCGTGGTAGCGTCGAACGCTTAACTTAGTCCGCAGTTCGTCGAAAGGTGTTTTTGCGGCACGAAACTCTAGACATCAATGCCAAACTTAAGGCTTACGTTGCGGCCACTAATCCTACTTTTGTCGGATTCATAACCGTGCTGGCAGGAGTAGGATTTTGGAGAAACGTGCTGAGTTCGCAAGCCAGTCTGGCTTGTATTTTCCGACGTCATTTGCTCAAGAGGCTTCATGAACGGGATTTTCCTGGGCGCAATTCTCTCCCTGGTCCTCTGTGCTCCTGCTCTCTCTTCAACTCGTGTTGATCTGGATCGCGATTGGCTTTTTCGCACCGATCCAAATCAAATTGGCGCAACCGCCGGATGGCAGAAGACACTTCCTTCCGCAACGGAATCGGTGAACCTGCCACACACGTGGAACATTGGCCGGCATGACAGCTACGTGGGCAAGGCCTGGTATTTCCGCACCTTTGAGATGCCGGCGCTAGCTGCGAATCTCCACGTAAAACTGCATTTCGGAGCTACGTTTTACTCGGCGCGAGTCTGGCTGAATGGATCTGTAGTGGGAGCACACGAGGGAGGCTACACCGCCTACTCTTTGGACATCACTCCCTATGTGCAAATGACAAACTATCTGGCGGTGGAGGTTGACAACCGGGTTGGTGAATCTACCATTCCCGGTTTTGCGATGCGGGGATCGGGCGCCAAAGAGATGTGGTACGACTGGTGGGACTATGGCGGGATTGTTCGCGACGTTTCACTCACGCTTGCTGGGCAGATAGAAATCGACCGGCAACGGATCCGGACTGAGGTTCACGAGAAATCCGCGGTAATATCCGCAACTATCGAAGATGGCGTTTTCGTTGAAAGCCAACTGAAAAAGAACGAGCACTTGACGGCGAGGGCGACGGCATTTGGGCCTGACAATCAACCGGCCGCGGCTCAGGAGCGCAGCATAGAGGTGGGGCCGGGAACTCACGAGGTGGCAATTTCCTTGGAATTGCCGGCGCCAAAGTTGTGGAGCGTCGATCATCCGAACGTTTATCGCATGGTGGTGAAGATCGCGGATGCTGATGGGAACATCCTGGACGAACAAAGTGACACGTTCGGCGTGCGCACCGTGGAGATTCGCGATCGCCATCTGTTGCTTAATGGCGAGCGAGTGCGCCTCACCGGGATCACGCGGCATGAAGAATCGGTTTGGGAGGGTTTGGCCGAAACTCCGGGCACAATGCGCTATGACTACGACGACATGAAGACTTTGCAAGTGACGCTGACGCGCCCGGTGCATTATCCGCAAAATCCGTTCATCCTCGATTATGCCGACCGGCACGGGATTCTGCTGATACCAGAAATTCCGGTCTGGCAATTCAGCGAAGCGCAGATGCGTGATCCCAAGGTGCTGGCGCTGGCCAAGCAGCAGATGCGCGAAATGATCGAGCAGGCGGGAAATCACCCGAGCATCTTTGCGTGGAGTGTCTGTAATGAAAGCGATACCGCGACGCCCGGAGGGATCGCCTACTTCCGCGAAATGCGTGATTACATTAAGCAGCTCGATCCAGGTCGCTTTGTGAGCTATGCCGATGACAACCTCACCAAGTTGCAACGGCCGCAGGACTCCGCCGCGAACGACGCGGACTTCGTCATGATGAACCAGTACTTTGGCAGCTGGCATGGTCCGGCAACGGCTTTGCCCGCGTCGTTGGACAAAGTAGACCGATTATTCCCCGACAAGATGGTGATCATTTCGGAGTTTGGGCTGCCCGGGGTTTTTGGCAAGGATGCTGAAGACGCGGATCGTATGCGCGTGAAAATAATCGAGGAGCAGATGCCGGAACTGGCGCGGCGGGACTGGATCGCTGGAGCTATCTTCTGGTGCTATCAGGACTACAAATCCCACCGCAACCTGCGGCCGGGGCTGGAAGAGGGCTATGTCGACCATGGATTGGTGGACGAATACCGGCAGCGGCGACCCTCTTATTATGTGTGGAAGGAGATGAACACTCCGGCCTCGCTCGATGGACGATTCGAACGGCCCACCGACGACACGCCGACAACCTTCACCGCAACGCTGCAGGCCAATTCTATGAGCCGGCTGCCGTCTTATCCGCTGCGCGATTACCGGCTGGAATGGGAGGTGCGAGATGAGAACAACAAAATCATCGCCAGCGGAGCGCAGCCACTCCCCGATTTAGCCAGCACGCAAACTGTAGTGGGGAAGTTGCAGCCGCTAGCGCAGACGGGAGCACTGCGGTTGCATCTGACGCTGCTGAGTCCCACGGGCTTGATCGCGGCGGAAAACATTGTCGATTGGCGTCGGAGCGAGGTCGGATCGCAGACGGCTCCCGCCGGTGCTCCGACCAAAGATACGAGAGGAACGCCTGCGCCCGCACAATAGAATTCTCCTCTTCGCGTTTCTCATCGTTTCGTTCTCCTGCAGCCATGGCCAGGAGTATGCGATGGGAGCGGATATTTCATTCTTGCGGCAGGCAGAGCAGCAGGGAGTCGTCTTCAAAGAGAATGGCGCGGCCACTCCGGTTCTCGAGATGCTCAAGGCGCACGGCTACAACTGGGTGCGGCTCAGGATCTTTCACACGCCGACGGAGCTTCCCAACAATCTCGACTACACGATTGCCTCGGCTAAGGCGGCGAAGAAACTCGGTTTCCAAGTTCTGCTGGATTTCCATTATTCGGACACGTGGGCCGATCCCGGAAAGCAGTTCACGCCCAAGGCGTGGGTCGGCTGGTCGCATGATCAGTTGGTGAAAGCAGTTTTCGCCTACACACGCGATACCATCACTGCCTTTCGCTCGGCGGACGTGCTTCCGGACATGGTGCAGGTCGGCAACGAGGTCACGACGGGCATGCTTTGGCCCGATGGCCGCTTGCCGGACCACTGGGATCATTTCGCAGTCTTGCTCAAAGCGGGCATTGCGGGCGTGGCGGCGGGAGCGGGGGATGGTCCGCGTCCGCGCATCATGATCCACATCGACCGCGGCGGCGATGAAGAAGGGACCAAGTATTTTTTTGACAAGCTGAACTCCTATCACGTGCCCTACGATGTGATCGGCCAGTCGTACTATCCGTGGTGGCACGGTGGATTGAATCATCTGCACGACAATTTGCGCTTCATGGCGAAAGCATACAAAAAAGACATCATCGTGGTCGAAACGGCATATAACTGGAAGCCCACCGAATACATCAAGAAAAAAGCGCCGTTCCCAGAAACGCCGGAGGGACAGAAACAGTTTCTAGCAGCAGTAGATCGAGCGGTGCGGGAGACTCCGGACGGGCTGGGAAAAGGAGTCTTCTGGTGGGAGCCCGCAGTGCCGCCGCAATCGATTAGTTCGCGCAGCTTTTTCGATGACAAGGGAAATGTCTTGCCGGTGATCACGGTTTTCGATGCAGTTGCGAAACAATGATTTGCACCAGTTAACGTCGAACCCAGCCCAGGTCCGAGGGGCGACGGCCACCACCGGCATCGGACAATCCGTCAGAAGTAGAATTTCAACGCCAACTGGATCGTGCGACTCCCCAACTTAGTTTTGGCGAAACCGGCTGAATCTGAGTTCGTCGGCAGAGTTCCATAGTTCGAAAAGGCCAAGTACAAACCGGGATCGTATTCCACGAAACTGTAGAGCGGATGGTTGGCAAAGTTGAACGCTTGGGCGCGAAATTGGACGCTTTTCGTTTGGCCGATCTTGAACGACTTATAGAGTCCGATGTCATCACTCTCGTAACGCGGACCATGGATATAAGGGAGACGGTAGGTGCCTAGGTTCGGAGCGTTCGCCACTGTTTCCGCTTGGGGCGCCTGGAAGCAGTTGGCATTGAAGTATTGGCCCTTCTGCAGGCCGCCTCTGGGATCACAGACCATGGTGGGGACGGCCTGCTCGTCGGGTGTGCCGAGGACGTTGCGGTTGCTCATGTCCGGGCCGTCGCTGTAGAAGCTGATGGTGCGATTGTGAAAACCATCATATTCGTTGCCCCCGCCGCCATTGGCGTTGGCGCCCGCAGTAAATGCCAGCGGATTGCCCGAGGCGAATTGTTCAATGCCGTTAAACTGCCAACCGTCGAGGATTCCGTTGAGAACTTTGTTATTCCCCAGATACTTGGCGCTGACGTTCGGAAGATAAATCAAATACGAGATATTCAGGTTCTGGCTGCGGTCGAAGGGAGGCGGTCCATAACAACGGCGCTCATCGAATGGGTCTTCGCAGATATAGGCAAGAGTCTTGCCCCAGGTGTAGGTGGCCCAGAAATTAAATATGCCAGTTTGTTTGGAGGCGGTGACCTGTGCCGAGTTGTAGTACGAACTCAGGTTATGCGTCATGGTGCTGAGGTCGCCATTCAGCGGATAGGGGCGGCAGAGCGTGTCGTTATAGGAGCCGGTGGTGTAGCCTTCGATACTGTCAAGTTCCTCCGCGCATCCCTCCGGAACCAGATTCGACCCGGTGTAGCCGGTCAGGTTGCGTGAGGCATTTCCAGCGTAGGCCATTTCCACGTGGATGGAGTGCGCGAAGGCCTGAGATACGGCGAAGGTGTAGGAGTAAGTTACCGGGAGCCGATGATCGTTGATGTCGGCGATGCCATAGGCCCCGAGCGGAAGATAAGTGTTAAGGGTTGGAATATCCGAAATGGTTTCCGCACTGCTGGGACCGTTCGGGCTGAAATATGCGGAGAGAAACGATTCATTCGGCGGCGCCTGTACAGTGGAAAACGCATTGGCGCCGGGATCGACGTAGTAGTTGGTGCCGAAGCCGCCGCGAATAACAGTGTTGCCGGTGCCGCGGACATCCCAGGCGAATCCGCCCGACGCCGCGAACTGGAATCCATGTGGGCGGCTTCCGCTGATGGAAATGCCAGGTGTTGTGGCGTGGGTGACCAGGCCGGGAGCCTCGGCGTAAGTTCCGCCAGGGTTATAGAGAGCGGGATCGAAAACCACCATCTGGCCCTGGGGATCAAACCAGGCGCCAATATGATTCACGCGCACGCCGTAATTAAGGGTGAAGCGCGGCAAAACCTTCCACTGGTCTTCCACGAAGAAGTCGGTACGTTTTTCGCGCAGGTTGGCGACGAAGTTCTGCGTGCTTTGTGCATAGTAGGAGAGCTGTCCCGTCAGCACGTCGGCAAACGCGTTGTCTGTGTTGTAGGAGCCGAATTGGCCGCCATATTCGCCGGTCTGGATCGTGCTGTTGTCACTACCCTGGGTGCGCATACCAAACTGTTGGTGAGCGAAGTACACGCCAGTTTTGAGCAGGTGACGTCCAAGAATCTTGGTAATGTTCTCGTTGACCGTATAAATCTGCTGCGGCGCGTTGGTGGTGGGAAAGGTGCCGCCGCGCATATAGATCGAGGCATAACCAGCTCCGCCGTAACCTGGTTGCACGTTCGGGATAATCGGGGAATCGTCCGGATACAGGTCGGGTGCGGTGTATCCGAGTGCAGAGCGGGAAACTGCCGCTTCATCCTCCATGTAGGTGACGAAATTCAGTCGCGTATAGGCAAAGGTGAGTTGGTTAATCAACGTCGGCGAGAACGTAGTCGCCAGGTTGCCAACGATGGACTGCGATCCATCGCGGTCGATCTGGTTGCCAGGGAACGCGTTCGGCGTGAAATTGTTGAAGTAGCCGAAGGGCTGGGGCACGACTTCGTGTTCGCGGTTATAGCGAGCGGAGAAGTGGTTCGCCGGGGTGATGTTGTAGTCGATCTTGAGGTCTTCCTGGTCGCGGGGCTGATAGGGGGTTACCGCGGTGACCAGGTTGTAGCCGTTGGTCGTCGCGGGATTAGCGTTGGGCAAGGGCAGGGCGTTGATCAGCACCTGACCGTTGGGGTCGATCGCGCTCGGGTTAATCATGCCGCTCGTGGGGCTCGTACATAGGTTCTGATTGGCATTGCCATCGACGGCAGTGGAGCATGGAGTGGTCGTTGCCCAATATGCAACGCTTCCGTTGAGACTCTGCATGTACGCCGTGTCGCTAAAGTCGCCCGAGCGCATGGCCGTTGTGGGTGTCACCGCCTCGCGGATGTCGAGTGTCGGGTCCTGCACGTACTGTAGTTGCTTTTCGAAAGCGGCAAAGAAAAAAAGCTTGTCGCGTTTTTCGTTGAATTTCGTCCCCGGAATAATGATCGGACCGCCGATGTTGGCACCGACGTAGTAGTAGCCGTCGTCGGGCTTGGGCAGGCCAAGGCTCTTTACTCGCCAGTCGGTATCGTCGAGCGCGTTGTTGCGGACCGTGCCGTAGATCTCGCCATGGAAATTCCTTCCGCCGGACTTAGTTTCGGTCTGCAAGACGACCGGACCGCTCGCCTGATCCGAGGAAAAGGCGGCCGTTTCCACTTTGACTTCCTGGATGATATCGATGTTGGGCGTTACGGCCGCAGCTCCGGCGGTGTTCACGTCGGTGACTGGGGCGCCGTCGCTGACAATTTGCGTTAGGTCAAAACGGTTGCCGTTCACACTGTAGGCGCTGGAGTTCTGTTCAAATCCCGCGGTCTGGCCTTGATACGTGTCGGAGTTGAAGTTGCCGGAGTTGGCCGCGCCCGGAACCAGGCCGAGTAACTCGATGGCGCTGCGTCCCATGATGTCGAGGTTCTGCACCTGCTTCGCGGTGAGCGTGTAGGAAAGCTCGCCGGTGTCTTGAGGCGTAGCGGCGGTTTGCTCCGCCGTCACGGTAACGGACTGGCCCGCGGCATTCACCGACAGGCGGACGTTGGGGATTTCGAGGTGGTCGGCAATATGGACAACGATGGTTCGCTTCAACCCGGCGAAGCCCGTTTTTTCGAACTTCACCTCGTAGGTGGAGGCGGGAAGACTGGTAAAGGAAAAGAAGCCGTGGGCGTCGCTCGTGGCCGTCCGTTGCGTCTGGTTGTTGGTGTCGGTCAGGGTAACGGCAGCGCCGGGAATCATGGCACCGCTGGCATCTTCGACGGTGCCCGTCAAAGTCGCTTGACCAACCTGCGCCAGCGCGGGGATGATACTGCCACCGACAAATATTAATAGCATTGCCATCGCAACCAGAGATTGGCGGAAGATCACTGACGCAGTGTTCTCCATTTTGCATTCTCTATTTTGCATTTCTTCTCCGCACTTTCGACATTGCCATCGGGACGCAAAGTGATTCCTCAACAGACGCACGCACTCGTATGGACCGCCACGAATCTTATGCCTATGCTGGGAGTCGCGAATCCGACGAAAGTAGGAGTGGAACATTATCTTTCAATGGCTGACCATGAGCGGCCTGGTTTCCCTCATCTCTAATAAAGATGCGGGACTGTGGTAGATTTCATGGCGTTGTAGTGGACCCTGGGATGGTCCTGTTGCGACGGTGAATCGCGGGCGGCCTCAAAAAGTGTTCCGAACGGTCATCCTCCATATCGGTAGCTTCGCGCTACTGACATTGGCGGTTCCCTTCATGCTTGCTTCTTCCAGTGTTTCTTCTTCCCCGCTGGATGCTTACACCGAGCGCAAGTGGCAGATGCAGGATGGCTTGCCGGAACAGATTGTGCAAGCCTTTGCGCAGACGGCAGATCATTATTTATGGATTGGAACTACGGGCGGCCTTCTGCGTTTCGACGGCGCCAGTTTTGTGCTCTACGACCGCGAAAACACTCCTGCATTTCGCGATAACAATATTTTTTGTCTTAAGGTGTCTCATGACAATTCGCTGTGGATCGGGAGCGAAGGAGGCGGGCTGATTCGCTACAGGAATGGTGTCTTCCGGGCGTTTTCGACCAGCGATGGATTGAGCAATGCGTTCGTGCGCAGCATCGAGGAGGATTCCAAAGGACAACTTTGGATTGGAACTGACGACGGATTGTTCCGGATGGGCGGGGAACGGCTCAAGCGCATCGATGGAACCGAAAGCGTGCCGCAACTCGCCGTCCACGCCATTCATGAAGACCGCAACGGACGCTTATGGGTGGGCGGATCGAAGCTGCTCAGTTTGGAAAATGCGTCGGCAACCGAATATCACCTCGAGGGTGAAGCCAGCCAGAACCGGGTGAAGTCCATTCTCGATACAGAAGATGGGACAGTTTGGGTGGGCACGGTCTCGGGTCTACAGCGCATGGAGCCGTACGACTCGCCGAAACCTGGACGGGCCAATGGATTCCAACGGATAAGTGGATTCAATGTGACGGTTCGGTTTTTGCGCGAGACGTCCGATGGCCGTTTGTGGATTGGCACGATCGGCGACGGACTTCACATTTACAGCCATAACCAGTTCTCCGAGATCACCGCTCCCGCCAGCTTGCCGAGCAACACGGTCTTGAGTTTGTTTGAAGACGTTGAAACGAATATCTGGGTGGGTACGCAAGCGGGAATGCTGCGGCTGAGCCAGACTCCGGTGAGAACGGTCGCATTGCCGGATGCTTCCGATTCGGATGCCGAGACCGTTTATCAGGACTTGGACGGCGATGTTTGGATCGCTGCTACTAATTTGTTCCGGTTTCAGAAAGACCAAGCTACTCCCTATCGCTTTCCTACGCTGGCCGGGGTGAGAGTGCGAAACGTTTTTCGCGACCGCGAAGGAATGCTCTGGATCGGAACCGACGGTCGCGGCGTATATCACCAGACCGGGAAGCAACTGGTCCACTACACGACCCGCCAGGGACTGGTAAACAACTTCATTCGTGCTTTTTTGCAGAGTCGGGATGGAAGCGTCTGGATTGCAACCGACGAAGGAGTGAGCCGCTGGACGAAGGCTGGGTTCACCAACTACCAGATGAGTGACGGACTCTGCTATTTCAGTACGCGATCGATTCTTGAAGATCGCAAGGGCGATCTCTGGATCGGAACGGATCGCGGGGTAAGCCGACTGCACAACAATAAATTCGAAAGCGATGATGTGGTCCGCGCGTTGCAGCAGGAGAAAGTCTGGGCGATCCATCAAGACCCGGACGGTGGGTTGTGGTTTGGAACGCGTACCGGCGGCTTATATCGTTGGCAATCCGCCAAACTGACGCACTACACCACCGCGCAAGGCTTGGCGAGCAACAGTATCTACGAACTGCTGGAGGATCATAACGGCAAGCTGTGGGCGAGCGGTCCAAATGGAATTTCCGTGATGAATCGTCGCGACCTCGAGACCATCGCGGATCATCCCGGGAACCGCGTGCCGGTCACTCTGTATGGAATTTCCGAGGGTCTGGAGACGATTCAGATGTGTGGTGGTGAGAAACCGGCTGGGATTCTTACTACCCAGGGAGAAGTATGGTTTCCTAGCAGCAAGGGGCCGGTACGAGTATCGACCGATCAGCCGCCGCCATCGAATCCGGCGCCCGTGGTGATCGATCGAGTAATGGTGGATGGCCTTCAGGTTCCGGCTGGAAGCCGCGTCTCCCTCAGCCCCAAGAGCGCCAAGCTGGAGATGGGCTACGGGGTTGTACTGCTGCGATCGCAAGAGCGCATCAATTTTCGATACATTCTCGATGGCTTTGACAAAAATTGGAGCGATGCCTCGGCGGGGCGAACAGCTTACTACACGAACCTTCCGCCCGGCAGGTATCACTTTCGCGTGGCGGCTTATGAGATGAACAATCCGGCGCAGATCGCGGAGACGTCATTGGAAATTGTGCAGGAGCCACACTTCTATCGCACATTGTGGTTCCTCGGTTTATGCCTGCTGCTGGCCGCGGGTGCGGTGTTGGGCGTTTACAGGGTTCGGCTGGCGCAGTTGCGCGCTCGCTTTCAGGCAGTGCTGGACGAACGCAACCGGCTGGCGCGTGAGATGCACGATACGCTCATTCAAGGATGTGTAGGCGTGTCGGCGCTGTTGGAAGCGCAGTCGAGTATTGGACACACCGACGGAAATCGTCCTGATGGAAACCCTGGCGACGGAAACCCGAGTAATGGAAACCACGGGCACGACTTACTGGAATATGCGCGGACACAGATAAGGTCGACAATCGACGAAGCGCGGCAGGCAGTGTGGAACCTGCGCCAGAACTCCGGCACAGTCGCCAGCCTGGCGCCGCAACTGGCGGGAATGACCCAGCAACTTAGCCATGAATTCGGAACGCTAGTAGAGTTTCGGGTCGTCGGCAAGCCCTTTGGGCTCGATCAATCCGCGGTGCACGACGTGCTCATGGTGACACGCGAAGCTCTGTACAACGCGGTTCGTCATGGCCAGCCCAAGCACGTGCAGGTTAACGTCTGCTTTGAGGAACGAAGCTGCCGGGTAAAGATCAGCGACGACGGGTCGGGATTTGATTTCTCATCTCTGGCTACATCGTCTATCGGGCATTCGTCGGCCGGACACTACGGACTGCTCGGAATGCGCGAGCGCGTGGAACGAATCGGCGGAAAATTTGTTCTCAACAGCCGACTGGGCGCGGGAACCGATCTGATGATTGAAGTGCCGCGAACTCCACCCACTGCGCGGCGTGACGATGTCGCGGAGAGAACGCTGTGAACGCCGCCGAAAAAATGAAGGTGATGGTGGTGGATGACCATCCGCTCCTGCGAGTCGGGATCACCGCCATTGTCAATGCACGGTCAGACATGAGCGTGGTCGCGCAGGCTGAAACCGGGGAAGAGGCAGTCGCGCTGTTTCCGCGAAGCCGGCCCGATGTGACCCTGATGGACCTGAAGCTTCCCGGAATGAGCGGGGTGGCGACGATTGAAGCGATCCGCGTCGGACATCCAAATGCCCGGTTCATCGTAGTCACGACCTATGAGGGAGACGAGGACATCCATCGCGCGCTGCAGGCTGGCGCCCAAGGCTACATCATTAAGGGAATGCCGTATCAGATGCTGGTGCAGGCGTTGCAGCGAGTGCATTCAGGGGGACGTTTTTTGCCGCCACCCGTGGCCCATGCCTTGGCTTCGCGGATGCCGGACTCGGATTTGAGCGCGCGCGAACTGGAGGTTCTGAATCTTCTGGTGGCTGGCAAGAGCAATAAAGACATTGCCAGCTTACTGGGCATCACGGAAGCGACGGTGAAGAGTCACGTCAGCGCCATCCTCATGCGGCTGAACGTGAATGATCGCACCCAGGCGGTGGTGACCGCCCTGCAGCGCGGGTTGGTCCATTTATAGACTGTCGATTTTCGGCTGGGCAGATGCGAGCCAGAACGCGGTCAGGGTTTTGGCGGATGCAATGCATTCGAACGGTCGATCACCCATTGTGGAAATATGGGGGCTCCTTGCGGAGGATGGCCGAGAGTGATCGCCCAGTGCTCAATCCATCCCGCGCCTTCCTCGCCGACGAAGGTGTCGGGCAAGCTGTAGGCCTGATCGCTTAGAGCATCGCCTAGAGTGATGAAGCGATACCCTCGTTTGCGCAGAAGATCGAGGAGTTCGCCGATGTGGTCAGCCTCCAGTTGATTCGCGTGTAGCAGCAAAATCTGTTTCGGTTCATACCCGATGGTTTGTTTCGCAAGCTGCTCAGAGTAGGCGAAGGAGGCGTCGCTGTGCGAGAGATAGCTGGACACCAGTTGCTGCTGGAGTGCCAGATCGCCGCGTTGCTTAGCATCGTCATAGACGGGAGCGTACATCCAGTCCCAGGCGTCGAGAGTTATGGGAGCGACGCGATAGCCGCGCGCGGTGAGAAAGGCTTCGGCCTGGCGGCGGGTTTGGAGGTCGCGGCCGGTATCGAGGAACGGATGCCGGAAGTATCGAAGCGGCATTTTGTGCTCCCCCAGAAGCAGGCGGGTCACGCTTTCTCCCTGCACCACGTCGTCTTCCCACGCCTGCAAGCCCGCCTGATTGAGCGACATGTGGGAGAACGTGTGGTTGCCGAGTTCAAAACCGTAGTCGAGCCACATGCGGAGAGCTTTGACACGCTCATCAACCTCTCCGAAGCGGTAGAGTTTCTTCTCGTTGACGAATCCAATCACGGGAACTTTCTGATCGCGCAGAGTGCTGAGCAACTTCGACGTCATCGCGGTGATCTCAGCTGCGGACATCGAGTTGGCGGCGCCGGCTGGCAAATCATCAATGGTGATGGCAACTTGGCGCTCGGGAGGTTGCTGCGCTCGCGATGGGAGGAGACCCGCGAGAAAGCAGAACGCACAAAGAGCGACGATAAAGTGCATCATCTTCATGTTCATCATCATAGAGAATAACCATGGAAATAGTCAGATTCACATGTCGATTTCCGGGTCACTCGTTCGACGTCAGCATAGGGAGCAGTAGTTCAGTCGGCCGAGACAGCCGAAGATATTGCTCCGAATTCAGAAGCAACAGGAGACGATTTCGATGCGATTCATGATGTTGATGATTCCAAAGGGCTATGAGAAAGCGCAGCCGGGTGCCATGCCCGACCCCAAGGCTGTTATGGCCATGATGAAGTACAACGAAAAATTGCAGAAGGCCGGTGTACTGCTGGCGATCGATGGTCTTCATCCGCCCTCGATGGGAGCGCGAGTATCGTTCTCGGAAGGAAAACCTAAGGTGACCGATGGACCATTTGCCGAGGCGAAAGAGGTTATCGGCGGCTACTGGATGATTCAAGTCAAATCAAAGGAAGAGGCGGTGGAATGGGCTTCGCGCTGTCCCGCGTCTGACAATGAGGTGATTGAGATTCGCCAGGTACTGGAAATGACAGAGTTTCCGGCCGAGGTGCAAGAGGCGGCGGCTGGATTTTCTGAGCTGCCGGGGTCATCCAGCCGCAAGATGTCTTGAGGCGGGGTCAGAACAATATTTTTCATGATGCGTCGATTGTGGTGAACCTTACTCGACGTAGATATGAAGGCTGAGTTTCCAGCGGTCTAAATCGTCTGCAAAGCTCAGTCAGAACAGAGTAATCACAGGCAGGAAATCAAACGGAGATTGACGATGAAATTCATGATGTTGGTGAAGCACCCCGAGAACCAGGGCCCTCCGCCCAAGCAACTGATGGACGCCATTGCGATACTCGCCGAAGAGGCGGTCAAGGAGCGCACGATGATTGGGAATGGTGGACTTTCCCCAACCGCGCAGAGTACTCGAGTCCGGGTTTCTAACGGACAGCTGACGGTAATTGATGGGCCGTTCACTGAGGCCAAGGAGGTTATTGGCGGTTATGCGCAGTTTGAGCTGCCCTCGAAAGAGGAGGCGATCAAAAGCGCGGTGCGCTTCATGGAACTACACCGAAAGCATTGGCCGGGATGGGAGGGCGAGACCGAGATTCGGCAAATATTCGGGCCATAGGGCTTTGGTGAATGGTCGAAAGACCGGCTGGGTGCGGCAACGAAATAGAGACGCGATTCGCGGCCACAGGTTTCGAGAACAGGCGAGCGGACGGCTTGCGCTTAATGATCGAGGCGTGGTGTGATCGGTAGGAGTGGCTACCGATGTACATGGCGCGATCGGCGCGGTGTGGAGGATTGAGTCGCTGCGACTGATCGCCGGGCTCGCACGGATCGTCCGCGATGTCGGCGTGGCCGAAGATCTCGCACAGGATGCGCTGGTCGCCGCGCTCGAGCAGTGGCCGAAGTCAGGCATCCCGGACAATCCGGGCGCCTGGCTTATGGCCGTAGGCAAGCACCGTGCGATCGATTACTTTCGGCGGAGTGCGCGTATCGAGCAGCAGCACCAGGAACTTGGCCGCGAGTTCGCGGCCAAAGAGATGGCCGTACCCGATCTCAATGCAGCCCTCGATGACGATGTTGGCGACGACCTGCTGCGTCTCATGTTTGTCTCCTGTCATCCAGTGCTCGCGACCGAAGCGCGGGTTGCGCTCACGCTGCGGTTGCTGGGAGGTTTGACGACGGGAGAAATTGCACGGGCGTTTCTCGTCTCGGAAGCGGCCATCGCTCAGCGCATCGTGCGCGCAAAGCGCACGCTCGCCGAGAAGCGCGTGCCCTTCGAAGTGCCTCGAGGGGCTGAGATGGCGACTCGATTGGCAGCGGTGTTGGAGGTCGTCTATCTGATCTTCAACGAGGGTTATTCGGCGACTGCTGGCGATGACTGGATGCGACCGGCGCTCTGCGAAGACGCACTGCGTTTAGGCCGCATACTAGCCGAGCTCGCACCGCGAGAACCGGAGGTGCACGGACTGGTGGCGCTCATGGAGATTCAGGCGTCGCGGTCGGCGGCGCGCGTGGGACCGTCGGGGGATCCGATCTTGCTGCTCGATCAAGACCGCGCCCGCTGGAATCAACTCTTGATTAGGCGTGGATTGGCTGCGCTTGATCGTGCAGAAAAGCTTCGGGAGGAAAACCTTCGCGTTGAAGCCGGCGATACAAAAGTAGGCCGGTACGCGTTGCAGGCGGCGATTGCGGCGTGTCACGCACGGGCATGCACTCCGGAGGAAACAGACTGGGCACAAATCGTCGATCTCTATGGCGAACTGACGCGGCTGATGCCGTCGCCGGTGGTGGAACTGAACCGCGCCGTCGCGCTGGGGATGGCGTTTGGTCCGGCGGCGGGCCTGGAATTGGCTGACACGCTCCTGTCCGAACCTGCTCTCGACGGCTATCATCTGTTGCCAAGCGTACGTGGTGACTTCCTTAAGAAACTTGGCCGAATGGACGAGGCCCGCGCCGAGTTCGAGCGGGCGGCAGCGCTAACGCGCAACCGCCGTGAAACTAAACTGCTGGGTGAGCGGGCGAGAGCATGTGCAAACGGCCCATCCGCAGTCTCTGAGTCGCAGTGATCTGGTTTTCACTTTGATGGAAGGTCCACTCCACTGAAGCGCTTGCAGGCATCAATCAGGGCATCTTGCAGCTTCGCGTCGCGAGTTGCTGGGTTCGGCGCGCGCAAGCGCATGTGATAGAAGTATTCGCCGGTGACGGTTGCGGCGGGATCGTCGCTCCCTGCCAGCCACACTTGGGTCCGGTGCGCGGCATCAAGGTTATCGGGCGCCCCGGGCCCTCCCATCTTGGTCGGCACCCAACCTGGCTCAAGGGCGTTAGAGAGAACGCCGGGCCAGCGGCGGGCGATGGCGAATGCCAGCAGCACGTCGTGCAGCTTGGTGTCGGAATAAGCCTGCTGTCCATCCCATGGACGGTGCTTCCATGTCAGATCCTTCAGACTGGCATCGCCGTTGCGGTGAAGGCCTGAGCTCAGGTAGACGAGGCGCTTCGGCTTCTGAATCAGTGCGGTCAGAATGTACGGTGCGAGGGTGTTAATGGCAAATACGTGCGGCAGCCCGTCTTCGGTTTCGATGCGCCTTGGTTCACGATAGCCGACGGCTGCGTTGTGGATCACGGCATCGAATGAACCTAGGGCATTGACTTGTTCGGCCAGGCGGCGGGTTTGCGCAATGCTGGCGAGGTCGGCGATGAGGACGGCCTCAGCTCCGCGTACGGCGGAAAGCGCTTCCTGGCCGCGCTGCTGGTTGCGAGCGTGCAGCACTACGCTGTGCCCCTGCCCGATGAGAAGTTGTGCCGCCATGCGGCCGAGTCCGTCGGAAGAACCTGTGATGAAGACGCGCGCCATTATTTCTCCCTCACTTTAAGCTAACTCAACTTAAACGATGCACGGTGGGCGTCGCAGGATTTCCCGGCTGAGGTAGCAGGTCATTCACTCGCTATTTTCGATGCAAGAATATTGATAGTGAGCTAGGCTGTTCTGTCCGAATCCGTCAAAGCCATGGAGGAGAAACATTGTGATCAAGCCTGTTCAGCGGTTGCTGGCCATCCTTCTGTGCGGCACTTTGTTATTTACTGTCTTCGTTGCTCTTACTTCAGCGCAGGGTGATCAGAACGTTGCTGCTCAGATCACGCCTAACGAAAATCTGGGCGTGGAAGGCGTGCCACCGATTCCAGGCGCACTGGCCGCGAGCGTCGAGCGCTACAGCAATTACCGGGGCGCAAGCTTGGTGAGCTGGGCTCCTGAGCGGCGTGAGATGCTGATTTCGACGCGCTTCGCCGATGTGCCAGAGATTCATTTAGTAAAGATGCCGGGCGGCGATCGCAACCAGTTGACGTATTATACCGACCCGGTGACGGAAGCGCATTTCAATCCGCAGAAGAGCGGATATTTCGTTTTCAGCAAGGACGTTGGTGGCGGAGAGTTTTATCAACTGTATCGATATGACCTGGGCAGCGGAGACGTCACGCTGCTGACCGATGGGAAATCGCGCAACCTAGGGATGGCGTGGGCGCATGACGGCGACCGCATCGCTTATGGCTCGACGCGGCGCGATGGCAACGACGTGGATATATGGGTGATGGATCCTGTTGATCCGAAGAGCGATCACATGCTCGCCAAGCTTGAAGGCGGAGGCTGGGAGCCGCTGGATTGGTCTCCCGATGGGCGAAGGGTTCTGGCAATTAACGAAGTTTCCGCGGAGGAGAGTTCGCTTTGGCTGATCGATTCAGCATCGGGAGAAAAGACGCTGCTCACGGCGAAGGGCGACGCTAAAGTGCATTACGCGGGCGGAAAGTTCAGCAAAGATGGCAAGGGAATCTATGCCACGACCGACAAGGATTCCGAGTTTCATCGGCTGGCTTACATCGACCTGGCGACGCAGCAGGCTACCACCCTGACCAGCAACATTCACTGGGACGTGGCGGATTTCGACCTTTCTGACAACGGCAAGATGATCGCGTTCGCAACCAATGAAGACGGCTTTGGCGTGCTGCACCTGCTCGACACTGCGACCAGAAAAGAAAAATCTTTGCCCAAGCTGCCGACGGGGATCATCTCCGGTGTGTTATGGAATAAAAACAATCGCGACCTCGGCTTCAATTTGAGTTCGGCGCGCGCGAGTTCGGATGCTTATTCGCTCGACGTGGAGGCGGGCAAAGTTGATCGGTGGACTTTCAGCGAAACTGGCGGAATTATTACGGCGAACCTGCCGGAGCCGGAGTTGATCCATTGGAAGAGTTGGGATGGGCGCATGATCAGCGGCTTTCTCTATCGGCCGCCGGCAAAGTTTACCGGAAAGCGGCCGGTGATCGTGAATATTCATGGCGGGCCGGAGGGGCAGTTCCGCCCGGGATTTCTGGGACGCAATAATTACTGGCTCAATGAGCTGGGCATCGCGCTGATCTTCCCCAACGTGCGCGGGTCGACCGGATACGGCAAGACCTTTCTTTCGCTGGATAACGGTTTCCTGCGAGAGGGATCGTATAAAGACATCGGCACGCTCCTGGATTGGGTGCAGCAGCAGTCCGATCTGGACTCGGGCCGGGTGATGATCACAGGCGGAAGTTACGGCGGATTTATGACGCTCGCCGTGGCAACGAATTACAACGAGCGCATTTGCTGTTCGGTAGACGTGGTGGGGCCGTCGAATCTCGTCACTTTTCTGGAACACACCTCCGGCTATCGTCAGGATCTGCGGCGGGAGGAGTATGGAGATGAGCGCGATCCGAAGATGCGCGAGTTTCTCGAGCGGATTGCGCCTTATAACAATGCCAAGAAAATCACGAAGCCGTTATTTGTGATCGCGGGGAAGAATGACCCGCGGGTGCCCGCCAGTGAATCGGAGCAGATGGTGCAGATCGTGCGGCAGAATGGGACGCCGGTGTGGTGGCTGCTGGGCAAGAATGAAGGGCACGGCTTTCGCAAGAAACAGAATGTTGACTACCAGTTTTATGCCACGGTGATGTTCGTGGAGCAGTATTTACTGAAGTAGGTTGAGAGGATCGTGAGGGGTCGGTGCAGATGCTGCCTTGAACCAATCAGCGGCGGATAGCTTCCCCAAACCATCCGCCACCGAGGACTTCGCGGAACGTTGTTACTGTAAATCCCGCGCTCTACCTGTTAATGCGGGAATGGGGCGCGAAATGGGTCATCGCTCAGAAAAAAATTTCTCCGATGCGCCGTTTTAATAAAAATTAAAGAATTGACGATCGAAGAACGCAACGAACTGCACTAATATCGCAATCTATTGCACTTGAGGCCGCGAAATCTTGGGGACAAATCTCGTACACACCAGAAAGAGCCCGGCGATCACTACGAAGATCATCCAGCTCGCCTCGGGACCGAGGAGACCGCCGGTCAGCCAATCGGGACCGGGCCAGGAAGCGGCGAACAACCGGCCTTCGGCAAACTCCCCGGCGTTGCGTCCCGCCCAGAAATAAATGTTGCCGAAGTCGAAGGCGGCGTGCCAGCCGATGGCAAATGCCAGGTCACCAGTGCGGCGAATGGTGATGGTGAGGAGGAAGGCCAATAGGCCAGTGCAGGCGAAATCCTCCCAACGCTCATTGGGCTTGGTGAAATAGTGGAGCGCGCCGAAGCCAAACGCGAGCAGGGCGGCAGCGGGCCAAAAGCCGATGCCATCCGCTAAGGTGCGAAGCATGTAGGCGCGGAAGGCGAATTCCTCGACGGCGCCGATCACCAGAGAGGCGGCAATCCAGAGCAGCAATCCGTACACCAGCGCGCTTCCGTGGCTGGCGAGGCCGGTGATGCGGTAGCCGCCGAAAACGGCGATCAATCCGATGAGCAGCGAGACCGAGGCGGCTCCCCAGGCTAACCCGTTCCAGAAAAGGCCACCAAAAAGGTGGCGGAGGTGCAGGTAATAGTCGCTCAAGTGGCGGCGTTCGATGCGCATCATGACGAATGTAGCGAGCACGGTCGGAATCAATATGAGGAGTAGGTCGGTGGCGACGAGCCAACGGGGATCAAGGAAGGCGTGCTGGCCGCCAAAGCCCAATCGGCGGCCGACATTGCTGATCGTGAGGTGGGCTGCGATTATGATGGCGAACCAGATCAATAGTCTCCAACCGGAACGAATCTGGCCTTCTTGATTGACGAAGATTTTGCGCATGGGTTTTGTCCGATCTCTTATCCGACTTGACTCGTGGACTTTGGCGAGCAAAATAAAATTAGCGAATCGGAATTAGATACGCACGGGTTCGACAAAAGTTCGCCAAACTATCGAAGCTCATAGCGGCCGCAAGATTCTTCACCTGCGCAAGAATTCCAAAGTCAACGCCTAGGCTTGCCGCGCCGAGTGTGGCTCATTGGGAGGCGCGCTCATCGCAGAAGAAACCGTGATCGGCGCGCCCGAACTCGACGTTCGCGTAACTTTTCTGGTGCGCGGTAAGGGCATCAGTCACGGCTTTCCGGTGTTCGGCGGTAATGTGCTTGTCCAAGCCTCCCCAGACGAGTAGCAATCGCGCTGGCTGCTTTGACGCGATCGAGCAGCCCGGGAGCGATTCCGCCTCCGTAGAACGAGACGGCGGCGGGCAGCGGAACAATGCTATGGGCAAGGAACGAAGCACGGCCACCCCTGCAGAATCCTACGCAGGAAACCTCGTTTGGTTTTATCTGGGCGTTCGAATGCAGCCAGTCATAAGCGGCGCGCACGTCCGCCTCGGCAGTCTCTGGAGTCACCGCCTGAACATGCGGCGAGACGGCCAGAAAGTTGGTGTAGCTGCCCTCAAGGCCCGGAGGCGCGGTGCGATGAAACAGCTCCGGAGCGATAGCGACGTATCCCTCAGCGGCGAAACGTTCGGCCACGTCGCGGATGTGGTGATTCGCGCCGAAGGCTTCCTGGAGCAGAATGAGTCCGGGATGCAGACCGGCATGCTCGGGCCGCGCTACATAGGCTGAGATGCGGGCGCCGTCGGCGGTGGAAAGTTCTACATTTTCTTTCGCCATTGCCGGCGAGCTCATACGTTGTTTAATGGTAAATGTAGCGACGCGGTCATAAGCCGAATTGAATGCCTTTGCGCTCGCGCCCCAGCGCTATCACGATGATCGCTAGCACGAATACCGTTAGCGCGGTCAGAGCCATGGCGTTGGCGTAGCTGGTGTGTTCGGCGAGAACCGCCTCGATGGTGGGAACCGTGCTCGCGAGAAGCACGCCGCACTGGTAGGAGAATCCGGGAAGGAATCCGCGAACCGAGTCGGGCGACAATTCCGAAAGATGGGCTGGGATGATGCCCCACGCTCCTTGCACCATGAACTGGATGAGGAAGGCTCCAATCACCAGCACGGTCACGGTCGGAGCATAGGCCCACAACGGAATGCAGGCGATTGCGAGGATCAACGAAGTGATCATGGCGCGACGGCGTCCGAAGCGGTCAGAGAGGAAGCCGACTAGAGTGCCGCCGAATATTGCGCCCACGGCGGAGATCGCATTAATCCCCGCGACCTGGGTTGGTGTCCTACTCCAAAAGCGCTTGAGGAAGGTGGGGAACATATCCTGCGTGCCGTGCGAGGAAAAGTTCATCGCCATCATCAGGAGGGTCAGATAGAGAAACAACTTCCAATGACGGACGATTTCGCGGCCCAGGCTGCTCCAGTTGGGCTGGCGAGTCTTGTGCCAGACTTCCGACTCCTTCACATTGAAACGAACGAATAGTGCGAGCAGCGCGGGAAGCCCTCCGATAAAAAACATGGGACGCCATCCCCAACGAGGAAAAACAAAGAAGAAACAACCAGTCGCCAGAAGGTTACCGAGAGCGTATCCCTGCTGGAGCAGGCCGGAAAGTAATCCGCGCAGTTTGGGCGGAACTTTTTCCATGGCGAGAGATGCACCAACGCCCCACTCTCCACCCATGCCGATGCCAAATAGTGCACGCAACACCAAGAAGGTGGTGAAACTGTGTGCGAAACCGGTTGCCACCTCAACCACGGAGTAGAAGATGAGGTCGAGCATGAGCGGAAGGCGGCGACCGTAGCGATCGGCGAGCAATCCAAAGATGAAGGCGCCCACGGGACGGAACGCGAGGGTCAGCGTGATGGAGAAAGCAATTTCTTTGTCGGAACGGTGAAACTCTTTCGCGATCGCGGTCAGGCAGAGCACGACCAGGAAGAAGTCGAAGGCGTCGAGGGTCCATCCGAGAAAGCCGGCAAAGACGGCGGCGCCGTGGCCACCTTTTGGGGGCAAGTTGGTGCGCGAATCGGCAACCTCTGGATCGCTCAAGATTTCTCCTTTCCCCGCGGCGAATACTATAAACGAAATCGGATGTGAAGGCGCAATCGGGTGGGACAATCTGCAGTGCGGAGAGCACACGCGGGAGATGACGATATTCGTTGCAGTGCGTCTAACCAGGCTTGGTGAACGATAATGCGAGAAGCTAGATTGCTAGTGGTTGTGGTCACTCTATGGCTGGCAGCGGTCGCTGGAGCCAGGGAACAACCTCCGCAGCGCCCCGGTTGTGAGCGGGAGAGCGTAGAACAATGTGCGGGCTTGGCCATGGATGCGATGGGTGGCCGTGAACGACTGGAGCAAGTGAAGAGCGTGCGCTTGCAGAACATCGGGCACACGTTGCTGATGGAGCAATCCTATCGGCAGGATCCCTTCATCACTTCGTATTCACGAGGAGTCACCACGCTCGATTTGGCCAACCAGCGTGTACTTATCGTGACGCATTCGGTTTGGCCGGAGTCTGATCCGGGCCAAGCGGAGTCGGATAGCACTTTGGTCGTCGCTCCCGATGGCGGCGTTTATCGGGGACAGCCAGATTCCCCGTGCTCGCTTGCCAATATTGCCGCCGCTCGAGAGGCGCTGGCGCTTGGGCCTGCGCGCCTTTTGCTGACCGCAGTTGCCGCGCCTGACTTGCACTTTGAGGGGTCTGAGATGTTGCGCTCCACGCCACATACAGTTCTCGCCTTCTCCTGGCAGAAGATTCCGGTGCGCGTGCTCATCGACTCCTTTAATCATTTGCCAGACGCGGTCGAAATGACGCAGGTCTTTCACGATTTCTGGTACTTCTGGGGAGACGTACAACAGCGGATCTATTTCGACAACTACCAATTGTTTAACGGCATTACTTATCCCACCAACCAGGTGGTGGAAAGAAACGGAACGCTTTGGAGCTCAAGGCAGGCGTTGAACGTCGAGTTCAATGTGGCCATCGATGAGAAAGCTTTCGTGATGGATGCGAAAACCGCCAAGCAAAGCGAGGAATCGCCCGGCTGGAACCGCCCATTTCGTGCCGACAAGGACACCGTTCTGGCGTCGGACGTTGTCCTATTTCCCGGTGCGTGGACTTCGACGCTTGTGAAGCAGTCCGACGGAATTGTGATTCTGGAGGCGCCGATTTCAGGCCTGTACACGCGAGGGGTCGTCGAGGAGGCGAGGAAACGTTATCCGGAACTGCCGATTAAGGCGGTATTGTCGACATCCGATTCGTGGCCGCATACGGGAGGCGTGCGATATGCGGTCGCACAGCACTTCCCGGTTTATATTCTCGACCTCAATCGGCCACTGCTGGACAAAATGGTGTGGGCGCCGCACACGCTGGACCCTGACGCGCTGGCGATGATGAAGCCTTCGCCAAAACCGAATTGGAAAATTGTTTCTGGGAAGCAAGTGCTCGGGAGCGGCGAAAATCGCGTGGAGCTGTATCCATTGCGCGGCGCCTCGACTGAGCGGCAATACATGGTTTATTTTCCGGAATACCGCTTACTTTATGCCAGCGACACGCTGGTGATCAATGACGACGGCACCTTGTACGATCCGGAGCTGACCTACGAAGTTGTGCAGGCGGCGAAACGAGAGAAGCTGCCGGTCGAGACGGTGTTCGCCATGCATCAGACACCGGTACCGTGGCGTCAGGTCGTGGCTTTGCTTGGGAAAGCCCAGGTTGAAAAGGCGCACCAGCCCTGAGCATGGTGAGCACAGTTTCGTCAGAACGCTGCAGCTTGAACAATGGTTCCACGGCAACTGCCGAGTCCGATGCGGCGGAAGCCTTCGCGCTCGCAATACCCGCGGAAGATAACTTCGTCTCCATCTTCGAGGAATTTTCTCTGTTCGCCAGTCGGCAGAGTAACTGGATCTCTGCCGCGCGAGGTTAGCTCCAGGAGGCTTCCGCACGCGGTCTTGTCGGCACCTGATACAGTTCCGCTCGCCAGCAGATCGCCGGCACGAAGGTTGCAGCCGTTGCTCGCGTGATGCGTGAGCATTTGTGCCATGGTCCAGTACATGTCTTTGAAATTGCTTCGACCCAGAATCATGGGAGCTACACCCTGCTCGCGCATACGCGGCGAGAGTAATGAAACTTCCAGATGCAGACCGAGGCCGCCGTTCTGTTGATCGGTTTGGTCGAGAAGATAGGGCAATGGCGCGGGATCGCCTGCTGCGCGCGCGAAGGCAGATGTCCGGAAGGGCGCGAGTGCCTCCATGGTCACTACCCACGGTGAAAGTGAAGTGGCAAAACTCTTCCCCAGAAAAGGCCCCAGAGGCTGATATTCCCACGCCTGAATATCGCGGGCGGACCAGTCATTGAGCAAGCATATTCCGAAAATATGTTCTTCCGCTGCGGCGATGGGGATCGTTTCCCCCAACTTATTTCCGGCGCTCACGAAGAAACCGACTTCCAGTTCGTAATCGAGCGACTTGGTGGGCCCGAATTTCGGAAGGGCATCGCCATCGCGAGTCTGGCCACAAGGACGCCTGATTTCCGTTGCCGACCGAATCAGAGACGATGCGCGCCCGTGATAACCAATCGGAATGTATTTGTAATTCGGCAGCAGCGGGTTGTCGGGCCGGAACAACTTTCCAACGTTGGTGGCGTGAAAGATCGAGGCGTAGAAATCGGTGTAGTCGCCGATGACGGCTGGGAGAAGCATTTCGACTTCGGACTGCCTCCGGAGATGACGCGAAGCGGCCTCCCGATCGGCATCGGAGGCATCCTTGCGCAAGGCCGCATGAATCCGACGGCGCAGGGCACGGCGCGGGCCGGCTCCCAGCGCCATCAGCGGGTTGAGCGAGTCCGCTGCGCGCGCAGTGGCCGCGAGTTCGATACTCTCGGCGGCGAGCAAACCCTCACTTTGCATCCGGCAAAGATCCAGAATGCGATCGCCGATAGCTACTCCTACACATGGCTCGCCGCCTGCGCCACGCTGGCGAAAAACGCCGAAAGGCAAATTCTGAATGGGAAAATCAGCGTCCGCGACATTGGCCGACTCAACCCAACTTTGCACCGTCGGATCGTGAGTCTCGTCGAGGACGGGTTTCATAAGAGACGTAGAGATCGCAAATCGTCGATGGGCTCGGTGAAGGAGCACGAACCAAACGAAATTGCAAAATCATGGCGGACGGCGGCGATCTCGCGCGCGCTCAGCCGATCCTCGCGCCAACTGACTCCATCTTCGTCAAAGTGGAATGCCTGCGGCGACTGTTCCTCCAGCAACTGAACCGCGACTCTTGAATCCATGCCAGCACGCAAAAACGCGGCTGCCAGAAAAAGGTTGATAAAACCGTGCATCATTCCCAAAGGGCTCTCGGGTTGATAGGTAAGCCGATGGACCGAGCGCAAGGGGTGGTGCAATCCGGCCGTCGCCTTGAAAGCCACATTGTTGGCTGCGCATAAACGGGTGAATGCGACGACGTCTTCGGGAGCGGGGAACTTGTCGGCTGTCTCTCCACCGGTGCGAATCTTGGCTCTGCGGCCGGATTTGGCCAGCGCCGGAACGCACTCGCTCACCAATGAGGGGGGAATTTCGAAGTAAGCCGACAGGTCCTGAGGGATGATCACGGAGATCCGCTCGACTTCTCTGGCACTCGTAACCTTCAACTCGATCGATTCAATAACTGCCGTCCTAGATGGGCTCGACTTCGCCATTCGAATATTGAATTCGTGAATGCGAGCAATATCCGCCAGTGGATCGGCGCCGAGAAGGCCGGACAGACGCCACTTCGCGAGGTTTGCGCCAGACGCAGAATTTGGCAATCGGGTGAAGGCATCTTCAAACTCTGCTAACCACGCGACCGGAACTATAAAGCGGCCGAGAATCCATTTCCATTCGGAGCGCGAATATTCGTCGTAGTTGGCGACGGAGCGGGACATCGATAAAGTTGCGGGGGGAAACAATCCTGCGTAATCGATCAGGTCGCGCAGCAAGATGCTGGCGACGTCGACCGCGTTCGCGGCACCTTGCATTGTTTGAGAAGTCTTCACGTTTATCGCCGATTAGCCACCGGATTGCTTGAACTTCTTCCGCAGCCCCTGCCAGCATTCGAAATACTGATGATCGAGCTGCGACGTTTCCAGGGCAAACTTCGTCGGTTGGCAGACGAAGCGAGTCTCGAACATGAATGCCATCGTGTCCCCGAGATAGACCGGTTTCAGTTCAGCTTTGCTGGCCTTTTCAAATGTCTCGGCATCAGGACCGTGACCGGCCATACAATTATGCAGGCTGGCCCCGCCGGGCACGAATCCTTCCGCCTTGGCATCGTATTCGCCGCGGATCAATCCCATGAACTCGTTCATAAAATTGCGGTGGAACCACGGCGGACGAAATGTATGCTCGGAGACCATCCAGCGTGGCGGAAAAATCACAAAATCGACATTGGCCGTCCCCGGAATTTCGGACGGCGAAGTCAAGACCGTGTAAATCGATGGGTCAGGATGGTCGAAGGTTACGGTGTTGATGCAATTGAAGTTCGCGAGATCGTATTTGTAGGGCACGTAATTTCCGTGCCAGGCGACGACGTTGAGCGGCGAGTGATCGATTTGCGCCGCCCAGAGCCGGCCTTGAAACTTGCTGACGATCCGGTAATCAGCTTCACGATCTTCAAAGGCTGCCGTGGGAGCCAGAAAATCACGCGGATTCGCCAGTCCGTTCGCGCCAATCGGACCGAGGTCGGGCAGTCGAAACAGAGCGCCATAATTTTCGCAGATATATCCACGCGCTTCTTCTTGTAGCAGTTCGACTCGAAACCGGATTCCGCGCTGAATGACTGCGATCTCGCCGGGAGCAACTTCGAGAAGACCCATCTCGGTACGCAGCAGCAATCGTCCCATCTGCGGAACGATCAACATCTCTCCGTCAGCGTTGTAGAAAAAGCGATCGGTCATCGAAGCATTGGCGACGTAGATGTGAATTCCCACACCAGAATGAGTGTGTGTGTTGCCATTGCCCGCCATGGTGATCAGGCCGTCGATGAAGTCCGTCGGCTCGGAAGGAATCGGGATCGGCATCCAGCGCAACTGATTTGGCGGAGTCGGAACTTCGTCAAACGGAGCGCTCCGCAACCTCTTCGGGCTGATGGGCTCAAACGGCTTGTGCGCCACCGACGGACGAATACGATAAAGCCAAGTTCGCCGGTTGACGACTCGCGGCGCCGTGAATGCCGTGCCGCTCAGTTGTTCGGTGTAGAGGCCGTGCGCGACTTTCTGCGGAGAATTCTGGCCGCGCGGCAACACGCCTTCAACCGCTTCGCTCGCAAATTCGTTGCCAAATCCAGACTGATAAGGCAACGAAGAACCCAACGTCTTCGCCCGTCCTCTTGCATTCGCTGCCCCTGCATTGGTTGCTATTGCCTTAGGCATGCCTAAAGATTTCCTCGCCGCGCCTGCTCCATTTCGATCGATTCGAAGAGCGCCTTGAAATTTCCTTTGCCGAAGCCGCGACTGCCTCTGCGTTGGATGACCTCGAAGAATACAGTCGGGCGATCCTCCACCGGCTTCGAAAAAATTTGCAGCAGATAACCTTCTTCGTCGCGGTCCACGAGTATACCGAGAGATTTCAATTCGTCGATAGGTTCCTCCACCGGGCCGACGCGCGACGGCAGGAGGTCATAATACGTGTCAGGAACGCGCAGAAAATCGAGCCCATTCCGCTGTAGTTTCGCTACCGTGTACATCACATCCTTGCATTGGAGCGCAATATGCTGCGCCCCGGCTCCGCCGTAGGCTTCAATGTATTCCTGTATCTGGCTCTTGTTCCGGGCCTGGGCAGGTTCGTTGATAGGAAATTTCACCGAGTGCGAATCGTCGGACATCACGATGCTCATGAGCGCGCTGTACTCGGTCGAGATATCTTTATCGTCGAAGGTGATGTAACGATGGAAACCGAACACGCGCGTGTAGTAATCCGCCCAGTACTGCATCTTGCCGAGTTCGACGTTGCCCACGATGTGGTCGATGCGCAAGATGCCGCAATCATCGGCGGCGATCGGAGAGGCCATGAACCCGGGCAGAAATGGGCCTTTGTAGTCTTGATACGAAATCAGCGAATGGATCGTGTCTCCGTAGGTGTGGACGGCCGCGCGGCGAATTGCGCCGTGTTCATCTTTTACGTCATGCGGCTCTTCGGCCGGCTGCGCGCCTCGGCGCACGGCTTCTTCAAAGGCATGATCCGCATCGGCAACTTCGAGCGCGATATCGCGCACGCCGTCTCCATGTTTGCGGATGTGATCAGCCGCCGGATCGTCCGGCGTCAATGGCGTCGTCAAAAGGAAGTTTGCCTTGCCCTGAGCTAGCGCGTAAGAGGTTCGCTGACGCTGGCCTGTTTCCAGTCCGCTATATGCGACCTGCGAAAAGCCAAATCCCATGCGATAGAAATAAGCTGCCTGGCGGGCGTTGCCCACCCAGAATTCGACATGATGAATACGTTTGAGCTTGAGAGGATTCTCCATTCGGCTTGCTCCCTCAGGCTCCATCTTCGCATATTTTTGAGCGCGATCCCTATCCGGGAAGGCCTTTAGGCAAGTCGTCATCGGCGAGAACACACGGCCAGTCGAACTCTTCTGCCTGTCTCGATGTTCTAGAATCCACGTGTGCGCATGCTCGCCGGGGTGGTTGTCGCCGTCTTGGCCGTTAGCCTCTTCGGATTAGCTCAGCCGTCCTCCGTTCAGACCACCGGCTTCAACTCTAATTTGCGCGGGGTCAGCATCGGTCACACGAAGGCCGGCAAAGCCGTTGTCTGGGCATCTGGAACAAAAGGAATCATCCTACGCTCGTTCGACGACGGCACGTCATGGAAGCAACTCAAGATCGCAGACGCACCTGATCTTGATTTCCGCGGGATCGAAGCCTTCGGCGCTGATACGGCTTACGTAATGTCAAGCGGCGATGGTGAAAAATCGCGGATCTACAAAACCACGGACGGCGGTAAATCTTGGACGCTGCAGTATTCCGATAAGCGCCCCGGCTTTTTTCTTGACTCCATCGCGTGCTACTCCACAACCCACTGCTTCGCGCTAAGTGATCCGGGGGAGGGCAAATTCCAGATCGCAGCCACCACCGACGGCGAACATTGGAAGCAATTGGCGCGCGACAAAATGCCCCCTGCCCTTCCAAATGAAGGAGCCTTCGCCGCGAGTGGAACCTCTATTGCGCTGTGCGGTAACGACATTTACTTCGGCACAGGCGGACCGTCCGCGCGCGTTTTTCACTCAATCGATCGCGGCCGGTCCTGGGTCGCCGTTGAAACTCCCATGGCCAGCGGCAACGCGTCGAGTGGAATTTTCAGCATTGCCTGCCAAAATCGTTACGTGGTCGTAGTGGGAGGCGATTACAAGAATCCCGACCGCGCTGAGCGGGTAACCGCCTACTCCAATGATCGCGGAAAAACTTGGCGCTTAGCAGATCGTCCGCCATCGGGTTATCGTTCCTGCGTCCGCATCGCGTCCGGCACCACTTTTGCAGTAGGGCCGAACGGCGAAGACACCAGCCTCGACTATGGGGCAAATTGGAAGAGCGTCGACACTCTAAACCTGAATGCGGCAGCAGTCATGCCGAGCGGAATCGGATATGCAGCAGGGCCGAACGGGATATTCAAACACTTCCGGTTGCAAGTTCTGGATTTAAGCGACCGCCGCCGGCAGCGAGAAAAGAACACCAATCAATAGCAACGCGGAACCCTATCGCACTTCTATCGACACCAACTCTCCTTCGTTCTTCCCTGCGGCACGGTAATTTACCGACACCAGACGATTTTTCCAATCGCAGGAAAACTGATCCTCTCCCATGACTACTAACGATTTGTAATTCGCCGTATGCATCTTATACGTCGTCATGCCGCTCAAGACAATAACAGTTGCCTGAGGAGAATTAGAGCAATCGCTACTTACTATCTTCCCCTTGAGAAACTGCACCGGGCCGGCCGATCTTGGCTTCGGTATCGCCGGTTGTGGCGGCGCACCAGCGTCAGCATCTTCATCTTGATCTTGGGTTGCGGTCGTGGCGTTCGATGCGACGCTGCTCTTGGCGGCGGGAGTGGCGGGAGCGC